>C688J18823_10000033_pt1 | contig 76177 bp, 55 predicted proteins | sample HopSoiMetagenom1_FD_18823 | JGI IMG/M metagenome (IMG submission 18823)
AAGAATTCGCCCACGCGACGTAGCCTTCATTGTCGCCCGTGTCTCCGTTTGAACTATATCCGTCCGCCGCAACAATTATTCCCCCCACTACGCCCAGCGTCAGTTGTGACTTTCCCTGCAACAGAGGTGCCTTTTCGGTCCATGTGTCGGTCGCAGGATTGTAGCTCTCGACGTTGTTGAGACGCTCCCAGCTATCGGTTTGACCGCCAATTGCGTAAACAATGCCGTTCTTCTGCACTGCACTGAGCCCATATCTCGCGGTCGGCATCGGTGATCTTAAGACCATGTCCTGGTCTGCGGGCCGTACGCCCAAACTGTGTTAAGCATTCCGGATCCGCTGTTTCCGCCGAAGATGTAGAGGACATTGTTGACTATGCGGCAGCGGCAAGGACGATCGGCGCCGGCAAAGGCACCCCTTTAGTCCAGGTATCCGAGACGGAGTTATAAATCGCTGTGTCGGTAATGGCGCTCCAATTCGAATCAAGTGCGCCGCCTACGACATAGATCTTGCCTCCGAGTACGGCCGCAGCCGGGGCCAAAATGCGCCGGTGCATTGGAGTGCCACTCGCCCAGGTATTCGGAGCGAGGGCCTGGTTGGATGCCATAGTGCTGATGTCTCTTGCGGAACTGCTGTCGGCGGTCTGCTGGCTCCGTGCCAGAGGTGCCAACCCAATGCTCAGAATGAAAATCCAGTTGCAGATGTTCATAACGAACCTCCTAAAAAATGTCTGACGAGACCTGTCGGTCAATGGAAATATCTGCGCCTCAGGAGGTGTGCTGCTTGGTCTACGGGCCCAGCTCTTCGGAAAGGCGGAATGCGGGGATTAGGAGACGGGCCGACCCGTTCGTCTGTGAATGCAGCTCACAGATCAATGCGCAGAAAGACTACTGTATTGATCTGGTGTGTAGAACAATCCGAATTCCTAACCAGATTGCTTGCCCCCAGAGGGACAGTTTCAGTGCGATGGGGATTAGCAATGGCTAGCCCCGTTGGCGGCTCCCGGTTCATAAAATACTGTGGGCCCGCTGTATGTATAATCAGGCCGCTCTTGAAGTCCAAAAAAGAAATTCCGCTTCACACGTGGAAGGAAAACCGCATTCAAGCGAATTACGGGAGGATTCGATGAAGTACATGATTAGCTGGAACGAGCGCCCACAGGGCTCGCCCGCCGAATACGAGCAGGCTCAGACGCGGATCCTCGAGGTTTTTGGGCAGTGGAAGGCGCCGGCCAATTTTAAGATCGAGTTCTTCGTGATACGGGTGGGCGATTGGGGAGGATATTTGCTGGTCGATTGCGACGACCCATTGACGCTCCATAAATTTTGTTCGATGCTGCCTGCCTTCACCTTCGAGGTGCGTTCCGTAGTTCCGGTCACGGACGCCGTCCGTGCCGAACTCGAAGTTATGGCTTGGCGCGACGGACTCAAAATCAAATGACATCCCAGCGCATCGCAAGACAACGGCACTCAGACTGAGTGCCGTTTTTCGCGCTTATTTTTGCTGGTACTTTTCTTCCGCCTTCTGCTCGCAGGAAACCTTGGACGGTGAATTATCGCCTTTTACCTGTTGAAATCAGATGGGATGTGAAGGCCGGTCTCCGGACCGATGCGGTTCATCTGCACCCTTCCCGAAAGCACAAGTTCTGACTGAAAAACGGTATGACATGATTCTGGAAACGATCCGCCACCCTACTGGTATGAGTGCCCGGATACACCTCGAAGCTGTTCGGGATTCCATACTCGTCGAGAGCATCGTGCAACTTGATGGTATCCGTTCGTAGGCCATCTTGATCGCCGATGTCGATTGAAATGGCGCGGTACTGGCGCAAATTTCCAATGTACTGATCCATGAACGCCAGCGGAGCGTTGGCAGCCCATTTAGCGAGGACATCCGCCTGAGGTTCGCCGTTCTTGGTGGGTAGATCCAGATAGAGCGGCGGGTTTTTCGGGTCCGGCGACCACGCTGCTGCAGTGGCCAGTTGAGCGCGCGCAAAGAAGGGAAGGTTTGCCGAATCTTCAGGGCTCTTTACCGCCTCCAGAGTCTTTGCCATTTCCGCGGGCATCGGCGGCCGAGGCGATACACAGCACGGACTCATAATGTACAAGCTGCCGAACACATCGGAATGCTTCATGCCGATGCGCGTTGCGCCATATCCTCCCATTGAATGTCCGACCAGGCCGCGGCTCGCTTTATTTGGAATCGTGCGGTAATGAGAGTCGATGTATGCGACCAGATCCCGCGCAATAAAGGTTTCGAAATCTCCGGTCGTGACTGAACTCGAATACATCGATCCGTTGTGCAACGTCTTCGAATCAGGCAGTACGACGATCATTTCTTTTGCGCCCTGGGCGAATGCGCCTTCGATCGTCTGCGGCACGTGGATTTCATGCCTCCATTGCTCCGCGCCAATGGAGTAGCCGTGGAGTGCATAGACGACGGGATAGCGCCCGGTTGTTTCTTTCGCATAGCTGGGTGGCAGGAAAACGAACACGTCTCGATCCACAGCGTCGCCTTCCAAATTTCCCTCGAGCGCCGCCCCATGAACCTTAATGTGCTCAACTGCCATCGCTTTTGCGCCGGGCACAGGCGGAGGAACCTCGGTCTGTACTTGTGCGGCGAGATCAGGGCCCAAAACGACAGATATGGCGAGCGTCATCATGAAAAATAGTTTGTTTGCTGTCATTGCTATATCCCTCATTCCGAAACTCTGCGCCCAACCCGGAACGCATCCCTTTACGAACGGGCCGTGTTCAGTACCGCTAACTGTAACGAATTTTAGGTATAGATTCCAGGTAGCCCCGTGCACTGTTCCATTCCATGCGCGAGCGATGCCTTTGCGAAAATGGAGTTTGTCCCATTGACATCGTTAACTGTAACGATTATTGTCCCATTTCGAACGAGACTGCGGTTACTCGCATTCTCAGCCCAACAAACAATCCGGACCAACTGCCGGCATTGAGGACGCAAAACTCTAAGGCGTGCTGCAGCGCTTAATCTATAGTCCGGAGATCCGCGTTCAATATGAAGGCTCTCGTATTGCACAGGCCGGGAGAAGCATCCATCAAAACTGTTCCGGACCCGGTCGTTGCGACAGGAGACGTATTGCTGAGAGTCCGCATGGTAGGGCTCTGTGGAAGCGACTTAAACTCCTTTCGGGGGCTGAACCCGCTCGTATCGTTCCCGCGGATCCCCGGGCATGAGGTCTCGGCGACAGTTGAGCACCTCGACGCGCCCACCGGCAATCTTTCTATCGGCGCCGACGTCGCTATTTTTCCGTACACAAATTGTGGTGAGTGCCCATCCTGCCGAAGGGGACGTCCGAATGCCTGCCAGTTCAATCAGACCTTGGGAGTGCAAAGGGATGGTGCCCTGACTGAATTCATCTCGATGCCGCCTGAGAAGTTGTACACAGCCAAGCTCAGTCCGAAGGAATTGTGCATGGTAGAACCCCTGACGGTTGGCTTTCATGCAGTCTCACGCGGTCGAGTTACGGCCAATGACACCGTCGCCATCATGGGCTGCGGCGGAGTAGGTCTCGGGGCGGTGGCCGCTGCAAGTTCTCGCGGCGCGCGCACCGTCTGCATTGATGTGAACGACGAGAAACTGGAACTTGCACGCGCCGCAGGAGGCGCGCACACCATTAATACTGTGGGCGAATCCTTACATGATCGATTGCTCGAACTCACCGATGGCCGTGGTCCGGACGTTGTGATCGAGGCGATAGGCACGCCCGCGACTTTCCGGGCGGCGGTCGAAGAGGTCGCTTTTACCGGCAGGGTCGTGTATATCGGTTATGCCAAAGAACCGGTCAGCTACGAGACGAAGCTGTTCGTGCAGAAAGAATTGGATGTGCTCGGGTCGAGGAATGCTCAGCCGGAGGATTTCCATGCGGTTATACGGCTATTGGAAAGCCGACGGTTTCCGGTAGAGCAGGCGGTCAGCGTGGTTGTTCCTCTGGAAGAAGCAGCAAGTGCGTTGCGTTCGTGGAGTGAGAATCCATCACGCTTCAAGAAGATTCTGGTCTCTTTAGATTCAGGTGCGTGATGGTGTTATTTCGTTTCAAAGGATAGTTCTCGAATGCAAGTTTATGACAAACCCTCGGCTAAAGAAGGCAACCCGAACTCCGCGCCATTGTTCCCAGCGGGCCACCTGATACCGTTCATTCTGGTCACCGCCCTTTTCTTCCTGTGGGGCATTCCAAACAATCTGAATGACGTGCTGATCCGCCAATTCATGAAGTCATTCGCGCTCTCGCGCTTTCAGGCCGGATTGGTTCAGTCAGCTTTCTACATGGGCTATTTCGTGCTAGCGATTCCGGCTGCGATCCTCATGCGCAGGGTCGGGTACAAAGCGGGATTCGTCATCGGACTGCTCTTATTTGGCGTTGGTACCTTCTTGTTCTGGCCAGCCGCCGTCATCGGCAGGTATGGTTTCTTCCTGTTCGCCCTCTTCGTAATCGCAAGCGGCCTGTCGTTTCTCGAGACCGCGTCGAATCCCTTCATTGCTCAATTGGGGGATTCTGCAAGCTCGGAACGGCGCCTCAACTTTTCTCAGGCGTTCAACCCGCTCGGCTCAATTACGGGTGTGCTGATGGGCACGCTCTTCATTTTCTCTGGTGTCGAACCAGGCTCGGAGCAGATCGAGGCTATGAAGGCCCAGCATCTCTATGATGCTTACCTGCACACGGAGACTATGCGGGTAGTGAAACCCTACATGGTGCTTAGCGCGGTCGCGATCCTTTGGGCACTGCTGATTCTGCGGACAAAGTTTCCCAGCATACAGGGCGAACATGAAGCGGCAGGAGACCGCGGTCACTTTCGCGACCTCTTCCGGTACCCGCATTTCTGGCTCGCGGTGTTCGCCCAATTCCTGTACGTCGGAGCGCAAGTCGGCACGTGGAGCTACTTCATTCAGTACGTGCAGGAATTCACTCACCAGCCGGAAAAAGTTGCCGGATATTTTCTGACCGGGACATTGGGAGCTTTTGGCCTTGGCCGGTTTAGCTCCGCGTGGCTTATGCGCTTTATTGAGCCAAGCAAACTGCTCGGGTGGTACGCCATCGTGAACGTTGTCCTCGTCAGCTTTGGAATTCTGCACCCGGGCTGGGCCGGATTGTGGGCCATGTTCGTCACGAGTTTCTTTATGTCGCTCATGTTTCCCACAATTTTTGCTCTGGGCTTAAAGGGATTAGGGCCGAACACAAAAATTGGCGGGTCTTTGCTCGTAATGGCAATCGTCGGCGGCGCGGTGATAACGCCGATTATGGGGCTCATTGCAGAAGCACGCCATAGCATCGCCCCAGCGTATTTCATCCCCGTTGCAGCCTATGTGTTCATTGCGGGATACGCATTTGCCGGAGCGAAGGTGCGGCAGAGCGTTCCAAGCTAGATGTGGTACTTGAGGGAGGGACAGTGATACTCGTCGATCGTCTTCGTTTACCTGTTTGTGGAATCGCAGCTTTCGTTTTGACGTTGTTGGCGGTTCCTAGCCTTCTGGGCCAAACTGCCACGGCTCCCACTGCTTCAGAAGGGCCTGAGAGCGTTGATCAGTTGTGGCAAAAGGCGAGCAGCAAATACGACGATCATCGCGCCGAGCTGTTGAAAGAAGTCGATAGCGTCAATCAACAAGGACCATTTCGAGCTGACTGGGAATCACTCCAGAGATATGAAGCGCCCGATTGGTACCGGGATGCGAAGTTCGGTATTTTTATTCATTGGGGCGTCTATTCGGTCCCTGCGTATGCCAATGAATGGTATCCACGCAACATGTATGAGCCAGGCTTCGACGCCTACAAGCATCACATCGCGACTTACGGCCCGCAAGACAAGTTCGGCTATAAAGATTTCATCCCAATGTTCAAGGCGGAACGATACGATCCAGCAGCCTGGGCCGAGTTGTTCAAGAAGGCCGGTGCAAAGTACGTGGTGCCGGTAGCGGAGCATCACGATGGTTTTGCGATGTACGAGAGCGGCCTGAGCGACTGGACGGCCGCAAAGATGGGCCCACATCGCGACCTGATCGGAGACCTGGCCAAAGCGGTACGCTCCGCCGGTCTCCATTTCGGCCTGTCGTCTCACCGGGTGGAACACAACTTCTTCCTCGGAGTTGGCCGTGCAATTCCTTCCGATGTAAACGATCCGCAGTACGCGGCCTTTTACGGGCCGGCGCATCACTGGCTAACCAATAAACAGGGAACTCCTCTCGATAACGATTTCACGTATGTCTCTTCGGCATGGGCCAATGATTGGCTTGCGAGAGGAGCGGAGCTTGTCGACAAATACCATCCTGACATCGTCTACTTCGACTGGTGGATCGGGCAGGCATCCATTCGCCCTAATCTCATCCGTTTCGCCGCCTTCTACTACAACAGCTCGCAGAAATATAGCAACCATGCCGGAGTCATCAACTACAAGGACTACGCTATGCAGGAGCACGCCGGGGTTCTCGATATTGAGCGCGGTCAGCTTGGCGACCTTCGGCCTCTCCCTTGGCAGACCGACACGTCAGTAGGGAACAAGTCATGGGGCTACATTAAGGACGAAACCTTCAAGTCGCCGGAATTCGTAGTCCATCAACTGATTGATATTGTCAGCAAAAATGGCAATCTCCTGCTAAACATCGGTCCGCGATCCGATGGCACGATACCGGATGAGGTCCAGCGCGTGCTGCTCGATGTGGGCGCGTGGCTCAGTCTTAACGGAGACGCGATCTATGGAACGCGCCCGTGGAAGGTTTATGGTGAGGGTCCGACCAAAGTTGCCGCTGGTTCCTTTCACGATGTCGACACCACCAACTACACGTCCGAAGATTTTCGCTTTACGACGAAAGGTGACGTGCTGTACGCGATTGGGCTTGCGTGGCCGACGAAGCAAGACGTCATCATTCGGTCGCTCGCTCCGGCTGCTGGTACTGAACCGGTACAAAGTGTGGCCTTGCTTGGCAGCGATGCCAGGCCCCAGTTCCAGCAGCGTGCCGATGGCCTGCACGTGCAACTGCCCAGCGAGGCTCCGTCGAAATATGCGTATGTCCTGCGATTGACGTTTGGCGGCACGTCACGATAGGGATTTGCTACATTCGGAGTCGCGCCGGATTCGTCGCATGTGCATGTCACAGACGCACATGCCGTTTGCAGCTCGCGAGCCTAAATATCTTGGGAGAAGAATAAATGGACCTACGAGTCGTCGATGCAGCCACCTCCGAAGTAGCACACGGCTTTATGGGCCGGTGTTTTGCTGCGGCGTTCAGTCGCGCCTGGCGCGAGGCATCGCGTTCAATATGGCGCGCGCGCATCAGCCGTGCCTTGCTGGTTGTCGTCGCAACTGCGTCACTGTTGGCTGCGCAGAAGGTCGATATATCCGTCGATGCCACCAAGCCCGGCGCGAAGATCGACCGCAACATTTTCGGCCAATTCGCCGAGCATCTTGGGCACGGCATTTACGACGGCATCTGGGTTGGTCCGGACTCCACGATTCCGAATACGCGCGGCATTCGTAACGACGTTGTCGGTGCGCTGAAGGCTCTCAGAGTCCCGAACGTTCGGTGGCCAGGAGGTTGCTTTGCCGATGAATATCACTGGCGCAACGGCATTGGGCCGAAGCGGGCTGTAACGCTCAATCCAAATTGGGGCGGAGTCATCGAGCCGAATACTTTCGGAACAACCGAGTTTATGGACTTCCTGGACCAGATTGGGGCTGAGGCTTACGTTTCCGTCAACGTGGGGTCAGGCACTGCACATGAAGCAGCCGACTGGATGGAGTACATGACTGCTCCACAGCCGAACACACTTGGCACGGAGCGCGCCAGCAATGGCCATCCTGCGCCATACAAGGTCGCGTATCTTGGCATCGGCAATGAAAGTTGGGATTGCGGCGGCAACATGACGCCCGAGTACTACTTGAGCCAGGTCAAGATCTACAGCCGCTTCCTGCACAATTACAACCCCGAACAGGGAGACAAGCAGAAGATGCTGAAGATCGCCGTTGGCCCGGGCGGCAGCGAAGCTCGCTGGACCGACTGGACGGAAACCATCATGAAGGCCTATCAAGGACACACGTGGAGTTGGGATCTCGACGGTCTCTCGCTGCATTCCTACACCGTAATCAAGTGGCCGCCGGCGTATAAATCGGTAGGTTTCGGCGAGACCGAGTACGCCCAGATCCTGAAATCCACGCTGGAGATGGATAACCTCATCAAGCAGCATTCGGCCATCATGGACAAATACGATCCGCAGAAGAAGGTGGCGCTCGTGGTGGACGAATGGGGTGGCTGGTACGCCCCTTTGCCGGGCAGCAACCCCGGATTTCTGGTGCAACAAAATAGCCTGCGGGATGCGATCCTCGCTGCGCTAAACCTGAACATCTTCGCCCGTCACGCGGACCGGGTACGCATGGCCAACATAGCTCAGATGGTGAATGTTCTGCAGGCCATGATCATGACCGACAAAGAGAAGATGGTCCTGACGCCGACTTACCATGTCTTCAAGATGTATTTGCCGTTTCAGGACGCAACCTTTGTGCCCGTTGCGTTGAATGCCGGCTCTTACACGCATGGCGATGTCACGTTGCCACGCGTCGATGCGATTGCGGCGAGGGACACGGGTGGCAAGCTGTGGTTGGAAATCACTAACCTGGATCCGAATGAATCCATCGAAATTGAGGCCACTTTCGCGGGCATTTCCGCCGGCTCAGCTGCCGCACAGACCTTAACCGCGCCCAAAGTGGACAGCATCAATACCTTCGAGCAGCCCACTGCAGTCGTGCCAAAGACCGTTGCTGCAAAGGTCCAGGGGAACAAGCTATCTCTTAAACTGGAGCCAAAGTCGGTGACTGTCGTCTCGATTCAGCAGTGACATCACAGGCCGGCCCTACGCTATAGGACGACGCGCGCTTAGTTGCATGCCGTCATGTTCTGCGTGACGCAGTCAGCGTGAATCCAGATCGAGCACGCAAGCATCTAGTATCCGCAACCACACGACCTAGACCGGAAGGGCCCGCATGTCTTCTTGGCCAATTGTGAGCGCTCTCGATTCTCGAAGTCAGATGTTTCCCGTGTTGACTCAGGCGCAGATTTCTCGTCTCCGGGCGATTGGTAAAACCAGACCTGTAGACGTTGGCGAGATCCTGTTCCAGCCGGGCGACACAAATATTCCGTTTTTTGTCGTCCTTTCAGGGCGAATGGAAATTGTGCAGCCGGGCTTCCATGGCGAACTGCCTATCACAACTCACGCGCCCGGCGAGTTTACCGGAGAAGTCAGCATGATCTCTGGCCAGCGTTGCCTGGTGTTAGGAAGAGTGACGGCGCCCGGAGAGTTCCTCGAGTTAAATGGTCAAGAACTGCGGAGCGTCATTGCACAAGATGCCGAACTCAGTGAACTGCTGATGCGGGCCTTCATTCTGAGGCGCCTCACGCTGATCACGCAAAATATGGGGAACGTGATCGTGCTCGGGTCTCGGCATTCGGCCAATACACTCCACGTCCGGGAGTTCCTGAGCCGAAACGGCTATCCCCACACTTACGTTGATTTAGATACCGACAAGACCTCGCAGGAGCTGCTGGATCGATTTTCCGTCAAGCTCGAAGAGATACCCTTTGTGATCTGCAACGCCACGAGCGTGCTAAGGAACCCGACCACCCACGAGCTTGCGGATTGTCTTGGACTGAATGTGGGCATCGACGGCTCGCAGGTGCGCGATCTGATCATTGTGGGCGCCGGTCCCGCCGGACTGGCCGCCGCCGTTTATGCTGCGTCTGAAGGACTCGACTCTCTGCTCGTGGAAACCGAAGCGCCCGGCGGCCAGGCAGGTTCGAGTTCAAAGATTGAGAACTATCTTGGTTTTCCCACTGGAGTTTCCGGGCAGGAGTTAGCGACCCGCGCCATCCATCAGGCACAGAAGTTTGGGGCGAAGATGATGGTCTCGCGAAGCGTTATCAAGCTGAATTGCGAAAAGCGCCCGTACAAACTCGTACTGGACGATGGTGTTGAGCTTGCGGCTCGCGCGGTGGTGATTGCAACCGGTGCGCAATACAACAAGCCCGCGATCGCTAATCTGAAGAACTTCGAAGGACAGGGTATCTATTACGGCGCGACCTATATGGAGTCGCAGCTCTGTGAAGGCGAAGATGTAATTGTCGTCGGGGGGGGCAACTCTGCCGGCCAAGCAGCCGTCTACCTGTCACAGGGCGCCCGCAAGGTGTACATGCTTGTGCGCAAGGGCGGCCTTGCGGAAACGATGTCGCGCTACCTCATCCGGCGCATCGAAGAGAATCCCGCCATCGACTTGCTGGTCAATTCGGAAATTGTGGGGCTCGAGGGAGATACACATCTCGAGTGCGTTACCTGGATCAATAAAGAGACTGGGGAGAAGACCACAAGGAATATCCGGCACATCTTTATCATGACGGGAGCTTCTCCGCGGACGGATTGGCTCCGCGGTTGTCTCACTCTCGACGATAAAGGGTTTGTACTGACGGGACGCGATCTTGACGGGCGGAACGCGGCCTGGCCGCTCTCTCGTGCTCCCCAGATGCTGGAGACGAGCCTGCCCGGGGTGTTCGCGGTTGGAGACGTTCGTTCCGGCAATGTAAAACGGGTAGCGTCCGCGGTCGGAGAAGGTGCGATCTCCGTTCATCTGGTGCATCGAAATCTCGCGGAACTCTGATCGGGCCTAATAAAGTTACGGAGAACACTGATGAGCTGTAAACATACAAATGAAGTCCTTTTCACCGAGACCAAGACGCACGTCTGTGAGGAGTGCGTTAAGATGGGCGATCGCTGGGTGCATCTGCGCCTGTGTCTGGAGTGTGGCCACGTGGGTTGCTGCGACTCCTCAAAGAACAAGCACGCGACCAAGCATTTTCACGGAACAAAGCATCCCCTGATTCGTTCGATCGAACCCGGAGAGGCCTGGGTGTGGTGCTACGTGGACGAGATGATGCCAGGAGAAATCAGGGGCAAAAAGCTGGTTGCAGCGGCGGAGTAGATGACCCAGGCCTACTCCTTACGCGTTCTTCCGCATGGCGTTGAGCGCCTACTGTTGCTTTGATTCAGGTATGCGGCAAGTACCGTCATCTTCGGCAACGGAATTGCCCAGCGGCTTTATCTATCGTCCGGAATTCGTCACGGCGGAAGAGGAACAGCAGCTTCTTGGAATTTTCGAGACGCTGCCGTTCCGCGCATTTACATTCCGGGGATACGTGGGTCGCCGCCGAATCGTGGAGTATGGATACTCGTACGATTTCAGTTCCCGCCGCGCGACGAGCATTCCTTTCGCACCAGAGTTCTTGGAACCATTCAAAATGCGCGCGGCGGAATGGGCTGGGATTGCCCCCAACCAGCTAGCTGAGGTGATCATCACGGAGTACTCCGCGGGTGCGCCCATCGGATGGCATCGGGACGTGCCCCAATTCGGAACCGTGATTGGAATTTCCCTGAGAAGCGCATGCCGCATGCGCTTCAAGCCGTACAAAGCTGCGGGCAAGGTTGTGTCGGTAATCCTCGAGCCGCGATCCGCTTACGCGATTAGCGGTCCGGCACGTTGGGACTATCAGCACAGCATCCCTCCGGTTCAGGATCTACGTTATTCGATCACATTGCGAACGTTGAACAAGACCGCCAAAGCTGCGTGACAGAAACCTATTTTGCGCAGCGGGATTTCAGGCGGCTTTTCTTCCCCGCGCGGGCGACCGCACGATCTCGCGCTTGTGATCACTAGCGTAGGCTTTCATCGCTTCGTCGCGGCTCCTGAATTGACGATGCAGGAACGATCGCTCGATGACATCGAGATAATCATCGATTGCGCCCCCCAGACTCACAGCCGATATGGCCGCTGCACCACCCCGCTTCGCACTCTGGCGGGCGATGTCCGCGAGATATGGAAGCACACCTGGCAGCGCTGTGACCCTGTCTTCCTCATAGAAGTAATAGGTGATGGGGAACTGCATCAGTTCGTTGCGGTGGGTTGTTAGTTGCGAGACGATGCCCAGCAAGATACTACTGAGATCGGAATCGCTGATCTCATCCAGCCGGCGTATCTCTTGCTCCTCTGAATAGTGCAGCAGCGTCGCACACTGCGCCAGGCTGCGCCGATGTTCCAAGACCGGGTAGATCGACAGCATCCACGAGACACTTGCAGTGAGCAAGGCGAAGCCGAGCAGGCTTTCGATTCCCATCGAGATCTGAATCCACAAATCCTTGGGGTAAGCGCCTGTCGACAAGGTCATCAGGCTGCACAGCGACACATCAAGAGCTGCCCCAAACGAGCGGTAGCCACCGGGCGAGAGGCCTTGCACAAAGGTGAATGATTCGGGCAGGAAAGGAGCATACACGAGCCCAAACCCAAGGACGAGCGAGCCCGCCCAATACGCAACCGTCATGATGAACGCAAGCGGCCCGGCGATGAGCATGCCTTTGAAGTTAAACTTGCGGAGTATCCTCCAGACCGTCCCAGCAATCCAGTCGCTCAACCCACCGTTCCCCGCAGGATGGAACACGGTCTGGAAAAGGTCGTAGATTGCTGCCCCAACAATGATGAGCCCGAGTATGGGAAGAATGATCTTCATCGCACATTTGCAGCTCTTCTTGGATGCCCCCGCAGCCCCCCAGGGAGGCTCGCCGATTTAAATACCTCATCACTCGGCGGGCTTCGGCCCCGGTCCTCTGCCACACTTCTCCCCGAGTTTTCCTCAAGTTCCTCAGTTCGCAGTGATTCCAGTCACTGCGCCTTGTGTGTCGTTCGATAAGCTGAATCGATCTTTCAACGCAGAATCGTCTTTGCTGGTGAGTCGAGCACACATACGAGACGGGGGTGCTCTCAAACTATCAGCATCAGGTGCTGTAGGGATTCAACCCGTGTCAGGAGGAAGATAGTATGAGCCTTAGTCAGCTTGCCAGGTCCATCAAGGAATCGGCAACTCTCAAGCTGAATGAGACTGCCGCCGTGCTCCGCGAAAAAGGAGAACCGGTCATCCACTTGGGTGGCGGAGAGCCCAAGAGCAAAGCCCCCGTTGACGCAATCATCAATTGCACTTCGTTACTGAATACAGGAGAGATCCGCTACACAGCGCCCGACGGCATTCCAGCCCTCAAGAAAGCCATCATTCGCTACACAGAAGAGCACTACAAGAAGCTCGTCTCCGCGCACAACGTGATCGCCTCCGGAGGCGCCAAGCAGGCCCTGATGGTCCTGCTCCACGCAATCCTTGATCCCAAAGAAGAAGTGATCTTTCCTGCGCCGTATTGGGTGAGCTATCCCGAGATGGTGAAGCTGGCGGGCGGTGTCCCGGTCCCGGTCACGGCCGAAGACGGCAGCTTCAGTCCTACGCTCAAGGAAATCACAGACGTAGTCAGCTCTTATACAAAAGCCATCATTCTCAACAGCCCGAACAATCCTTCAGGCGTGATGTATTCGAAGGAGTTCATACAGGAGATGGTCGAGTTCTGCGAGAAGAAGAGCATCTACCTGATCATGGACGATATCTACAACCGCCTCGTGTTCGACGCCAGGAGCGCACCCATCTGTTATGAGTTCGCGAAAGCGCCAATGGAGCAGTCTAAGCTGGTGGTCATCAATGGCGTTTCCAAGATGTATGCCATGACCGGCTTCCGCATCGGATGGGCAATCGGCAACGCGCACCTGATTGAAGCCATGGCAACAATCCAGTCGCAGCAGACTTCCGGGCCGTCAGCGCCAGCCCAGTGGGCCGCAGTTGGAGCGCTCAATGGTGTGCAATCGTCGATCGCTAGCCTTCGTCTGACGCTCGAAAACAATCGCAGAGTCATGCTCGATCGGCTGCGAGCGTTCGAGGGCATCAACATTCATCCACCGGATGGCACGTTTTACTGCTTCCCGGACTTCAGCGCGTACATGAAAGATTCGCAGAAGCTGGCGAACCTACTGTTGGAAAAAGTCCGGGTCGTCACAGTCCCCGGTAAGGAATTCGGATTCGAAGGGCACTTACGCCTCAGCTACTGCGGGACCATCAAGGACATCACCGAGGGACTCGACCGCATCAAGTGGGCCCTCGACACGCATTCCGCGAACGAACTCTACCTCGGCGACCGCAAGCTGGTACGGGAGTGGCTATGAACATCTATCTCGACGTTCAATCTCCCGCGGCGCAGCAGGCCGGCAAACTGGCCAGCGCCTATGGCCTGCAGAATCATGGACTCGTCAACCTGCGGCGCGTGTACTGGAACTTGCCCACGCCGGCACTGTACGAAGAGAGCATCTTCCGCTCGGAGGGATCGCTGTCGCATCTTGGTCCTTTGGTCGTCAACACTGGAAAACATACTGCTCGTGCAGCGGCTGATAAGTTCGTTGTGCACGAGCACTCGACCGAAGACAAGATTTGGTGGGGACAGTACAACCGCCCGTTCAGCGGAGAGAGCTTCAGCGCGCTGTTGACACGCCTGCAAGGTTATCTGCAGGGACGGGATGTTTTCGTGCAGGATTGCTACGCGGGTGCAGACCCCGAGCACAGCTTGCCCGTCCGGATTATTACCCAGAAGGCATGGCACAGCCTATTCGCGCGTACGATGTTCCTGAAAATTCGCGGCGAAGATGCTATGCGCCGCCACATCCCGGAGTTCACCGTCATCGCTGCCCCGGGCTTTCAGGCATCCGCGATGGTTGACAGCACACGGACAGACACCTTCATCGTGATCAACTTCCGCGAGCGGCTCGCCATCATCGGAGGCACAAGCTATGCCGGAGAGATCAAGAAGACAATTTTCACAGTGTTGAACTTTCTGTTGCCGTTGGAAGGTGTTCTCTCAATGCACTGCTCGGCGAACGTAGGCCCGGACGGCGACGTTGCCATCTTCTTCGGGCTCTCTGGAACAGGAAAAACTACGTTGTCGGCCGATCCCCAGCGGCACCTCATCGGCGACGACGAGCACGGCTGGAGCGACAACGGCGTCTTCAATTTCGAAGACGGTTGCTACGCTAAGGTGATTCGACTCTCGCCCGAAGCGGAACCTCAAATACATGCGTGTACGCGCAGGTTCGGAACAGTGCTCGAGAATGTCACTTTCGACCCCGTCTCACGTCATCTCGATCTGAACGACTGCACCGTGACCGAAAACACTCGCGCCGCCTATCCGCTCTCTTACATCGAGAACTGCATGCCCGAAAAGCGTGCGGGACATCCCAACAACGTAATCTTCCTGACCTGCGACGCATCCGGCGTAATGCCTCCCATTGCCAGACTGACTCCCGATCAGGCGATCTATCACTTCATCTCCGGATATACCAGCAAGATTGCCGGTACAGAGATTGGCCTCGGGGTGGAGCCGGAGATGACCTTCAGCGCGTGCTTTGGCGGACCTTTTATGGTTCACCATCCGCTGGCATACGCCGATCTACTGAAGAAGAAGATCCTGAAGCACGACGCGAATGTGTGGCTCGTCAACACAGGCTGGACCGGAGGCCCGTTCGGAGTTGGCAAGCGCATCAGCATTCGTCACACACGTGCATTGCTGAACGCGGCGCTGAGCGGGTCGCTGCTGAAAGTCGATTACAAGAAGGATCCTGTATTCGGCTTTGACATTCCAACCGTTTGCGAGGGTGTGCCTTCACAAATTCTGGACCCGGTGAATACATGGCCGAGCAGGGAAGAGTATTTCCACAAATACGATGCCCTCGCGGCGAGATTTATCGAGAACTTCAAGCTGATGGTATCCGAGTGTCCCGAGAACATCCTCGAAGCGGGTCCCAAACGCATGGAGCCAGTTTCCGTCGGTTAGGTCTAAGAAACTCAAAGGGAGAGCGAATAGATCGCTCCCCCTCTTCTCTGCAAGAATCACTTCGCTACTTCTGCTCGGAAGAATCAGGCGAGCCTTGCGGCTGCCCATTTCCATGGTGCCCCTGCCATTGCTGACGGCGGCTCTGCATCTGATCCCATTTCTGTTGCTGGTTGCTGTCCAATAGCGCGCGGATCTGATCATCCGAGGTCTTTCGGATCTCCATCATTTTGGAATGCTTTTCGTCACGCGAGGTCGATGTGTCACTACGGAGGCTTTCCATCTGCGATTGTGCTGACTTCAACACGTCGAGCACCTTCGCTTGCTGATCCGAATTCAACTGAAGGTGTTTCGCTAGCATGTCGGCTCGGCGAGCGGGATCGAAATTGCCATGCCCGTGTTCCGGAGGACCAGATGATGGAGTGCTTTCCTGCGCAGGAGCAGTATTGTCCTGTGCGATCGACGGTGTGACAGAGTAAACCAGCCCCGCCAGGGCGAGGGTAAGAACCAGATTCTTTATCATTCTTCGCTCCTTTTCTCGATTGCACTCGTATGAACCATAATCCCTGGTCGAAGTTGCGGCCGCACATCGCTTTTACGAATTTTTACCCGCATCTGAGTGGACGAACCGCGGCCACAATCCGATAACCCGCCGTACTACGAGCGGCATCGAATCCCCGTTCATGGAAAAGGGAAGCAAGCCGCTCCCGAATGCCAGCAAATCTGCTGTGGCTCTGCTGCTCACGTTTGTGGCCGGCAGCGTGGATGTCATCGGTTTCCTCACTCTGCATCACGTCTTTACAGCTCACGTGACCGGAGCGACTGCGCATTTGGGAATTGACCTTGCTTCTCATCAGTGGACGGAGGCCGCAATCGCCGCGAGTGTCATTGCAGCCTTTGTGTTCGGATCAGTTGCCGGACGCGTAGTCATCGAAATTGCGGCACACGCGCGCTTCCGTCGAATCGCCTCCGTCACGTTGGCCATTGAGGCTTCGCTTCTGGTGCTCTTCGTGATCGAAACGGGGAGCAGTCACGTCCCCAATAAGGCCGATTCCGTCACGGCAATGTGTCTGCTGTTGGGCGCCCTTGGCTGCGCAATGGGCGTTCAGACCGCCACGCTGACCCGCATTGGCCCTCTCACCATTCACACCACATTCGTGACCGGCATGCTCAACAAGTTTGCTCAGTTGCTATCGCATCTTCTCTTCCAGACTTACGAACTGCGAAGGGCTAGTCGCGACCGCGAGCGGCATCTTCGTAGGCTGAGGAGCGAGTCGGCGTCCCAAGCCATGTTCGTCGGCTCCATATGGTGTCTTTATTGTTCCGGAGCCGTCGCAGGTGCGTTCCTCGAGAAGCGCTTTGGTCAGGCTGCGCTGTACACAGGCGTAATCCTGCTCGGCGGTGCCATTGTCGTAGATTGCATCCGGCCACTTGCTTTGGAAGAGGAACGAGACCAGTCGGAGCGGTAGGCAGAGCGCACCGTCGCTATGCAGCAGTCTTCTCAGCCGGCGTGGATTGCTCACTCGTATGCGACATGCTGAGGGGTGACGTACGCCAGCGGCGCCAAAGAATCTGCAGGGTTGCCGCCACGGGAATCGACAAGAACACTCCGATGATCCCCGCAATCTCTGCTCCGGCCAGAACTGCGACGATAACGGCAAAAGGATGGAGTTTTACGCTGTGCTGCATCAGGTAAGGAGAGTTCACATAGTCCTGCATGATGCGCCAGGCTCCCAGAAACAGCGCGAGAGCCCATACATAGTGAAAACCCGTCAGGAAGCCGGTGCCGAGAATTGCCATCGCACCAAGTAGAGGGCCAACCATCGGAATAAACTCTAAAGTGCCGGCCAGCACGCCCAGCACAAGGCCATACTGGATCCCGGACGCGACGAGCACAATTGTGTACACCGGGAGCGAAATTGCCGCCAGCAAGACTTGTGCACGGACATAGTGCGCCGCCATATCGTTCATCTCGTGCAACGTCGCCCCGAGAAACGCTTTCGCTCTGGGCCGGATTCTCAACATCCTCAGCCCGGATTGCGCGAATTCGCGTCCGCTGAGCAGCAGAAAAATGGCGAGAATTGGTATCAGAATCACCCAGAGCACGTTCGTAACGACTCCCTCGAATCTTGCCGCAATCTGCTGAAGTCCAGACACGATCTCTGTCCGGTGCTGCCACACGAGGTGCTCGAGCGCTAGTTGAGTCCTGTAGCTCCAGCCATGATTCGAACTGACCTCGCGAATCACTTTGCGCCAGCTGTTTTGATCGAGCAGTGTGGGGGCGGCGGTCAGTAGCGTTCGTCCCTGGGACGCGATCGTCGGAGCCACACCCAATCCGATTCCGACGCAGATCATCACCAGCACGAAATAAACTTCTGCAATTGCGACCGCTCGGGATCCCCGGGAGACAACTGTCCAGCGCTCAACGCGAGAAACGATGGGCTCGATCAGGTACGCAAAAAAAATAGCGAAAATCAGCAGGATGAGCGTGTGCCGCGCGAAATAAACGAAAGCCGCAATGAGGGCAAAGATGAAAATGGTCCGGATTACCGCGACTGTTCGCTGGTCGAGAATCGGCACAGGGTTCCGATGCGTAGTTGCTGCTGCTGGTTGTAGATAACAACGAAGACATAAGGGATCCACGGGCCCTGCCTTCGTGTTTCTTTGTGCCCCTTGTGCCTGACGCTCTGGGCTTAAATGGTAGTTACCTTACTGCGGTTTGCTGAAGTCTGCCGTGCCTACTTTCACCACGGTCCCCCGTGGCTGCGGCTTCTCACCGCTTCCTTCCTTACTGGCATCGGTCGATTCCCGCGGCGCGGGAGGCGCAGGCTTTTCTGTCCACACTCCGTACACACGACCTCCATACGCAGCAACGCCGCTGTAATCACCAAAGAAAAGACCCCCGGCCTCGAACGCCTCGTCCGTCCAGGCGTAGTTTAAAAATGTGTGTCCGCCGTCTGTAGAGCGGCCCAGCGCTACGATCTGCTTGCGATTCAGCGGATCGTGCCGGCGGTCATAAAAGATCACGTTGACGGATCCATCTACAGGATCGATCGCAAGCCATTGAAAGAACTGCTCTGCTCCATTGTGAACTGGGTCAGAATTTACTCGCACAGGCGCACTCCAGTGCTTGCCACCGTCCGCCGAACTCGCCAGAAAAATATCGATGTCGCCATTGCGGTAATCGCTCCATGTTACGTAGAGCCGCTTGCTCCGCGGATCGATCCCGATCTGCGGGAAGCCATTCGCTCGATCGAGAGTGTCAATCGCAAACATGATCGGAGCGGTATGAATCACTGGCCGTGCATGGGAGAAGGTCCTGCCGCCATCTTTCGAGGTGACGAGCATAATGTCATCTCCCTGGCTCCAGATTGCGTAAAGAGTGCCGTCTGGGCCTACAGTTCCGTCGAATCCCTCGGCCGCGCCGTTGTCGTCGCGTGGAAATCCCGGATGCGCATCAATCTCCACCGGCTCTGACCACGTCTTGCCATCATCGGTCGAGCGCGAAACCACGATTTGTGAGTCGATGAGTCTCCACCTCGTCCACCCTATGTAGAGATTCCCGGCGTACTTACTTTTGGAGTTGTCGGCAACGATGTATGGCTTGTCTTCGAACGGAATCCCCGGCTCGGTCGGCTGCTCGGCGACAGCAATGTGATTGTCTTCCCAGGTCTTGCCGCCATCGAGCGAGCGCTTTACAAAGATGCCATTTCGGGTGGCACCGTGTGCCCAGTAGTTGAATGTTCCCAGCTTGTCGAACGCAATGTAGCAGACGAATGCATGTCCCTGATTGTCAAAGGCGACCGATACGTCCCCCGATACCCGATAGTTCTTCGGGGCGACGTCCTCAACGTGCCAGGTCGCGCCTGCATCCATTGAATAGGCGGCGTGAGCATTGTCTTGAAATACAGCCACAACGTTCCGCGGATTCGTTGGATTCACTGCAACTCCCGGCTCGGTGAAATACCCGGGTGTCGGAGTCAGCGTGAATACATGAGCGTCTGGAGCCTTCGGCAACTCCTGCGCATTGAGAAGTGCCGCGATGCTGAGGGAAAGCAACACAGAGCTGGCAACAGATAAAAATGAACGTTGTACTCGCATTCAGAATCCTTCAATGCAGATGGTCAGAGTTAAGATTCCCCGCGCAAAGAGCAGCGCCGCCCGCGATTCCGGCGTCGGCGCCGTAATACGCCATTACGAGCGGAATCTCTGAGGCGCGCGGGTTCACGCACCAGGCGGGCATGCGCCTCTTGATGTCATCAAAGAAAGGCTGCAGCATGGCTGCAACGCCCCCGCCCATAACGATTACGTCTGGGTCGAGTAAGTCGACAATGTTCCCCAGCCAAACGGAGAGAAACTCGACAGTTTCCAGCAGAAGCTCCCGAGCCAACATGTCCCCGGCGGCATAGGCCTTTGCGACCACTTCAGTCTTTACTGCGGAAACATCTCCGCCGACAAGCTCAAGGATGGCTGACTTGCTCGTCGGACTCGCGGCGAGTTTCGCACGCGCCCGCTCCCCGATCGCCGTACCCGATGCCAGAATCTCAATGCATCCGCGCTTGCCACATTTGCAGACGGGTCCGTTGTAGTCGATGCTGACGTGTCCGCCTTCTCCGGCCGCCCCCGTGTTGCCGTGATAAATCGCATTGTCGAAGACAATTCCAGTTCCAATTCCGGTTCCGATAGTCGCGTAGAAAACGTAGCGGAATCCCTTCGCCGCACCCCAGAAAGTCTCCGCCAGGGCGGCGGCGTTGGCATCATTGTCGATCCGTGCCGGGATGCTATACCTCGCTTTAATCTTCTCGGCGAGCGGGAAATTTCGCCAACAGGGAACATTGGGAGGATTCAGAATCACGCCAGACTGCGGATCGAGTGGCCCCGGCGCACAAATACCAATGCTGCGAACGTCTTTCGAGAGCAGCGAGTCGATCGCCGTGGCAATCGCCGCAAATCCCTCCTCAGCCGTGCCATTCGCCGACATGGGACTTCGGCTCTGCTTGAGAATCTTACCTTCCGGGTCGACGAGCCCAACCGCGACTTTGGTTCCCCCAATATCAACGCCGAGCACTGGAGCGTCTTGCTTCAAGCTCATTCCCGGCCCGCCGTTTCTCTCGCTGTTGTCCCGGAAAGCTGCAGCTTCACCGTTTGGATCTCATACGCCTTCGTAGGTACCTGGACTTCGTTGCCGCTGGCCTTAAGGGAAGTGATCGGCCTCTCCATCAAATCTGTCACCGAAGCTGATGCGACTGCGGACGGCAGTTGCACAGTGACATCTCCCTGCTTTCCTTCCCATTCGTAAAAGCGAAGAATGAGGCTGCCATCGTCCTCCGCCTTCTTCAATGCGCTCACAATAATGTTGTCATTCCTGCTCTCGATAAATGAGTGCTGCGGCGGGAGGTTGCCGGCATGGTTGTCAGTCGGAAAAGTAATCAGTTTGTAATTCAATTCATACCCCTGCCGGATCGTTAGTGCGTCCTTCCAGCCTCCGCCATGAGGATAGAGCGAGTACGTGAACTCGTGATGGCCCTCGTCGGCGTGCGGGTCAGGATATTCGGGAGCTCGCAACAACGAGAGGCGCAGCACATTTCCTTTCGCGTCGTACCCGTACTTGCAGTCGTTCAACAGGCTGAATCCATGCTTCGCGTCGGAGATGTCGGCCCAGCGTTGTGCCGGAACTTCGAATTGTGCCTGCTCTGCGGGCGTATTCCGAGTAGTGGGACGCTCGACAGATCCGTAAGGCATTTCGTACGTCGCCTGGTTACTATGGGCACTCACAGGAAACGCGACTTTCAGCAGGATGTGTTTCTCATGCCACTCGGCCTGCATCTTCACATCGACGCGCGGCACTCCGGCATACATAGTGATGTCGCGAATGAACGTTGAATTCTGAAAGTGATTCTTGACGCGAATCACCGCCCGCAGCGGACCGCTTTCAACCAGCTTTACTTCATCCGCCTTGTCCAGATCCCAATGCTGCTTTTCGAAATCCGCGTCGATGTTCCACGCGTCCCACTTCTCGGGCTTGTCTACGAATGTCTGCAGCAGGTTGCCGCAAGTCGTCTTCTTAGGCCCGCCCGTATCCGTTTCAGCGGGGGCAAGTGATTCCGTCCCGCTCCGCTTGTCGAAGAGACTCGTCATGCAGCCGGTGCCGGCATCGATCTTCACGCGCACAAACTCATTCTCAAGAGTGTCCGCCGATGCTTTCAGCATGGAGCGCACGGCTGGAGCCGCGTTCGCACCCCGCGCGAAGTACGTCGCATACCCAAGGGATGGCGTATGCGACAGCAGCAAGAAGTGCGCGCGATGCGTCCCGCTATCCATCGAGAGCAACTGAGCTTCCGCCGGCCGTCCAGCGGGATCCAAAACCTCCATCTGCTTAGCAGGCTCAGGCAGTTGCACCTCCACCTCGGTCACATCGGTGCGCGCCCATGACTGGGAGTTGAACAGCATCACCGGCAGGCCCTTTCCCTGCGTGTTCACATGCGCCGCGATCTCGGCCACAGAGCCGCGAGTCACATCATTCGCAGCTCGATCTACGTTCTCCAGATTGCGCTTGGCATCCAGATAATTCACTGCAATCCCCGATCCCGGCATGATGTCGTGAAAGTGGTCGAACAGCAGATTTTTCCAGGTGAGTTCCATGTTCGGATAGGACCGGCCAAACAGAGTCGCCAGCGACGCAAACTTCTCCGCGTTCAGGACGTTTTCTTCGGCGCGCCGAATTCTCCGCTTCGTCTCTGCCTGGGTCGTGAAAACTCCCCGATGGTATTGGAAGTACAGTTCGCCATCCCACGTCGGCACCTGCATCGCAGGCAACTTCTGCTCCATGTCGCGGAAAAAGTCCCTGGCAAAGCTGAATTGCAGCTTGGGATACACGCTGGCACGGGCGCGCAGTTGATCCGCGTGGTCCAGCATCACTCGGGTAGGTCCGCCGCCATGATCCCCGACTCCATAAAGATGCATCATCTCGGGATTGTCCGCCGTTTTCTGCCCGTAAATCGAAGGCATCCAGATAGAAAGGTCTGTCGCGAGCGGCGCCGCATCGATTCCTCCCGCGTAGTCATGGGGAAAATATGTCAGAAGGCGGCTGCCATCGGGTGCCTGCCACCAGAATAGCTTGTAAGGAAACGTCGTGAATTCGTGCGCCCAGAGCAACTTCTGGGTCACGAAGTAGTCCATGCCGGACTTTTTGTAGATCTGAGGAAGCTGGTACGCGTATCCGAACGAATCTGGATTCCAACCGATCTTCACGTCCACGCCGAAATTCTTCTGGAAATAACGCTTGCCCACGAGAATCTGTCGCACCAGTGATTCGCCGTCCGGCATATTCAAATCCGGTTCGACCCACATTCCGCCGATAATCTCCCATCGGCCTTCCTTCACCCGCTGCTCGATCTGCTGATACAGATCCGGATATTTCTCCTGCATCCATTCATACGTGCGCGCCGACGACATGGTGAACTTGAAATCCGGATACTCTCGCATCAGATCGAGCACGCTTTGAAATGTATTGCGCACCACCTCGACCGTCTCAGTCCAGGGCCAGAGCCACGCCATGTCGATGTGCGAGTTACCGACCAGTCGAATCGTGAACTGCTGCAGGAACGGTTTCAGTGCCTCCAGTTTCGTATGTGCGCCTTTCAGTGATGCGTCAAATGCAGCCTGGTCACCTTTCTCCAGCGGAGCGAAGTCGATGGCCTTGATCGCTGCATCAAGCTGCTGTTCCCGTTCTGCTTTTCCATCCTGATAGGCGGCGATAATCGGTCGCGCAGCCAGCAGTTCCAGTCGCAAATATGCGGGATCCGGCCGCGACGGCGGTGCTTCCATAATTAGTTCGCTATGGACAAACTCCGCCGGCACTTCATCGCGGGCCACTACCCGCACAGCGACCAGAAATTTTTGTCCGGGCTGCGCATTTTCCGTAAGCAGCACCGGCAGAACGTTGTCATCGTTTCCGCGATAGAGAATTCCGCCATTTGAAAACGTCGTGATGGTCAGGCTGCCGGGACTGCCGAAGCGGAGATCCAGAGACACCTTCGACCCCTGCGTGGCGTATCCACTGATCTTCTCCGGAATCTGAATCCAGCGGCGGAAAACGCGAGTTCCGTTCCAATGTTCTTCGTTGGAGTTCTGTCCTCCCGGACCGGAAACATTCTTGACGGTCCATGTGCCCCAATCAGAGTCATTGAGCGTGGCATCCTCCGGATGCGGAATATCCGCATGGAACCGCCACTCGGTTTCGCCCTGCTGTGTGAGCGCTTCCAGCCTGTCGAGCGTCGCCTTGTAGGGATCAGGAGTACTGCTCTGGCAGAGAGTGGGAAGCGCAAAGATCAAACACACCAATAAAGACGAAGCGAATCGCTTCATAAGTGAAGCACCCTTTCTAAATCAAAAAATCCGGGATGATTCTCACGAGGGATCAGGATAACGTGGAACAAAGGTTTCAAGCTAAGTTGATGATTCTACAGCTGGGGAGCCGCATCGAGCGATCTCTGCAAAAATTCTGATTCTTTCCATCGAAAGTATGAATCCAAGTCGTTACGCAAGTTTGTTGACGGGCGCAGGGCGCCCGCATAGAATTGAACCTCGAATGTCAGCTAGCCTCAATCTTCGCGCGACGTGTTGTTGTACTTGTTGTTGTTGTGCACGCGTGTGCACTGGCGCGGGGAGGCTGCTGACCTAAGAAACATCTTTTAATATTCAGCACTCATCAACCCACCGCCAGCGCAACTGGCGGTGGGTTTTTTATTGCTCCTGACATCATGACGACCAACACCAATACGGCAGTGAAAGAGACCAAGGCGCAGCGCGCCGAGCGCCTCAAGAAAGCCAAGAATCCTTGGGAGGGTCTGGAAGAGATCCGCCGCTTTGCCCACGAAGGATTCGACTCCATTCCCCCGGAATGGATCGGCACCTATTTCCGCTGGTGGGGCGTTTACACGCAGGGCGATGGCGCCGGCGTGACCGGCGGCAAAGCCGGCGAAGGCCGCGCCATCCAGCGATTCATGATTCGCATCCGTATCCCGAATGGCGCAGTCACCTCTCATCAACTCCGCACGATCGCCGACCTCACTCGCAAGCACGCCAATGGCATCGCCGACATTACGGTTCGCCAAAATATTCAACTGCACTGGGTAACAATCCAATCCTTGCCAGAAGTTCTGGACGGCTTGGCGGCAGTGGGACTTAACACGACCGGCGCTTGCGGCGACGTAGTTCGCAACGTAACCGGCTGCCCAGTGGCAGGAGTGGACGCGGACGAAATTGTCGATGCTTCGCCCCTCGTGTTCGAAGTCTCGAAATTGCTCGCCGGGAATGCGGATTTCTACAATCTGCCCCGCAAATTCAAAATCTCGATCGCCGGATGCCACTCCTGGTGCTCGTATCCCGAGATCAACGACATCGGCCTGACCGCCGTCACCCGGAAGTTAAATGGCAGATCAGAGCTTGGATTCTCGCTGCGCGTTGCCGGCGGGCTCTCAGCCGAGCCTTACCTCGGCGCACGCTTGAACGCCTTTGTGCGCTGGGATCAGGTCGTCCCCGTGGTGAAGGGAATCGCAGAGTTATTCCGTGATTCGGACGTTCTCCGCGAGCATCGCGAGCGGGCACGCCTGAAATTCCTGTTCCTGCGCCATGGATGGACCGCCGAGCGTTTTCTTTACGAACTGCATGACCGCATCGGATTCCATCTGGAACCCGCGGCCGAAGAGAACCCCCCGGATGATGTCTATCGCGATCACGTTGGCATTCACACTCAAAAGCAGCCTGGACTGTCGTATGTCGGAGCCGTCGTGCTGCGTGGCCGCATCACCGCCGATCAAATGCAGAGCGCGGCTGATCTGGCCGAGCGCTATGCCGGTGGCGAACTTCGCGCTACGAACATGCAGAACCTGCTGGTCGTGAATGTTCCCACGATCAACACTGATTCATTGGCGAGAGAACTCGATGCCGTTGGCCTGCGAGTAGGTGGATCATCCTTCGCCCGTGGAACAGTCGCTTGCAGCGGCACGGAGTTCTGCAAGCTCGCCATCACGGAAACAAAAAGCTTCTCCCGCTGGCTGGTGGACGAACTCGACGAACGGCTCCCCGGATTCGATCAGCATCTCAAGCTACACGTCACCGGATGCCCGAACAGCTGCGGACAGCACTGGATCGCGGATATCGGCATCGAGGGCAAAAAGATTAAGGTCAACGAGCAACTGCTCGACGCTTATTACTTCTGCGTGGGCGGTGCGCTCGGACTGCACCAGTCCACAGCCCGCCCGATCGGGTATCGGTGCCTTGCGACCGACGTTCCTGAGGCGCTCGAACGCCTGCTCGGCCACTATCTTGAGCAGCGCGAACCCGGTGAGAACCTGCGGCGCTTTTTCGCGCGGCACAGTGACACGGAGCTCCGCGAACTTCTCGCCGGAGAAGCCGTCGCCGCCGTCGCCCGTGATCTGCCGCAAAACCTGGCTCAATCCGCAGGAGGTCTCGGTGACTAACCTCTTCCCAATGTTCCTGAAACTCGAAGGCAAGCGGTGCCTGGTGGTCGGCGCCGGCAAAGTTGGGGAACCCAAGATCGCAGGTCTACTCGAAACCGGAGCGCGCATTCGCGTTGTTGCTCTCGATGCAACTCCAGCCGTTCGCGAATGGGCTCACATCGGGCGGATCGAGTTCGACCTCCGGCCGTTCCACCCCGACGACCTGAACGGTTCATTCCTTGCTGTCGTCGCAACGTCCTCGCGCTCGCTGAACGAGCGCATCTACAATGAAGCTCAGCACCGCGGCATTCTGTGCAACGTTGTCGACGTTCCCGATCTCTGCGATTTCTACTATCCCTCGATCGTTCGCCGCGGTGATTTGCAGATCGCAGTTTCGACCGCTGGAAAGAGTCCTTCGTTAGCCCAGAAAATTCGTCAGCAACTTGAAAAGCAATTCGGCCCCGGATACGCCGCATGGGTTGCCGAGCTTGGCGAAACAAGAAAGCTCATCCTTTCGAGCGATCTCGACAAAGACAAAAAGTTGGACCTGCTTCATTCGCTTGCCAGCAGGGAAGCGGTCGAAGCGGCGTTGGCCGAACTCCCCGAACTCGTTGGCAAAGGGGAGCACGCATGAAGGGGAAAGTCAGTCTGGTAGGCGCTGGCCCGGGTGATCCGGAACTACTGACCGTGAAGGCAGTCCGTCTTCTTCAGTCGGCAGAAGCCGTACTCTACGACGATCTGGTTGCCCCGGAGATTCTGAACCTGATTCCGCGCACAGCGCAACTCCACAACGTCGGCAAGCGTTGCGGGACCAAGAAGATCAAGCAGGAAGAGATCAATTTCCTGATGATCGCTCTCGCAGATTCGGGGCTGAACGTCGTTCGCCTGAAGTCCGGCGACCCCCTGATCTTCGGCCGAGCGGGCGAAGAAATCGAATCGCTCCGCAAAGCGGGGATCGAATACGAGATTGTTCCCGGTGTCACGTCGGCATTCGGGGCGGCGGCCGCGACGAATATCACGCTGACACATCGTCACATTTCGTCGGCAGTGGTCCTACTCACCGCTCATCAGGCTGCAGGCGCTGAAGCTGCGAACTGGAGCAAGCTCGCCGGCAGCGGTTCCACGCTGATCATCTATATGCCCGGCCAGAACTACGCGGAAACCGCAAGCAAGCTGCGCGACGCGGGCCTCTCGAAAGGCACTCCGTGCGCTGTCGTTTCGCGCGCGACCACCGCGCATCAGAAGATTCATCGCACCACCATTGGAGAACTTCATCATGCACCCAAGCTCGTCTCTCCGACGCTGTTGATCGTCGGCGAAGTAGTCCGCTTTGCAGATTCTTCCCTGGACGATGTCCTTCAAGTGCCGTCCGGATACGAATTCCAAGTACCAGCTCTGCTTGCAGACTATTCCTCCCGCGGAGACTCCGCCGGAGAAGAGGAGCCAATCGCGTGAACTCTCAGACGCCCTCTCCCGTACACACGGCAGCTGCCGACGAAGTGGTCAAGGTCCAGCAAATCGCCGAAAGCTGGACTCCTCAGCGCGTCCTCAACTGGGCATTCGACACTTTCGGCAACCGAGTCGCGATCTCGTCCGCGTTCGGCGCCGAAGGCATGGCCATTATCGACATGGCCGCACGCAGCGGAAGAGATTTTCGCCTCTTCACCATCGACACAGAGTTCCTATTTCCCGAGACGTACGCACTCATGGATCGCATCGAAGGGAAATACGGCATCACGATCGAAAAGGTCTATTCACTGCTTTCACCGGAAGATCAGGCAAGAACCCACGGGGACCTGCTCTGGACGCGCGATCCCGATCGCTGCTGCAATCTGCGGAAAGTCGAGCCGCTGCGCCGCAAGCTGGCCGAATTGAGTGCCTGGATTACCAGCATCCGGCGCGACCAAACGTCCGTGCGTTCCAACGCCCGCAGAGTGGAGTGGGATGCAAAGTTCGGGCTGGTTAAAGTCAATCCGATCGTGGACTGGACCTCAAAGCAGGTCTGGCGCTACATCCACGAGCATGATGTCCCCTACAACGAGCTGCACAATCAGGACTATCCCAGCATCGGCTGCACGCATTGCACTCGCGCCGTGAAGCCGGGAGAAGATCCCCGCGCGGGACGCTGGTCCGGATTCAGCAAGACCGAGTGCGGCCTGCACATCATCGAACCGGCGCCCGAAGCCAAGTCAGCGAAGCTCGGGAACTAACCTGCAGCTCAGCCTGCCTGGCAGAACGCGGCGGAGATCCCTCCCCAATCACACCCGGGTTCTACCTTGGGGAAGAACACGCTGTGCAGCCGCTGTACAGACTCCTCGACCTTTGACTCATCTACGAGAAAGGACAAGGTTCTGTCCGACGCTCCCTGGCACAGGACTCTAACGTCCATATCGGACACCGCCGCGAATGCCAGGCTGGCCGTATCCGGCTGGCGGCGGATGTTCTCCCCTACAATGCAGACCAGAGCTTTCTGGTTTTCCCAGCGCACCTGTGCCAATCCTTGAAGCTCCGCCGAAACTCTGGGCAAAGCTGCCGTCGAGCCAACCAGCAGCGAAATCTGGCCGAGAGAAGTTGACATCACATCCACTGGACAGGAGTGCCGATCGAATGCCGAAAATACCGCGTCGAGAAGTGCCGAGTCGATCCCGTGATGCGATTCAATTTCTACTGCCGCCACATTTCTCTTCGCCGTGATCGCGCTGACAGTCCGCCCGCTCTTCGCGCGCGCCGTGATCTCGGTGCCGCTGCCTTCCGGACGCCGCGAATTCAGCACATACACGGGAATGTTCTCCCGCATGGCAGGGACCAGCGTCGCCGGATGAAGGACCTTTGCGCCAAAGTGGGCCAATGCCGCAGCCTCATCGAAACTCATCTTGCGAATGACACGGGCATCGGGGCAGAGCCGCGGATCGGTCGTCATCACGCCATCAACGTCCGTCCAGATCTCAACGCGCTCAGCCGCGAGCGCTGCGCCGACAATGGCCGCGCTGAAATCGGATCCACCGCGCCCCAGAGTTGTCGGGACGCCGTCCACGCTCGACGCGATGAAACCCCCGAGTACCGGCACGCGGCCTTCCTGAAGCAGAGGCCCCAGCTTTTCGCGCAACCGCTCGTCCGTGCGGTCCCAGACCGGATTCGCCTGTCCATGGCGCGAGTCGGTAGTGATGCATTGGCGTGCGTCTACGTGCGCGGCCTTGACTCCAGACTGCGCGAGTGCTTCGCTTACCAGCCTGCTGGAAAAACACTCTCCGAAACCAAGCAGCCGGTCGAGTGACCTCAAATGCAGCTCACGCGAGGATTCGAGTTCCTGTAAAAGCGACTCCAAGGCTTGAAATTCGACGCGCAGCTCACGGTCAAGTGCGCCATACGCGGAGCTCTCGACCAGTGCATCGGCCAATCCTTCGTGCCGAACATAGATCTTTCGGACCCCGGCAAGCGCTGCGCCCAAATGTCCCTTTGCAGCTACATCTCCTGCCTCGAGCAGTTGATCGGTGACTTTCGCCAGTGCGCTCACCACAACCACCGGCTGCGCGCCCCTGCGACTCTGGACGATCGCAATCAGACGCCGGATGGCGGCTGCATCTTCCACCGAAGTACCACCGAACTTCATTACCACCACGTCGTCGCCCTGCTCAAACCTGCTTTGTCGCTGTGCTCCGCTCATGAATTCTCCTGAAGTTTTCGCGCAAACAAAAACCCACCGCCAGATCACTTCTGGCGGTGGGTTCGGTTGACTTGCTTAAGATTGCTTTACTTCATCCGATCCCGTCCTCCAGAAGACACGTAATTCGTGTCGACATGCCTGTGCCTGTCGATGTAATTCGCTTCGCCTTCTGGATGGATCGGTTCATAAAAAGAAAACAACTACACGAGATTCGCAAAAGAAGCATATTGCAGTGGACCATTGCAGCCAAATTCAAAATACGCATGACTTGCATCGATATTTTGGCTTCAATCCTACGCGTCAGCTTTCTTCATGTGAGTGGCGAACTGCCGTAGCAGTGAAACAAATGCGGTAGACGCCACTGACAGTGTCCGATCCCGTCGGTATGCAAGCCCTAACTCCCGGTAGAGTTCCGCGTCCTCCAGGTCGATGAGCTTTACCCGGCCTGCGTCCACTTCGTCGCGCGCGAAAGATGCGCTGATCAGCGAAACCCCCAGATCCGCAGCCACGAAGCTCTTGATCATGCCGATGCTGGGCAGTTCCATGCGGACCTGCAATTCCGCGCTGTGCGGCCGGAAAAGCTTGTCGAGCAGCCGCCGAGTGTGTCCGGTCTTCGGGAAGAGCAACGGTTGCTTTACGATCTCGCTAACCGGCACGACTTTGTACTTTGCCAGAGGGTTCTTCGGGCTGACCATCAGCATCAGCTTGTCGCGGAAAATAGGCTGAATCTTCAGGCTCGGCGACTGGATCGGCAACGTCAGAATGCCGACCTCGACCATCCCGTTTTCCAGCTTCTCCACAATTTTGTAGCTGAAGTTTCGATAGATGCTGATCTGCACCGGAGGATACCGGCGGCAGTATTCGGCGAACACCTCGGGCAGAACGTACAGGCAAGTCGCTTCGTTCGCCCCTACCCGCAACGTGCCCCGAGGTGTGCCGCTGTGGTCCGCAACCGCCACTAGCGATTCGTCGCGAAGCTGCTTCAACTTCTCCGCATATTCGTAGAACACTTGCCCCGCCGGCGTCAGCTTCACCGTCTTGCCTGACCGGTCCAGCAGTCGATCGCCATACTCCTGCTCAAGCTGGCGGATTTGCGCGCTCACCGCCGATTGCGACCGGAACACCTTCTCTCCCGCCCGGGAAAAACTGCCTTGGCGAGCCACTTCCAGAAAAGTGATGAGCTGATCGAAGTCCATTGTGGGTAGAGCGGAATTATAGCGAAGTCACATGAAATAGCGACTTATTTCACGTTCTACCAACCCCGTGCGTGTACCCTGATTTTCTTATAGCTTGTATCGAAATTCTGGATTGTACTTTGGCAGCCCGGAAACGCTATTAAGGTACTGTAGATGTGTGTCCCTGAGCTGGACCTGCGCACGCTCCCTGGCCCGGCAATGTACGTCCAACAATTGATTCGAAAGGAATTCTGCTTACCCGACGATGTCCAAGATGACGCGTCCCAACCCGAGCACCGGTCTTCCGCCGGCCCAGGGTCTCTATCACCCTTCGCACGAGCACGACGCGTGCGGAATCGGGTTTGTCGCCAGCATTAGCGGCCGTAAAAGTCACGACATCATCCGCAAGGGCATCCAGGTCCTGCTGAACCTTGCACACCGCGGGGCCTGCGGATGCGATCCCGAAACCGGCGACGGCGCCGGAGTTCTGATTCAAATTCCCCACAAGTTCTTCGCCCGTGAATGCGAGAAGCTAGGCTTCACGCTTCCGAATCCCGGCACCTACGGCGTCGGCATGATTTTTCTGCCGGTTGAGAAGCACCCGCGCCTGCAGTGCGAAGGAATCCTCGAGCGCATCATCAAGGAAGAAGGACTGTCACTCCTTGGTTGGCGGGATACCCCGGTCTACGCGTCGGCCATCGGACGCGTGGCTCGTGCCTCGCAGCCTTACATTCAGCAGATATTCGTGCGCTGCGCTCCCGGAATGGACGAAGACGCCTTTGAGCGCAAGCTGTACGTTGTCCGCAAGCGCACCGAGAACGAAATTCGCGAGTCCGGCGTCGAAGATGCGGAGATGTTCTATATCCCGTCTCTCTCCTGCCGCACCATCGTTTACAAAGGACTTCTGCTCGCGCCGCAGATCGAGAACTTCTATCGCGAGCTTTCGGATCCTGATGCCGTCAGCGCCTTGTGCCTGGTTCACCAGCGATTCTCGACCAATACGTTCCCGAGCTGGCAGCGCGCACATCCGTATCGCTACGTCGCCCACAACGGCGAGATCAATACTCTGCGCGGCAATGTCAACTGGATGCACGCCCGCCAGTCGTTGCTAAGTTCGCCGCTCTTCGGCGAAGACATCAAAAAGCTGGATCCCATCATCGCGCCAGACGGCAGCGATTCTGCAAACTTCGACAATGCGGTTGAATTGCTGCTGCAGGCTGGGCGCAGTCTCCCGCACGTCATGGCGATGCTCATCCCGGAAGCGTGGTCCGGCAATCCGCACATGAAGCCGGAGAAGAAGGCATTTTACGAATACCACGCGTGCCTGATGGAGCCGTGGGATGGTCCCGCAGCAATCGCCTTTACCGATGGACGTGTCATCGGAGCCACGCTCGACCGCAACGGCCTGCGCCCCGGTCGCTACGTCGTCACCAATGACGATCTCGTCGTCATGGCCTCCGAAGCCGGAGTGCTCGACGTTCCCGCCGAGCAGGTGAAGAGAAAAGGACGTCTTCAACCAGGCAAGATGTTCCTCGTCGATACCGTCGAAGGCCGCATCATCTCCGATAAAGAGATCAAGCAGAAACTCGCATCGCGCCAGCCGTACGCGAAATGGGTCGCTGAGAATCAGATCACCATGGATCAACTGCCCGAGCCCACGCGCATGCACTATCCCGATGCGGAAACGCTTCTGCGCCGCCAGCGTGCGTTCGGATACTCCGACGAAGATCTGAAAATGATCCTCTCGCCCATGGCCTTCAAGGGCGAGGAGCCCATCGGTTCAATGGGCACCGACACGCCTTTAGCCTGCTTGTCTGACCGCCCGCAGTCGCTCTTCAACTATTTCAAGCAGCTCTTCGCGCAGGTCACCAATCCGCCGATCGACCCCATCCGTGAAGAGATGGTGATGTCGCTCATCAGCTACATTGGCAGCGAGCGGAACATTCTCGAGGAAGCCCCCGAGAATTGCCACATGCTGAAATTGGCGCACCCGCTGCTCACCAATCGCGATCTCGAAAAGCTGCGCCGGGTATCGAACCGCGATCTCCTTGCGACGACTTTGCCCGCATTATTTCCTGTCAGCGAAGGCGAAGCTGGATTGCGCCGCGCCCTCGATGACCTCTGCCGCCGCGCCTCACACGCCGTCAAAGCGGGATATTCGCTCTTGATCCTTTCCGATCGTGGCGTCGATAAAGATTACGCGCCAATCCCATGTTTGCTTGCGTTGGCAGGCGTTCACAACCTGCTTGTGCGAGAAGAGACCCGCACCCAGGTCGCTCTGATCACGGAATCCGGCGAACCGCGTGAAGTTATGCACTTCGCGCTGCTAAGCGGGTACGGTGCAAGCGCGATCAATCCCTATCTGGCTCTTGAGAGCGTCGAAAACCTTGCATGGCGCGGCGAACTCGGCGAGGGAATCACTCCCGAAATCGCCGTCAGCCATTTCCTCAAAGCAGTCAAGAAGGGCTTACTGAAGACGTTCTCGAAAATGGGAATCTCGACCCTGCAAAGTTATCAAGGGGCCCAGGTCTTCGAGGCCATCGGCCTGAGCAAAGAACTTGTGGATTCCTATTTCGCGGGCACAACGTCACGCCTCGAAGGCATCGGCCTCAATGTGTTGGCGGAGGAAGCACGCCTCAAGCACGAATACGCCTTCCGCCCTTTGACGGAATTCGAAACCGAACTCTCTGTCGGCGGCAACTATCATCAGCGCGTCAATGGCGAATATCACCTGCTCAATCCCCAGACGATCAGCAAACTGCAGCATGCCGTTCGGCAGGATAACTTCAAGACCTTCCAAGAGTACACGGAACTGATCGACAAGCAGAGCGCGAACCTCTGCACGCTTCGCGGACTGATGAAACTGAAGAAGTCCGACAATCCCGTTCCGCTGGAAGAGGTCGAATCCGCCAAAGAGATCGTAAAGCGCTTCACCACTGGCGCAATGTCCTTCGGTTCCATCAGTAAAGAAGCCCACGAAACGCTCGCGATTGCCATGAACCGTATCGGCGGCAAGTCGAATACTGGCGAGGGCGGCGAAGATGAAGAACGCTTCAAGCCAGATCCGAACGGAGATCTGCGCCGCAGTGCCGTCAAGCAAGTAGCTTCGGCGCGCTTCGGCGTAACCGCAAACTACCTGGTCAACGCTGACGAGCTTCAGATCAAGATGGCGCAAGGCGCAAAGCCTGGCGAGGGAGGCCAGTTGCCCGGGCACAAAGTGGACGACGTCATCGCCCGTCTGCGGCACTCCGTTCCCGGTGTGGGTCTGATCTCTCCTCCGCCGCATCACGACATTTACTCGATCGAAGATCTCGCGCAATTGATCTACGACCTGAAGAACGTCAATCCGAAGGCGCGCATCGCGGTGAAACTCGTGGCGGAAGTCGGCGTAGGCACCGTAGCAGCCGGCGTCGCGAAGGCACACGCCGATGTGGTCCTGATTAGCGGCGATTCCGGAGGCACCGGCGCATCGCCCCTCAGCTCCATCAAGCACGCCGGAATTCCCTGGGAACTCGGCTTGGCAGAAACACAGCAGGTTCTGCTGCTTAACGACCTTCGCAGCCGCATCCGCGTCCAGACCGACGGCAAGCTGCAGACCGGACGCGACGTAGCCATCGCCGCGCTTCTCGGCGCCGAAGAATTTGGATTCGCTACCACTCCGCTCATCGCGATGGGCTGCATCATGATGCGCAAGTGCCACCTGAACACGTGCTCGGTCGGCATCGCAACGCAAGATCCGGTTCTGCGCAAGCAGTTTCAGGGGCAGCCCGAGCACGTCATCAATTTCTTCTTCTTCATCGCCGAGCAGGTGCGCCAGTACATGGCCGAACTCGGCTTCCGGAAACTCGACGATATGGTCGGCCGCGTCGATATGCTCGATGTCGAACCTGCCGTCGATCACTGGAAGGCCAAAGGTCTCGACTTCTCGGCCATTCTTTACGACCCGCCAGTGCCCTCGCGTGTGGCCCGGCGTTGTGTGCAGTCCCAGGATCACGGTCTCGAACACGCGCTTGATCATCAACTGGTCGAACACTCTCTGGACGCTCTCCTAAGTCTGAATCAGCTTGAAATCAACTTGCCCGTACGCAACGTGCATCGCTCAGTCGGAACCATTCTGAGCGGAGAAGTAGCGCGCCGGTACGGGTCCGCCGGATTGCCTGACAACACCTTACGAATTCACCTGAACGGCTCCGCCGGACAGAGTTTGGGAGCGTTCCTCGCTAAGGGAATCACGATCACCCTCGAAGGCGAAGCCAACGACTACGTGGGCAAAGGACTATCCGGGGGGCGCATCATCGTGTACCCGCCAAAAGACTCCAGCTTCGCTCCGGAAGAGAACATCATCATTGGCAACGTCGCCCTCTATGGCGCGACCAGCGGCGAAGTCTTCTTCAACGGTGTTGCCGGCGAACGCTTCGCCGTTCGCAACTCAGGAGCGACCGCCGTCGTCGAAGGCGTTGGCGATCATGGCTGCGAGTACATGACGAACGGATTGGTCCTCGTCCTCGGTTCCTGTGGACGCAACTTCGCAGCAGGCATGAGCGGCGGCATCGCCTATGTCTATGATGAGCGCGGAGACTTCACCGATAAGCGCTGCAATCTGGATTCTGTCGATCTCGAAGCGCTCATCGATGCCCGCGACCTGCAAATTGTGAAGGACCTCGTCACGCGGCACTTCGATCTGACTGGTAGTCGGCGCGCCAAATGGATTCTCGACAACTGGTCCGATGCCGTGTCCCGCTTCATCAAAGTCTTCCCACACGAGTTCAAGCGGGTGATGGGCATCAGGCGCAACGAGCAGGCCTACATCCCTGGCGAACCGCTCGCAGTCCTCGCCGGAGCAGAGCAGGTGCAGCATGGGTAAAACGACCGGGTTTATGGACTACTCCCGCGAACTGGCTCCGCGCCGGCCAGTGCTCGAGCGAGTTAACGACTGGTTCGAGATCTACCAGGATTTCCCCGAAGAACAGCTTCGCAAGCAGGGCGCGCGCTGCATGGATTGCGGTGTCCCCTTCTGTCAGACCGGATGCCCAGTTAACAATCTCATTCCTGACTGGAACGATCACGTCTTCCGCGGAAACTGGAAAGAAGCAGTGCGCCAATTGCACGCGACCAATAACTTCCCGGAGTTCACTGGACGGATTTGTCCAGCTCCATGTGAAGCTTCTTGTGTATTGGGGATCACCTCGCCCGCAGTCACCATCAAGCAGAACGAGAAGAACATCGTAGAGCGCGGATTCCTCGAAGGCTGGATTCATCCCGAGCCGCCGAAGGCGCGAACCGGCAAAAAAGTGGCCGTTGTCGGATCGGGTCCCGCGGGCCTCGCCGCAGCCCAGCAACTGTGTCGCGCCGGTCACGCCGTCACGGTGTATGAAAAAGCTGACCGCGTTGGCGGCCTGCTCCGCTACGGCATCCCGGAATTCAAGCTCGAAAAACACATCATCGATCGCCGCCTTGAACAGATGTCGGCGGAAGGAGTGAAGTTCGTCACCGATGCCGAGGTAGGAAACAACGTCGCGGTCCAGGACCTACGCCGCGACTTCGATGCGATCGTCCTGGCCGGTGGCGCTGAGCATCCGCGCGATCTGAAAGTCCCCGGCCGCGAGCTCAAGGGAATTCACTTTGCGATGGAGTTCCTGCCGCAGCAGAACAAACGCTGTCATGGAGACACTCTCGATTCCGCCGCCGACATTCTCGCCACAGGCAAGCGCGCGGTCATTATCGGCGGCGGCGATACTGGCGCCGATTGCCTGGGCACCTGTCATCGCCAGAAGCCGATCTCGGTGCACCAGTTCGAGATCATGCCCAGGCCGCCGGAGGAGCGTTCGCCGCTCACTCCCTGGCCGATGTGGCCGATGCAACTCCGCACCGAAGCCGCTCATGAAGAGGGTGGCATTCGGGACTGGAGCATCGCCACCACCAGCTTTAGCGGAGACGCAAACAGCAATGTAAAACAGCTACATGCCATACGGGTCGGCGCGCCACCGAAATTCGAGCCCATCCCCGGCTCCGAATTCACCATGGATACGGATCTCGTTCTGATCGCAATGGGCTTTCTCGGCCCGGTTCGCAATGGCATGATCGAGCAACTTGGGGTTCAACTCGACAATCGCGGCAACGTCGCGACCGACCAGAATTACATGTCGTCCGTTCCTGGCGTTTTCGCTGCCGGAGACATGCGCCGCGGACAATCTCTGGTCGTCTGGGCCATCTCCGAAGGCCGGAAAGCCGCAGCCTGTGTCGACGCCTATCTCAAGACGGTCGCGGCCCGCCCTGTGGTATCGTCAGTCTCTACCGGACAACAGATCGCGTCCTGACCATGACGATCCAAGCAGCAGAAGCGATGGAGCGGGACCGAAATTCCCGGCCGATGATCCAACTCTCCGATATCCAGGCAGCGCTCGGACGGATCCGCTCCGATATTCGCGTCTCTCAGTGTGCCCGCTCGGAGACATTCTCCGGACTGACGGACAATTCCATCTACCTGAAGCTCGACAACCAGCAGCGCACGGGTGCGTTCAAAGAGCGCGGCGCGCTGAACAAGTTGCTCACCTTGACGCCCGACGAGCGCGCGCGCGGAGTCATCGCCGCGTCAGCGGGCAATCACGCACAAGGCGTCGCTTATCACGCCGGCCGTCATGGAATCCACGCGCGTATCTTGATGCCTCTTCCCACGCCGCTCACGAAAGTTTCTGCCACGCGCGCGTATGGCGCTGAAGTCGTNNTGCATGGCACCAACTACGACGAGGCATTCGACAAAGCTCTCGAACAAAGTCGCGACGAATCTCTGACGATGATTCACGCCTTCGATGACAACGCCGTCATCGCGGGACAGGGAACTCTGGGACTCGAAATCCTGCAGCAGCATCCGGACATCGAAGTCATTGTCGCTCCGATCGGGGGAGGCGGGCTCATCGGCGGCATCGCTTGCGCTGTAAAAGAGAGCAATCCTAAGGTACAGGTATTCGGAGTGCAGCCCGCGCGCATTCCATCCATGAAAGCGGCCGTAGCCGAAGGTAAGCCGGTCACTCTCGATTCCGCCAAGACCATCGCAGACGGCATTGCCGTTCGCCGCGCAGGGGAACGCACGCTTCCGCTGGTTCAGAAATATGTAGATGACATCGCTACAGTCGAAGAAGAAGAGATCGCGAATGCGATCCTCCTGTTGCTCGAGCGGGAAAAGACTCTCGCCGAAGGAGCCGGTGCTGCTGCCATTGCCGCAGTTCTGAACCGCAAGCTGCCTCTGAAGGGGAAGCGCGTGGCGGTACTCGTCTGCGGCGGCAACATCGATGTGACTTTACTTTCCCGAATCATCGAGCGCGGTCTCGTCAAAGACGGACGCCTCGTCCGCCTGCGCGTTCACCTGCCCGACTATCCAGGTGCGTTGCATCGCCTCACTGGAATTCTCGCCGATCACCGCGCCAATATCGTCGAGACGGCGTACGATCGCGCGTACCACGGCGTAAACCTTGGTGATACTGCGATTGATATGACCATGGAAACGCGCGGCCCTGATCACATTTCGGAGTTACTGGCGGCCTTGGTCAGCGCAGGTTATACACACGAACGAATCTTGTGATTAGGGTGCGGAAGCGCTCATGCTGGGTTTCGATGGGCCACCCCTGCACAACATTGCGCAGAGGATTAGGCCACCGCCAGCTCCGGCACCAATCTCAATCCATTTGGCGTTGATGGCACCTGCCTGGGTCGGAGCCAGAGGCGCTCCGCAGATCTCGTTTTCGCTAAATCCCCGCTGCTCCCCTTCGTGAACGGAGACGTGCTGCAAGGCCTCTTTTTCCTGCGAGGCTCTGGCGTGCCCGCCCTCACGCTCTACATTCACGTCATCTTTGCGCGCCGATACCTGCAATGTGCGGCTCACATCAGCGACTTCGTATTGCGTCCAGTCGCTAAGCACTGGCACAACCCGCATGCAATTGACCCGCACTTGAAACTTCCGTGACGTGCCCACCGACACNGAGCCGTGATCCAACTGGATAAAGTTATCCCCGAACTTCCCGACAGACTCGGGACCAAGCTGCACGGTGGATCCTTCCACCGTGAGGTTTGCCGAAAAACCTGCCTTCGTTTCGATTAAGTCGCCGGGAAAAACTGCGGATGAGTCTTTGGCCTCGTACCCGTTCACCCACACTCCGCCTAAGGTCCTAAGAACGGCGCCGGTGCGTGGCTCTGTAGGGATGTCCTGGCCCAGCAAACAGCCGGGCACTAGCAGCAACATCAGCCAGCACAGTGAGGAACGTAAAATGGGCGCACGCATCCGGGAATCCACACCACAGCTCTCTTTAAGAAGAGTAGCTGCGGGTTCCCCGATCGTCTATTAGCTCTCTGGGTGCGCCCGCGTGTGCCGGTGAATGGCGGATTCGCCGGGCCATTTTGGAACTTTGTAATCGCCTGTCTCCGTTGGTAAAACTTTGTAAACCATGGAGTTGCAGCCATCGCTGCGGGTTAAAGTAAAGGTGAGCGCATGAAGAGCATATTCGAAAAACTTACCCTGTTCTGCGTTGTTCTGCTGGCCCTCAGGCTTTCACCGAGCGCGCTGAGTCTTGGCCCTTCCGTACAGGCTCAGGACGCGCCACAATCTGCCCTTACCCGGCGCATCGGCGCAATCAAGACCATCAATGGAAACTCCATCGTTCTGACACCCGATTCTGGCGCCGACGTTACCGTCAATGTGCAGCCGAATGCCCGCATTCTCCGCATCGCACCCGGTGCCAAAGATTTGAAGGACTCCTCCCCCGTCCAATTGCAGGACCTGCAGGCAGGGGACAGAGTGCGCGTGCGCGGTCAGGCTTCCCCTGACGGATCGATCGCGGCCCTTGAAGTCATTGTGATGGCTCGCACGGATATCGAGGCCCGTCATCAGCAAGAGCAGCAGGACTGGCAGAAGCGCGGGCTCGGTGGACTTGTGAGCAGCGTCGATCCGGCCACCGGGACGGTGACGATTTCCCTTACAGGCTTCGGGGGCAAGAAAGAAATTGCTGTTCAAACCGCCAAGAACACTGTGGTCCGTCGCTACGCCCCGGGTTCGGTGAAGTTCGACGATGCCAAGCCGAGCTCTGTCGCCGAGATCCACGCCGGAGATCAACTCCGTGCTCGCGGCGATCGCAGTCCTGATGGCTTGTCCATGCAGGCAGAAGAGGTTGTGACGGGCAGCTTTCGAAACATTGCAGGAACCGTCAGCTCTGTCGATGCCGCTGCAGGAACCGTCACCATTCAAGACCTTCTAAGTAAGAAGCCTGTGGTCGTGAAAATTACACCGGAGTCCCAGCTCCACAAACTTCCACCTGAGTTCGCTCAGCGCATCGCCATGCGATTGAAGGGCAGCATGCCTCCGGGAATGCCGGGAGCCGCTGGCGCAGAAGCGAAGACCTCCGCGACTAACGGCGCACAACCTGGCGCTCCCTCCGCGCGATCCAGCGGCGCTATGCCGTCCGGAACGGGCGCTCCCGGAACAAATGGTGGGATGGGTGGCAGCTCGCGAGCAGGTGGCGACTTTCAGCAGATTCTGAGTCATATGCCGCCGGTCACGGTGGCAGACCTACGTAAAGGGGATGCCGTTCTGGTGGTGGCCACCGAGGGTTCTGCTTGGGCGAGTACAGCTATTACGCTCCTCAGCGGTGTGGAACCGATCCTCGAAGCCGCTCCCAACGGAAGCCAGGCCATGATGCTGACTCCATGGAGCCTTGGAGGCTCCCCCGGCGGCGAAGCGATGCAGTAAGAGCTGAATCAGTAGAAGCAATTTAATGAACTGGACATGGAAGGGAAGATGAAGCTGCAGAACCTGGGACTTATTTTACTCATTTTTGCACTGTCGTTCGCGAGTCTTCCTTCGCTCGCACAAACGGCTGGTGGCGCTCTACGCGGGGAGGTTGCCGATCCGTCCGGCGCAGCAATTCCCGGCGCCAGTNTCATCATGACGCCTAAGACCGGATCTCCCATTGTTGTCCAGAGCGATGGGCAAGGCATGTATGAATTCAAATCACTCCCGCCCGGCAATTACACGCTCACCGTCTCCGCGCAGGGCTTCACTCTGTATCAGAACGGAAACGTCGTCATTGCCAATCAGCCCCTCCGCCTCAACGTCGCGATGGAGATCGCAGTCGAGCAGGAGAAGGTTCAAGTCTCCGACACAGCTCCCACCATCGACGTAAATCCCAGCAGCAACGCAGGCGCCATCATCATTTCTGGCAAACAGCTCGAAGCTCTTCCTGACGATCCCGACGAACTGCAATCCGATCTGCAGGCTCTGGCGGGGCCTTCCGCTGGACCAAGTGGCGGACAAATGTATATCGATGGGTTCACCGCGGGACAGTTGCCGCCGAAATCATCCATTCGCGAAATCCGCATCAACCAGAATCCCTTCTCCTCGGAGTTCGACAAGCTCGGTTATGGCCGCATCGAAGTCTTCACCAAACCCGGAACCGACAAGTTTCACGGCCAGTTCATGACCGACGACAACCATTCGATCTTCAACGCTCAAAATCCATTCGCCGGAACCGACATTCCGGCATACCACTCCACGCAGTTCAACGGCAGTATTGGCGGCCCAATCCGCAAGAGTGCTTCTTTCTTCTTCAATCTCGATCGACGCGACGTGGACGAACTCTCGGTTATCAACGCGACCGATCCCTTCAGGCTCACTCCCACGGAAGCACCCACGATCGAGGGCTCAATCTCGAACCCCCGTCACCGTACGAACCTCGGCCCGCGCTTCGATTGGGCGATCAACAAGAACAACACTCTCACCGCGCGTTACCAGTACTATCGCAACACTGAGGCCGGACAACTCGACAACCAGTTCAGCCTTCCCACGCAGGCCTACCAATCGCTGAGCAACGAACACACGGTCCAGATCAGCGATACTCAGGTCATTGGATCGAAGATCGTCAACGAAACGCGCTTCCAGTACAACCACGACACGAACAGTCAGACTCCGCAGGACACAAACCCGGCCACCAGTGTTCTAGGCAGCTTTCTGGGCGGCGGAAACAGCGAAGGCAATCTTAACGATACTGAGAACAGTTACGAAATTCAGAACTACACCTCGTGGATGCGCGGCAATCACATGCTGAAGTTCGGCGCCCGAGTTCGCGCCACTCATCAGAGTGACTATGCGACCTCGCAGTTCAATGGAACGTTTGTCTTCCCGACAAACGACGCTTACCTGGCGGGAACACCTACCCAACTAAAAATCACGCAAGGCTTCCCGTCCGCTTCGGTCACGTACTACGATGTCGAACCCTATGTGCAGGACGACTGGCGAGTGCGTCCGAACATCACGCTGAGCTACGGTCTTCGGTTTGAAAGCCAAAACGCCATCAACGATCGTTCCGATTGGGCGCCGCGCTTCGGTTTCGCCTGGGGCGTTGGAGGTCGAAGCAGTGCCCCGAAGGTCGTCATTCGCGGCGGGGCTGGCATCTTCTACGATCGTTTCCAGATCACGCCCCTGCTGCAGGCCGAACGCCTGAACGGCATCACCCAGACTCAGTACGTCTATACCAACCCGACCTGCTATCCCGGACTCGATGTGCCGATCGCCGTANCACTATCGAGTTGCGGCGTTCCGGCCACTACAACCGCCAGCATCTATCAGATCGATCCGAAGTTGCACGCGCCTTACACGATCCAGAGCGCTATCAGCGTGGAACGCCAAGTCACCAAATCCGCTACAGTGTCGTTGACTTACTTGAACTCACGCGGCTTCGATCAGTTCCTCACGATCAACGCCACGGCCCCGTATCCCGGAACACCTTGCTATCCCGATTGCGGAGTCCCTGCCCAGAACGCCTATCGCTACATCTCCGAAGGAAACTTCAAGCAGAACCAACTCATTGCGAACGGCAACTTGCGCATCGGTTCCAAGGTTCAACTTTTTGGCTACTACACCCTCAATTACGCGAACAGCAATACGTCCGGAGTTTCCAGCTTCCCTACAAATTCGTACGACATCAGCCAGGATTACGGTCGGGGATCCTTCGACACGCGTCATCGCTTATTCCTGGGGGGCAGCATCGGACTGCCGTATCTCTTCCGTCTCAGCCCGTTCATGATCGTGAGTTCCGGCACCCCATTCAACATCACGACTCCGCTGGATCTAAACGGAGACGCTCAATTTAACAATCGACCCGCGCTGGTTTCGCCTGCAACTTGCGCCACCGTCTCGATCACCGGTCCGCAGAACAATATCTACTGCACGAGTATGGGAACCTTCGACGCTCTTGCACAATCGGGAACGCCGTTGCCGATAAACTGGGGCACAGGGCCCGCACACTTTGTGATGAATCTCCGCCTCACAAAGACTTTCGGCTTCGGTCCGAGCACCAGGAGATCGGGCGCAGGCGATGCTGGGCAGGGTGGGCCTCGCGGCGGAGGTGGCGGCTCTCGCGGGGGTGGTGGACCTCGCGGCCCACTTTTCGGAGGCGGAGGCCAAATGTCGATGTCCTCCAATTCCGACCGTCGCTATAACCTGACTCTCGGCGTGAGCGCGCGCAACGCCTTCAATAATCTAAATCTCGCGAACCCCGGTGGCGTTCTGGGCTCGCCCTACTTCGGCGTGTCGAACAACATCCAGGGATTCCCCTTTTCACCCGGAACAACCGCAAACCGGCGCATCGATTTCCTCGCAACCTTCAGCTTCTGACGCGAAGCATTCTTCTCGTCATATGGCAAAGCCTTGGCCTACGTTATCCTGATAGAGGAGAGGGTAGTCCGAAGCCTATGAAACGGTAAGGCCCAGAAGACCGATTGCCGCTTCCGATCAGCAGGAGAAATTTCATACGTCTGGCAGCGGGCGCGGGTGTCGTCGCGCTCGGGGCGGACTCCGTGCTCATTGAGCCGAATCGTCCGCGGCTGGTCCGCAAGGAGATCCGGCTTCGTCGCTGGCCGTCTCACCTCGACGGGTTCAGCATCGCTCTCCTAAGCGACTTCCACTACGATCCGTACTTCTCCATTCACCCGATCCGCTCCGCCATTACAACTGTCAACGCCCTGAATCCGGATCTGGTTGTGCTCACCGGAGACTTCGTCTCTATGCCGTTCTTTGGCGAGCACGAACCGGGCGCGGCGGCCGCGGAACCTTGTGCCGAACTGCTTCGCAATTTGCAATGTCGCCGCGGACTCTGGGCAGTCCTCGGGAATCACGACGCATTCACAGATCCGGATCGCGTCACCAGCGCCTTACGCACACAGGGCATTCGCGTGCTTTCAAATGAATCCGTTCCGATTGAAGGCAATGCCGCTCGCTTCTGGCTCGCGGGAGTCGATGACGTCCTCGGCAAAACGGCGGATCTCGAGAAGACCCTGCACGATATCCCCTCGGGAGAAGCGACGGTTCTGTTGGCGCATGAACCGGACTACGCTGATCGAGCTGCGCGACACGCCGTCGATCTCCAACTCTCGGGCCACTCTCATGGCGGACAAGTACGGTTCCCGCTCCTGGGCCCATTATATTTGCCAGATTTGGCCCGGAAATATATCTCGGGCCTGTACAGAATCGGAGATTTGACGCTCTATACAAACCCGGGAATCGGCACAATTACAATTCCGGTCCGCTTCAATTGCCCCCCAGAGGTGACCCTCTTGACCCTGCGCCAAGGCTAGAAGGAAGTCCAGGCACGAATCGCGAAGGGCACGCCTTCAGCGCCCGCCGAACGCTGCCATCCAGGCGACCCCATTGCCGCTTCCTCGCTGGAGAACTTGTGCAAGTCCTTTCACATAGCCTAATCAGCAACATCCGGAAATACGCGTAAATCATTGCATCCACGGGGCCTTCCTCTGTTCCGCTGTTGGCCGGAAACTTGCCCTTCTCCACGTGTGGTGAATCCTGATCTGGGGTGGATACCAAACATGCTTCGTCGCAACTGGCCTGCGACTTTCCTGATTCTCTTCTCTGCGGCGGCTTTCGCCGCGAGTACTTCTGGCGCACCTCAGCGCGGTGGTCTGCTGGCCGAACGCGAACTCCGTCTGGCGGGCACTCTCAGGCGCGCATCGCAGTTCGTCGACGTTCCACATGTCAGCTCTCGCGCTTCTGCCTGCGGCGACGTGCAAGCGCCGGAAGCGCTCGCAACGCCCAATCCGCTTTTCACGCCTAATGCCCGGGGACGCAAGGTCAAGATCAGCTTCATCATCGGCACCGATGGCCGAGTCCACAGCCCGCTAATACTCGAGAGTTCAGGTCTGGTAGGGGACTGGCACGTACTCCGAACCGTACGCACGTGGAGATACCGTCCCGCCACCTGCAACGGCGTTCCGACCGAGACCGAAGGGAAAGTCGAGTTTTCCAGCAGGTGAGCGCGAAGCTTTGGGCTAGAATTGCCTCAGTAGTGGGTGACTCAGCCGTGGACAAAGAGAAGAAGACGCCGGGACCTTTCCAGTCGCCGATGGACGCGCCCGTCCAGGGCACGGAAATTGAAGAACTCTACCGCCGGCTGCAACCGGCATCGCGGCGCAACCAAGCGACATCGCCCGAGCCCATTCCCGCGGCTCTCGAAGCTGCTCAGCACTTGACGATCTCCCTCGACGCTGAAAACGCGATTAATGACCTGGCCAAGGACCTGGCAGCGGATTCCGGTCTCGTCCCGTGTTCGGCCTGCGGATATCGCAACCGGAAAGGGAACCGCTTCTGCGGCAAGTGCGGTGGTGCCCTGATCGATCCCCCGGCAGCGCAACCTGCCACGCAGGCGATCTCACCTGTGCCAAACGGCTTCTCGATTCCGGAACCAAATCCGTCCATGGGCAGGCCCGGAGTGAACGAATCGCATCACTACCATCACCACTATCACCATCACTATTTCAATGGCGCCCCGGACGGCAGCTATCCGCGCGGCGCTGCCGAGCCCGCCAGAGAAGACAAAATGCGTCCGAATGCGGCTATGCGCGGGGACATGAGCCGCGCCGAGGCCGCCGTGCGGCGTGTCACCCAGGAGTGGGTCCTGGCCTGCAATACGCGACATCTCGACGACCTCCTGGACCTCTACGGCTCTGATGCCATGGTGTTGCGGTCCAACTATCCTGCGATTCGGGGGGCGGCCGCGATTCGCGAATTCTTCTTCGGCGCGCTTGATGCAGGCTTGGGAGAAGTAGAAGTGGAGCCGCTGAGGGTCGATGTTATCGGCGACCTCGCTTATGAAGCCGGCCGCTGCAAGGCGCTCATTCCCAGCTCAACCGGCAAGCGCCGCGAAGAACGCGGCAAGTATCTCTGGGTGTTCGCGCGTCAGGGCAACGGTGAATGGAAACTCGCTGCCGATTGCTGGTCGAGCGACCTGACGCTCAGCATGCTGGAATCCGACATCCCTGCGAATGCCATCGTGAAGACCAATCAGGCTCGCAAACCCTAGACTTTCTCAACTAGGCAGATACTCCGAGCTTCGACAACTCTTCTCGCAACTGCTCCACAGATTTCACTTGGATGGTGTGCATGCCCATCTTCGCCGCACATTCCAGGTTCAGCGCGCGATCGTCGATAAAGCAGCACTCTTCAGGACGGATTTGCGTGGTTTCGAGAGCCAGCCGATAGATGTCGCTTTCAGGCTTGCGCAGCCCAACAAAGCACGAACTGAAGAATAGCCGAAAGATCTTCCGCAATCCGAATTTGTCCATGCGGTAATAATTCACTTCTCGCGATTCGTTGTTGATCGTTGCCATTAGATATTTGCCGGAGTCGGTGAGACCCTGCGCGAACGCCAGCACGTCGGGAAAAGGCTGCGATAGCGATAACATCGCAGCCCGGAATGCCTCTGGCGTGAAGGGACGATCGCAGTAGAACACCGTCCGCTCAAGATACTCATCAAGACTGATCTTCCCCCGCTCGAATGACGATACGACCATCTCGTGCCGGCTCTGAAAGTCGTTGGCATCGAGGGAGAAACGTTCGAGCGCCTCGGCGCGTTGGGTATGATCCCACGCGTTGGTCAGCAAAACGCCGCCGACATCCCAAAACAAAGCGCGAATGATCGACAAGAATTCCTCCAGGAGATATCGAGAGTGTAGATGATGTTCTGCAACGAGTACTGTGGAAGAAAGGAAGAGAACTTACTGCTAGTTCTCCTTAGTCGTTGGTGGTTGATGAATTTACCTGAACGCTCAGTATCTGTCCTTACTCTTCCCCTGCTGCTCCGCGGCTGCGCCCAGAAAATGCCTCACCGGCGCGACTATCGTAAATTGCTTTCCACTCCGCTCGATTGTTAGGTCCCGCTCCTGCCCGGGAGTTCCTCGGAGCATCGACCAGACCTGTCCCATGGTCGATCCGCGTACTGGAATGCGATCGACGGCAATCAGTAAATCACCAGCTTGGACGCCATCGACAGCCGCCTTGCCCTCGAACTCAGGCACGCTCAGGATCGTGTACCGCCCGTCGTCTTCCGGCCTAAGTGTCAGCCCGATGACATCGAAATCGGGAAAGTTGAACAGTCGCCCGATATCGAAGTAAACCGTCGAGTGCGCATAGTCAAGCCCCACACGATAGTTCAAAAGCATGTTGGCCCCGATCAACCCAACGGTGGGAATGCCCGCACGCTTCTCAAGGCTGTCGACCATTGCCTTTGTCAAATCGACCACCGCGACATCGGTGAGAAACAGCGGACCAAACTGCACCCGATCGACGCGCATGACCTTCCACTTCGTCTCCTCGTCCGCGCCCCACAGGTTGGCCGACCCGACACCGCCGGTCATATGCGGCCATTCCAGATGAGCGGCGGCCAACTTTCCGAAGACGTCCTCGGAAAGAAAGCTGATAGAAGCACCGACGTCGAGCCCCAGATTGTATTTCTTGTTTTCAACGTTGCTTGGGATTTCGATCAACCCATTCTGGGGATTGGTCAGGGCTTTAGTGGAGGAGCCGTGGAAATGAATAGATCCGGGAACTCCAATCGAAAACTTGTGCCCGGGAAAATCGATCAACACGTCGTAATTCCGTAGCACAGTGGATGGAATATTGATTTCGGCGTTCATGCCCAGCGCCAGCACAGCCGCTGAATTTACCGCCCGCAGCGGAATCTTCGCCTCGTTCACGCCGTTCAGAGGAATGGTCATTCCGCCGACGGCAAGCTCTTTCGGCGGAGGTGAAGAGCATTCCTTCTCGCCACACGTGACCTTTAGACCAAGTATCGTAGCCACTCGTCGCGACAGACACGGCTCAGGATTGCCGTTATCGACCCATGCGCGAATCGTCTGCTTCGAACCGTCCGGAAGAGAAATATCCACATTCACGACCACGCGATTGTGATCGATGAATGCCGGCACGGTGGCGGACCGAGATTGCGCACCGGACGCCACGCCCTGCGCCAACCCCACCGTGCAAGCGAAAACCAATCCGCAGATACCAGCGAAAATCCTCATCCCCCAAATTGTAGCTGCCCCGAACCGGCGCATGCGGAACCCATCGCGCAACCTTAGTGAACCTTAGTGTCCTTAATGGTTATAGCTTTTGATTTCTGCGAGTGCCGAGCCAGAAACGAACGTCTTGTATAATCACGAGTTTGACCCACGAGCCCTGAACCATTCTGGGAGGTTGATTGCCACAAGCGGAAATCGGAATCATCGGCGGCAGCGGACTCTACTCGATGCCCGGCCTGACGAAAGTGAAGGAAGTCCGCCTAAGGACTCCGTTCGGCGCTCCCTCCGATGCTTATGTCTGCGGTACGCTGCACGGCCGCAAAGTTGCGTTCCTCGCTCGGCATGGTCGCGGACACAGCATCCTGCCCAGCGAACTCAATTTCCGCGCCAACATTCACGGTTTCAAACAGCTCGGCGTCGAGCGCATTGTCTCCATTTCCGCGGTGGGTTCGCTGAAAGAAGAACACAAGCCGCTGGAGTTCGTGATCCCCGACCAGTTCTTCGATCGCACGCGCCATCGCGTCGATACGTTTTTCGGCAACGGCATCGTCGCCCACATCGCCTTCGCCGATCCCGTGTGCCCCGAACTGGCCAGCGTCGTTGCACACTCTTGTCAGAGGGCAGGGGTAGTNGGCAAGCGTGGCGGGACCTATCTATGCATGGAAGGCCCGCAGTTCTCGACCAAAGCGGAATCGAATGTCTATCGCGGCCTCGGCATGGACGTCATCGGTATGACCAACCTGCAGGAAGCCAAACTCGCCCGCGAAGCCGAACTCTGCTACGTCACGGTAGCCATGGTGACCGACTATGACTGCTGGCATCCGCATCACGATTCAGTGACGGTCGATCAGATCGTCGCAGTCCTGATCAAGAACGCCGAGAATGCCGCGAAAGTGGTCCGCCAAACGATTGCCGACATGCCCCGCGACCGCTCCTGCAAATGCGGGTCGGCGTTGGCCCACGCGATCCTCACAGACAAGAAGAAAATTCCCGCAGCAACGAAAGCAAAGTTAAAGCTGATCGTCGGGAAATATCTGCAATCTTCAAAATCCAAGTGAAAGGCTTTCCTTCGTGCCCCTTCGTGTCCTTGGTGGTTGATGCCTTTCATCGAAGGTGCCAAGCAATCCTATGAGCATACTGGTAGTCGGTTCCGTGGCATTCGATGATGTCACCTCCCCCTCCGGCAGCGTAAAGAACATTCTCGGCGGCGCCGCCACTTACTTCTCGCTCGCTGCCAGCTACTTCACCGAGGTTCGCGTGGTCGCGGTCGTCGGCGAAGACTTCGGTCGCGAACAGGAAGATGTCTTCCGCAAGCACAAGGTCGACACTCGCGGGCTGGAGCGCTCGAAAGGGAAGAGCTTCCGTTGGGGCGGGACTTACATCGACAATCTCAACGAAGCCAAGACCGACTACACCGAACTGAACGTCTTCGAAACCTTCCAGCCACGCATTCCTAAAGAATACGAAGACACTGATTTCCTGTTCCTGGCGAACATCCAGCCAACGCTGCAGGCCGAGGTCCGGCGGAAACTCAAAGGGGTTCGCCTCACGGGATGCGACACCATGAATTACTGGATCAACGGCGCCCCGAAAGAACTGGCAGAAACGCTGAAGCTTGTGGACGTGCTTCTGATCAACGATACCGAAACCAAGATGCTCGCCCATGAATCGAACCTCCCCCGTGCAGCGCAGAAGGTTCTCGCCATGGGGCCGCAGGCCCTCGTCATCAAGCACGGAGAATACGGTGCGACCATTTTCTTCCGCGAGGGCGCTTTCGGCATCGGCCGTCACCCCTTCCGCGCACCCACGTTGCCGATCGACGAAGTGCGCGATCCCACCGGCGCGGGCGACTCCTTTGCCGGAGGCTTCATGGGCTACCTCGCCTCGACCAAAGAACTCAGCCGCGAAGTTCTCAAGCGCGCTCTCTTCTACGGAGGCGTAATGGGATCGTTCGCCGTCGAGCGCTTCGGTACCGAGCGCCTGCAGTCGCTCACCCGGGACGAAATCGAAGAGCGTTTCCAGATCTTCCGTGAGTTGACGCATCTGGAGTAACGGCGGTGTTGGGTATTGGGAGTCAAGCGATGCAGGCGATCACTAGAGCTTGCCAAGACGCCTGCGGATAACTTGTCATCCTGAAAACCGCGTGTTTTCCGGTCAGGATTTCTGCATTTAGCTCGCACTGCCGCCGCTGAACGCACGTCTAATTTCGCGAAGTCGAAAATTGACTCGCAGCAGCGTCCGGCTCCGAACCCGAATGGCCCGAACACGAAGCAAACCCGAGCCCGCGAATCTCAACTGGGATTCCGAAAGCAACCTGCTCACGTGGCTCGCAACCTGCGTCTCCGTCCTCTCGTTCCTGTTCTACTATCGGAACGGCGAGGTCTTGCTCTATGGGGACGCCATCGCGCACATCAACATCGCGCGCCGCGTNTTCGACTCCAGAACTCCCGGCCTGTTGCAGCTCGGAACGGTCTGGCTCCCCGTGCCGCACCTGCTGATCATCCCGTTCATTCTGTCGAAGCGGATGTGGCAGAGCGGCGCCGGAGGCTCAATCCCCTCGATGGCCTCCTATGTCTTCGGAGTGCTCGGCATTTTCCGCCTGGTGCGCCGTGCGCTCGCTCGCACAGACCAGATCGAAGCCCCTGCGCGCCTCGCTGCCTGGACTGCCGCGATCATCTATGCTGCGAATCCCAACCTGATCTACATGCAGGCCACCGCTATGGGAGAATCGCTGTACCTGGCATTCTTCATCTGGGCGGTGGTGTATTTCAGCGAGTCGCTGTGGGGCGACCGCAGGGCACTCACGAAGGCGGGTTTGTGTCTCGCCGCTGCTTGCCTGACCCGCTACGACGGATGGTTCCTCGCCGGGGCAATGGCGGCAGCCGTGATTGTCCTCGCCCTCTGGCCGGCGCCGCGGGAAGAATCCAAATTCACTCGCCCCACGAAGGCCGCTGCCCTGAAATTCGTCCTGCTCATAGCCGCTGCTCCCAGCTTGTGGCTCGCCTATAACGGAATCGTCTATCGCAATCCGCTGGAATTCGAGAACGGTCCGTACTCCGCCAAGGCCATCGAGCGCCGAACACAGAGCACTGGCAACCCAGGTCATCCCGGAACCGGCAACCCATTCGTCGCCGGACTCTTCCTCGTAAAATCCGCCGAGGACAACATCGCCCAAAGTGAATGGTTGCAACGAACCTGGATTCTGCTGGTCTGCGCGGCATCTGTCGGAGCGGTCGTGATTCGATCCCGCAAATCCGTCTCAACCGCCCTCCTGCTTTTGTTTCTGATCCCCATTCCGTTCTACGCACTCTCCATCGCGTATGGCGGCGTGCCTATCTTCATCCCCCAGTGGTGGCCGTTCACCCACTACAACGCCCGTTACGGATTGCAACTGCTCCCTCTGTTCTCGATTGCGCTTGCCCTGCTCGTCTACTTCATCGCGCAGATCGACGAATGGCCTTCGCGCGTTCGCCTGGCGTGTACCGTCGCGATCCTTGCAATCGTGGCTGCAAGTTACCTCTCCGTCTGGCGCGCCGTACCCATCTGTCTCGAAGAAGCCCGCGCGAACATGCGCACACGCACCGAATTCCAGAAGCAGCTGGCTACTTTGCTGGAAAAACTTCCTGCCGACTCCACGCTCCTCATGTACACCGGAGATCACGTCGGAGCGCTCGAGCGCGCTGGCATTCCCCTGAAACGCACGATCAATGAAGGTAACCACCGAGTCTGGAAGCAGCCCAGCGATGTCGATGGACTCTGGGAGCGCGCTCTCGCCGATCCATCAAAGTACGCCGACTACGTGCTCGCCTTCGAAGGCGATCCGGTCTGGCAGGCAGTGCACGACGATCACCTACGCGAGCTCGTCGAGATCCACGTGACGGGGCAGGCGCCCGCCACTCTCTATCGCGCTAGGTAATCATTGCGGTTAACGCAGTCGACCATCCGCTGGATGATAAAATCCGGCCATCCGCACGAACTTATGAACTGGGACCATTTCGTCGAACTGATGCGCCGCGAGCTGTCGAGTGGCTTTGCGGCCAGTTCATTGTTGCGTCTCCTGCTGGCCGCAATACTCGGCGGCTTGATCGGCATGGAGCGCGAGCTCAAGCACCGCCCTGCCGGATTGCGCACCAACATGTTCATCTGCTTCGGTGCGGCCATGTTCACTCTGCTTTCCGCGGGACTCGCCGGTGTTCCCTCGGATGCCGCTCGCATCGCGGCGCAGATTATCCCTGGCATTGGCTTTATCGGCGCGGGATCAATCATCCACACGCGCGGCCTTACTTCCGGCATCACCTCGGCTGCAACAATATTCGTGGTCGCGTCAATCGGTATGGCCGCGGGCGGGGGTCTTTACGTCACCGCAATGTTCGCAACCGCCCTGGTCCTGCTGACTCTCTTCGTGGTCGGCCACATGGAAGAAACATTCAACCTGAAACTGCTCGTGTCCAGTTACGAAGTGACCGGAGCCAATGTGGAAGAGATCGGTAACGAGGTAAACCGCATCCTCGAAAGCCAGCATCGCCTCATGCAAAATGTGAATACCGGAAGCACCGGGCAGCACACTCGCATGCAGTTCGACGTTGAAGGATGTAACCGCGATCAGAAGGAATTGCTGCGCCAATTGAAAGCTTCGACAGTTCTCACGGGCGCAACCTCTCTCGGACGAGTGGAGCGCGAGTGAACTCTGACACGCGCACTATCCCTTTCATCAAGGCCAGCGCCTGCGGCAACGACTTCCTATTGATCGACTCCGCTGTCGCGCCGCCCAACCCAGAAGGTTTCACCCGCCGCATCTGCGACCGTCACCTGGGCATCGGTGCCGACGGCGTGGAGTGGATGTCTCCACACTTTTCCTCGGACGTAGAAATCCGCCTGATCAACGCGGACGGATCGCACGCCGAAATCTCTGGCAACGGTACACGCTGCGTGGCCGCATATATTTGCGCTACGCAGAATAAAGAACGCATCTCCATTCTCACCGGAGCCGGAACCAGGATTTGCTCCCTAATCTCTTATCGCGAGTCGGAATACGAATTCGAAATCGGAATGGGCGAAGCGAAGGTCGATCCCGAACTGATCGTCAACCCGGGTCACGGCGAAGTCCGCGGAATCCCCGTCTCGATCGGAAACCCTCACTACGTCATCTTTGTTCCTCAATTTCCCGATAGCTGGCAGGCGCAAGCGGCGCGTATCCAGCGGCTGCCGAGTTTCCCGGAAGGAGTGAACATCGAATATGTAACTGCGAACGGTCGTCACGACATCTGCGCGCGATTTTTCGAGCGCGGCGCAGGCGAGACGCAATCCTCCGGAACCGGTTCCTCCGCGTCGGCGGTTGCGGCTATTGCCACCGGACGCGCCGATTCGCCTGTGAAGGTCCACGCTCCAGGGGGCACGCAAACGGTCCGCCGCGAAGCTGAGACAATCTTCCTGCGAGGTCCCGCCCGCCTCATCTGTCGCGGAGAATACTTTCTCTGAGTCTCACCTGAAGATGCCGAACGCCCGCCAACTCGTCAAGCCTCCCGCGCTGCGCCCGGGCGACACCATCGGGATCGTCGCGCCAGCCAGCAACGTGAACCGCGCCGACTTTGAAGCAGGGTGTGCTGCGCTTCGCGCCGCCGGATACCAGACGCTCTACCTCGATTCGATGCTCGATCGGGACCTCTACTTCGCGGGATCAGCCGCCCGCCGCGCACGCGAACTCGAAGAGATGTTCACGCGCGACGACATCCGCGCCATCGTTTGCGCGCGCGGAGGCTATGGCGCCAATTATCTGATCGAGGAACTCGATCTCGCGAAGATCAAAGCGCATCCCAAGATATTTGTCGGCTACAGCGACATCACAAGCTTGCTTACTTACTTCCTGGACGCCACAAACGTCGCTGTGTTCCACGGCCCCATGGTGGCCAAAGACTGGGCGCATCCGGGCGGAGTCGATCTGCAATCGTGGCAATCGGGCTTGTCGAGCCCAACCGCCTGGGATGTTCCAATGAATGCAGGCGTTGCGGCGCTGGTTGAAGGCGGCGCTGAGGGCATTCTCTATGGAGGCTGTCTCTCCATCCTGGTCGCCTCGCTGGGAACTCCCTACCAGATCAAAACAAACGACGCGATTCTTTTCCTCGAAGATCTCGCGGCGAAGCCGTTCCAGATTGACCGCATGCTGATGCAACTGAAACTTGGCGGATGGTTGAAAGATGTGCGCGGCATCGTCTTCGGCGAAATGCTCGAGTGCGTGCAATCCCCCAACCAGGACTACACCTTGCAGGAGGTACTGATGCGCATCGTCGGAGACCTCGGTGTTCCGGTGGCGTTCGGAGTTCGCTCCGGCCATGTCACATCAGGTAACATCACACTTCCGTTCGGCGTCCAAGCCAAGCTGTCGGTGGGCAATGGCCACGTATCGCTGCGAATACTGGAATCAGCGGTGAGCTAAAAGATTTCCTTAGTAAACCTTCGTGGCCGTCGGGGTTGCAGATTGTGCTTTGTAAAGTATGAGTTCAAAACACATCCATCTCATCGGAATCTGCGGCACGGCGATGGCCTCGCTCGCCGGCATGCTCAAAGAGCGTGGACTCCGGGTCACAGGTTCCGATGCGGCCGCGTATCCGCCCATGTCGGACTTCCTCCGCGACCTCGGAATAACCGTCGCCCAACCCTTCAACGCCACGAATCTCGAGCCCGCGCCAGACCTGATCGTAGTCGGCAACGCGATTTCGCGGGGCAACGTCGAACTGGAACACGTCCTCGATCAGCGCCTTGCGTTCTGCTCGCTCCCGCAACTGCTGCACGACGAATTTCTCCGCGGCAAAGAAGTCCTCGTGGTCGCGGGAACTCACGGCAAAACCACGACAACGTCGATGCTCGCCTGGATCTTCCATTCCACCGGACTCGATCCGTCATTCCTCATCGGAGGCATCGCCGAAAACTTCGGCTCCAGCTTTCGGCTCGGCGCAGGGAAGCACTTCATCCTCGAAGGCGACGAATACGACACGGCTTTCTTCGACAAGGGACCAAAATTCCTGCACTACTTTCCGGACGAGATAATCCTCACATCGGTCGAGTTCGATCATGCAGACATCTACAAGGATCTCGACGCCGTCGAAACCGCATTCAAGCGCCTGGTTAACCTGGTCCCGCGCCGCGGGCGCATCGTCGCATTCGATGGTGCTGTTGGGGAGGCAACCGAAAGCGCGAGCCTCGAGCACGTTCTCGCGAAAGCGTTCTGCCCGGTAGATCGCTACGGTGTCGGGCCACGCGCGAATTGGAGAGTTACGAATCTCAGACTCGATCCAGACCGCACCACATGGAGCGTCCTGCACGACGGCGAACCGTGGGCCGATCTCGAGTTCCCCCTGGCCGGGGAATACAACGTTTGGAACGCGAGCGCTGCCGCCGCCCTCGCATTCACCTGTGGAGTTCCGAAGGATGCAATCGCTTCCGCGCTGAAGACCTTCAAGAGCGTGAAGCGGCGCCTCGAAGTCAGAGCGGAGGTCAATGGCATCACCATCATCGACGACTTCGCTCACCATCCCACAGCGATTGCCGGAACGCTGAAAGCTCTGCGCGCCCGCTACAAGGGATCGCGTCTCTGGGCAATACTTGAGCCGCGTTCCAACACCTTGCGCCGTCGTATTCTGCAAAGCGATCTCGCCCGGAGCCTCGGGCACGCGGATGAAATCGTGGTGGCAGGCGTCTTCCGCTCCGAAGCGCTCCCCGAGAACGAACGTCTGGAACTACCGGCGCTCGCCGCCGAGATCAAGCAGAACGGACATTCCGTCCGCCTTCTCGCAGATGCAGATGCAATCGTGAACACCATCGCCCCCGAACTGCGCAGCGGAGATGTGATCGCCATTCTCTCCAACGGCGGCTTCGGAGGCATCTACGAAAAGCTTCCCGCGCGCCTCCGCGACCTGGCTGCTACGAAATGAAGGCGATCACACGACTCAAGAGCCTCGTGGGTGCAACACCTTTCTCGCGCTTTTTGCGAGTCGAAGAGCGGCGCTGTAACCGCCGCGAAAGCACGAAGAGTCAGGGATGGGTTTTCGCAAGGGTGGTTGCCGGTCCCACAGTTCATGTGATTGTTCTTGCTGTCGCGCTTTTTACATTATCTCTGCCGTTCGCCGCCGCGCAATCGCCGGAGATCTCCTACGTCATATCCCTTGCGAATCCCGAGCAGCACCTCGCCGAAGTTCAAATCACATTGCCGGCTGGCGCCCCTAGCCGCGAACTCCAACTCCCTGTCTGGAACGCTCTTTACCAGATTCGCGACTTCTCGCAGTTTGTGAACTGGATTCGCGCCAAAGATTTAGCTGGACGCCCCCTCGACGTCCATCTACTCGATAAGAGCTGCTGGCAGATTGGCGGCGCGTCCGCAGGAGCGATCGTCGAATACCAGATCTATCTCGACTCCGCCGGACCATTCGGTGCGCAGTTGAACCCGCATCATGCGTTCCTGAATCTTGCGCAAGTGTTGATGTACCCCGTCGACGCGCGAAACTCGCCGATGCAAGTCCAATTCACGCGCGTGCCCCCTGGTTGGCACATCGCCACTCCGCTTGCATCGGCAAACAACAGCTATCTCGCGACGAACTACGATCGCCTGGTCGACGCTCCTTTCGAACTTGGTACGTTTCAGGAAACGGACTTCGACGAATCTGGTGGACACTTCCGCGTTATCATCGACGCCGATCCCGCAGACTACGATTCCGCAAAGATCGTCTCCGCCCTTCACCACATCGTGGCCGCAGCCATTTCGTGGATGAATGATCGTCCCTTCGACAGCTACACGTTCTTCTATCATTTCCCACGCGGCCCGGCCGGAGGCGGCATGGAGCACGCCTATTCCACTGCGATCGACATCAATGCCGAACTGCTGAAGCAGAATCTTGACAACGTCACCGGCGTCACGGCCCACGAATTCTTCCATCTCTGGAACGTCAAACGTATCCGCCCACAATCGCTCGAGCCGATTGACTATACGAAGGAGAACTACACACGAGCGTTGTGGTTCAGTGAAGGCGTGACCAGCACCGCCGGCGGAATCATCGAAGTTCGTGCCGGTCATGCGGACGAAGCGCGATATCTCGCCTATCTGAGTGAACAGATCACCGAACTCGAGCGCCGTCCTGCTCACCTCAGCCAATCGCCTGAGCAGTCGAGTCTCGATGCATGGCTCGAGGGCTTTCCATACTACCGTCGGCCCGAACGCAGTATCTCCTACTACAACATCGGAGAACTGCTTGGCATCATGCTCGATGTGACCGTGCGCCAGTCCACTCATGACCAGGCATCTGTTCGCGAAGTTCTTCAATGGATGAATACCAACTATGCGAAAAAGGGCTTATTCTTCGATGACTCCGAAGGCGTGCGCCGCGCAGCCGAAGCCGTCAGCCATTCGGATCTGGGCTGGTTCTTCTCAAAATATGTCGCCGGTACCGGCGAAATTCCATGGAACGATTTCTTTCGCTACGTCGGACTGCGTGTCGACAGGGTCAGCGCCACCGTACCTGATCCCGGTTTCATCGGATCGCGAAACTTTGATGGACCGATGAGCGTCACAGCCGTCACTCCGGGCAGCGACGCGGAGCGAGCCGGCTTGCACGTCGGCGATACGATCATTGAAGTCATGGGTATTCCCGCCGGTCAGGAATCCCGCGCCCAGCTGAGCCGCCTTTCACCGGGCGATACTCTCTCTGTGAAAATACAGGGCCGCCGTACTGGCGACCATGAACTGAAGTGGAAGATCGGTTCCCGTCCGGAGGTCTCGTACGAACTGAAAGATCTCGACCAGGTCACGCCCGACCAGCGCGCGCACCGTGCGGCCTGGCTCAAAGGCGAAGCAGAAACATCGTCGGATCCGGAGCCTGCCCCGAAATGATTCGAACCTGCATGATGCTTCTGTTCTGGGCGATTGCCATGCCTTTCGCCGCGGTCATCGGATTCACCCACGCATTCATTGCTGGGAATGTGCGGCTTCTGTACCGGCTTTTCATGTGGGGAGCGTGGTCCGGTCCGTGGGTCGCGGGTATTCGCGTCGAGACCGTTGGGCTCGACCGCTTCGATCACTCGCGCAGTTATATCTTCATGACCAACCACGTTTCCAACCTCGATCCGCCGATTCAGATCCCTCTGATCCCCAAGCGCACCTCGGTAATGGTCAAGAAGGAATTGTTCAAAGTCCCGCTCCTGGGCCGCGCTATGCGCATGGGATCGCTGGTCGCTGTAGACCGGGGCAATCGGGACGCCGGCATCGAAGCCGTCCGTGCAGCCAAGGCCGCAGTGGAGCAGGGACTGAACATGACGATCTACGTGGAAGGGAAGCGCTCGTTCGATGGCAAGCTTCTGCCTTTCAAGAAGGGCCCGTTCTACCTGGCCGTAGAATGCGGAGTCCCAGTCATCCCGATGACTATCGTCGGCACGCATTACGCCATGCCGAAAGCGCGCTTCTCGATCAGGCCCGCGAAGGTGCAGGTGATCTTTCATGACCCGATCGAGCCGAAAGATTTTGGCAGCAGGGACGAGCTGATGGAGAAAGTTCGCGCCGTAATCGAAAGCGGCCTACCGGAAGAATACCGTCACAACGCCAAAGAAGAGAGCGCCTCAGCCGGGTCCTAGAATGTCAGATTTAGATTTGAGATTTCAGAATGCGTCGCGCCGCACGCTGCAACATTGTCATCCTTAGGCGGCCCGTATGCTCTCGCCTTCAATCTGCAGTCTAGAATCTACATCCGAAATGTGTCTCCCTGCGTTCTCCGCGAACTCGGCGGTGATTATTTGATTTTCGCTCGCAGCACCCGAACCAGGTCCGGCAGCTTCGGCAGAATCGCCGAATACTTCAGCCACGCCCGATGATCCACGGCTGGCGCCCCACTCACTAATGCCTTTGCCGGAATATTCGCGGCTACTCCACTTTGCGGAGTCACGATCGCATCATCCCCCACTTTGCAGTGACCAACCACGCCCACCTGCCCAGTGAGAATCACGCGGTTCCCAATCTCCGTCGACCCAGCAAGCCCCACCTGCGCGCACAGCAGCGCATCCTCGCCTACATGCGTCCCATGCCCAACCTGCACCAGGTTATCGACCTTCACGCCGCGTCCAATCCGCGTCTCTCCCACGCTCGCGCGGTCGATGCACGAATTCGCCTGCACTTCCACGTCGTCCTCAATGATGACCGGCGCCGGCTGCGGAATTTTGTGCCAGTGTCCCTCTGCCGTTTTTGCGAATCCAAATCCATCCGATCCGATGACCACTCCGTTCTGAAGAAGCACGTTATTGCCGATCCGGCAGTTCTCTCGCACGGTAGCCCGTGCATGCGCAAAGAAGTTGTCGCCGATNCTCACTCCGGGATAAATCACCACATGCGACAACAAAACTGCATTCGCGCCGATCTCGACATCTTCGCCAATCACCGCGTAAGGCGCGATATGCGCTCCGGGCCCAATGCGCGCGCTCTCATGCACAACGGCCGTCGGATGCACTCCCGCCGCATAAACACGAGGCTTGTTGAACAATTCCAGCGCCCGCGCAAACGCCAGGTAAGGGTCCTTCGCCCGCAGCATCGCCGCCGAGATCGCCGGGAAGTCCTCCCCGACAATCACAGCGGAGGCCCGCGTCGATCGCGCCAACGCCCCATACTTCGGATTGGAAACAAACGTCAGTTCCCCAGGCCCGGCCTGTTCAATCCCATTGAGCCCAGTGATTTTAGTTTCGGGATCCCCATTTTCCAGACGAACCTGTAGCGCAGCGGCAATGGCAGAAAGTTTCATGATGATGGATGAGTCGCGAGTAAATCCTACACCAGCAGGGCTGAAGAGAAAGTGGCAGGGAATGACGGCCGCACCGTACAGTCAGAAGAACAATAAGCCGGATGAGCACATGCCCATCCGGCTGCTGGAATCTACTGAACCACCACCCGAAGATCAGTTGAGTGGTTGACGGTCCCGCTGGAGGCGGTCACCGTAACGTTGAAGGTGCCGGTGGGCGTGCCCGTCGTGACGACGAAGTCCATCGCATTCGAGGGCCCACCGCCGGGCGTGCGATTGAACACGACGACTGGTAGGCTGCCCTGCAACTGCATCGACTCCGCCGGAACAGAAATCGACAGCTGTGTAGAGCTTGAGTATGCCGGCAGGCCAACATTGCCCCCGCCAACGGTTGCTGTTGTCGTAGGCAAGAACCCGGTGCCCTTTACGATCACTATCTGGGGCCGTGATCCGGCGGCCTGCTGCGAAGGCGAGAGCGACGTAATCGTCGGCACCGGATTATTCTGCTGACCACCGCCACCACCGCCCGCGCCACTTCCACCACAGCTTACGAATGCCCCCATCATTGCGAAGGAAAGCAGCAAGGCTAAGGCGCCACGCCTGCGCGCAGGAGCCACGCCTATCGCGCATATTCCAAGCAGCGGCAACAACATCAAAGCCATCCACCCGGTTCCGTGTGTCTTGAGGGATGCCCTCCTGCGCGCCTGCCCGACCGGCATCGTACTGATCGTCAACGTCGTCNATCCAGAATCTGTAACCTGCGCAGGACTGAAGCTGCACGTCATCTCCGGCGGCAACCCCGCTGTACACGCGAAATTGTTCACCACGCCTGTAAATCCGGACAATGCATTCACGTCGATTGTGGCCGTTTGCGATTGTCCTTGCGTGACAATCACCGAACCTAGTCCCGAACTCAGCGAAAAATCCGGAACATTGATCGTGACCGTTGACGAATTCGATGCCGGGTACAACGTGTTTCCGCTGTATTTCGAATAGACCACCAGGGTCGCCGTGGGCTGGAAATTGAAGACAACTTTGCAGGCGAAATTACCTGAACTATCTTTTGCCTGGGTGCACGTCGTTGGACCCGCGACCGTCGCCCCAGTATATGAATTCACCAGCGTCACCATTCCCGTGGGATACGTCGTCTTGTTGGTCGAGTCCACCAGGGAAGTCAGCGTCGCCGTGCCACCAGCCTGTATGACCTGTCCATCTGGTGTGAGCGTCAGCGCCGGTATCGGGTACTGCAGATTGAGCATGGTGATCCCCGCCGTCGAGCCCTGATAATTCTGGTCACCGCTATACTTCGCGCTAATTGGGTACGAGCCGGGTGCCGGAAATGTGGTGCTCAGAGATGCAGTCAGAGTTGTGCCATTCGTCCCGTAACTCACGGGACCCGAAATGGCAGTGGATCCGTTGTAGAAGGTGACAGTTCCTGCGGGCGCGAGATCATACGACTGCGCATTGTAGTCGAGGACAGTTGTGCTCAGATCTACTGGCAGCGTGTAGTCCGTTCCTTGGCTATATGGACCCTGCATCGACGTGATTGCCTTGTTCACCGTGATCACGATCGACTTCGATCCCGCGTTGTAGCTGGCATCTCCGCCGTATTGTGCCTGCAGCGTGTGACTGCCGCCAGTTAGAGCCGTCAACTGCCCCGACGAAGTATCTAGATGTCCCAGGAACACGTTGTATGTGCCGCCGCCGTACGGGTTGCCGTTATCAGTCAGCGTGACCGTGCCCGTCGGACATGCCACTTCATCGGTCACGACCGGACTGCAGAGTGCGCCCTTCGAGTTCTCCACATCGAGCGTGACCCAATACGAAGCATCGTAAGCCACCGATGTCACCGCTCCGCCGCTTGTAGTAACTCCGGTCAAGCCAACCGTGCTGTTCTCTTTCGAGATGGTCACTGGCACGGCAGTGGAGTAACTGCCGCCGTAGGTTCCATCGCCGCCGTAGTGTGCGATGACGTTGTAACTCCCACCTGGCAATGACTTTGTCGTTCCCGTGACTGCGCCCGAGGTCAATGAAAATACGTCAATAGCTTTTCCGGTCGTCGTTCCTGTGCCTGTGCTGACCAATAGGGAAGCGTTTCCACTCGCCGCAGTTGGACTTATTGTGATGCTCACCGGAACCGCCGCGCCGTGCACTGCACTGACCGCACTTCCGTTGTTCAACTGCAACGTTGTGGTGGTCGCCGTGAAGGTGGCCTTTGTCCAGTTATTCACCAGGTTGGCCGCGTCGACTGATCCGAGTCCCGTCGCCAGATCGTAGCCTGTGGTGGTGGCATAACCGTTGAGAACTCCGAACGTGTCTCCCGCCGTTTTCGTCGTGCAGTTCGGAGATCCACTCCAACAAGGCATCGCGATGGTAGATCCGCTCGGGACATCGTGAAAGGCGTTCGCCTGTTTGCTGACCAGTTGATAGAGCGCAAACCCCGGTACGCCCTGCGCTGATCCGGTCTTCTGGTTCACCAGCGCCATAATGCCTGCAAACGCCGGTGATGCCACCGATGTTCCGCCATAGCCGAGGAAGTTGTTCAGGTTGCATACGCCGAACGTCTGATCCTGCTGGCAAATAACGTAAAAGCTTCCGAGGAATCCGTTGCTGGCGAAGAGCGACACATCCGGCAAATCGCGCAGGTGATCGTTAGGAACTCCGGCGGCGCTCTGCCATGAGGGCTTAGCGTAGCCGGCTGTACACGAACCGATACTCCCCGAACTAAGCACGCAGTTACTGGGCCCGCCGCTGCCGCCTTCGGAGTTCACTCCGCCCTCCGCGATCATCTGCGAGTTGTTGCAGGCCGCCTCCGCCGTACTTCCGTATCCAAGTGTGATCGCCAATGGATTCGTGCACGAATCATCCCAGGTTGTTTCTGGAATGTATCCCTTCGCGGACAGTTGTGTCCCCGACGCATTGGTGCTGCTCCAATACGTAGTCCATTTCTTGTATTCGTTGAAATCCGTACCGCCAATCGCCGCGTTGTACGGCGTCGACGCGAGTCCATTGACCGCAAGTCCATATTGCGCCGGCCCGCCCGGAAAGTCACACCCTGCCGAGCCGTTGTCTCCCGTCGACACAAATACGCTGATGCCTTGCGCCGCTGCCTGGGCCCAGAGCGCGTTGTAAAACTGGTTTCCCGCCGTCCCTAGTCCCAGTTCACACTGCCCGTAGCTCTCGCTCATCACTGGCGCGAGATTGTTGTCCACAATGTATAAAGCGGATAGGTCGACGCCATCGGTGGTTGTTGTGCTTGCCGAAGTTACGTATTGAATTGTGGCCTGCGGCGCGACCGCGCCGGACCACTGCACGTCAATGTTGGCTTCTCCTTCATCATCGGTAAAGCCCGGATCAACTCCATTTACCGTGATGACCAGCTTATTAGCCGGTACGGTCAATCCAAAGAGAGACCAGAATGTATTCGCATCGCTTGGATTGATATCTGTACGGCCAACGATCGCGATGGTCTGGCCGGCGCCGTTGGTTCCCGCATTCCACAGTGGCAGCACGTCGTAAATCGTCGCGAAGTCATATGGAACGACCGCATAGCACTCACCGCCCCCGCAGGCGTAGGTGTAGTTCGGTTCAGGTTTTTCGAGTTGCTTCGTCTTGACCGAATATTTCCCGACCAACTTGCTCATTGCCTTCTTGCGGAAATCGTGCAGCGACGTAACGCCTGCCACCGCCGGCGCCAGCGCCACCGGAATCTGCGGATCCGTCGCATTCGCCCAGTGCTGCTCCCCATTCACCACATACTTATGAATTGCAGTGTGGAACGCCTCCTGCACCTGGCTCGCCGACCCGGAGAACTCCAGCACCGACCGTCCTTTGGTCGCGCCAACCTGGAATCCATGCGATTGCAGCCACGCGGTAATCGTCTGCATGTCGGAATCGCTCGCTCCGAACTGCGTACCGAATTGCTCCGGCGTCATCCACTTGTGATAGTTCGCAGAATCCTTGTCCTGCTGATCGTCGAGCAATTTCCGCAATCCCAGTTCCTGCTCCGGACTGCGCTTCAATACCAGCAGCATGCGCTCCATGGGCAGGCTCGCCGGAGCTGTGCCCAGGTCGAACTCTGGCCGCGCCATTGGATGCGTGTTCCCCCGCAGCGTCGTCAGCCGCGCCTCATCCACCATCTGTGTAATCAGTGGACGCGGAGGAGTCTGTGCCGTCTCTTGCGACACGCCTGTTCCGCAGAAAGCAAGCAACACAGCCAGCAGTAGAAGGGAAGAAGTCAAGACACAAAGATGGAAATGACACCTGGAAGGAGACACGGCAGCGCGCATGACACACCTCGACTGGGACGTATAGCCCACTGGAGATTGACGGGATAGGAGGAAGTGTGGGACGCCCCGTCGTTCTCGTTTTCGGCCAGAGGGCCGTGAGACCACAAACACTACATCACATAGGTGTTTCCTTACAACGAAATTCATCGGCGCCGAACAAGTTATCCAAACGTGATTGCAATCACAGAAAGGCTTGGGAAACCGCGCCAAGCGCGGCATTGCATCAATGCCCCAACGGATGGACCCTGTCCGCGTCTCTCTCTGATTAGTAGGGGCGACGAGCTTGTGCTCATGCAGCCTAGTTAAATAGTTGTCCCCTGGTTAGTAGCCCACAGGGCGAAATGCTCCGAATAAGAATGTAACTTGCTAAGTGGCCACAGCGGCGAAGCCCAAGTCGTACCTACATGGAATGGTTCGTGCGGCATTAGTGCTTCCGGCTTGGAGTCCTGCACTTGGATATCTGCAATAAGCTTGCGGAAGCAGGCACAGCGAGAATCTAGGCAAATCGACGGATTCACCCGCAGCTATTGAGGAGAAAAGGAAACGACCGAAGAATCGAAGCTCGCAACTCAGGACTCGGGTCTCAGGACGACTCACGACTCTTCAAACATGGGCACCTGCCGCTGGTCCTGTGCCCCGCGTCGCGCTCTCCGGGATGCCCCAATCACAGCCAGCACAGTGAGCGACTCCAGAGCCGTTCGCGGGACAAAAATTCTCTGCGTATTGGACCGCTGATCTGGAGGATTCACCAGAAATCCTTCTGGTGTGGTCTGCAGCAAGTCGGCTGGCATCAGTCCTTCCAGCACTTCGCTGTCCTTAAACCGCAGCCGCACCCAAAGGCCCTCCGCCCGAGGTCGCGAGGTAAAGGTCTTGCGGACCAGCGACTCCGCCTCCCCGAACTCTCGAACGAAATAGACACCCTTGATTTCCTTCAGGTCGACGGCAATGACAGTTCCGGCAGTATTCAGAACCTCGACCTTGCCGTCTGTCACGATCTGCGCCGGAGACACGTATCCTGACACCGAATCCCGGTCCATCTTCCGGACAATCACTTTCTTATGGGTTGAAGGCATGTGAAAGACACTGAATCGTCATCGTCGTCCGTCATCAATAAAGCCGACTGTAGCGCTGACTGCCTGAGACACAGGGAATCGCCGCGATCCGTAGCCACGGCGTCCCGCCGCCACCGCAGAGTCGAGCCAAACCGCTGCACTCGACCGGAGTTCAGTCGTGCCACCAGCCCCAAACAAAGTCAGAGCGACTCTTAGTTGCCGAACTCGCTCCTCAGCCCTTGCGCATCCAGCTTTACTGAAACTGAACACTGACAACTGGTCACCGATGACTGCAGCTGCATTCGAATTCTCGCACTTTTCTTGAGAATTCTCCCGGAATCCCTCTTGGCAGTAGCCAAAATATAAACCTTGTGTTATTTTCTCTTGCTTGCCGCAAAGTTTCCATTTTCTGTAAGTACTTTGTATTTAGCCACTTGCATCTGAGTGGTGCAGGTCCTCATGTCTGTGTCATTTGGGCCTGTGGAAATCTTGTGGAAAGTTCGGCAGGTCCGGCCCTCCCGCTGGCGGAATCGGCAACGAAACCGTCGAGTGCAAGGCCCGATAGCCGCCCGAAAGCGAATGGCTGATTACATTTACACGATGGAAATCCGGTTGACGCCGGATCAGTTGAAAGGCGTCAACCTCGTGCAAGACGTAACCCGCGCCGCGGGCATGAATCTTTACCTCACCGGTGGTGCCATTCGTGACATCATCAGCGGATTCACCATCCGCGACCTCGACTTCACCGTCCAGGGCAATCCTGTCAAGATCCAGAGGGACTTCGAAAAGGCCGGCGCCAAGATCACCGCGGTCGAGGAAGACGTTCGCACGATCTTCCTCTCGCTCCCCGGCAATGCCCGTGCAGAAGTCAGCATGGCGCGGACCGAGAAATTCGAGAAGACCGGCAAGCCTCCAATCGTTCTGCCGGCCACCATCCACGAAGATCTCCGCCGTCGCGACTTCACCGTGAACGCGATGGCTCTTTCGTTAAACGAAGGTTCTCGCGGGCTGCTTCTCGATCCGTTCAACGGCGTCGCCGATCTCGAAGCGAAAGTCATCCGTATCCTGCACAACTACTCGTTTCTTGAGGATCCTTCGCGCCTGATCCGCGCGATCCGCTTCGCTGCGCGTTTCCACTGGCCGCTCGAAGAACGCACGCAGGCTCGTTACGACGCCGCGAAAGAAGGCCAGTACATCAATCACATCCTGCGCAGCTCCATCGGACACGAGATTGCCGCGCTCGCGCACGAAGACGATCCGCTGAACGTCGTCAAGATGCTCGAAAAGGAAGGCTGGCTGCAGATCCTGCATGACCATTGGACCGTCGCCAAAGTTGACTCCAACGGCCTGAGCACCTTGATGAAGACACGCCAGCAGATGGTCGACCTGGGCTACACACCAGATGCCGGTCCGGCCGTGATGTACTTCCTGACGTCGCACTTTTCCGATAAGGAAGTTGCGGATGTCCAGAAGATGATCCCGCGCAAGGATCTGGTTGAAGCCTGGCGCGACATCGAGGATCACGCCAAAGAACTTGCCAAGCGCCTCACCGGAAAAGAAGCAGCCACGCCATCACGCACCTGGCAGCTCCTGGAATCTGCGCGTCCCGAAATGATTTTGTTTCTCGCCGTCACATCGCGCCAGCAGGCGGTTGAACAAAAGATCAAGAACTACTTGACCAAGTGGCGCCAGGTCCAGCAGAGAATCCCGCTGCCGGAAATGACCGAGCTTCTCATCACGCCGCAACTGCCGGAGTATCCGAAGATCGCGCGTGATGTTTTCATGTTGCTGCTCGACGGGAAGCTTCGTTCGCGCACCGAGACTCTGAAATTTTTAAAGCCGTTCGCGCCGCCGCCACCACCACCGCCTCCAGCGCCGCGCCGGGGACGCGCGGCCAAAGCTGCTGCGGATGCCGCTGCTGCCGCCGCGGCTGCCCAAGCCGCTAAGCCGGGGCCAAAAGGCAAGAAAGGCAAAGCCGCAGCCGTCCCAGCGCCAGTTCCTGTCGCGACAGCAAAGCCCGCGGCAAAGTCGAGCGCGAAACCCGAGGCCAAACCCCAAGCTGCCGCGAAACCTGCTCCTAAACCCGCGCCAAAAGCGGAGAAGAAGCCCGCACCCAAACCAGTCCAGAAATCAAAGCCAAAGCCAAAAAAGAAGCGCTAGTGTAGCGCCGGCGGCTGTGGTGGCGGTGTCTCGCCGTGGCAGTAATTAGCGCCCCAAATCAGAAAATTCCAGAAGCAGAAGCTGCCTGAACCAGACTTGTCGCGACGCCGCGTTGGCTGTCCTGCCACCGCGCTTTGTTGCGGCAATGCTTTTCAGAACTGCACTTCACAAGCCGGACTATAATGAACCTGTATGCGTCGCCTACTCTTCATCACGGCGTTCGCTCTGTTTTTATCGATCCCGCTCTGCGCTCAACGTGGTGGTGCCCGCGGCGGCGGATTCGGCGCCCACGCAACTTTCGGGGGCGGCCACGGCGGCGGTTTCGCCGGACGAGGTTTCTCAGGCGCCCGTGGCGGACATTTCTCCGGTGGCACGCGTGGCAGTTTCTCTCGCGCACCTGCTCGCTCGTATAACCGCGGCCACAATTTGCACAATGGTTTTCGCAGAGGGTTCCACAACGGATTCCATGGACGTTTTCACGGTCGCGGATTCCGCAACAACTGCTACGGATACTATTGCGGTGCTGGCTACGGTGCTTCGTTGTGGGGCGGCTACTACGATCCGTGGCTTTGGAATTGGGCGTACGACGACTCCCGCTTTGACGCCGACTATTACAACGACCTCGCGCTCGCGAATGAGATGAACCAGCAGAGCATCGAGCAGCAACGCATGCTTCGCCAGGAAGAAGCCGATGGCGATCAGGATATCTACAATTCGGATCGGCCCCACAATTCACCCAACTCCGCGCCCGCCGCGGATGCACAGGCAAGTCCCACTACCCCACCGACAGTCCTCGTATTCCGCGATCATCATCAGCAGGAAATCCAAAACTACGCCATCGTCGGCCAGACCCTCTGGATCTTCGGCTCCCCGCGCAACCAGAGACTGCAACTCTCCGACTTGGATCTCGCCGCCACCCAGAAAGCCAACGACGATCGCGGCGTGACATTCCAACCGACGAACGTCAGTGAGGGCCAGTAGCGGTCTAGGGATCACCCCACTCACCGCACCGTTTCGCCATCCACTGCATCCAAACACAGGTTCCACCGAACGCCCTTTGCCGTTAGGAGCTGTGCTAGTACAATAAAATCAACAATTTAGATCACCTCGGAGACCTTGGGGAACCTGCAAGAGCACCTCGTCAGAGCCAGGGATTCGTTTATCTAAATGCTAAAATAGACATACTCAATATGCCTTTGAAAACACTGTTCCTCAATCCTCCCTCCTTTGAAAACTTCGACGGAGGCGCTGGCTCCCGTTGGCCCGCCACCCGCGAAATAGAAAGCTTTTGGTATCCGGTTTGGCTGGCCTATCCGGCTGGGATGTTGGAGGGATCGCGGCTGCTCGATGCGCCGGCGCATCATGTCTCGGCGGAAGAGACTATCAAGATTGCCCAGGACTATGAACTTCTTGTTCTGTTTACTTCGACCCCAGGATTCCCCGGGGACGTCCGGATTTCGCAGGCGATCAAAGAATCAAATCCCCGGATCAAGATTGCATTTGTTGGACCGCACGTCAGCGTTCTCCCGGAAAAGTCTTTGCGCGACTGCCCGGTCATCGACTTCATCTGCCGCAAAGAATTCGATTACGCCATTGTCGATTACGCGAAGGGCAAGCCGCTCGAGGAAATTGCGGGCGTGTCGTTCCTGAAAGATGGCAACATCGTCCACAATGCGGATGCTCCACAAATTCAGGATCTCGACGCCCTGCCGCATGTGACGGACGTTTACAAGCGCGATCTTGACGTAACCCGCTACAACGTTCCATTTCTGCTCAATCCCTTCGTTTCGCTCTACACCACCCGAGGCTGCCCAGCGCAGTGTACGTTCTGCCTGTGGCCGCAGACTCTGAGTGGACATCCGTGGCGTAAGCGATCTACCGACGACGTCGCGCGGGAAATGGCCAAGGCCAAGGAATACTGGCCGAATGTCAAAGAGTTCTTCTTCGATGACGACACCTTCAACATCCAAAAAGCGCGTACGGTTGAGTTGTGCGCGAAGCTGAAGCCGCTCAATCTGACGTGGTCGTGCACCTCACGCGTGACCACCGATTACGAAACTCTGAAAGCGATGAAAGAGGCCGGATGCCGGCTCTTGATCGTGGGTTATGAATCCGGCGATCCGCAGATTTTGAAGAACATCAAGAAGGGGGCAACCGTCGAGCGTGCCCGCCAGTTCACGAAGGATTGCCACAAACTCGGTCTGGTCATCCACGGCGACTTCATCCTGGGATTGCCGGGAGAGACGCACGAAACCATTAACAATACGATCGCATTCGCAAAAGAGCTCGACGTCGAAACCATTCAGGTTTCAGTCGCGCACGCGTATCCGGGCACGGAACTCTACGACTATGCCGTGAAGAATGGTTTCATGACCGGCGATAACAAGATGGTCGATGAGGGCGGACATCAGCTTGCCCACATCCAATACCCGGGATTGCCGGCGGATGACATCATGAGCGCCGTGCATCGATTCTATGATGAGTATTATTTTCGACCGAAAGCGGCCTGGCGAATCGTGAAAAAGGCGATCTTCGATGGCGATGAGCGCTCGCGCTTGTACAAAGAGGCCCGAATGTTCTGGAAGCTGCGCGCCGCGCGCAACAAGATGGTGAAGAAGCATGCGGAAGCGGCCGCTGCCGCGCAACCTGCGGGCGTGACGGGCGACTAGAGCAGTACTCGGTACTCACTACCTGGTACTCAGTAACAACTCCTGTTGAATGGCTGGCGTTCGATAAGAGGTTTAAGAAAGAAAAGCTTTAACTGTGCCGGTCTTCAGTTCCCGAGTACTGGGCACTGGGTACTCGGTACTGAGAACTTCTTTTGACCTACCGCAAGTATCTGGTGCTGGCCGGAGTGACCGTTTTCGCAGCGGCCGGAGATTCCATGCTTGCGCACGGCATGAAGCAGACCGGCAGCATTGACATCCATCATCTGCGTTCGGTGATTTTCGCCGTCCTTAATCCCTGGGTCGCAATCGGCATCCTCTTCCTGCTGGCATTCTTCACCTCCTACATGAACGCGCTTTCGTGGGCCGACCTCACGTATGTTCTGCCGGCTACTTCGCTCGGATACGTTCTGCTGGCGCTGGTCGCCAGATTCGTTCTGTACGAGCAAGTCAGTCCCGTGCGCTGGATGGGTATCGCGCTGATCTCGGGAGGAGTCAGTTTCGTTGCGGGAGGCCCGGCGCTCACCTCGCACGCTCAGGATCCAGCGCAAGACGAGCAGGGCACGGGCATTGCGCCAGCCGTCGCAAGCGGGGCCAAGCGATGAGACACGTCTATACCTGGAGCGGAATTCTCATCGTCGTTTTCTTCTCCGTCGTCGGCGATGTCGTGATGGCGCGAGCCATGAAGCAAGTTGGGGACGTGCATGCGCTGTGGAGACGAGAAGGGTTGCTGCGAGTAGTGGTGCGGGTGCTCTCGAATCCGAATTTCTTTTTCGGCATTGGCGCGATGGCAGTGGCGTTCTTCAGCCTGCTGTTTGCCCTGTCCTGGGGAGACGTCAGCCTGGTCGCTCCCGCCGCGGCGTCCTTAACGTTCATCGGCAACGCGTTCGCGGCAAAGATCTTCCTGCACGAAAAAGTGGACCGCCGGAGGTGGCTTGCGGCGCTGATGGTCGCCGCGGGCGTGGCACTGCTGGCCGGGTGAGGCTGGTCTGAAGTGGTCACGGTGCGTTTGGCCGGATTCCTCGACACTGCAAAACGCTGAAGTCGGATCCTCCTTCAACGATGACGGGAAAGGATGTCCCACCCTCGTAGGCTGCCCATTTCCTGACGCACGGCCTTGTCCTTTTCGACTGCAACGGCGTCCTGAAGTTTCCGAACGCCGGAGGGATCGCCGAAGTCTTTGAGAGCACTGCTTGATTGCATCCTGACTGCTGCTGAGGGATCCCTGAGACAATCTGCTGTAGCGTTGAGAACTGAATCGAACTGTTCCTTGGGCAGGCTGTCATAACGTGTAGGCCGACCCTCCCGCAGAAAACGCGGGAAGGGTGGGGCAACCGGTTCGTACCGGAAACGGTGACGAGCCTGGCGATCTTCATTTCCGGACCTGAGAAACCGGAATGAAGAACGCTGGGATACTGTCGGCGTCCGTGTAGGCCCACCTTTCAGAAAACGCGGGAAGGGTGGGACAACCGGTTCGTACCGGAAACGGTGAACGAGCCTGGCGATCTTCATTTCCGAACCTGAGAACCGGAATGAAGAACGCTGGGATACCGTCGGGTCCGTGAAGGCCCACCCTCCCGCAGAAAACGCGGGAAGGGTGGGGCAACCGGTTCGTACCGGAAACCGCTGAGGAGCCTGGCGATCTTCATTTCCGGACCTGAGAAACCGGGATGAAAAACGCTGGGATACCGTCGGGTCCGTGGAGGCCCACCCTCCCGCAGAAAACGCGGGAAGGGTGGGGCAACCGGTTCGTACCGGAAACGCTGAGGAGCCTGGCGATCTTCATTTCCGGACCTGAGAAACCGGGATGAAAAACGCTGGGATACCGTCGGTCCGTGGAGGTCCACCCTGCCGCAGAAAACGCGGGAAGGGTGGGGCAACCGGTTCGTACCAGAAACGGTGACGAGCCTGGCGATCTTCATTTCCGAACCTGAGAAACCGGAATGAAGAACGTTAGGATACCGTCGGGTCCGTGGAGGCCCACCCTCCCACAGAAAAGGCGGGACGGGCGGGGCAACCGGTTCCGGATAGTTTCGGGGGTCTACTGCTTCAGACGTCATTGGGCACCCGGGGGGCTAAATTTCGATTTGGTACATTGAAAGGGGATGCCGTCCGTCGCGCCAGGTCTTATGCGTGCAATCCACTGGTATGAGCGCGAGGTAGACACTTCAAACGAGATGGCCTTCCGCTCGCTCTTGTTTACTTGAGGAACTCATGGCTGCACTGATCGAGGCGATCAATATAAAGCGCAAGATGTTCTTTGAGTTTGAGAACACTCCGTTTCATTGTCTGGAGGCGGAGGTATCCACGCCCACGGCCAGGGGCGCGCAGACACTGGTGCGCCTGAAGATGCGGAATCTGCTCACGCGTGCAGTGTTCGACAAGACCTTCAAGGCCAGCGACAAGTTCAAAGAGCCGGACCTCGAAATGGTTCCTGCCTCGTTTTTGTACAGCGATGCCGATGGCTACTACTTCATGGACCAGGAGAGCTTCGAAACACTGACGCTCTCCGAGGAGATGATCGCAGACGCGCGGGACTTCCTTACCGAAGAACTGATCATCCAGATTCACAAGTACAACGGGAATCCGATCGGATTACAGATGCCGACTCATGTAGAACTCATGGTTACGCAGACGGAACCCGGTGCTCGTGGCGACTCGGCAGGTGGAAGCGTCACCAAGACTGCGCAACTGGAGACAGGCATCGAAATTCGCGTTCCCCTGTTCATCAAAGATGGAGAACGAGTGAAGGTATCAACCGAAACGCGGGAGTTTGCGGGACGCGCCTGAATTGTTTCCCCGCTGATTTGAGTGACTGGCCTTCTTTCTCTTCTCCCATGGCTCCGATCACATCGGCGAAGTGAGTCACTCTGCTAAGCTATGCCGGATCAGAATTGATTGTAAGGAGCCGCATGGTGCAAGCTGTTGCCGGAGTGGATCTGGGTGGAACCGCCGTTAACTACACGTTATTGAATCAAGGCGAGAAGTTTCTCATCGACAATTTGTGCGAGCATCCGGCCCTGGCGAAGCAGGGACCTGAAATCTGTCTACAGCAAATCGCCGAGGGTCTGCGAATGGCGGCGGAGAGAGCGGGAATTGCGCTCGAGGATATAGTGGCCGTCGGCCTCGATACACCCGGTCCTGCCAGCGCCTCGGGACAGCTCAGTGCCAGAGGTTCCACAAACTTTGTCCACGCAAACTGGGCAGGTTTCGACATGCGCCAGGGGCTGGCCCACAAGCTGGGAAAGCCAGTGTCGTACTTGAACGATGCCAACGCTGCGGCGCTCTGGGGACACTATGCGATTTTCGGATCCAAAGGCCAGGAGACGTCCATTTCGATCGTGATCGGGACGGGCAATGGTGGCGGCATCATTCTGGATGGCAATGTGGTGAAGGGTAAGAATGGATTCGGCGGAGAGCTGGGGCATGTCCTGATTCCGTATCAGAGTATTGCCGGGCTCGATGGAATCAAGCCGCAGTGCAATTGCGGACGCGTCGGGGACCTGGAATCACTCTGCTCGCTGACGGCGATCGAGAAAAACATCCTGCCATTTTTGTTGCCGCGATATGCCGGTCATGAGTTGGGGAAAATGGATCTCCATCAGGCAGCCAAGTTGGTGCGTGGTCTGGCGGATAAGGGCGATCCGTTATGCAAGGAGGTCTTCCGTGTACAAGCTCATGCGCTAGGACTCTTCTTCGATGAGATGGTGAATACGTTCGATCCCGATGCGTTCATTGTCGGAGGAGGAGCGCTGGAAACCAGTGCGGAGTTTCAGCGTTGGTTCATTGAAGAGGTCCGCAAGGCTATGCCGACGCAGCGCGAAGAGCAGGCTCAGATTCCAATTTACGTGATGCCCAATGGAGATACTGCCGGAGCGCGCGGAGCAGCGATTGAAGCCCTGAAGCTGGCGCGGCTCAGCGGGCTTCTGTAGAAGCATTTGCGCGAGAATCGGAGAATGCTGTCAAGGGGGTTTAGGATCACATTTCGTTGTAAGTTGCTGATTCAGGTTGAGAAATATTTTTGTAAAACTTTCCGGTTGACCCTTCCCGAATTGATATTCTGAATATAGAGATCAGATGGCGCAGGCTTGCGGGCTCTGCGCAATTTTTGTTTGTGGGCGGGCTGAAGTGGGATGTGCCACAGGATGGGCATTCTTGAGGCGTGTAGGGACTGCCGAAGAACGGACAGATATAGGGACTCCTCGTGTCCTCTCCGCGCTACGCTGAAGGGAAGCTGGTGCTCGGGACGCCCCACGCTACGCACAGACTGCGGGAGCGTGGGGCAAACGCGGCTATAGTTTTAGCAGACAGGATGGGCGAGCCGCCTACTTCACTGTGATCGTCTCCGATCGTTTGTACGTCTTTCCGTTGCTGTCCCAAGCCTGCACCACTACGGTTCTTGTCCCCGCAGTGAGGGACAGCGAAGTGCGAAGGGAGTTGGCCGAGACGGTGTACTTCGTGACTCCGTCCACCGAGATCTGCATGGAAGTGATCGGCGCGGAGGCGGTCGCGTAGGCTAGGAACACCACGGGGTTGGCGTAGCTCGCTTCCGCGCTAGGGGACATTACGTACACGCCAGTCAGCAATGCTGGATAACCGGCGGTGACTGCCGGGGACTGCAAGGTGGCTGTCGACAAACGCCCTGCCTGACTGGGATCGAAGGCAACAAATCCCAAGCTGAATGCCGGGGAACTCGGGCTAAGCGTGTAATCGTCCTTTGCGGGGTTGACGAAGAGAGGATCGGCAAACAGGGAATGCACGTCCTCTCCCAGGGCCTGCCATTGCGCCAAACCCAGCCATGTTATTGGCGGCTGCTCTATGGAATTCACGTCCGCATAGGGCGTCTTGAAGAATGGCCTTCCCGGCTTCCCTCCAACGACCGCGTTGTCGAAATACAGATTGTTATCGAACTGGAAGTAGTCAGTGCAGACCGTTTTGCCTTGGCAATACCAATAGCCGAACTGAATGGTCTGTTTGTCGTAGAAGAAAACATTGTTTTGAAACTGGAACGACAGGAACGTGGTGTCGTTATGGCGATCCATCGCTCCCATATTCCCGTACACGAGAATATTGTTCTTGAATAGGTTTGGGGACGTGGAAGTTGGTGGTGCGGTCGACGACGAGTTCGCGTGCAGGCTCGCGTCGCTCGTTCGGTAGACCAGGTTGTTTTGAACCAGCACTCCCAGAGCACCCTGATCCGTATAGAGACCCCATCCGCCGTAGCCAGCGGGATCGTGGTAGATGTCGTGAACCTTGTTGTTCAAGATCGCGTTGCCGGTATTCAGGCCAGAGAGATAGTAGACTGCGCCTATATCGCTGGTCACGCCTTGACCCAGATCGTGAAGGTGGTTGAACTGCACGACGTTATCGTGGGCGCGATTGCAGGCATAATTCCAATTGAATCCGACCGCGATGCCATTGTTGTAAAAGTTGGACACTTCGTTGTGTTCCACGAGGACGTGGTGGGCGTCTCCCACGGAGATGCCGTAGCTTGCCGCCAGCACTCGGCCGCCGCCAGTAATCAGATTATTTCCGAGGTAGACGTATTGCGGTACGTTCGCCTCGGTGTTGCAGGTCGTAACTTTCGCCCCGACCCGGATACCACCTGCCCCGGTGTCGTAAATGAGCCCATCCTGGAATGTAGCCAGGTAGGGCGAGGCACCTGGGCTGCCCGTGCCCTGAAATTCAATGCCGTAGGCACCCGTATGCGCGATCGTGTCGCCTTCGAACACAACTGCTGTGGAGTTCCTCATGCTGATTGCGGCCGGAGTAGCGGAATCAGCTTGTTTGCCCACGTAGCCATCTGTTGGGATCGGCCAATCGCTGTGGACGAAAGTGAGTCCATGGAATGTGA
>C688J18823_10000034_pt1 | contig 75954 bp, 64 predicted proteins | sample HopSoiMetagenom1_FD_18823 | JGI IMG/M metagenome (IMG submission 18823)
CTCTGCGAAAGGACTTGCATCGGGGATGCCGCTCGGCATCACGATGACGAAGGCAGAAATCATGGACTGGGTGCCGGGATCGCACGCTTCGACGTTTGGAGGGAACCCCGTGGCTGTCGCCGCTGCGCTTGCCACGCTCGATGTGATCGAGAAGGAGCATCTGCTGAAGAACTCGGAGGAAGTCGGCAATCACATGATGCGTCGTATGTCGGATTGGCCTTCGAGGCTGAAGCTGGTGGGCGATGTGCGCGGACGCGGACTCATGATAGGCGTCGAGATCGTTAAGGATAAAGTTACGAAGGAATACGGAAACGCCGAACGCGATCGCATTGTGGAGATGGCGTTTGAGAAAGGAATCCTGTTCCTGGGTTGCGGTCCGAGCACTGTTCGCATTTGTCCGCCCCTCGTAGTCACCAAAGAAGAGGCCGATGTCGCTGTTGACGTGCTTGAACAGTGCATCAAAGCCGTGGGAGCTTAAGAAAGCGTCGACGCCGCGGATTTCATTGGACTCGCACGGATTTAGCTGGCCCGGTGCGTGAGATTCCTCAATCCGCGGCATTTTCTTTTTGGGAATCCGCCAGTCAGAAATACTCCGTTCTGTGAGTTTCGTCACATCCGGTAGGCTGTGGGCTCCGTAATCTGCAATCATTCTCATGCTTCCCGCCTTTCTTACGCGTACTGTAATCTGGGGCCTCGACCGACTTGCTGTCCGTGTGCTTCCAACTGACGAGCGGCCGGCTCATCTGCGCACGGGAGTGCGCGGGGAAGAGGATGCCTATTTCTACCTGCGGAAGTTGGGATACATGATCGTCTCGCGCAATTACCGGACTCCACGCTGCCGCGGAGAAATTGACTTGATCGGTTGGGATGGCGATGTACTTTGCTTTGTGGAGGTTAAGACCCGAACCACTCGTAACGTGAAGACCGCCGAGGCGGCAGTCGATTATTACAAGAGGCGCGAGGTGGCGCAGGTGGCGCGCGAGTATCTGAGGCGGCTTCCACCATCGTGCCAGTGGAGGTTCGATATCGTCAGCGTATACTATGACGGCAAGTCCCGCCCGCTGATCGAACTGTTTCGGAACGCCTCCCTGGCGGCGTAAAATGTGTGGTTTGCCCAATTTCCATGGAAAGGATCTAGTGCAGTGCCGGAGCTGAGAAAAGACCCGATTGTTGGCCGTTGGGTGATAATTTCCACGGACCGAGCGAAGCGCCCAACCGATTTTGTACGCGAGAACATGAAGATCAAGGGGGGATTCTGCCCGTTTTGCTATGGAAATGAGAGCAAGACGCCTCCTGAGATCCAGGCGTACCGGCCGAATCCCAATGGCGGGCCTCCGCCACAGCGCGATACCTCGGGATGGACCGTGCGTGTCGTGCCCAATAAGTTTCCGGCGCTGGGCATCGAAGGCACTCTGAATCGCCAGGCCGAGGGTATGTTCGACCGCATGAATGGCGTTGGGGCACATGAAGTCATTATCGAAACGCCGGATCATGCGTCAACGTTGGCCAGCCTGCCTCCCAAGCGGATTGAAGATGTCCTGTGGACATTTCGCGACCGCATTCTGGACCTGAAGAAAGACCGCCGGTTCAAGTACATCCTGATTTTTAAGAACCATGGCGAAGCCGCCGGAGCATCGCTGGAGCATTCGCACTCGCAATTGATCGCGCTGCCCATTCTGCCAATCAATGTCGTCCAGGAACTCGAGGGCGCCAAGCAGTATTTCCTCTACAAGGAGCGCTGCGTATTTTGCGACATCATCCGGCAGGAGATGGACAACGGCACTCGTGTCGTGGCGGAGAACGAAAATTTCGTTACGCTCGCGCCTTATGCCCCGCGATTTCCATTCGAAACCTGGATTCTGCCGAAGTCGCATGAATCTGCGTTCGAGAATTCTTCGTCGCACATGTTCGAGAATCTGGCGCGTGCACTGAAGGAATTACTCGTGCGCGCCGACCGGGTTCTCGACAATGCTCCCTACAACCTGGTGATTCATACCTCGCCGGTTCAGGATCCAACGAATGATCACTATCACTGGCACATCGAATTCATGCCGAAGCTGACCAAGACGGCAGGATTTGAATGGGGCACCGGTTTCTACATCAATCCCACGCCGCCGGAAGAAGCTGCAAAGTTCCTGCGCGAGGCCAACGTCGAAGAGCCTGCACCGGTCGCCGCCCGGTAGCAAACTCATCAGAACGAGAATATGGGCACGGCTTAGCGCGCCGTGCCCTTTCAGTTGTGCCGGAGAGAGAAGGCCACTGGAGAGAGATCCAGGGCCTTAGTTGAGTTCAGCATAGGGGCTTCGCGGGCATCGTTTGTCATGGGCTTGTAAAACGTCCGTATCATCCGCGCGGGCGCGCACCCATTCTGCAACTGCTTGCATTGACGAGCTTTATTGCAGATCACTAGTATGGCAGCCGAGGTCTTTCATGAAGCGATTGCTCCTCGTGCTGCTTCTCACCGGATTGTCGTATGCCGCTCCTGCTCCTTCCACGCTCATCGCGAACGTCTCCGCCAGAAACGGCGTCAGCCTCAACGGGTCATGGAATGTCATCGTCGATCCGTTCGACAACGGGAATCGGGGATTCTTTCGCGACGCGAAGCCCAAAGACAAGCAGGAGTTGGTCGAATACAGCTTTGACGCTTCGCCCGTGATGAACGTTCCGGGAGACTGGAACACGCAGCGTGAAACGCTGATGTTCTATGAAGGGCCGCTCTGGTATCGCAGGCTGTTTACCTACCATAGGCACGCAGGCACGCGCGTGTTCGTTCATTTCGGCGCAGTGAACTACCGTTCTACCGTTTACCTCAACGGTGAGAAACTCGGAGAACACGAGGGCGGGTTTACCGCGTTCAACTTCGAGTGCACACCGTTGCTGCGTGACGGAGAGAACAGCCTGGTGGTTGAAGTAAGCAATGTACGGCGTGCCGACGCGGTGCCGGCGCTGAAGTTCGACTGGTGGAACTTCGGCGGTATCACACGCGATGTGAAGCTGCTCGAGCTGCCCAACGCGTTCATACAGGATTACTGGGTGCAGCTTGCGCGCGGATCGCAGAAGGACATTGCTGGTTGGGTTCAGCTGAACGCGGCGGCATCGGGACAGAAAATCAGCATCGAGATCCCCGAGGTGGGAGTGCATCTCAGTGCCGATACAGACCAAAACGGGCGCGCCAGCTTTCACACCGTGGCAAAGCTTGACTTATGGTCTTCCGAGCATCCGAAGCTCTACGATGTGACGGTCTCCGCCGGAACTGACACAATCCATGACCAGATCGGATTTCGGACCATAGAGGTTCAGAGTGGCAAAATCCTGCTGAATGGGCACCCGATCTTCCTTCGCGGGATCTCCATGCACGAGGAGGCTCCGTTCCGCGAAGGTCGTGCATTCAGTTCCGAGGACGCGCAGACTCTATTTGGCTGGGCGAAAGAGCTCGGCTGCAATTTCGTGAGGCTGGCGCACTATCCGCACAACGAGAACGAAATTCGCCTCGCGGATCGAATGGGGCTGCTGCTCTGGTCGGAGATTCCAGTGTATTGGGACATCGACTGGACGAATCCTGCAACCCTGGGAAATGCCGAGGCGCAATTACGGGACATGATTGCGCGCGATCACAATCGCGCGGCTGTCATTCTCTGGTCCATGTCGAATGAAACTCCGGTTAAACCCGAGCGGCTGACATTCATTAAGCAGCTTCTTTCCGACGCCCGCGAACTGGATTCCACGCGGCTCATCACCTCTGCTTTGAATCATGTGGACGAATCCGCGGCCGATGTGCGGACGATTTCCGATCCGCTGGTCAACGAACTGGATGTGGTCGGCCTCAATGAATATCTGGGCTGGTATTGGGGACGGCCGCAAGATGCCGACACGATGCAGTGGAAAGCGAACTTTAACAAGCCGCTGATCCTGAGCGAATTCGGAGGCGGGGCCCTCGCCGGGCGGCACGGCGATGCGGATGAGCGCTGGACCGAGGAGTATCAACAGAACTTGTACGAGCACCAACTCGCCATGGTGCAGCGCATGCCGAATGTCGCAGGGCTCACGCCGTGGGTGCTGATGGATTTTCGCTCGCCTGTCCGAATGCTGCCCGGGATTCAGGACTATCACAACCGAAAGGGAGTGATTTCAAATCGCGGGCAGAGGAAGCTGGCGTTCTACACGCTGCAGAAGTTTTATCGCGGAATAGCAGCCCATGCGGACTCTCAAACCCATTAACTACGAAGGACACGAACATTCACCAAGGAAGGAGCTTTTAGGCCTGAGTGCGGTCCTGGAACTCCTCGTGCCATGCCATCTGGATTGCTTCGAGCTTGCCCTCGTTCGAAGATTTCGGATCATCGGCGAAATCCGGCAACTCGGTCACGTAGTGGTGAAGATCAGTGAAGCGCACGGCCAGCGGATCGACTTCAGGATGTGCTTCGGAAAGCGCAATACCAACGTCTTCAGCATCATCCCACGTCAGTTTCTTAGGCATCGTTCAGTGCTCCTGTGCGTCTCAGATTTCAAAGGTTGAGGGTCATGAGCGATCTTGCGGATGTACTTTGAGAATTTGCGACCCTGAAATGTTGAAACTTTGTTCTTCAAACATTGAAACTCTGTTTGTCTAGTGCTCTTCCGACACGTAATTCCGGTTCCACGCAGGAATTTCTATGACGACCTTGCCTGGCTTGGTGATCTGGGCCTGGCAACCGAGACGCGAGTTTAGCTGGAGATCGGCGGCCATATCCAACCGGTCGGCCTCGTCATCGTCCATCTCCGACAAATTCTCGGCGCCTTCTTTTACCCAAACGTGGCATGTGGTGCAGGCGCAATTGCCACCGCAAGCATGATCCAGCGTAACGCCGAAGTTCAGCGCAACGTCGAGAATCGATTCTTCCTTGCCATGATCTTCGTAAGGAAGTTTGCCGTGCTCGAATGTTACGGTCTTGCCTTCAGGTAAGAATGTGATCTGCACCGTATTTTCGCCAGGGGCCTCTTCGGTTGCGGCTCCCGCGCCTTGCGCCTTTTCATCAGCCATTGCTGCTCCTCTGTGTCCTCTGTGGTGAACGCCTTTTTTTGCCAAAGGCTATTCGAACTCTGCTTTCGCCATCGGATGAGGTGCCGTCGGGCTCTCACCCAGGTCCGTCTCGTCCATGTTCTTGCCTTTGAGTGCGCTTGAAACCGCAGTGTCCATCATCAACTCGGCCAGCCGCATCGTGCACTGGTTGAGCGCATCGATCGCTTTTCGGATTGCCTGGTAGTCGTCTTGCTTGTTGACCTCGGCCAGCGACTTTTCCATCTTCGCGATCTGCTTCTTCTCATCCGTCGTGAGATGTCCCCACGCCGGACTCTTCTTCGCCTTCTCCAGCGCGGCGAGAATCGTCGCCGTTTCGTTGCGCGCTTCGATCACTTGCCGCTTGCGAAAATCTTCTTCCGCATTGTCGAAGGAATCCAGAATCATGCCTTCGACCTGCTCATCGGTGAGGCCGTAACTGGGTTGAACTTGAATTTCGGCCTCCTTGCCACTGCGCTGCTCGCGTGCGGATACATGCAGGATGCCGTTCGCGTCGATCAGGAACTTCACTTCGACACGCGGAATCCCGGCTGCCATGGGCGGAATCCCTTTCAGGTCGAAGCGCGCCAGCGACCGGCAGTCTTTCGCCAATTCGCGCTCGCCTTGAAGCACGTGAATCGCGACGTTCGCCTGACCATCAATTTGGGTCGTGTAGAACTGCGTCGACGATGCCGGGATCGTGGAATTCCGCAGAATGATCTTGTCGGTGACTCCGCCCGCAACCTCGATGCCCAGCGAAAGAGGCGTGACGTCAAGCAGCAACATGTCCTGCGTGGCTGCGGAACCTCCGCCAAGAATATTCGCCTGTACCGCTGCTCCGAGAGCCACCACTTCGTCCGGATTAAGGTCGGTGTGCGGCTCGCGTTGGAAGAGATCCTTCACAAGCGCCCGGACTTTTGGGATGCGCGTGGAGCCGCCGACGAGTACGATCTCGTCGATCTGCGCGGGCTTGAGGTTGGCATCCCTCAGGGCCTGCTTGCAGGGTCCGATCGTGCGATCAATGACCGGCTGGATCAACTGCTCGAATTGCTCGCGTGAGATCTCGCGTCGATAGCGCTTCCCAACGGGGAGCTCAATGTCGAGCTTCACCGAGGTCTGTGACGACAAAGCAATCTTGGCTTCTATCACTGCCTTGCGGATCGCCTGGACAGCTTCGGCGTTGCGGCGGAGATCGATTCCCATGTCGCCGCGAATGTCATCGAGGGCAATCGTCATGAGTAGGTTGTCGATGTCATCGCCGCCAAGGTGCGTGTCGCCATTTGTAGCAATGACCTCGAAAATGCCGTCGTGCAGCTTGAGGATGGAGATGTCGAAGGTTCCGCCACCAAGATCATAGACAGCGATGATGCCGTTCTGCTTCTTGTCGAGACCGTAGGCCAGGGAAGCGGCCGTGGGCTCATTCACAAGTCGCAGAACTTCTAAACCCGCGATGCGCCCGGCGTCTTTGGTGGCCTGGCGTTGCGCATCATTGAAGTATGCGGGCACAGTGATTACAGCCTTGCTGACCGGGCCGCCGAAGTAACGCTCCGCGTTACGCTTCAGCTGGCGAAGGATCAGAGCGGAGACTTCCGGAGGCGTAAATGTCTTGTCCCCGAGCCTGATTCGCAAGACCTCACCGGCTTGCAGGTCTTCGGCCAGCCGGAAAGGAAAGAGCCTCAGCTCGTCATGGATGTCCTCCATGCCGCGTCCCATCAGTCGCTTGATCGAGTAGACGGCGCGATCCGGAGTTTCGATCAGGTACTTGCGGGCGGAATTGCCAACGATCGGCTGCGCATTTTCATCAACTGCGACCACGGACGGAACAAGATTCGAGCCGTCATCTCCGGGGATCACCACGGGCGTATCCCCCTGCATGAACGCCACGAGCGAGTTCGTGGTGCCCAGATCGATTCCGACGATGTATTCCGAGGCCATTCCTACTTTTCTGCTCCGATCATTTGAGTTTCTTTGATCGACTCGCCGTTCTTGCCGTACGGCGACCACCCGCGGACCCTTGTGCCTCCATGAATCATTCCCTGAATGAACGGCTCGAAAAAGACATACGGATGAACGGACGGCGGCGCGCTCACCGCATCGAGTTCTCGACGAAGTTCCGCCGGGATCTTGAACTCCATGGACCTGAGATTATCGTCCAATTGGTTGAGCTTGCTCGCGCCAAGAATTGTAGAAGTGACACCCGCCTGTGTCGCCACCCAGTTCAGGGCGACCTGTGCCGGAGTACGGCCGAGTTCTTTCGAAATCTTCAACAATGCATCGAGAATGTTCCAGTTCTGCTCGTTAAACTTCTTGAAGCGGGGATTTTCCGAGTCTTTCAATTTTTCGAGGCGGCCGTCGCCCGATCCGCCGTCGTGTTCACGTGTGTATTTTGCCGTGAGAAAACCGCTCGCCAGAGGGCTCCACGGGCACAGGCCGAGGCCTAGTTCCTGCGCAGCTGGAATGTGCTCTCGTTCGATATTCCGCTCGACCAGCGAATACTCGAGTTGCAACGCAATCGGATGCTCTTTGCCCTCTTTTTCGGCCAAGGTGTAGGCCCTCGCCGCGTACCATGCCGGAGTGTCGGAAAACCCGTAGTGGCGAATCTTCCCTTGACGTACGAGATCGTTCAAGGTGGAAATAACTTCTTCAGCCGGAGTGACCGTGTCCCAAGCGTGCAGCCAGTAGAGATCCACGTAGTCGGTTTGGAGCCGACGCAGCGAGCCATGCAATGCGCGATAAATGTTCTTACGCCCATTGCCGCCAGCGTTGGGATTTCCGGGTTCTGCATTGAACGTGAATTTCGTCGCCAGCACGACGCCATCGCGCAACTTGCGATCGGCAATAAACTTCTCCACCATTTCTTCGCTTTTGCCACCGGTGTACCCGTCCGCAGTGTCGATGAAGTTGCCGCCCGTTTCGATGTAGCGGTCGAACAGCGAGCGCGAGACGCTTTCTTCCGCGCCCCATCCCCACTCGGTGCCGAAGGTCATCGTCCCGAGGCATAGGGGACTGACTCGCAATCCCGACCGTCCAAGCGTGCTGTATTCGTTCAATTGCATTGCCTATTCTTCCACTGCGGCGTTGACGTCCCGCACCAGATTGCGGATGTAATTGCGCCGGTTCAGAACGTCAACCATCTTTGCTGTGATCCGCGACCGCTCGCTGCCGGAGTTCTCCAGCGAGCCCTTGTCAATCACCGAATCCCATTCCTTCCAATATGACTGCAGTTCCTCCAGAAGCGACTCGTGCTTCGCCTCAAGCGCCTGCTTCTGCTTGCTAATTTCCGAGATAAGGCTGGTGTCGTCATCGCCCATCTTCTTATTCATCTTGAGTTCTTCGAGCTGCATATTCAGCTCGAACACTTCTTCGAGCAAATCCGGCGGGACGATCTGCTTCTTCACTTCTCCCGTCGCCCGCGCTTGCTCGGTAGCGGTTTTCGACTGTTCTTCCAGTTCCACGCCCTCGAGGTTCAGCAAATATTGAGTGCGTCTGATGCGATCACGCAGAGTCCGATAGGCATCGTTCAGCAGAGAACTCTGTTCCAGACTCCATCGTTGCTCCTCTGTGCTGGCGCGAGCGCTTAGGTCAGGATGAAGCTTCCGGCTCATCTCGTAGAAGTCTTTTTCCAGAGCCTTGATGTCGATGTTCATCTTGCGCGGGAGCCCGAAAAAGCTGAAGTAGTCGACGGGTGAAGGAGGCTGCACCTTACCGCACGATTCGCAGAAGTGCGCGGCTCGCATGGACCCGCACGACCAGCAGGAGTGCGTTTCCTCCGGGAGTGGTTTGGTGCTGATCGCGGTAAGAGATGACTTCGTCATTGCGTTCCAATTCCTCGTGCTACTCGGGCGTGGCCCGGAGCCTGTTCGCTGAATTTTCTGGTGGCGCACGCCGTCGCGGACGGGAGTGTCCGCACCACACAGGTGCCGGCCAGGCGTCAGGCCGAGAACGAAGTTCCGCAGCCGCATGACTTTGTGGCCTGCGGATTCACGAATACGAATCCTTGCTGCATCAGCGTTTCCTGATAATCCAGGGTCATGCCATGCAGATAGATGAACGACTTCGGATCGACAAACACCCGCACATCCCCGAACTGAAAGATACGGTCGCGTTCGCGGGGCTGCGAATCGAAGCGGATGTTGTAGCTCAACCCGGAACATCCGCCACCTTGTACGCCCAGCCGAAGACCGCCCTGCTCTTGCGAGATGCCTTCTTTCGCCATCGCGCCGCGGATCTTCGAAATGGCCTTCTCGGTCACCTGAATTCCCTTCGCGTTCGTGGCAGTCGGATTTTCAGTTGCAGTCGTCATAACTCACTATGGAGCCATAGCGTCGAGCAGTAGCGCAACTCACTGCTCGTCGCTGGCAACTCTGCTCACTTCGCTTCAGCCGCCACCGGCTTCGACGTGTCCTGCTTCTTCTTCCAATCGCCAATCGCCGCCCGGATAGCGTCCTCGGCCAGCACAGAACAATGAATTTTGACCGGAGGAAGCGAGAGTTCCTTCACGATATCCATGTTCTTGATGGCGAGAGCTTCATCCACCGTCTTGCCCTTCACCCACTCGGTGGCGAGCGAAGACGAGGCAATGGCGGAGCCACAACCGAAGGTCTTGAACTTGGCATCCTCAATGACATTGGTCTGAGGGTTGACCTTGATCTGCAGCTTCATGACGTCGCCGCACTCGGGTGCGCCGACCAGTCCGGTGCCCACATCCGTGCTGTTCTTGTCCATTGAGCCGACGTTGCGGGGATTGTTGTAGTGATCGATGACTTTGTCGCTATACGCCATTTGTTAACCTCAGATTCGAAAGTTTCAAAGTTCCAATGTTTAAAGGTTCCAACGATCTCGTCATCCAAGGCAAATTTTGAAACCTTGAAACATCGAGACCTTAAAACCTGGTGTTTACTCGCCTGCCCACTTCACGTCCTTAAGATTGATGCCTTCCTTCGCCATTTCGTATAGCGGAGACAGTTCTCGGAGACGCTCAACTGTTTCGATGACGCGGTCGGCAACATAGTCCACTTCAGCCTCGGTATTAAATCGGCCAATGCCGAAGCGGATCGAGCTGTGCGCGAGATCGTCTCCCGTACCGAGAGCCTTCAGCACATAAGATGGCTCCAGCGTGGCAGAGGTGCACGCCGATCCGCTGGATACCGCAATGTCATTGATACCCATCAGCAGCGATTCGCCCTCCACGTACGCGAAGCTGATGTTCAGGTTGCCCGGGAGGCGATGCTCCATCGTACCGTTGATGTAGGTTTCATCGAGTCGGTTCATGATGCGATCTTTCAACCGATTGCGCAGGCCCGCCAGACGGCAGGACTCCTGTGCCATGTCTTCCTGGGCGATTGCGCACGCCTTTCCCAGGCCCACAATTCCGGGAACGTTCAAAGTTCCCGAACGCATGCCGCGTTCGTGGCCGCCCCCATCGATAATCGCTGAGATCTGCACGCGCGGATTCTTGCGGCGAACGTATAGCGCGCCCACACCCTTGGGGCCGTACATTTTGTGCGCGGAAATCGACATCAGGTCGATGTTTTGCTTATTCACGTCCACAGGAACCTTGCCAACCGCCTGCGTTGCGTCCGTGTGGAAGATCACGCCACGCTCGCGGCAAAGCTTGCCGATGTCAGCTACGGGCTGCAGAACGCCAATTTCATTATTCGCCGCCATGATCGTGACTAGGATCGTCTTGTCATCCATCGCGCGCTTCAGGTCATCGAGGTCGATCAATCCGTCCTTCTGCACGGGCAGGTACGTAACGCGAAAGCCATACTTCTCGAGGCGCTTGCAGGTGTCGAGAACGGCCTTGTGCTCGGTGACGGCCGTGATGATGTGGTTGCCCTTCTCACGGTACATCTCGGCCACACCCTTGATGCCGAGATTATCGCTCTCGGTAGCGCCGGACGTGAAGATAATCTCTTTAGTCGTCGCTCCGACCAGCTTGGCAATGCGCTCACGCGCAGTCTCAACGCCTTCTTCGCCGGCCCATCCGAACGAATGATTGCGGCTGGCCGCGTTGCCGAACTTCTCCACGAAATAGGGCAGCATCTCTTCGAGCACCCGCGGATCCATCGGGGTGGTCGCGTGGTTATCCATGTAGATGGGCAGCTTCACGCCCCTGCCATTCTGGCTGTGCTCTTGCGCGTGTACCTGGGGGATTTGAACGTCCGTGCTCATTGATTGCATCTCCTGACTTCTGAACTTTTCTGCGCCCTATGTAATCGTTACCAGTTCCGCAGTCGTTGAAGCCGCGCTCCCGGCCTCTTCCGGTTCTTCTCGCATGTGTGAAATCTTGATTCGCTTAAGTACAGCCTCGATGCTTTCGTTCACCTTGCGCAGCGGCTCGCGGATGTTGCAACGATCGCTCTGATCGCACTCGCCTCGCACCGTAATGCACGACGTGATGAACAGCGGCCCATCGATAGCCTGAATCACTTGAAATGCCGATATCGTGTTTGCCGGACGCGCCAGCGTGTATCCACCATTGGTCCCATGCTGCGATTGCAGCAGTCCAGCCTTCACCAGCCGCTGCAGAATTTTCGCAAGGGCCTCCGGAGGCATGCCATACGCGTCGGCCACATCCTTTGCGCTCATCGAGCCGCCGTCTCCATGCTCCGCCAAATGCTTCATAGCCATGAGCGCGTAGTCGGCCTTTTTGGTTAGCTTGAGCACCGGGTTTCCTAAATCCGACACATTTTGTCGGGAATATCGGCGACCTTTTTCGTCGTACTTCATTTTACGGTAGCAGTCGGATTCTTGCAAGGGGGGCAGCGGCGGGTAACAAATGTGCGTTCGCCGGTAAAGCCAAACACCTGAGTGGATTAGGGGCGCGTGATAACCGAAATTCGGACTTGGCGAACGAGGTCAATCAGACAGGGCCCTATAACGTTCACGAGGAGTCACCCCTGGGTACGGTGCCACGTTACCCGTCGTGACACTCCGTGTCCTTGCTGGTTGCAGGTCTTCCGCGTTACAAATTCACGACAGCGCGAGGATCTGGGGCTTGACAACCCGCAATGGCGTTCTACAATACCGAAAAATTCCGGCGAAACTTACCCCTCAGTCAGGAATTTTCGGGGACCTTCCGGATTTATGACCTCAAAGTCGCCTTCTCCCTCCCGCCCAACCGCAGACACCAAGCCAGCCTGCAAGCATCCGCGCGTGCAGATCGTCAGCCGCGATGAGGATTCGGAATTCGTCGAGTGCAAAGAATGCGGCGAGATCTTCGACTCCAGTGAATTCAAGGACATGAACATCGAAGAGGGCACGGAAGAACGCGAAGCCTAGTTCCGTTTGTCGGGCAGGGAAGTCTTCAGCGAAGCTGAAGGCTGGCCTCGGCCGAAAAGTCCATCGGCGCAAAATCTCTTGCCAGAAATTTCGGATACGCAGCCGCCGCAATCATGGCAGCGTTGTCGGTCGAGAGCGGACGCGAAGGGAAGTAAACGTTTAGCCCATGGTTCGCCGCTTCTCGCTCGAACGTCTGTCGCAACTCCTGGTTCGCGGCAACGCCTCCAGTGACCAGCAGAGTAGCTACACTGTAAGCGTTCGCTGCCAATAACGTCTTCCCGACCAGGTCCTCAACAATCGCGCGCTGGAACGAAGCCACAAGGTCCAGCGTCAGTTTGTCGCAAGTGGCGAGATACTCTTCGAGCCTCGGCTTCGCAACACTCGCCAGGGTTTCACGGCGCTTTTCCACTCCTGCGCGCATTCCGTGCGACTCAACATAGCGCAAGATCCCCGTCTTGATGCCACTGTAAGAGAAATCGAATCGCGGACGATCGTCGTCGGGCGAAACGGCCTTGCCATCGAGACGGCCGCGGCGGTCACGATGCTTAATTTGCGCCGGCGGAAACTTCACAGTTTTCGCATCTCCATATGCAGAGAGACGGTCAATGATTGGGCCTCCGGGATAACCCAATCCAAGAAGCTTCGCTACTTTGTCGAACGCTTCTCCAGCCGCGTCATCGCGTGTGTGGCCGATGTTGTCGTAGGTCCAGGTCTCGCCACGTCGCGTGGCAAGATACAAATGCGTATGCCCACCTGACACCACCAACGCGAGAACAGGGAATTGCAGCTCGTGATTCCCCTTCTGCCGCTGTTCGAGCAGTACGGCGTGAATGTGTCCTTCGAGATGATTGACCGCGATTACGGGTTTTTCCAGTGCAAAGGCCATTGCCTTGGCATAGCTGATTCCGACAAGCAGTGCTCCGGCCAAGCCGGGTCCCTGCGTCACGGCGATCGCGTCCACAGAGTTGTACGTGTGTTTGGCTTCTGCAAGGGCTTGGCGCACGACTGGAACAATCGCCTTCAAATGCTCGCGCGAGGCGAGTTCCGGGACGACGCCTCCATACGGCTGATGCGTCGCGATCTGCGAAGCGACCACGTTCGAAATCAATTGCTCGCCTGAACGCACAACAGCTGATGCAGTCTCATCGCACGAACTCTCGATACCCAGGATATAAGCATCACGCATACGTTGGATTTCTAGTTTGTAGGTTCCAGTTTCGACTTGCAAGTACAGATGAGAGCGACTCCGGCCCGCGATCTAGAAAAGTGAGCCGTAGCGCCCGCAACTTGCCGGCCGTCGTGGCGGCGTCCCGCCGCAAGCATCCAGGCCCAACTGTCACGGTGACAAGTATGCTTGATACATCGAATGTAAAGTATGCTTGACAGCGCTGTCAAGGAAATTTCCGCCGGCCGGATTATGATGAATTCAGAATGACCGAAGGCTTCAACTCGTCGGGATTGAAGGATCCCGCTACAGCGATCGTCAAAAGCCTGCGACAGCGGGGGTTTCAGGCGTACCTCGCAGGCGGCTGCGTACGCGACCTACTGCTTGGCCGCGAACCGAAGGACTACGACATTGCGACCGATGCCACGCCCAAGCAGGTGATGGAGATCTTTCCTGAGACCTATGCCGTGGGAGCGCAGTTCGGAGTGGTACTCGTTCCGGTAAATCACTCGCCAGCGGACACGTGCGATTCTGAGCGCCATTCATCAAGAGGTCAATGCGTCGAAGTGGCGACCTTCCGAAGCGACATCGGATACTCCGACGGCCGGCATCCAGACGAAGTTCGATTCAGCAGCAGCCCGCAAGAAGATGTCGCGCGGCGCGATTTCACGATTAACGGCATGCTGCTCGACCCGGTCAGCGGCGAAGTGCTCGACTATGTTGGTGGGCGCGACGATCTCAGAGCCGGGATTATCCGCACCATTGGAGATCCTGAGCGGCGATTCGCGGAAGACAAACTGCGGATGCTGCGAGCTGTTCGCTTCGCCGCTCGCTTCGAACACGAAATCGAATCGAGGACATTCGCGACGATCCAGCAATTTGCCGACCAGGTTCGGGCTGTCTCGCGAGAGCGTGTGAGGGATGAACTCACTCGTATTCTGACCGAAGGACACGCGCGGAGGGGGTTCCTTCTCCTCGATCAGAGTGGCTTACTTCAGCAGGTACTTCCCGAAATTTCGGCGATGAAAGGTGTCGAGCAGCCTCCGGAATTTCATCCCGAGGGAGACGTTTTCGTGCATACGCTGCTCTTGCTCGATCACCTGCCCTCGCCTTGTCCAATGACGCTTGCGTGGGGAGCGCTGCTGCACGATGTCGGCAAGCCTCCGACCTTCCGCGTCGCTCCCGACCGGATTCGTTTCGATAACCACGTCGATGTGGGCATGAGGATGGCAGGAGAGATCTGCCGCCGAATGCGTTTCTCCAACGATGACACCGAGCAGATCCTTGCATTGGTCGACAATCACATGCGGTTCGCCGATGCGATGAAGATGAAGGAATCGACGCTGAAGAAATTCATGCGCCTGCCGAAGTTTGACGAGCACATGGCATTGCACCGCGCGGACTGCCTCGCCAGCCATCGCAAGCTGGCGACCTACGAGTTCATCCGAGACAAACAGAAGGAAATTCTGCCCGAAACCATGCGCCCAGCTCCCCTGGTCACTGGCGATGATCTGATTGCGCAGGGGCGCGCTCCTGGACCCAAGTTCCGCGAGATCCTCACGGCAGTCGAAGATGCGCAACTCGAGGGGCGCCTGCCGTCGCGCGAGGCAGCTCTGGATTTCGTCCGCCGCGAATTTCCACTCTGACGAGCACCGCTCCCGGTGCATTACGCAATGCTAAAATCGGACGTCCTGCCGAGATTCTCCGCGGGACTAGGAGTTCGCAGTTGGAACAAGCTGGCTTCAAACTTGAAAAGATAGTGGCGCAATCCCTGCGGCAGTTGCCGCCATCCCAGGGGCCGCTGATGGCGTGGCCTGTCGTATGCGGATCCGCTGTCGCTGAGCGGACTCGCGCACTGTCGTTTCAGGATGGAGTCTTGCGCGTCGGGGTCCCGGACGCAGGGTGGAGGTCTGAGTTGCAGTTGCTTGCGGCCCGCTATCTCACGGCGATCAATCGCTACACGATAGACGCGGTCCGCAGGATCGAATTCATCGTCACACGACCCGAAGATCTGAGTCTGCTCTAAGAATTGGTTACATGAAAGTTACCCAGAAAGACGTCGCGTACGTCGCCGACCTGGCGAACCTCGATCTCAGCGATGAGGAGCGTACCTGCATGCTGCGCGATCTGAATTCGATTCTCGACTACATCGATCGTCTCAACGAGCTTGACACGTCTGACGTGCCGCCGATGGCGCAGGTTTCGGACCGCTATGGCGTGGATCAGGCGAAGCAGGGAAGTGAACGCTTTGCGTATGCATCTCGCCAAGATGTCTTAGAAGGGCTGCGCAAGTCTTTGCCGCATGAAGAGGCGCTGGCCAATGCCCCCGACCCCGATGAACATTTTTTCCGCGTCCCGAAAGTGATCGAGCGGTAGCGCTGTCCACGTGCAATCCGAATGGATCTGACCTCACTCACAATCGATGTCGCGCGTTCCGCAGTGCAGGACCGCAGGACCACTGCGCTTGCTCTTGCCGAAGCGCACTACGAGCGCATCCAGAAGGAAGATGGCCAGATTGGAGCCTTCCTGACGCTCTGCCGCGAGAGGGCCATCGAGCAGGCGGATAAGATCGATCGCATGGCGGCCGAAGGCAAGCAACTCCCTCCGCTCGCGGGAGTGCCCGTCGGCATCAAAGACGTGATGAGTACCCGCGGCGTGCGTACCACCGCCGGATCAAAGATTCTCGAGAAATACATCCCTCCTTACGACTGCACAGCCGTAGCTCGCATGGAAGCTGCCGGTGCGGTGATCCTCGGCAAAATGAACTGCGATGAATTTGCGATGGGTTCATCGAATGAAAACTCGGCGTATCAGCCGGTACGCAATCCGCGCGACCTCAGCCGCGTGCCTGGCGGATCGTCCGGCGGATCTGCAGCTGCTGTTGCGGCGGACATGGCAGTGGCGACCCTGGGCTCTGATACCGGAGGCTCCATCCGGCAACCCGCGTCGTTCTGCGGCGTAGTCGGACTGATGCCGACGTACGGTCGTGTATCTCGGTATGGCCTGATCGCATTCGCCTCTTCTCTCGATCACATCGGGCCATTAACAAAGACGGTGAAGGATGCCGCGATCGTGCTGCGCGCCATAGCAGGGCGCGATGCTATGGACTCCACTTCCGCTGACGTTCCCGTCCCGGACTATGTCCCTGAACTCGACAAGCCGGTACGCGGCTTGAAGCTGGGAGTGGCCAAAGAATATTTCGGCGACGGCCTGGACGACGAAGTTCGGCATGCCGTCGAGGCTGCGATCGACAAACTGAAAGGTCTGGGATGCGAGATTGTTCCAGTCTCCCTGCCGCACACGCCCTACGCGATTCCCACTTATTACCTGATCGCCACCGCTGAGGCGTCTTCGAATCTTGCGCGCTACGACGGTGTCCGCTACAGCCATCGCGCTCGCGGTGTGAAAGCGCTCTCGGAAATGTATCGCCGTAGTCGCGACGAAGGCTTCGGACCTGAGGTAAAGCGGCGCATCATGCTCGGCACATATGCGTTGAGTGCCGGATATTACGACGCCTACTACGTGAAAGCTCAGAAAGTTCGTACTCTGCTCACGCGCGATTTCGACCAGGCATTTACGAAGGTTGATGCAATCGTCACGCCGACCAGTCCGACGGCCGCATTCCGCCTGGGCGAGAAGTCGAACGACCCCTTGTCGATGTATCTCGCTGACATCTACACAGTCACTGCAGACCTCTCGGGAATCCCGGGCATCTCGATTCCGTGCGGGCAGACCAGAGAGAAATTGCCGATTGGTCTGCAGATCTTGGGCAAGCACTTCGATGAAGCAACCATCCTGCGCATCGCGCACGCCTACGAACAGGCAGCCTAAGAACGAAAAAGACACAAGAGTCGTTAACGAGGCAGAAAACTGAATCGGATTCCCTTCGTGCACCGTCGTGTCCTTGGTGGTTATTGTTTTCCAGAGTCTACCGGACGGTAATAACTGTCACCCGCACACCCGCGGCACAGCACCTTCCCATCCCGCCGAACTTCTCTCCGGAAGTTAATCCCCTCGCCGCAAACTTCACAGACCATTCTCTCGCCCTTGTACCCGGGAAACTCTTCTGCAGGAAGATCAACCTTCACCCACTGCGTCGCAAATAAATCATCATCGACCATCTCGCGGTACGCGAGCATCTGCTGCTGATTTTTATTGTCGATCTCAGGATGCATCTGGCGAGCCAGCGCCTTGGACGACTCTTTTGCCGCCACCCGAACCGCTCTTCCGTCATTCAAATCCACGAATGTCGCCGCCATCTTGCCCCAGTCGCGGAATTTCAAGGCACGTTTGCCAAGGCGGCATCCGGTCACCACTGCGACAGCATCGGTCGCGCAGCGATCAATCTCGACGAAAGTTACGAGACGTTTGCGATCCTTGCCCTGAGGATCCTCAATGCCCAGCTTCTGCAGGCCCAGCATCGCCATGCGCACGCCCAGCACCTGCCCGGCACAAAGGTGGCCGTGGGCAATTTCAGCATCGCGGAGATATTCGTCGAAGGACTTCAAGAAAGCTGAGCTCTTACCCTCACTTAACATCTCACCGTTCATGGGAATTCACGGGTGAGATGCTATTTCCGGCGCCAACGAATGCCGTCTTTCGTGATTTCTACCAGGATCCCGGCATCGCCGAGTTCGGCCCGGATCGCGTCCGACTTCTGGAAATCGCGTGCGCTACGCGCAGCCTTCATATCTGCGATCTTTGCGTCCACCGCAGCATCGGAGAGTTGAGCGGAACGAACGGCATCCCGTAGTTCATCGCCAATATCCCTTTCGCGGCCTTCACCCAGAGCCCAGTCGAGCACCCGTTGCATCTTGGGTGCATCGTCGTCCTCAAGCACCGCGAACACTTCATCGAATGTGGACAGGGCCGAGAGCAGCGGCGGGATGTCGTCTTTCTTCAGAGTGCCATTATCGAATGCCGTATTAGCCTGCCGCACCATTTCGAATACCGCGGCTTGGGCCTGAGCAGTATTCAAGTCGTCTTCAAGCGCAGCACGCATCTTCGCAACAGTGTCTGTCGCCAGATTCTGTATCTCCGCAGTCGCTCCCATGGCGAAGTTCCCCGCGGTCAAGCGCAGGCGAAAATTCCGCAATCGCTCCACCGACACCGCAGCCTGCTTCAGCCCGTCAAACGTGAAATTCAGCTGATTTCGATACGGAACCGATGCCAGCAGGTACCGGATCGACGAAGGCTTGTGTCCCTTCAGAACCAGGTCGCGGAGCGTGAAGAAATTTCCCAAGCTCTTCGACATCTTCTCGCCCTCGACCAGCAAGAAACGCGCATGAAACCAGAAATGCGCGAAAGGCTTCCCGGTCATCGACTCGGATTGCGCAATCTCGTTCTCGTGATGTGGGAAAACCAGATCCTCTCCGCCCGCATGAAGGTCGAAGCTCTCGCCCAGTTCGTTCATCGACATGACCGAACATTCCAGATGCCACCCAGGACGCCCCGGCCCGATTTTTGTCTCCCACGAAGCCTCGCCCGCCTTGGGAGCTTTCCACAACGCGAAATCGCGGGCGCTGTCCTTGTCGTATTCATCGACATCGACGCGCGCTCCATCGCGCATCGAACTGAAATCCTTCTTCGACAGCTTGCCGTACGCAGGAAATCTCGCGATGCGGAAGTAGTAGGAACCATCCTCGGCCCGATACGCCAATCCCTTCTCCACCATCTTCGCAACAAAATCGGCCATCTCTGCAATGTGCTCGGTCGCGCGCACCAGTATGGGCTGCTCGATCCCAATCATCGCGGAATCTTCCAGAAATGCTTTCTCGTATTTCGCTGTGTACTGCTGCACGGTGACGCAGTCCCTCGCCGAATTGCGAATGATCTTGTCATCCACGTCGGTGATGTTCATCACGTGCCTGACCGTGTATCCACTCTGTTTCAGGACGCGCCGCAGAAGATCGACAGCCACAAATGTCCGGAAATTTCCGATATGCCCATAGTCGTAAACCGTGGGACCGCATGCATACATGCGGACTTCCGAGTCGCGCAGAGGCCGGAACTCCTCGATCTGCGACGACATCGTGTTGTAGAGACGAAGTGCCATGCTGAATTGTGCTCAGAAACGAACTTACGATTCTAGGGTCCGGTGAAAACCCGGTCAAATCTCGTCAGGAGGTTGAAGCGTGAGGAGGCAGCGCATGTGCGTGTTCCTTTAAGCGATGCTGCACGAGAATCACGTAATGCAAAGCAGACACGATCGTGAAGATGAATGTCGCGCGCAAAAATTCCGTCCGCGCAATCCACACCCATTTCACCGTGTACACCTGCAGCAGCAATACAAAGAACACTGCGCCGATCTGCGAGAACGTGTTGGCTTTTCCGAAGATGCTGGGACGAAAATCGCGGAGCCCCGCGATCGCGAAAAGCACCGCACTCGCCGCCAGTATCGAAATGTCGCGGCTGAACACGAGCACCGTAAACTTCCACGGAATCTTATGCAGGATCGACAGAATCAAGAACAATGTGCTCAACAGAAGCTTGTCTGCAATGGGATCGAGATACTGGCCTAACAACGTTTGCTGATGGAGCCGGCGAGCCAGTAAACCGTCCAGCCCATCGCTGAAACCGGCAACAATAAACAGGATCAGCGCCCAGCGATAGTGCCCGTCTACCAAGTGAATCACGATGAACGGGACAAAAACCATCCGCAACAGCGTGAGTTGGTTGGGAGCAGTAAAGACTTGCGAGAGCTTCACCCGCGCTCCTTCGAGGCAGGTGTCTGGGCATCTCCACTCTTACCGGAGCTGCGGGGCGTCAGTGCCGCAGAGGGCTGCAACCCAGTCTTGCTCAGAAATCGCTCCGATAGAGACGGCAAATTTCCGTCCGGCAGATCGAGTTCCACACGCTCAATGCGATGCATGGGAAAGAAAACGACGGCTGGGGTAAACGGCTCGCCATCGCGGACCATTACGGCCAAATCCTCGAACGATGCCAGTTCAGCTCCACTTAGGCTCAGTCCTTCGGCAGCCAGCGCGAGAATCATGCCCCAGAATTTTTCTCGCGGATTCGCCATCGTCGCGATCACCAGCGCGCCAGCCGCAAACGGCCCGCGCACCTCAGTGCCCGCTGCTGGAATGACCTGCCCGAATTCCGTGGCCATATTCAAGATTGTCTCCGGCAGACAAGTGTATTGCAAATACTCACGCCGCAGCAGCATCCGTTTTGGGTCCCATAGCGGAGTCCGGTATGCTGTGCGGAATGTCCACGGACGGCAACGCGGCTATCGAGTTCCGAAACGTGTCGTACAAGGTTGCCGGCACCGAGGTCATCGCCGGGCTCAATCTGCAGGTTGCCCGGGGAGAGACTCTCGTCTTGCTGGGGCGTAGCGGTTCGGGCAAGACGACGACGCTGAAGCTGATCAACCGTCTCGTCTCACCAACCTCGGGAGAAGTGCTGGTCAACGGCGCACCCAATGCGCAATTGGATGTGATCCGTCTCCGGCGCGGCATCGGCTACGTCATACAGGATATCGGCCTGTTCCCTCACTTCACGGTCGAGCGGAACATCGCGTTAGTTCCAAAGCTTGAAAACTGGCCGCCGGATCGCCTCCGATCACGGGTGCAGGAACTGCTCACTCTCGTAGGGCTCTCGGCCGATCTCAGTTCACGCTATCCACACCAACTCTCCGGAGGACAGCGCCAACGCGTCGGAGTCGCTCGCGCCCTTGCGGCGGACCCGGCAATCCTCCTGATGGACGAACCCTTCGGAGCTCTCGATCCCCTCACCCGCGATGAATTGCAACGCGAGTTTCTTTCCTTACAGGAGCGGCTGCACAAGACCGTCGTCTTCGTCACGCATGATCTCCGCGAGGCATTGCGTCTCGGATCCCGCGTCGCTCTGATGGAAGCCGGAAAATTGGTCACCGTTCTTACGCCTAATGAATTCCTGAAGTCCTCTGACCCATGGGCGTCCGCTTACGTGAGGGCTTTTGGTGACCGATTGGAAACCGCTGCGAATCGAGGCACCTCATGAACGTCATTCATTTCATGCGGCAGAACTACACGCAACTGCTCGACCTTAGCCTCGAGCATCTCTGGCTTGTAGGTGTTTCCACCGTACTAGCCGTGCTGATTGGCGTTCCCCTCGGAATCGTCATCGCTCATCGCCCCAGCTTCAACAAGCCTGTGCTGGCAGGCGCCAACATCATTCAGACGATTCCCAGCCTGGCCCTGTTCGGATTTCTTCTTCCCGTTCCTTGGCTCGGGGCGCGCTCCGATCGTCTGGCAATTCTCGCGCTCACGCTATACGCACTTTTGCCAATCATCCGCAACACCTACACGGGTATCCGAGGAGTCGATCCCGCAGTCGTGGAAGCCGCACGAGGCATGGGGCTCACCGAATCTCAGCTGTTGTTTCAAGTCGAACTGCCGCTGTCAGTAAGCGTGATTCTTTCCGGAATACGAGTTGCCGTCGTAATTTCTGTTGGTTTGGCGACTATCGCTGCGGCCATAGGCGCGGGCGGTCTCGGGGAGTTCATCTTCCGCGGACTCGCGATGGTTGATGATCGAGTGATCCTCGCAGGCGCGATTCCAGCGGCGATTCTGGCGTTGACGGCCGATATCGCAGTCGGATTCCTGGAAAGGCGGCTGCGTCCGCGATGACTCTGAACCGATCTGCATTGTGCCTTCTGGTCCTCCTGGCCGCGACTGTTTCCTGCGAGCATTCCCATGCCAATCGCATTGTTGTCGGCTCGAAGAACTTCACCGAATCGTTCATCCTCGGCGAGTTGATCGCGCAGCAGATCGAAGCTCACACCCATCTCAAGGTCGAACGCCGTTTCTATTTGGCCGGAACCTACATTTGCCAGCAGGCGATCCTGGCGGGACGTATCGACATTTATCCCGAATACACCGGTACCGCGCTGACTGCAATTCTGAAACAGAAAGCCTCCGGCGATCGGTCCGAAGTCTTTCAAAGCGTGAAGAGTGAATACGAGCAGCGCTTCGGCCTGACGCTCGGTCCGGCGTTCGGTTTCAACGACACCTTCGCTATGGAGATCCGGGGCGAAGACGCTCGCCGCCTCAACGTGAGCACATTATCGCAAGCTGCGAAAGTCGCGCCGCAATGGCGAGCAGGCTTCGGCTACGAATTCATGGAACGTCCCGACGGATATAAGGGGATGGTCTCGACCTACGGCCTGCATTTTGCAGAGCAGCCACGAGTCATGGATCTGGGCTTACTCGCGCGAGCGTTGAAGGACCATCAGATTGATTTTGCGGCTGGCAATGCCACAGACGGCCTGATCCCCGCGATGGACTTGTTTGTGCTCGCGGATGACAAGCACTACTTCCCGCCGTACGAGGCCGTACCAATCATCCGCGAGCAGACGACGCAACAGCATCCTGATGTAGCAAAAACGTTGGCAGATCTCGCGGGCAAGATTTCGGACTCAGAGATGCAGCAGATGAACTATGCGGTGGACGGCCAGCATCAAGACACACAGGAAGTCGTTCGCGAGTTTCTCAAGCGCAAACAACTCGTGCCCTAGAGAGTGATTTTGCCTCGCAGAACCAAAACTGCCTTCCCCTTCAGCATAACTCGCTCGCCATCGATCTCGCACCACAGTTCGCCGCCACCCTCCGACAACTGCCTCGCATGCATCTTGTATTTGCCGAGGCGTCTCCTCCAATACGCCGCTAACACAGAATGTGCCGACCCGGTCACGGGATCTTCTGGCACACCATAGCTCGGGGCGAAATACCGCGAGACGAAGTCAACGTCGTCACCAGGAGCCGTCACGATAACAACGCGGGGATGCAGTTGTTCCAGCAGGCGACACTCAGGACGGACTCTCCGGATGACCGCCTCCTCTTTGAAAACCGAGACTAAATAATCATCGACGGCCAGCACCTCCGACGCCTGATCCTCGACCCCGAGCGCGTGCGAGAGTTCGCCGGGCACATTCGCGCAAGGCGCTGGCTCAAGCAAGGGAAAGTTCATAGCCAGCAGCTCTCCGGCTCTCTCGACGCTCACGGCTCCGCTATACCGCGTCTCGAAGTTCACACTGTTCCAATCAGGATGCAGTAACTGCAGCAGGACGTATCCTGAAGCCAACGTTGCGTGTCCACAGAGTCTTACCTCACAGCGAGGTGTAAACCAACGAACCTGATACCGGCCATCTCTCTCCACCAGAAATGCGGTTGCAGAAAGCGCATTTTCTGCAGCGACCTTGCGCAGTAGGTCGTCATCTAACCACGAGTCCAAAAGGCAGACTGCCGCTGGATTGCCGCTGAAGGCTGCCCCGGAGAACGCATTGACGTGAAACAGCGGTATTCGCATCTAGTTGATTCTACTTAGTTCTAGTAGCCCTAAGGCCAAATGGCGGAATGCTTGCACAAGTTCCGGAACGGATGGTATGTTTTACCACCCCCCACCCGCAGGGTGGCCGGAAGAGCCGTCCGGCGCGGCACACGAAAGTTCCTATCAGTTACCCCCTTTGGCTTTATCCGTTTCCTGACTGTAACGCCGTTTGCCGCTTTCCATTCATCGCTCAGGAGGCCCATGCTCACCGTTCAAACTGACGCGACCGTCGCCCAATTGCTCGCCAGGATCTCCGATGCCCGCAGCAGAAGCGATGCTCTCTTTGACATCGTTCGCACCGCCGCGATGTATGATCGCCCGATTCCTGAGCGCCACCGCATAGTTTTTTACGTCGGGCATCTCGAAGCCTTCGATTGGAACCTGCTGCACGAAAATGTTTTTGGCCTCAAGAGTTTTCACCCGGAGTTCGATCGGCTGTTTGCGTTCGGTATCGATCCAGTCGGCGGCGGGCTTCCCACCGACCAACCTTCGGACTGGCCCTCGCTCGATGCTGTTTGTGACTATGTTCGAAAAATCCGCGCGGCACTTGACGACAAGATCATGGCGGGCAACTTCGTCAAAAATCAGCGAATGCCTAATGGGTTCTCGCTCGAGACTCTGCTCAATGTGGCCATCGAACATCGCCTGATGCACGTCGAGACCCTTGCATACATGCTGCATCAGTTGCCGCTCGACAAAAAGGTTCCTCAAGCCAGCCCTACTGTTCTCGCCCCCGAAGCTTTCAATCCTGAGATGATCGAAGTCCCCGCTGGCCCCATTACTCTGGGGCTTTCCCGGAAGTCCGGCACGTTCGGATGGGACAACGAATTCGAAGCGCAGTCAATCGATGTGCCCGCGTTCGCCATCGATCGATACATGATCACCAATGCGCAATATCTCGAGTTCCTCAACGCTGGAGCATACAAGACTCCATCTTTCTGGAGCGAAGCCGATTGGAATTGGATAACGTCGCAAGGCATCTCGCATCCCGTGTTTTGGAAGCCGGCCGACGGTGGATGGCTCTATTGCACGATGTTCACGGAGATCCCGCTGCCGCCCGACTGGCCCGTGTACGTGAGTCACGCAGAGGCGAGCGCATTTGCGCGCTGGGCAGGAAAGTCACTGCCCACAGAACAGCAATGGCAGCGCGCGGCCTATGGCAGTCCACGCCAGACTGAGAGCTACTATCCATGGGGCGAAGATGCGCCAGCTTCAACTCTCGGAAATTTCGACTTCAAATCCTGGGATCCCTCTCCGGTAAGCGCCAATTCTCGCGGCCGCAGCATATTTGGTGTGGAGGGCATGCTCGGCAACGGTTGGGAATGGACCTCTACTCAATTTGCTCCGTATTCAGGATTTCAGGCTTTTCCGTTCTATCCCGGTTATTCGGCAAACTTCTTTGATGGCAAACACTTCGTCATGAAAGGCGGCTCGCCGCGCACAGCTGCGTGCATGCTTCGCCCAACATTCCGCAACTGGTTTCAGCCTCATTATCAATACGTCTATGCGGGCTTCCGCTGCGTAATTTCTGACAAGGAGTAAGTAATGCTAGTTCACGCGATTCCCAGTAACGTCTCCTACGATTTCGCCCTCGACGTGCGCGCCGGACTGACTCAGTCCGACCAGAAGGAGCTTCCATCGAAGTATCTCTATGACGATGTCGGTTCCGCTCTGTTCGAGGTGATCAGCCATTTGCCGGAGTACGGCCTCACCCGGGCGGATGAGCGGCTCCTGAGACGGCATGCCTCAGAGATCGTGGATCGCGTTGCCAGACCAGTCGCAGTTGCCGAACTCGGCAGCGGTAGCGGCCGTAAAACGCGCTACTTGCTCGAAGCTTTCTGCCGGCGCCAGCGCACCTCGTACTACCCTGTCGAGATCTCTCATTCCGCGTTGGTGATGTGCCAACGCGAACTCAGCGACATCGATTCCATCAGCATTGTCGGCTTTGAGCGCGAGTATCTCGATGGCCTGCTCGAAGTCGCTGCCTACCGCCGGCCCGATCAGCATCTGTGCGTGCTATTCCTCGGTAGCACCATCGGCAACTTCGATCGCGCTGCCGGAACTAAGTTCCTGCATAACGTCCGCTGCATTCTCCAACCAGGAGACTCCCTGCTCCTCGGTACTGATCTTGAGAAGCCGCACTCCCAGCTGATCCGTGCCTATGACGATGAACTCGGCGTCACTGCCGCTTTCAATCTCAACCTGCTGGCGCGCGTGAATCGCGAACTCGGCGCGAATTTTAATCTGGCGCGCTTCGCTCACGTGGCGAAGATCAATTCCCAAGTGCGATCAGTTGAGATGCACCTGGAATCCAAGTGTCGGCAGATAGTCAATATCCCCGCCTCAGAGATCACCGTGGAGTTTCAGCAGGGCGAAACCATTTGGACCGAGAGCAGTCACAAGTATGCGCAGGATGAGATTTTGGAAATTGCTCGCAATGCGGGATTCCGCTGTGAAGTCCAGTGGATCGACGAGCAGTGGCCATTCGCGGAAAATCTCCTCGTGGCGGAATAAGGCGACTGCTCAACCGAGTTACTGGGGCCACATTTTCTAGTCGTGCACTTGAACAGAGGCAGACCTGCGCCACGCGCGCAGGTTGACGGCGCAAACCACAATACAAAACAAATTTGCCGGGATGAATCCGAGTTGCGCCGTGCGCAGTCCAATCACACACATGACGACGCTATTTACCGCGCCCAACAACCAACCTTCCCAACAACGACGTCCCACGAGAATGGTAGACGCAACCGTTAACAGGCAAGAAAGATAATCAAGACGAAGCACCACTGGGCACCCTCCACAGCCATTGTGTATGGAAGACACGTTTGCTGGATGTGATTGTGGCCCTTCGTCACGTGACCGAAGTCACTTCTGCAGACCCGTTTCGCTCCAGCGCCGCTCCGGAATGACATCCACTGTGACGAAACAGGCGTTCGTGAATCCAATAGCTGAGTCGAAAGGGACCTATGAACCTGTTGCTCGCGTTCGGCATCGGCATCGTCGCTGGTATGCGATCCATGACCGCGCCTGCCCTCATAGCTTGGGCGGCGCATCTCGGCTGGCTTCATCTCCAGAACTCGTTCTTTGCTTTCATGGGATCCACCTGGGCGGTCGTCATTCTGTCTATCTTTGCAATCGCCGAGTTGATAGCAGACCAGCTGCCCAAAACTCCGCCCCGCACTGCGCCGCTCGGATTGACCGCCCGCATCGCCACAGGGGCCTTGAGCGGAGCATGCGTAGCGGTCTCAGGACTGACCGTCCTGTGGATCGGCGCCGCCGTCGGCGCGGTCGGAGCGATTCTGGGAGCCTTCGCCGGATACAATGCCCGCACCGCACTGGTGCGAATGTTCCACATTCCAGACTTTGCGATTGCCGTTCCGGAAGACGTGATTGCCATCGCTTTGGGTCTGTTCCTCGTCTCCCGATCCTGATTGCCGTTCAGAAAAGGACAAGTTGTCTCGGCGAAAGGAAGTGCCTATGAAGACCGAACCATACGACGCTGTCGTCATCGGCTCAGGACAAGGCGCAAATCCGCTGGCGATCGCCCTCGCAGGATCCGGACTGCACACCGCACTCATCGAGCGAAGCCATGTAGGCGGCACTTGCGTGAATGAAGGCTGCACTCCGACCAAGACCATGGTCGCCAGTGGACGTGTCGCTTATCTCGCCCGCCGCGCCGCCGATTATGGCGTGCACACCGGCCCCATCAGCGTGGATCTCAAGAAGGTCCGCCAGCGCAAGCGCGACATCGTCGACAGCTTTCGTAATGGCAGCCAGGGCCGCATCGAGAAGACGCCGAACCTCGACCTGATCTTTGGCGAGGCGAGCTTCGGCGGCCCCAAAATCCTTACTGTTCGCCAAGTCGACGGATCTAAGCGCACCCTCTCCTCCGGGCGCATCTTCATCAACGCCGGAACGAGGGCCTCCACTCCCAAGCTGGACGGCCTCAATAGCGTGGCTTTCCTCGACAACAGTTCGATCATGGAACTCGATGCAGTTCCCGATCACCTGCTCGTGCTCGGCGGAGGTTACATCGGCCTTGAGTTCGGACAACTCTTCCGTCGCTTGGGCGCACGCGTCACCATCGTCCAATCCGCAAGTCAGTTACTGACCCGCGAAGACCCCGACGTCGCGCAAGAAATCACGAAGATCCTTGGCGAGGATGGAGTTGAGATCCTCTTGAACGCGAAGGCCACATGCGTCGAATCTGCCTCCGGCGGGCTACGGTTGCACGTCTCGCATCAGGGCAGGACCACAACGCTCGTTGGCTCGCATCTGCTGGTCGCCACCGGACGCGTCCCAAACTCCGACACGCTCAACCTCGCCGCCGCCGGGATACAAACCGACAATCACGGATTCATTCCTGTAAACGAGCGCCTGGAGACCTCGGCCAAGGACATCTACGCTCTCGGCGACATCAAGGGCGGCCCCGCTTTTACTCACATCTCGTACGACGACTTCAGAATTTTGCGTTCCAACTTGCTCGACGGCAAAAGCGCATCAACCAAGGACCGTCAGGTCCCGTACTGTGTCTTCATCGACCCACAACTCGGCCGCGTAGGCCTCACCGAAACAGAGGCGCGCGCCCAGGGACGAAAGATTCGCGTTGCCAAGCTCCCAATGACTTCAGTCGCCCGTGCCCTCGAAGTCGACGAAACCCGCGGGTTCATAAAAGCCATCGTCGATGCGGATACAAATCAGATTCTCGGCGCAGCCGTCCTCGGCATCGAAGGCGGAGAAGTGATGTCCGTCATCGAGACCGCTATGATGGGCAAACTCCCGTATACTGCGCTGCGGGACGCCACCTATGCGCACCCGACGCTCGCGGAATCGCTGAATAATCTCTTCATGGCGACGGATAAGGACAAGGAGTAATCGCGACCAACGATGGACATTCATCTCATCGACGGCACTTACGAACTGTTCCGCTACTTCTTTGCCGTCCCTTCCTCGAAAGATTCCTCAGGAGAGGAAATCGGTGCCGTCCGCGGTGTTCTGACCTCCGTCTTGTCGATGCTCGAGGCCGGAGCAACCCACCTCGGCGTCGCCACCGATCACGTGGTCGAGTCTTTCCGCAACGAACTCTATCTCGGATATAAGACCTCCGAAGGAGTCGATCCAGAACTTCTCTCGCAATTCCCCATTCTCGAAGAAGGTCTCCAGTCCATGGGCGTCCTGGTCTGGCCCGAGACGCAATTCGAGGCCGACGACGCGCTCGCGTCCGCCGCTGCGAAGGCAGCCCTCGACGATCGTGTGCGCCAGGTATTCATCTGCACCCCGGACAAAGATCTGGGCCAGTGCGTGCGCGGTACCCGCGTCGTTCAACTCGATCGCCGCCGTCAGATCGTCCGCGACGAAGCCGGAGTAGAAGCAAAGTTCGGCGTGAAACCCGAATCCATCCCCGACTATTTGGCGCTCGTCGGCGACGCCGCGGATGGCTATCCGGGTTTGAAAGGATGGGGCGAGAAAGCCGCTGCCGCTATGCTGTCACGCTACGAGCATCTTGAGCACATTCCCAAGGACTGGAATAAATGGCCGTCGTTTCGTGGCGCGAGTCGCCTCGCAGCCTCGTTATCCGACAATTGGGATAACGCCATTCTCTTCCGCATGCTCGCGACACTTCGCCTCGATGTCCCTGTCTTTCGATCAGTCGACGACTTGCTTTGGAAAGGGCCGCGCCCGGACTTTGAAGCATTCTGCGGCAGACTCAAGGCGCCGGACCTTTTTCGGCGCGTCACACTGAAAGGAGGATCCGTTGTGCTATCGCCGTGAATCCGCGCACTCCCAAGGTAGAGACGTTGGTTGCAACCTCTCCCACTCTGTCGGTCTGGCGGACGTTTGCCCGAATCGGCTACGCCCGTTAGAATGATGCAACAACCATTCGATGTAGGCCCGTAGCTCAGTTGGTCTAGAGCGCTTCCTTGACACGGAAGAGGTCGATGGTTCGAATCCATTCGGGCCTACCATCCTTACCCACCTCAGCGCGGACTATCGCAGGAAACTGCCGTGTAGCCGACCGCCATCCACGAATATCTCCATTCGCAAGAGAAGCAGACCGACAAGGACTTGAAACGAGCCCGAGAGCAAGAGCAACGCGCCCCTTGTGCGCAGGAGTGCCACTAGCCCGATAGCTTTGGAATTATTTCCCGATACTGAAACCATGCCGAGCGCGAAAACAATGAACACTGACATGGCGGCGAAGCAGAGGGCTTTTGCGATGTAGATGATGTTGCCTGAAAGCATGAGTCATTCCTCCCACTCAGCATGCGGACGTTTTTTCGGCTACACGATAGCAGGTGCCCCAAAGCTGGTCAGACGACAATCTAGTCATTTCTATTACTTTGGTCACTAGTTAACTTCGGGATGAAACGGGCCTACCATTTATCCCGTCTTGCGCCCAATCTTCCCGCCCGATATCTTGGTCGAGCCTCAAATCTAAGCCAATGCTCACCCGCCTCGCACCCAAGTCCGCTCGACACTTGATCCCTCCGGCGCTGCTTTGCTGTGTGATCCTGCTCTTCGTCACAGTGCCCTCCAGCGCCGCCGACTCCAAGGACATCGAATTCGCCAAGCCCGACGGCTTCTCCCTGACCCTCGACGCGCACGTTCCCGATGGCTCGGGCCCATTCCCCGCAGCCATCCTCGTCCACGGTGGAGGCTGGGTCGCTGGCGACAAGCAAAAATTCATCAACTATATTTTCAAGCCGCTCAGTGACGCCGGATTTGCCTGGTTCAGCATCAACTACCGCTTGGCGCCGCAGTACAAGTTTCCTGCCAATGCGGACGACGTCGAAGCCGCCATTCGCTTCGTAAAGGCCAATGCAGACAAGTACAAGGTCGACACGAAACGCATCGCTTTGATTGGAGAATCGGCCGGCGGCCATCTCGTTTCCTATGTCGGCGCGCGGAATCGTCCCGACTCGCGTGTCAGTGCAGTTGTCTCCCTCTACGGGATACATGACTTCGTTGCGGCGGCGGTCGCGTGGAAGCCGCTCCCTCACGAGCTTTTTGACTTATTCGGAATCAAGACCCTCGACTCCGATAACGTTCCTGTTCTCATCAAGGCCTCCCCGGTGGAATACATTACCCCTGACATGCCGCCATTCCTGTTGGTGCACGGATCCAGAGACCGCGACGTTCCTTACCAGCAATCGATTGAGATGTGCGAAAAGATGAAGCAGGGCGGAGCCAGATGCGATCTGATCACGATCCAGGGCGCTCCGCATGGTATGGACCATTGGGAGTCCCACCCGAAATTTCTCTGGTACAAGAAGGCGCTCGTCGACTGGTTGCAGAAGACCTTGAAGTAATCGGCCGGCGCCTACTGATGCGTGCTGAGCACCCGGCTCTCTCTGGAACCCGCCGAGTTCTGCTCCGGTGCCAGATGCTTTCGTCCGCGCGATAGAATCAGGTAAACGAAGAACATCAGCACCAGGACTGCCCCGAAGGTACAAACGATCGTTGCCCCCGTCGGCGTGTCCAGCAAGACTGAAAAGTACACTCCCAGCGCGGAAACTAGCGTTCCCATCGTCCAGCCAATCGCCAACCGGGTGCCAATCTTGTCGGCAAAGAGCATCGCTCCTACTGATGGAACTACCAGGTAGCAGAACACGAGAAGCACGCCCGCAATCGCAACCGACGACGTCACTACAAAGCCAAACGACGCATAGAAGAGGAAATCCCAGAACCGGATGCTGAGCCCTTCGGCCTCAGCCTTCTCCGGGTTCGTAGAGATCAGCAAAAACTGTTTTCGGAATATGTAGTGAAACAGGCCGACCACGCCGTAAAGAATTGCCGTCTTCGCTACGTCATGCATGGAAACCGCGAGGATGTTTCCGACCAGCATATCCTTCAGATGTTCGGTTTCGCCCGTAGCCTTGCTCATGGCAAGAATCGCGGTTGCCGACGCTACCGCGTACGCGATTCCGATGAAAGCCTCTTGCGGAATGTGCCCCCGCCGGGTTCGAGCGAACGCAAAGATTGCAGCGCCCACGAACGTGAATGTCAGACTCAGCCAGTACGATCCGCTGCCATGCGGATCCATGCCGACGAGAATGGCAATGGTTGCGCCGAGAGCGGCGATCTGTGCCAGAGCCAGATCGACGAATATCACACCCCTCTCGACCACATGAACGCCGAGATATGCGTGAATGCCCGTCAATATCAGGCTGGCTAAAAACGGGGCCAGAAGAAAAGGAAGAATCGCCATAGGTTTCCTACGAACTCGCTCCGAAGGCCTTGATCAACAGGCCGATGTCGTAATCAAAAAGTTTGAAGTAATCGTCAACGCCCTTCTCTCCACCCACCGATGGGAGATATACAACCACTTGTCCGCCGGTTTCCCGTCCAATCGATTGCGGTGTTTTGAGGTCGAAATAAGGCTCGACCAGGATCACCTTGCAGTTCTCTCGTTTCATGAGTTGGATGGTTTCCAGGGTGTGCGAAGGCGTGGGCGGAATCCCCGGTCGCGGCTCGACGTACCCGATCACATCCAGTCCGAAATGTTTAGCGAAGTTAGGAAACGAGCGATGGTACGTAACGATCTTGCGTCCGCGATAGGGTTTCATCTCCGCGTCCCATTTCTGCTCCGCCTCGGACAGCCGCTTATCGAAATCCTGCAGACGTTGCTGGAAAAACGCGCTATCCCCAGGGTCGAGATCTCCGAGTTTCGTCGCGATGCCTCGAGCGATCCGCCTCCCATTGTCTGGATTCAGCCAATAATGCGGATTGCCCAGAGGATGCACGTCGCCTTCCGCGCGAGTGACTGTCCCCTGTGGAATCTCCAGGATCTCGGCGAACTGGGATGCGTCCAGATACCCACCTGCCCCAACCTGGATTCGAGGATTTCCGCTCTGCGTGATCAGCGGCGGCAACCAGCCAATCTCCAGCTGCAGCCCCACTACCACCAATAGATCGGCCTGCCTCAGTCTCAGCAAAAAACTCGGTTTGGCTTCGACAAAATGTGGGTCTTGATATCCCTTAGCAATCGAGTCAACTGAAACTTTGTCTCCTCCGACCTCCTGGGTCAGCGCTGCCATATCCGTCGTGGACGTGACCACATTCAGCTTCTTCGCGGAAGCTCCAGTGGGAAATGCCAAACTGCCCAACACCATGCCGCCAACAATGAGCACGGTGAAGGAAAAATGACGGCTGCTTCGATTCATGACTCTCCTATACGTCAACGTCTTAGAACGGATGCGCCCCGTGAGCGCCCAGCGAAAACATGACCTGCAGCAAGAGTTCGTTGGTATCGATATTACCCGCATAACGCGTAAACCGGTATTGACCACGCACCTGACTGAATTCGCTCGGCCAGTACGTCAGCACTGCCGAAGCACCGCTGTCCTTGAGATCGGCAAATTCAGCTCGCCCCGAACGATCATAGCGCCCACCCACAAACCAGCGGCGCCCCAACTGGTAGTCACCCGACGTGTAGAACCCAAAACTGCGCTGCTCAGCAGGGAACTGCTGGCGCTGGCTCCAGATGAATTCACTACGTCCAATAAACGAATGATAAATCGCTCGGCGCAGCGGCTTCCAACGCACGGTGGCGTCGATCCCATAAAGCTGTGTCAGGAAATTGCTCCCCTGATCGTTGTGGCCGCGTGCATACGAGAGGCCCAGGTCCAGATTGGTCGACTCCGTCAGGTCCTTGTAACTGCGCAGGTGAGCCACCGCGCTCACATCATTTTTCGCGTTTGACTGGAACACGGGACTTTCGGCGTTGCCCGAGTCGCCTCGAAACATCTGTCCCGTGGCTTCAAACACGATCTGCTTCGGGCCCGCAAAAACCCTCTGAACCGACACTCCGGCGTCATCGATGCCATCCTCGCCACCGACCAGGCTGTTTGTAACCAGCGGACGATCAACCCAGGGCAACACATGGTTGTGCAAGGTATTGACCTTGCCGAATGCAGCGCGCATTTTCCCGACCCGGGCGACGATGCCTGCCGGAAGCGCCGTAAACGTGATGTATCCTTCCTCCAGATTGACGCCCTCTTCTCCGAACGAGAGGAAGAAATCACCGCGCGCATATGGATCGATGATCGCTTGCAAGCCCAACTCTGATTCATGCATCTGCAACGCTGGCGAGGGCTGCATCGGGTTGTGCCCCGCCACCCCGATGAAATCGCCGATCGCGCTGATATCCGGGTTCAAAGCCTTGGCAGCGCTTCCTCCAGCTCCGCCCAGAGTTACGCTCTGTCCTCCTGGCTCGCTGGTAACCGCAGGAACTGCCTGAGTCTGGGACGCCGCCGGCGCTGTCTGCGCATTTGTTTCTTCGCTGGCAGCGGGATTGGGAGACGGTTGTGCGGAGGGAACTTGTTGCGTCTTTAGCTGCCGGACCTGCCCTTCCAGCGAAATCACCCTGTCCTCAAGATCGCGGATTTTCTGCATAAGACCGGCGGTGTCGGATTGAGCTGGGGCGCCCTGGCCCGCGTCACTCTGTCCAAAACAAGGCAAGACCATCAGCAACAGCGCGCTTACCCACAAACCTACGACTTTCATCTCAAGACTCCTCCGTTAAATCGTCCCGGACCCTTGCGAACAGCACACATCGGCTGTTCACATGCGGATCCGCAGTTCGACGCCCCAAGATGTTCTGGAATGACCCGGTTGACTCATTCTAAATCGGCAGATCGTGGCCAGAGACTATCAACCTAGATGCAGGAACTTGTGCACACTTTGTCCGGTCAGTACGATCTCAAGGTTGGCGTGGCACGGGCGCAAGCGCTCTGAAGCGCCTGACCCGGAATCGCAGGGCAATTTTCCACAGAGTCTTTGTGACATGTGACCTTGACGGAGATGCGCCAACAAGCAGATCATCGCCAAGGCAATAGCGGTACGCAAGTACGCTGCCCTAGAGCAGCTAAGTTCCTTGAAGTCAAGATTTTGCCCGCAACTCGTTGAGCGCCATAGATTATTTTAAGATTTCGCTGTAGCTTGATGATTCCATTAGACCAGGGGGAGGGGGGTACCCACCCCAAGCGTGTGGGATTCCCAAAATGGAACGCTTAAGAACTGCTCATCGGAATGTCAGTCGCGAAATTTCCTGACAATTTTTTCCACAGCCAATGACAGCAGCTTTGCGGAGCAATCCCGTTTTTTGTTAAATCTGCGATCTGCGATCGAAACTGAGATCACGTTTTAACTTCTGCCTTCTGCGTTTGCCTTCAGTCGATCCCTTGGATCCTCATACTCACTAATTGATCGATGCTCAGGTCCTTCATCCCACGCGCCTTCATGTCTCTGATGTATTCCGGCGTGACGTTGTGAATGCGCATCGCGATCATTTCGTCTGGATCCGGATGTGAATAGCCCAACGACTGCAGCTTCTCGATGAATTCCGGTGAAACTCCATGAATGCGGAACGCGATCAGCTTTTCCAGATCCACATGATCGTAACCGCGCTTCTTGATCTGCTCCATCCAGTCCGGAGTCGCGCCATGAATGCGCATGGCAATGAGCATGTCTTCGTCAGGGTTATAGCCAGCCTGGTGCAGCGAGCGAATCATCTGCGGCGTGACGCCATGAATACGGAACGCGACCAGCTTGTCGCTGTCTGAAACGTTCAGGCCTTCCGCGCGTATTGCCTGTATGAATGCGGAGTCAACGCGGAAAATCCGAAACGCGATCAGCTTGTCGGTATCGAGATCCGTCAGATGCTCGTTCTTCATCTGCTTTGCGAAATCGACACTGACATCCTGTACCGCCATCGCGAATTGCTTCTCGTCATCCATAGGGAAACCGAGGCGCTCCATCTCCTTCGGATAGTTCGGATCAGCCTGAAAGTGAAAGATGCCTGCGCCTTCACCGTCCTTAAGAAAGCCTTCGCAATCGATCTTGCCCGCATCGCGCGTGATGGTGAAATGAACGTCCTGTCTTCCAGACTTGGAGAAGTCGACGCCTGCGAACGAATTCATCGGCCAGTCAGATTCGTGCTGCGATGTTCCGCCGTGATGATGCTCGATCAGCGAGAACTCGACTTTTCCTGCCTCGTCCGATTTGCTGATGGTCCAGTCACCGCGATGTGCTTCCGCTGCTCTGTTCTTGAGTACAAACCCAAATACGCATGACGCAAATACCAGGTAAGCAAGAGTTCGACGCATTCTCATAATTTCTCCTTGAAGCGGCTTTGTGCACACTTCTCCTTTCCACCTTGTGAGTGGATGTTTCGAGCCCTTTGACTTGGGCCCGTTTTATAGATCAGCTTTTGAGTCGAGAATCCCCAGTTCTCGCAGGCGAATGAGCTTTTCGATGGTGAGATCTTTGAAGCCGTGCTGTTTGGCCCGCTCGAGGAATCCCGGAGTAACATCCTGAACCTTCGCGCTGATAATCTCGTTCACACTTGGATTGAATCCGGCTGCTTGCAGCGCTTTGATGTACTCCGGTGTTACATCCTGCACGCGCATCCCGATCAGCTGATCGACAGATGGTTTGAATCCGAGCGCCTGAATTTCCCGCACCCATTCGGAAGTCACGTCCTGCACTTTCATTCCGATCAGGTTGTCCGCGTTCGGCTGCAGCCCAAGATCATGCAATGCCTTTACGTACCCAGGAGTGATGTCCTGCACCTTCATCGCGATTACTTGGTCAGCGGAGACCGCAAAACCCGCGGCTCGCAATTCCCGCACGTATTCGGGTGTTGCGCCTTGTACCTTTAGCGCGATGAGCCGATCCAAATCAGGGTTGATCCCCGCTTCCTTCATGCCACGGTAATACGCTGCGTCTGCGCCTTGTACGCGCAGAGCAATCAGTTGATCCTGCGTTGGGCTCAAGCCCGCCGCGCGAATATCACGGACATATTCCGGAGTGATGTCCTGGACCCTCATCGCGACCAACGCATTCGCATCAGGATGCAAGCCTTGTTCCTGAAGCCCTCGCACGTATTCCGGAGTAACGTCCTGCGTCTTGAGCGCGATGAGTTCATCGACGGTAAGATTCTCGAGTCCTGCGGACTTCAAGCCATCGATGTAGGAATTTGCCGACGCTGAAGGCGCGCTTTGTGGATGCACAGCCGGAGAGGGTTTTGGAGCCGAAGTGCTCTTTGCAGAAGGCGCTTGCGACGGAGTTGGCGATGCAGCTCTCGCCGCAATTTGCCAGTCTGGGAAGACGGTTGCCACGTGCGAATGCGCGATTCCGACAAAAGCGTTTCCCGCGAGGAGCGCTGCCGTCAGGCAAACGATACTGCCCATCATTCCAGCCGCACGCATGCCTGAACCGAGGCTCTTCATGCCAAGTACTCGCAGGATGCGTTCGGTCACTGGCCCGCGATTGGCGGCCATGGCGAACGTCGGAGCGCTGCGCCACTCTTCCATCAACGTGAGCGCGCGCGCGTATTCGACGGCGTTGCCGCACATCGCGACTGCCGCTTCGTCGCAGCAGTGCTCACGTTCCGCGCGGATGCGCTTGTTCAACCACCAAACTGCAGGGTGATAGAAGAGCAGCGTTTCCACGCTAACCTGGAACACATTGACGAAAGGATCGAAGCGCTTGATGTGAGCCAGTTCATGTGCGATCACAGCCCGAAGTTGCTCCTCGGAAAGGCCGGTTAATGCACTGACCGGCAGAAACACGATTGGGCGAAACCATCCGATCACCGCAGGCGCCTGCAGCCATGTGCACTCGCAGTACTGAATCGCGCGACGAATCCCCAGTTGATCCTGAAGTGAGTAGCACATTTCAAGCAGACGCTCGCTCACCACGCTCGATTGCCGCCTGCGTTCACGTTCGAGCAGGAGAAATCCCCCGGCAGAACGGAGGCTGAAGAATGCCACTCCGATCAGCCATGCTTCCACCAGCCAGGGAAGAGAGTCGAGCGCAGGAGCCACCGCAGATCCTGCAGCGGACGGATGCACAGCAGGAACCGCCGAAGACCTCGTACGAGCCGGCGCAAGAACCGGACTTGATTGCGAGTGCCGCGGCGAATAGCTGTTCTGTTGCAGGTAAACGATAAATGTTGCCGCCGGAGCCAACAGCATCGCAGCCAGCGTGACGATTCCAATCAGGTATCGCGTTTGCGTTCGGCGCGTGATTGCCATTGCAACTCCGGCGAACGCAGCCAGCGCCATTCCTTGCCACACGAAGTGCAGCAGCGCCCATCCCAGGGCTCGCATTTCGCTCGGAGATATCCAGTTCAGCAGGCCCGTTGTCATTTGTGTGGTCATCGGCGATTCCTCTCGTATTCGTCAAGCAGCCGTCGTAGCTCTTCGATCTCTTCCTGGGAAGCCTTGCGTCCGGCAAGGGCGTGCATCATCAATTGACTGGCAGAACCCTCAAACACTCTTTGCAGCATGTCTCCGGCGAGTTGCCGCTTGGTCTGCTCGGCCGGTATCCCTGCTTCATAGACGTGCGCCCTCTGGGTTTCGTTTCGGCGTACGGTGCCTTTTGTCGTCATGATTTGCAGGAGCTTCAGTACGGTCGTGTAACCGAGGGACTTTTTCTCGCTGAGAGCCTCATGTACTTCACGGACGGTCGATGGACCTTTTGTCCAAAGAACGCGCAGAATCTCGAGTTCTGAGGCTGTAGGTTTTAGCGGAGAGCGTGTCATGTGAGGCACGTTACTACGAAGCTATTCGTAGTGTCAACGAAATTCTTCGTACATGGCAAAAAGATCCGCGCTCCCAAAATGTGAACGCTCGTTTTCCGGTGCCTTGGTCGTTAAGTACCTTCGCTTACTTCGCCTTGGCAAGTACGTCTACTAGCGAGTAGAGTAGCGGGGTCTCATTACCAGTTTTTCCAGTCCCCAACAAGAGGAGTGCGCACTGATGCGTCTCGCAGCGATTGTGCTGGCAGCGGTTTCGTGCCTAGCGGTTTCCATGCACGCGCAGACTGCTGATGAACTTGTACAGAAGAACATCCAGGCGAAAGGCGGGATGGAGAAGATCAAAGCCATCCATTCAGTCCGCATCACCGGAAAATTGAATGCTGGAGGCGGATTCACCGGGGCGACGGTGCAGGAGAACGAGCGTCCGAATCTGGTGCGCGAGACGTTTTCGCTGCAGGGAATGAGCGCAGTGACGGCATACGACGGTGCGACGGGCTGGCAGATTCAGCCTTTCGGCGGTCACAAAGATCCCGAATTCATGGGAGAAGACGATCTTAAGGATCTGCTTCTGGATGCGGACTTTGACGGTCCGCTCGTTGACTGCAAGGAAAAGGGAAATACGGTTGAGTATCTCGGCCATGATGTCGTCGACGGCGACGATGCTTTGCGACTGAAAGTCACGTTGAAGAACGGCGACATCGTTTACTACTTTCTCGATCCGGACACGTACCTAGAGATTCGGAAGGAAGTACAGGAGTTCATCCGCGGTTCGGTCCGCGAAAGTGTGATCGAGATGGGTTCATACAAGCCGGTAAACGGGGTCATGTACCCGTACTCGGTGTCGCAAGGATCCAAGGCGAACCCGGGAGCGCAGACCACCACGGTCAGCAAGATAGAAGTGAATGTGCCAATCGATAAGGCGGACTTCGCGGTCCCAGCTTCTCTGAAGAAAGCAGACGCCGAGAAGAAGTGAAGATCACCGCCTGAATTCCGTATCGGATATTTCGGTTTCAGAGGACTCTGACTCATGATTGCTCGTCATGCGAATCGTCGTATGTCCCTCGCCGCATTCCTAAGTTGTGCCGTTACTCTTTCCGCCCAAAGTTACAAGTTCGACTCCGCAACAGTCTCCGGGCTGCCCGCACGAAATATCGGTGCTGCGGCGATGAGCGGCCGAGTTGCGGCCATCGATGCCATCGAGCAAGACGGACGCATCACGGTGTTCGTTGGCTCCGCGAGCGGAGGCGTGTGGAAGTCGGTGAACGGCGGCACGACGTACAAGCCCGTGTTTGATCGACAGGCCGTGCAATCGATCGGAGCGGTGACGATTGATCGCTCGAATCCGAAGACGGTTTGGGTTGGAACTGGCGAAGCATGGGTCCGAAATAGCGTCTCGGTCGGTGACGGAGTGTACAAGTCCACCGATGGCGGCGAGAACTGGACGAACGTCGGACTGAAAGACAGCGAGCACATCGCGAAGATTCTGGTTGATCCCAAGAACGGCAACGATGTCGTGGTGTGCGCGATGGGACATCTGTGGGATGACAACGAGGAACGCGGGGTTTACAAAACGAGCGATGGAGGCAAGACCTGGAAGAAGACTCTGCGGGGCGCAAATGGGTCTTCCGGTTGCGCGCTGCTGGCGCAGAGCCTGCAGGAGCCCAAGACGATGTACGCGGCAATGTGGGACTTCCGCCGGCAGGGCTGGACATTCCGGTCGGGCGGGCCGGGAAGTGGTCTGTTCAAGTCCACAGATGGAGGCGACCAATGGACCGAGATCAAGGACGAGAATGCGAAGGGACTACCACCCAAACCTTGGGGGAGACTTGCAATAGCAGTGGCGCCGTCTAAGCCGCAGGTTGTGTACGCGAATATCGAGGCAGAAAAGGGAAGAGGTCTCTATCGTTCTGACGATGGCGGAGGAAGTTGGACGAAGCTCGATTCCAGCAACTACATGGTGTGGAGGCCGTTCTACTTCGGCAATCTCATCGTTGATCCGAAGAATGAGAACAAGATCTTCAAGCCCGATCTAATCCTGCTCTACAGCACGGATGGTGGAAAGACCTTCAATGTTGTTTCCGGCGGTGCACACGGCGACTTTCACGATGTGTGGATCAATCCCAGCAATCCCAACGTTGTGATCGCGGGAGACGACGGCGGATTGTGGCGCAGTGAGGATGGCGGCTCGCGCTGGAAGCACCAGATGAACCTGCCGATCTCGCAGTTCTACCACGTGAGCACAGACAATTCGGATCCCTATCACGTCTACGGCGGGCTGCAGGACAACAGTTCCTGGATGGGAGATTCGTCCTATCCGGGAGGAATCTCGAACTCGCGCTGGGAAAACATGTACGGCGGCGATGGCTTCTGGATGTTCGTAGATCCCTCCGATCCGAATTACCTGTATGCCGAGGCGCAAGGAGGCGAGATTGGCCGCGTGAATCGCACTTCACACGAGATTCGCGGGATCAAGCCCCTGCCGAACTATGGCGAGAAGAAGCTGCGGTTTAACTGGAACGCACCCATTCATATGAGCCCCAATGAGACGGGAACAATTTACATCGGCGCGCAGTTCCTGTTTCGCTCGCGCGATCACGGTCAATCCTGGGATCGAATTTCTCCAGATTTGACGACCAACGATCCGGAAAAGCAGAAGCAGGAAGAATCCGGCGGCGTGACTGTCGATAACTCTTCGGCGGAGATGTACACGAGCATCTATTCGATTTCGGAGTCGCCGAAAAACGCGGAAGTCATCTGGGTTGGAACAGATGACGGAAACGTGCAGATCACGCGTGATGGAGCGAAAAGCTGGACAAATGTTGCGCCGAATGTAAGCGGAATCGAGAAAGGATTCTGGGTTTCAACTGTGGAGGCCAGCCGTTTCGACGAGGGCACCGCGTACGCGACGTTCGATCGTCATATCCTCGGCGATATGAAGCCATACGCGTACAAGACCACCGACTATGGCAAAACGTGGACGGCTCTTGCCCTCGGGGACAGCGGAGTGAAGGGATACGCTCACGTCATCAAAGAGGACACGGTGAATGCCAACCTGCTTTTTCTGGGAACCGAGTTTGGGCTCTGGATATCGGTAGATGGCGGACAGCATTGGGCGCAATACAAAGGAAGCAATTTCCCGGCGGTTGCGGTGCGAGACATCGCAGTACAAGCTCGTGAGAGCGATCTTGTGCTTGCGACGCACGGACGTGGGATCTGGGTGATCGACGACATCTCCGCATTTCGAGTACTGACGCCGGAGTTGATGTCGAAAGGCGCGACTCTGATTCCCGGGCGTGCCATCCAGTACCTGGACACGTTTGGAGGGTGGCCGGAAGGCGATGAGAGCTTCACTGGACGCAATCGCCCTTCGGAGGCTCAGATCACGTACTACCAAAAGGGCCGTCACATTTTCGGAGACTTGAAGATTGAGATCTTCGATGCAGACGGAAAACTCGTGGATACAGTACCCGGCAGCAAACATCGTGGACTGAACCGGGCTAATTGGTCGATGAGGGTGAAGGCTCCGGCAGTGCCTCCAGCTGCCACGGCACTGTTTGAAGCGGCGCAAGGGCCCCGCGTCTTGCCCGGAATTTACACGGTGAAGATGACGAAAGGCGACAACGTGTACACGCAACAGATCAATGTAAAAGTTGATCCCCGGGTGACCTTTACGGCGGAAGATCGCAAGGCGCAGTTCGATCTGACCATGAAGATCTATCACACGATCGAACATATGACGTACGGAGTCGAGGCGATTGAAGGCGTGCGTGATGCGGCAAAGGCCAGCGCAGTGAAGGTGGCAGAGAAAGATCCGTTGCGTAAGCAGTTAGGGGATCTCGCGGCGAAATGCGATGACCTTCGGTCAAAGATCGTGGCCACCAAAGAGGGCGGGATGATCACGGGCGAGGAGCGCATCCGTGAACATCTGGGCCAGCTTTATGGAACGGTGAACGGATACGAAGGACGTCCGGCGGATTACCAGGCGGCGCGCACCGACTCATTGGCTCACGAACTGCAAGATGTCATCGACGAATTTCAGAAGCTGACGCAGAAAGAACTTCCGGGCCTGAATGCGTCTTTGAAAAAGAAAAAAGCCGAGCCGATCACGGTTCTTACCGAAGCGGACTGGCAGAAGAAGCGGGATGCGGAGGGCGGGTCGGGAGCGGCGGCAGGAGCACTGGGTGGGGCCGAAGCTTACGAGCGCGACATGGACTGACACGATCATACAAACAGCGCCTCGCCCCTGCGGCGAGGCGTTTTTATTTCCGGGAGCATAGCCGAATCGCGTGGCTGACTCTCGCCCCAACATCCCAATTTGATTCCAAACGCGGGTGCGAGTAGATTGGTTTGTCTCATGGCAGCCAGCCCGAACACCTCAGGAGATCCCAATGCTGAAACGATTTAGTGTGTCGCTTTTTGTGCTTGTCAGTCTCATGTCAGTGGCGTTCGCTGCGGACGAGAATCAGAACGCTTGCAAGGGCGATCCGAGCAAATGGCAGCAGCTGTTCAACGGCAAAGACCTGACCGGTTGGAAGCACGTAGGGCCCGGTGGAGATACCGTGGAAGACGGACTAATCCGCACTCATGGCGGGATGGGGCTGCTCTATTGGACCGGAGGCAAGATCGGCAACTGCGAAGTTCATGTTGTCTTCAAGATGCGCGATGAGAACGATAACTCAGGCGTGTTCATCCGTATCCCTATCGAGCCACGGGAAGAATGGATGCCGGTGCATTACGGGTACGAAGTCCAGATTGACAACCATCCGGAGAAGTCCAATGAGGATGAATATCACCAGACGGGCATGTTGTATTCGCTGACGAAACCTCTGGTGAATAATGCCTGGAAGCCCGGGCCCGAGTGGAACACCATGGACATTACGCTGGATGGGACGCGCACGATTGTGACTCTGAATGGTCAGAAGGTGACCGATTTCAAAGAAGGGGATCCAGTGCCCGAAAAGAAGTTTGACTTCGAACCGCAGCACGGACCGCGTCCGATGTTTGGCTGGTTCGGACTTCAGAACCACAGTGACAATGACATCGTGTTCTTCAAAGAAGTCGCAATCAAACCGCTGAAGAAGTAAGAAACCGAACCGAAGCGCCGCGTGCGTGGCAGAAAACGAGCGGGCGATTCGCGTGAGTGCTTCAGTCGTACAGAGACGCTCGTTGCAGGACGAAAAACTTTCCAACTCCCAGGAGGATTCGCATGAAACGCATTCTTTCGCGCCGGGCATTCTTGCAACGAAGTGCGATGGCCACCGGCGGCCTGCTGGTTACAAGAACAATCATGCTGGAAGCCAAGCCGATGCCTCGGGCGGTCGCTCCGAGCGATCGGGTCCGGTTCGGAATGATCGGAATTGGTATGCAGGGCTCGGGTCTGCTGGCGGGAGCAATCACGATCCCGGGAATCGAATGCGTTGGAGCCGCCGATCTCTATGACGGGCGGCACACGTTGGCGCGGGAGATCACTGGCAATGCAAGCTTGCCCGTTACGAGAAAGTATCAGGAACTGCTTGATCGCAAGGACATCGACTGTATCGTTGCAGCGGTGCCGGATCATTGGCATCGGCGTGTGGTAGTGGATGCGTGCAACGCCGGCAAGGACATCTATTGCGAGAAGCCGATGTCGCACAATGTTGCTGATGGACTGGCGATGGTGGAGGCGGCGCAGAAAAATAAACGAATCGTGCAGATCGGATCGCAGCGCGTGAGTTCTGTGCTATGCGAGACGGCGCGCGATCTGTATCACAAAGGCGCGATCGGCGATGTCGAGATGGTGGAGCTCACGTTAGGGCGGAACGATCCAACGGGAGCGTGGCAATATCCTCCACCGACCGATCTTTCTCCGCAGACGGTCGATTGGGATACGTGGCTTAACGACGCCCCGAAGGTTCCGTTCAACCCGCTGCATTTTGCACGCTGGCGCTGCTGGAAGGCGTACGGAACGGGAGTGGCGGGCGATCTGATGGTGCACCTGATCAGTGGCATGATGTACACGCTGGGATGGAATGAGATTCCGCGGTCCGCAACGGCAATGGGCGGCATCTTCCGCTTCAAAGACGGCCGGGATATGCCAGACTTCCACACCGTACTGTTCGATTATCACGGAATTCCCGTCTACGTTCGTCTGGACTTGGGTTGCGAAACTCCGGAACTGGCGCGGTTCTTGGGACCGAAGGGCCTGATGGATGCGGGCGAGTTCGAGCTGCGCCATTCGCCGCAAACCGGGGAAGATACGGCTCCAAGCTATTACGCGTCGGGTTTTCCAGGAAAGATGCGTGAGGAGTACGTGAAGCAATGGCACGCGGAGCATGATCCGCCACTGGGGAAAGAGCCTGAGAGTCAGGACACACTGTACAAGGGGCATGACTGGGACGATATGCGTCCGCACCTGAACGTATTCTTCCAGTCGGTGAAGTCGCGCAAGCCGGTAGCCGAGGACGCAGTGTTTGGAAACAACGCGGCCGTCGCATGTCACATGGCGAACGAGTCTTATTTCCGCGGAAAGCCCGTGACGTGGGATGCGGGCTCGAAGACGATCAAGTCCTAGACATGGGAGGCATCATGCGCTCGACTTTTCGTGCCGAGCGGAACCGGGGCAGCATTCCGGTTCTGCTCGGCTTTGTTCTTCTGACCGCCGTTGCGCTTGCGCAGGATCTGCCAACTGCAAAGCCGGAGTCTGTCGGGCTTTCTTCGGAACGCCTCGACCGAATCAGTTCGGCCGTGCAGCGAAACATTGACGACAAGCGCATCGCCGGGGCAGTCACGCTGGTCGTGCGTCACGGGAAGGTCGCATGGTTCAAGAGCCAAGGCATGGTGGACCGCGAAGCAGCGAAACCCATGCCGACCGATGCGATGTTCCGAATCTGCTCGATGACAAAGCCGATCACGACTGCGGCTGCGATGCTGCTCTATGAAGAAGGGAAGTTTTTGTTGGACGATCCGGTATCGAAATACCTGCCGGAGTTCAAGAATTCCAGGGTGCTGGTGAAGCCGGCGCATGGCGAACCGTACACGATCCCTGCGGCGAAAGAGATCACAATTCGCGATCTGATGCGGCACACGTCGGGGATGACTTATCAATGGAATGAGGATCTCGGTCCGCTGTACGAGAAGGCTGGTGTGGGTAGCGGACTGCTTCAGTACGACGGCACGATCGGCGACAGCACGAAGCGACTCGCGGCACAACCGCTACTGTTCAATCCGGGAGACCGGTGGGAATACAGCTTGAGTGTGGATGTGCTTGGACGCTTGGTCGAAGTCGTTTCAGGGAAGCCGCTGGATGAGTTCTTTCGGACGCGGATCTTTGAGCCATTGGGGATGAGGGATACTTATTTTTATCCGCCGGATAACAAGGTTGGGCGGCTCGCGACTGCTTACACGTACTACGCGGACAAGGGACTGAATCGTTTTCCGGACGCGCCGATTCGTGAAGGATCGTTCGTTTACTCGGCGGATTATCCGACGAAGGGGCCGAAGAAACTTTTCTCGGGTGGCGCTGGGCTGGTTTCGACCGCAATGGATTATGCGCGGTTCTGCCAGATGATGCTCGATGGAGGAAAGATCGGAAACGCTCACCTGCTCAGCCGGAAGACTGTCGAATTGATGACGCACGATCAGTTGGGAAAGATCGGTCCGGATCAGGGCTTCGGGTTGGGATTCGGAATTGATGGGGTTAAGGAGCCCCTTTCGGAGCTTGGATCGCCGGGTTCGTATGCTTGGGGAGGATTCTTTTATACGACGTTTTCCGTCGATCCGAAGGAGCAGATGATTGTGGTTTTCATGGCACAGCTGCATCCGACCGGGGACCTCACGCTCGACAAGCAAGTGCACGAGTTGGCGTATCAGGCGATCAACGATTGAAGGTCGCTAATTACGAAGTTCACGAAGGGCTCGTTTCATTTGGCCGCTTGGCGGGTATATCATTCGAGTAAAGCAGTTCACTAAGCCCCCTCACTAGGTCTCGTTCTGGAGTTCGGCATGGCCAAGTTTCATCTAACGATTAATGGAAGGTCTCATTCCGTCGATGCCGATTCGCAAACCACCCTTCTTGCCGTCTTGCGTGAAAATCTGGACCTCACGGGAAGCAAGTATGGATGCGGTGAAGGCATGTGCGGTGCTTGCACTGTTCTGATCGATGGAAAGGCGCAACGCTCTTGTATTACTCGAGTCAGTTCCGTGGGTCAGAAGCAGATCACTACCATTGAGGGACTCGCCAGCGGGGATCGGCTGCATCCGGTGCAGGAAGCCTTCCTTGAGGCGGGTGCGATGCAGTGCGGGTATTGCACGTCGGGGATGATTATGTCTGCGGTAGCGCTGCTGCAGAAGAACCCGAATCCGCAGGAAAAGGACATTGTCGATTTTATGGATGGCAATGTCTGCCGCTGTGGGACGTATCCGCGGATTGTGAGTGCGATCCAGAAAGCTGCGAAGGCCAGCCAGTCAGCCTCAATGAAGGGAGCCGGGCGATGAAAAACGATTGTGAAGCTCGGGCTCCGTTTGAGCGAGAGCGATATGAACTCAGGGCGCCGGCTCCATACAGATTCGATCTGCATCGGCGGGACTTCTTTAAATTCCTAGGTGCCGGAGTGCTGGTTGTTTCGATCTTGAAACCAGGTGTCATCGCGCAGGAATCTGGTTCACAACGTCAGCGTGGCGACGCTTTACCAGAAGAAATTGATGCATGGCTGCACATCGGAGGAGATGGCAGAGTCACCGTTTATACGGGGAAGGTCGAGGTTGGGCAGAATATACGGACGTCACTGAGTCAAGCTGTGGCGGAGGAGTTGTGTGTGCCCGTGGAGAAGATAGAACTTGTCATGGGCGATACCAAGCTGACTCCGTTTGACATGGGCACGTTCGGCAGTCGCACGACTCCAACGATGAATTTGCAGCTTCGCAAAGTGGCTGCGGCGGCGCGCGAGACGCTGATCGGCCTCGCCGCTGAGCAGTGGAAGATGGATCGACAACATCTTGTGGCAGCAGACGGCAGGATCTCCGATTCTCTGGGCAACCGGTCTTTGAATTATGCGGCGCTTACGAAGAGCCAGCAGATCGCACAGACGGTCTCCTCGGATCAGTCGCTCATTCCGGCGTCGCAATGGAAAGTGGCAGGGCAGTCTCCAAGAAAGGTCGATGGACTGGATTTCGTAACCGGGAGGCACCGGTACCCATCGGATCAAAAGCTGCCTGAGATGTTTTATGGCAAGGTTGTGCGCCCCGCTGCTTTCAACGCGACTCTGGCGTCACTTGATACGCAGAAAGCTGAGTCGATGGGCGCTGTTGTCGTACACGATGGTAATTTTGTTGGGGTGGCGGCACCGACCTCGGCTATTGCCACTGCTGCCGTCAAAGCCATCCATGCGGAGTGGAAGTCTGACCCACAGCCTTCGAATAAAGATCTTTTGGAATATTTGCGGAAGAACACGGTTCAAGGAAACGATCCCACCGCGGACGGCGATCGCATCGAGCAGGGATCGATAGACCAGGCACTTGCTTCGGTCGATCACAGGTTGCAGCAGACCTACACGGTGCAGTACATCGCGCACGTTCCGCTCGAACCACGCGCCGCACTGGCAAAGTGGGATGGTGATCGACTGACGGTCTGGACTGGCACGCAGCGGCCCTTTGGGGTACGTGGGCAGTTAGCTGAAGCGTTTCACATCCCTGAAGACCAGGTTCGCGTGCTGATGCCCGACATGGGCTCTGGATATGGAGGCAAGCACACAGGCGAGACGGCGATTGAAGCGGCGCGTTTGGCACGGGCCGCGAAACGTCCGGTGAAAGTGGTGTGGACGCGCGAAGAGGAGTTTACCTGGGCCTACTTCCGGCCCGCGGGCGTTATCGATGTGACTAGTGGAGTTCGGAACGATGGCACCGTTACCGCCTGGGAATTCCACAACTACAACTCAGGGTCGGCAGGGATTAAGACCTATTACGAAATTCCGAATCAAAGGATCGTGTTTCACGAGGTGCGTTCTCCCTTGCGTCAGGGCTCGTATCGCGCGCTGGCCTCGACTGCGAATCACTTCGCGCGGGAATCGCATATGGACGAATTGGCGCAGACGGTCAAGATGGATCCACTGGAGTTTCGGCTGAAGAATCTGAGGAACGAGAGATTGCGCGCGGTATTCGAGGCTGCAGCCAAGCAGTTTGGCTGGGGCAAAAGCAAGGGTGCAGGGCAGGGTTTTGGCATGGGCGGAGGTTACGAGAAGCTCGGGAATATCGCAACTTTTGCTGAGGTCGAGGTCAACCGTAAAGCGGGGAACGTCAAGGTTGTTCGCGTCGTGTCGGCGTTTGAATGTGGCGCAATCGTCCATCCGGACGGCCTCAAAAACCAAATCGAAGGATCGAACGTGCAAGGGCTCGGTGGAGCACTGTTCGAGGCCATCCAGTTTGAGAATGGCAAAATTCTGAATGGCAGGCTCTCGCAGTATCGAGTCCCGAGATTCAGCGATGTGCCCGAGCTTGAGACTGTGCTGCTGGATCGCAAGGACATTCCATCTGCTGGCGCAGGCGAATGTCCGATGATCGGCCTTGCTCCGGCCGTCGCGAACGCGATATTCGACGCGACAGGCGTTCGGTTGCGTGCATTGCCGCTTGTTCCGAATGGGCTGAAAGCAAGCTGAGCATCACCTTGCAGTTGCTGCTGCTCTTCAAGTACTACGTCGTTTATTGTCCGCTTTACTGGAGCTGATGGATGGGGGAATCTTCGTCTTTCAACCGCCGCGCTTTTCTGGAAAAATCCGCTGCCGCAATCGCCGGGACCGTGATTCTTCCCCGCACCGCACTCTCATACCAGCGAACTCTGGGAGCAAACGATCGCATTTCTGTTGGGCATATCGGGATTGGGAACCGGGGAGGGGACCTGGATTTAATCTCTTCGAAGCTGAAGACGAGTAACAACGTGGAAATGACCGCAGTGTGCGATCTATGGGCCGTACATCGCGACAAGGCGGTCGCCACGAATACGGGTTATTACGGGCGGGCTCCGCGTGCGGTGCAGCATCCACAAGAACTGCTCGCTATGAAGGATATCGATGGAGTGCTGATCTCGACCCCAGAACATACCCATTCACCGATTCTGAAACTCGCGGCCGAAGCGGGAAAAGATGCGTACGTCGAGAAGCCAATGGGGAACGTTCTGGATGAAGCGAAATCTGCTCGGGACGCCGTGCTTCAGGCAAAGACGATTGTTCAGGTAGGTACGCAGCATCGGAGCGAACCTTACCAGATCGCGGCACAGAAGGTCGCACGCAGTGGCGATCTCGGCGACGTCAGCAAGGTGGAGATTGTCTGGAATTACCACGGACCGCGATGGCGCGGACGTCCCGAGGTGAAGCAGATTCGTGAGCAGGACACGGACTGGAAAGCATGGCTGATGACGAAGCCGGCCCGTCCGTTTGATCCACAGCGGTATTTTGAATTCAGGCTCTACCGAGAGTTCTCCAGCGGCATTCCTGATCAGTGGATGAGTCATGCCATTGATCTGGTGCATTGGTTCATGGACGATCACTATCCCGTTTCGGCTATGTCTCACGGCGGCGTCTTTGCCTGGCACGATGGACGTGAGAACGCCGACACATTTCAGACACTGCTCGAATATCCGAAAGGATTTCTGGTCAGCTATTCGACAAGCTTTGGTAACGATGCTCCGAGCTTCTCGCGGTACATGGGGAAGAAAGCGACGCTGATCAATGTAGGCGGCGAGGGCAGCCCTCGATATCAGTTGATAGAGGAGAAGGGTACGCACGAGGACGATGTGAATGTTGACCAGAAGCGTGCGTCGAGGTACATTCTGCCGGCGGGGGAGACGAAGGTGCCGCCAATGGGCATCGACGACCTTACCCTGGAGCACATGGGGAACTGGTTCGATTGCATGCGTTCGCGGCAGCAGCCGAATGCGAGCGTGCACGATGGATTTGCCCACTCGGTAGCGTGCATGATGGCGGCGGAGTCTTACTGGGCAGGAAAGAAAACCTTCTGGGACGGCAAGACTGAAACGTTTTCCGATCGTGATCCGAAATCAAGTTAGGCCGCAGGCGCGGCGATTGCCTTTGCACTGCCCGACGACCCGGGCGAAATCGGCAATCGCGATTTCCGGATCATCCAGATCGGGGTGCCACACTTTCTCCCATTCGAAACAGAAGAACCCTTTGTACCCGATCGACTGCAGTGCCTCAATTTGCCGCTCGATGGGAACGTTCCCGCGTCCTGTGAGGACATATTTTCGGTCTTCTCCGGTGCCGGTGGAATCTTTCAAGTGGGTGTGCCGAATCCACTTGCCCAGCTGTTTTACGGTGTACGCGGGGTCTTCGTTCGACGTTGCGAACGTATGGTGTGCGTCCCAAAGCACGCCCACATGCTCGGAATTCGCCGCTTCCATAACGTCTTTCAGCGTGGCTGATGATGTGAAGTGATCATGGGATTCGATGATGACGGTGACGTGACGCGGCCCTGCATAGGCGCCTAATTCTCGCAGGGCACTTCCTACCCGAGCCTTGACGGCCTCACCCGGAGCGGGGCTTTTATCAGACTCAGATTTTCCGCCGAAGACACGCACGTACGGGGCACCGAGCGCTCCTGCCAGATCGATGAAATGGCGGGCGTCGCCCAATTCCTTCGCGCGCTTATCCGCTTCTTCATAGTAGAGGTTTGCGGAACTGCTGATACAGGCGATGCGCAGCTTGTGAGCGCTGATCTCGCTCTTCGTTTGGGAAATCCGGTCGTGCGCGAAGAGAGGCGCCGATGGAAGGTCCAAATTGCCTTGAAGGCCTCGTAGCTCGATGGCTGAGAATCCATGCTGCTGCGCGAAGTCGAGGATCTTCGGCCACTCCCACGCAGGACAGCCGAGAGTCGAGAACGCGAGCGGCAGCTTCGCATTTGCGGTTGCCGTGAGCATCGGCATCTTCACCATGGCCGCCAAGCCAGCGCCAGATGTAAGCTTCAGGAATTCTCGCCGGTTTCTCGTCACGTCTACAACTCTCCTTTCTTCATCTGCTTCACAGCGTAGTCGCACGCCCGAGCGGTGAGTGCCATATACGTGAGCGATGGATTCACGCACGAGGAAGATACCATCGCACCTCCGTCAGTGACGAAGAGATTTTTTACGTCATGCGACTGGTTGAACGCGTTGAGAACCGAGGTCTTGGGGTCGTGTCCCATGCGAGCCGTGCCCATCTCATGAATGGCGAGGCCCGGCGGATCTTCTTGTGTCCCCGGTTGAATGTTGCGGGCGCCAACCGCTGCGAGTATCTCCGCGGCAGCCATCTCCATATCGCGGCGCATCTTGTCCTCGTTCTCGCCAAATGCGCAGAAAATCTTGAGAATAGGAATTCCCCAAGCGTCCGTGTTGCTTTTGTCGAGTTCGACGAAATTGTTGTGGTTTGGCAGGCATTCGCCGAATCCGTACAACGTGAATCGCCAAGGTCCTGGACGGCTGAGCGATTTCTTGAAGTCGGGGCCAAAGCCAACCTGCGTGATGCCTCGTTCCCAGCCTTCGCGAAAAGCTCCACCTTGATAACCATACCCGCGAAGAAATTCGGGATGTTTCGTCTTCACGTTGCGGAAACGCGGCATGTAGACGCCATTCGGCCGCCTCCCAATCTCGACCTTGTCTTCATTCCCGAGAACGGTCGCTTCGGCCCCAGAACCCATGATGTGGTCCATCAGATTGTGGCCGAGTTCACCGCTTGAGTTGGCGAGGCCATTCGAGAACTCGGGAGTCGAAGAGTTCAGAAGAATGCGGACGGACTCGAGCGTCGAGGCACACAGGAAGACGACCTTCGCGCGAAACTCGAGGGCAGCGTGGGTGCGGGAATCGATCACCCGCACGCCGGTCGCTCGCCGTGTCTTCGAATCGAAGCTAACACTGTGAACGACGCTAAAGGGCCGCAGCGTCATGCGTCCGGTTTTTTCTGCGGCAGGAAGCGTGGCATTGAGGCTGCTGAAATATGAACGGGTGATGCATCCTCGCTCGCAGGGCCCGCAGTAGTGACAAGCCGCGCGGTCACCTTTTTCCGCAGTGAGAATTGCCGCTCGTCCTATGGTGAGTACGCGTTCGCCGGAGAAGTGTTTCGCCACCCGCTCGCGCACCAGTCTCTCTGTGCAATTGAGTTCCATGGGCGGCAGAAACTTGCTGTCGGGCAATTGCGGAAGCCCTAGAGCCTCGCCGGAAATTCCGGCGAACTCTTCCACGTAGTCGTACCACGGCTCGATATCTTTGTACCGAAGGGGCCAGTCGATGGCGATCCCGTCGCGCAGATTGGCTTCAAAATCGAGATCACTCCAGCGATAACTCTGGCGGCCCCACATGATGGACCGTCCGCCGACCTGGCGTCCGCGAATCCACCGGAAAGGTTTATCCTGCGGTGTTGTATAGGGGTGCTCTTTGTCTTTGATGAAGAATTTCGACGACCATTCGTCGCACGCATAGCAGGTACTCTGAATCGGTTGATCTGCCAGCAGTCGCTTTCGATCCCCGAGGCCGCGGAACTTCATCTCCCATGTAGGGACGTGCTCAACGTAGTCCTGCTCAGGGACGATCGGTCGTCCCGCTTCGAGGACGAGAGTTCGCAGTCCTTTTTCCGAGAGTTCTTTTGCGGCCCAACCGCCGGTGATTCCCGAGCCGACAACGATGGCATCGTACGTGGTCTGTTCGCTCACTTTTCCTCTTCGACCCCCTTGACGGGCGAAGTTGGGCGGCAGCCTTCGTACATGCCGGGGATGATCTCGAAGTGCAGTTCCTCGGTCGCGCCTTTTTCTGACGTATAGTACGCAGTCAGGGTGAGCCGTCGCAGCATGGCGTAAAAGTTGGTCTCAGAGGCAGAGTTGCTTTCGACCGGCAAAGGTTGTGCGCCTTCTTCCACCATGTGTTCGCCAAGTGCTGTGAGAATATCGGCTTGCTGCATTGGCGAGCAGTCGGTGAAGTCTTTCCCAAATAACATTCTGCTGCGGGCATCGACATCGGCCAGCCCTTTTACGAAGAGCGTTCGTTCCGCTTGTTCGTACCATTCCGTCAACATGAGGTCGATGAACTCGGTGGCGCCCACATCGGCCGCTCCAGCAGTGTCTGTGCGCGGAAGGATCAACTCGGTCATCATTCTGACGATTGCTTCCTGATGCGCGTCGAGAGTGCGCAGGCCCGCTGGGCTGCCCAGCAGGGTTCGCGCTTGCGCAATGGTGACGAGCAGATTGCGGGGAGCAAATTGTAGAGCGGTTCCAGTTGCAAGCAGTCGGAGGACTTCGCGTCTTCGCATAAGGACGGTCGGCCAGTCTATGTTACCGAATTTGATTGTTCTCTGCCGATGCAAGGCTTGGCAGCACTGGTTACTTGCCGGGGCGCGGGTTCAGTGGTCCGGTGACCAGTCGATGACGGCAGTATTGGGATAGTAGTGAGAAAGAATCTCTCGAAAACTTGCGCTGTCTTCGGCCATGGCTCGGGCGCCAGCCTGGCAGAGTCCTATTCCGTGGCCGAAACCCATTCCGCGCAGGAGCACTTGGCCGCCGTCCTTGGTCGAGTTGAAATCGCTACTGGGGACGGTACTCCATCCGAGTCGGCGCGCTGCTCGCAACCGGGATGCTTCGTCTGAGCTGCGAAGGGACGCGGCGTCTTTCAGAGAGATGCGGCTTATCCAGCGAGAGGGATGGGAGAGGCAGTACTTGCAATCGGTTGAGTAGTAAGGGTAGTTGTTGGACGGAAGTCCGACCTGCGCCGGCGTTCGGGTATGACCGCTGCAACTGCGGGTGTACATGGCAGGGAACGGGTGAGAGTTATAGGCGAGCACCATTCCCCGAGTTGCGTCAACTGCTCGGGGGACTGAAGTGCCTGGCATCGGAGGCTCGCGCAGGAATTGGCAATGCGTCGTGTCGCAAAAATCGAACGCGAGGTGACGTCCGCGTCCGGAGATGAGGTATGAGCGTGTAATGACCGCCTGCGCTTTGATGGCGTCGATCGGAGCGTCTGAAGTACTCTCAGCTGCCACGACGGAAGCTACTGCGGTTTCCAGGTCCATGGTAACGATTGCCACCAACTCACTTCCCACCGACTTTATTTCGAGAACTCCTTGGTAGCGGCGAGCAATCTTGTTTGGAACGGCGAGCTGAAAATAGACCGGTTCACCGTCCCTCCCACTCACGCGCAGCTCGGACGAGCGGAAGACTCGATTGCCCGCGTTTGCGACAACGTTGGATCCTGAGAGCTGAATCGTGGCACTTGTCACGCCGGAAGTGCTCTCAAGAACGGTCAGGTCCTCGCCTGCGTTTAGCAGCAGTGCATGCCCCGCAATCGCGTTGATAGTCATCTGTTTGGAGTGAAAGAGTCCAAGAACTCCGATTCGAACTCGGGATACGCGGCGGTCTGCTGTATGCGCCGACACTGTCCTGGACGGCGAGGGCGGGAACTCGATGCTGACGAGCAAGAGAATGGCCAACTCCAGGATGCGGCGAACGGAAGGGGTGCTCGCAAGCATTGGTTTAGTTCTCAAACCTGCGCAGCATTTCACCGGCAGTTTTCGCGGCGACAGCGCCGGGAACTCCGTGAACGCGGACCATGAGAAGAACTCTCGGGCTATCGGCTGGGAACAGAGCGATACTGAAGCCATCTCCTGGAGAGTGCTGGTGGTGCGTGCAGGGCGCAGTTCCCGTTTTCGCGAGCGCAGTTGTGATCTTGAGTGCGCGATCCACCTCGGCCGCTGTTCCGTGACTCGCCGATTCGGCCATTCCGTCGAGGATCTGTCCGACTGCTGGCTGCCGGCGTTCACGAAATAGTTCGTTGTACGCCTCCGCCATTCGCAGCGGAGACATGCGCCATCGCGCACCCATGCCGGCAAGTGCGGCTCCCGAAGCACTGCGATCGGGAGGTTCCAGGCCGAATCGAGACGCAGTTGCCGATACTTCGGCCGCATTCAAGCCCGCAGACAGAACGCGAAAATAAGAGTTGCAGGAGAACGCAATGGCCGAGGTCAAGCTGACGCTGCCGTGTCCGCCCGGGCGCCAACATCCGCTCGCGCTTCCGCGACACGTGTGATCGGGGAAGTGGAAGTCGTGATGTTCGCCGTAAGCCAGAGCTGCAAAGGGTTTTGATAGCGAACCCAGCGGAATCGGAGTCTCGGGATGTTCCCAACGAGACGCGAGCACTCGACCTGACCTGGCGTCGAGCAAGAGAAATGAGATGGCAGGACTTGAGAATTCATGATCGAGCGATTCGGCGATCGTCTGGGAAAACAGGGAATCGGAGCTGCTCGTGGCGGGAGGTTGAGAACGGACGAATGCCGGCGCAAGATAGCTGAGCAGCACAAGAGCTGTCGTTATGTGCGTTAGCGCGACCATCTATAGGTGACTGTCTGCCGGACTTCATTGCCCTCAGTCCGCACTTCCACCTGTTGGGCTGAAATGTCGGCCAGCGTACCGCTCAGACTCGCCATATTCCCGGAGAAGAATTGTGGTTGATGCTCGCCATTCGCATAACTCTCCGCACCCCGGCGATCCAGAAGATCTGTGAGTCGCGAGAAGTTCTGGCGCTCACGGTCGTGGTTGAAGCCGGCGTAAAGCTGCATCGGTTTGTGATTGGATTTTTGCTGGAATCGTGCGAGCACGCTCTGCATCAGCGGCGCATCATCACTTACCATGAGATATCTTCCTCGCACGGAAAGGAAGAGCGGCCAGAGTCCATCCACCTGCTGGTATCTGGAATCTGCTTGCCAGTGTAGTCCCAGGCCGCTCGCTGCCATGGTGGGAGCAACAAAGTCTGTAACCGCCGATTGGACCTCGGATTCCTTCCACTCTGCAGAGCCTTCCAGAACGACTGCAGAATGAATTCGGACGAAGACACCAGTTTGGTGGGTCTCGCTCGATTGCACAAGCAGTGAGGCCGAAACCGGGTTACTGTTCAGCAGAGTTTTCATCTCGGCTCCGGAGTCCGAGGACTGCGGAATTTCCGCAGGTTGCTGATCGATGCGAGTCTCCAAATCGGAAGTGCTGCCTTGCTCGCCTGACGTGAGTTGCACTTGCGGTGCTAACTGAGAGGCTGCAATAGGGCCGGCGTGAGGTGCGAGAAGTCTGGTTTTGAGCAGGTCGAAACAGGTATCGGAGGAGGGATTTGCCGATGTGATGTAGAGTCCCGCATCGTCCGGGATCAACCGCGACAAGTCGGCAACTGCGGCGAGACCATCGGATGTGGAAGCGTCAGGACGTTCTTGCTTGCGGAGCAGCAGACGCTCTTCCCGGTATTTGCCGCTCGAGCGAAACAGATCCGCAATGGCGGCGGAATACTGAGATAGGTCTGTGATGTTCTGCTGAACCCAGTACGTACGGAAGTATCCGCTGGGCACAAGACTCTGCATATTGAGCACCATGCGCAGGTCGCCTCGCGGTCCGGCCGCCATGGTCGTTTGCGCCCACCACGGTTCGCTCTCGACCGTGCGGTCCTGCTTGCCTGAGATCAGTTGTAGTGCTCCGGCGATCAGGTCTTCACGCGTTGCTAGCAAGAGGTAGTCGCCTGAGATCGCGAACGCGACTTCCTTCTGGGATTCAGGATCGCGGCGCAAATAGAAGTCGCTCCCTGCCGAGTTCCGGGTCTCGAATCTGGCGCGCGTCTGCCAAAGGCCTGTCTGCATGGATCGCGCAGAGGGAAGGTATGTGATGTAGAGAAACTGCAGATTGCCGATGTCGTAGATGGCGAGGACGCTGCGTTCTCCCGCAACTTGTGAGGCGAAATTCATGTCGGGAGGAATTCCGGTTGCGGCGGCGAACTGGTCGCCGGCACCTTTCAGGCGCAGGAAGAGACGCGAACGCGAGAAGACTTCATAATTATCGCTCTGGATCCAACTCTTCTTCTGTTGTGAGGAATTCCAATCACTCAGGAGTGAAGAGAAATCCTTCGCCTCGAGATATAGCAGCGGACCCGCCGGCACGAGCTTCGACAAAGAAATCTGTGAGGGCGCTGCAGCGCGATACGCAGCCTTTCCGATTCCAGCACAGATCAGCGCGATACAGAAAAGCAAGGCTGCGCGTTTCATTGCTTGCCACCTCCTCTTGAGGCTGAATTGGCAGTGGATGTGGCCGGAGTTTGGAACCGCGGACGCACAACATGATCCTGCTCTAAAGCTTCATGAAGAATTGGCAATCGCGCCGCATTCTGCTGCTCGATTCGAAGGGAAGTTTTCATTTCTTCGATCTTTCTCTGCAGCGTTCTCTTTGCCGTTTGGGGGGTTTCACGGCTGCGAGCGGTTTGGTAGTAAGAGAGTGCTTCAGCAAAGTGTCCGGCGCGCCTCATTGTGTCTCCAATTTCTTGCGCTAGCTGCGCCAGTTGAGCGGTCGGCATCTGGGCTTCTGTAGCTCCCAGAGTTTTGAATTCGTTTCCGCCCTCTCGCTCGTCGTCCTCTCCCGAACTCGCAACCTGCGCTCCGCCGTTCTCGGCCGGATTGTTGCGCAGGAACTGCGTCTGAAAGAGCGGCTCGAGAATTCCGAGTGCGTAGGGATCGGAATGAGTGGCGAGCGAGGCTTGGAATAGCGGCACTCTCGCGGTGTTGCGCCGCGGGAAATCGATCACACAATGGCTCAGTAGCTGAACCTTCGCCTGCGCATCGGAAGTACGCGCGGCAGCTTTGATGCGGCCCTCATAGTAGTAGAATTTGTCGGCAGCGGCGGTCGTAATCGATTCCGCATCAGCGGCGAGCAGATCGAGTTCCCCGCTGCCCAATTCGTTATGCGGACGGCGTTCGAGAGTCGCAGCAGCTTTCAGGCGGATGTCGTAGGGGTTGTCCCCATGGGACGCGATGCTCTGCAGAGCATCGTCCCCGTTTATTGCACCCGAGGACGACCCAAGTTTCGCCAATGCAAGGCGCAGGCGGAAGGAGGCGTCCCAGGGCGCAGACTTGACTAACTGATCCAGGAACTCGACAGCTTCGGCCTCGTGGTGCGATTTCTCTAGCAACGCGGCTGCGGGATCAAGATTCTGAAAGGGATCTCCGACGACCACTACCAGCCTGCGGAGTAGATCCAAGGCTCCGGGAGTATCACCAGACGCCAGACGGATCTCCGCCAAACCAAGGAAATTGGCCGCTAGGAGGTTGTGATCTTCGATATCCCGCGCGAACACGAATTCCAGGATCTTGCGGGCAGATTGTTTGTCGCCGGCTTCGAACAGTTGTCTGGCGGCGTCGCGGAGGATTTCTGCAGAAGGTGACTTTGCGGGCTCAGACCGATACGTGTTCAGTATCGAATCCAGAGTGCCTAGTTGCGCGCCCGCCCGCAATTCGAGCGGGATCAAGGAACTATTCCGCGCATCTTTGGCCTCTTGAGGCAGCCCTGCGATGGCCGTGGCCGCTGAGGAATATTGCTTCGAGTCAACTAAGTAGTTGATCCAGCGCTCCTGCCACGACCTGAGGTCCTGTTGGGCCGACTGACGCTCCAAGCCGTCCAGCTTTGCCATCGCTTCTACTTTCAATCCTAGAATGTGTTCGTAGATGGTCCCGCGCTGAGCTTTGGGAATCCAAGAGGCGTCCACAACGTCCCCAAGAACGTGCGCCGGATCAGGCGCCGTGGACGAGATGTCGATGAGCCACGCCGTTGCTGTAGCAGGAACTCCTTGAGCCCGGTAGGCGGGGTGCAGCACAGCATTCGAGAGCCATGTCCCGTTGTGTCGGAGATAGCTGTGAACGATAGCATCTGCATCGGGCTTCAGTTCGTCGAACAAATGGCGTGTGCGAAGCTGATCGCAGGTTAGGCCGAAGTCACGCCAGAAGCTCTCGGGGATGCGCGAGCTGTTGAGTTGCTTGGAAAGCACAGCAAATGCCCGTTTCCATTGCTCTATGGCTGCTGACCGATCGCCTTGCTTGAAGTAGGCGAGCGCGAGCTTGTCGTAAATGTCGGCGCGGTCGGGCGAGAGTTCAAGGGTGTGATCGTAGTCGGCGATCGCACGCTGGGTGTCTCCGGCTTCGTAATAGTAGTCGGCAAGCGTCAGGTAACCAGAACCGGTTGCCGGACTCTCTTCGAGAATCGCAGGCAGAAAATCTTCGCCACTGCCGAGTTTAACGGTGCCGAGATATTCCCCATAGCGCGATCCGTAGTAGAACCAAGTGTTCCCGGCAAGTTGCTGGTCGCGGTTCACCGGCTTAGTAACCCGCAGGCCGATGGGGTCGTCGCCTAAAGCGGAGATGTAGGCATTGTTAATTTCCGGCGCAGGTTCTGCAAAGTAGAGGCCCACCAGTGCTGTATATGCAATGTTCCACACTGGCGCGCGCTGCTTGCTGCGGGCCTGAACGACTGTGTGTGCCAACGCTGAATTGCCGTGTTCTATCGCATAGGTGGCCGCTGATTCACTTGCAGGATTGCTCCAGTTGCTGGCGATGCGGACCAATTCTTGCGATCGCTTCGCAAGCAGAAGTTGGAAGAATCTTTGTTGCCGGTTTGTGTCCAGGCCATTGCGTGAAAAGATTGTGGTCAGCACGCGCAACTCGCTCTGCTGGTCTCCAGTTGACTGATAGGCGTCGGCTGCCGCAGTCAGCGCTGAACTCGGCTGGGTGCCATTGGCGGTGGCGATCTGCTCCATCTGCAATCCCAGTTCGGCGAAGCGTCCACGGTGCCGTTGAAGGTCAATTAATGGCTGAAGCGCCAGATACTGATTCGGTTGCTGAGACGTCTGGAGGATCACGTCAAAACGCCAATGCGCCTCCTGATCGGCCAATCCCGCGCTCATGGCAAGCGGTATAGCGAACGATGTGACGTCGTCCAGGCTCATGCTGTTATGTTTCGATTCGGCAAACTGCGCGAACGCGAGCCGCTCTTCGGGAGTGAAGTATTTCTCGACGGTGTTGCCCATGTCCTGCAAACCGCCTTTCACGCCATTGCGGGCGGTCTGCAGACGCATCGATCGCGTGTGCTCCCGCCACTGGGGATCCGCCATACCCGTAATGCCTTGCCTCTGCACTTGTGCCTTCAGAATCGGAAGGTTCGCGGTTGAGTCGTCCAAGGCCCTTTGCAGGGTGGCATAAGCTGATTCATACTGCCGCAGGCGCGTCAGGATGCGCACGTAGACCTTTGCGCCTTCATGATATTCGGCATCCGCCAGCAGGTCTGCCGCAGCTTTCTGGACGCCTTGTTCCGCGAATCCGCGTGCCTGTTGCAGCATTCCCCAGTTCTCGAGCCTTTGCGCTACTGCGAAATAATTGCGCGCATTTTCGGGACGACCGTCAATCAACGCAAGTTTCAGGGCAGCAACCGCGTCGGGCACCCTTCCTTGACGCGCCCGCACGCCGGCCGCTTTTTCCATCCACTGCGGATCTCGATACGCGAGTTGGTAGATGTGCTCGTAGTCGGCAGCGGCTTGGTCAAAGCGCATCAGGCGTTCTTCCAGTCCGGCACGAGCGATGTAAAGATCGGCGCGGTCGGGCCGAATTGCGATTGACTTCGCATAGGTGTCGATGGCCGCGGGATAATCTTCCAAATTGGTCTGAATGCGAGCGAGCACCATCGGCCAACGATAATCGCGTGGAGATTGAGCCACCATCTTGCTGTAGAAGCCAACCAGTTGTTGCTGCCGGCCAAAGCGCAGCGAGAATAGAGCGGCCTGGGCGACCAGGGTTTGATCTTCGGGGAAGTTCTTGATCAGTTCGATGTATTGGTCCACCGTGCCGGAGTAGTTGTTCATGCGCGTCAGAGCAGGAATGAGCCCATAGCGAAGCCTGGCAATCTCCGCTTGTCGCGTGTCGGCCGGGAGCGGAGCGCTGCGGAATGCTGCAATTTGGCCACGGTAGAACTGTTCGAGCGCTTGGTGGTCGCCCGCCTGAGCGTAGGTGTCTGCCAGCGCGGCAAGATATTCGGCGTTGTAAGGAGTGTCTTTCAGCAATCCGGCCAGGAGATTTCGGGCTTGCTGGAATTGTTTTGCTTCGGTGGACTTGCGGGCGGCTTCATACGTGAATGGCTTGGATAAATCCGGATACGCGTCCTTCGAGGCTTGCACCAGCACCGAGATCGCCTGCGAATGCATCTTCATGTGCCAGTAGAAATCGACGGTAGCACGCACGACGCCAAGAACTCGAGGATTCTCTCGGTAAAGCGTCTCGACATTGTTTTGTGCGGAAGTGAAATCTTTTCGTCCTTCATAGAGCCGGACCAGCGTGTAGCGCAATTCCAGCCGCGTAGCGGGATCCGTCGTCAAGGCGGCTTGTTTCTCGACGGCATGCTGGCGGACGACTTGCAGCGACTTCTGTTGCGCGAGAGTCTCTATTTGTTCGGCTTGTTCGATCGAGGTTGTGCTATTTGCAAGGGAATTGAGGAAGGACTCCATCTCCGGCTTTCGATTCAGTGCCTCGAGAACCTTCACTCGCAGGTATACCGCGGGCATTACCGGATCCGGCAGCGGGGCGATGGTTGCGGTGCTCTGATCCACCAGACCGCGAAGTTTCGGACGGCGCGCGAGGCCGAGAAGTCGAAGCTCCGCTGAAGAGTTTGGTGCGGCCAAGGCGCCTCTTACATACTCTTGGATAGCGCGCGGGTAATCGCGTTCGTTCTCATGAATCGCACCGGCTTCATAGGCGAAGAGATCGGGATTTACCAGCTTTTGGCGTCCGCTGTTCAGCAACCGCAGTGCATTGTCGAAATCGAAATAGTCCCAGTAGATCGTCGCGGATTGCAGATATCCGTCGGACTGTCCGGGCGCAATCTTCGAAATGCGCTCCCAATAGGGTGCGGCCTGCGCGAACTGCTCCCGGTCGGCGTAGATGTCTCCTATCCGAGCGAGCGTGTCGGAGTCGGTGGGATTCGCCTGTAAGAACTTATCCTGAATGTTCGCCGCGATCGCGGTATCCGCCGGTTCGAAATATGCAAGAGAGCGATACACAGAAGAAGCCGTCTGCACCACGTCTCGCTCCGAAGGATATTGCGCCGCCAGGGACTTCAGAACGGGCGCACTCTCCTCAAAATGAGATCGCCACAGATTGGCGTAAGCGAGGAAGTTCGCGGCTGCAGAATTCTTGTCCCAAGAGGCAGGATCGGGATTGCTGTCTCGAATTGCCATCAGTTCGGACTCAAGCAGGCCGTGGCTCGACAGAAATTCGAAGAAGCGATTCCGCAAATCAACATCTTCGAACCAATGCTGTCGCAGAAGCGTCCGCCACGCGGCCTCATCGTGTGTTGCAGTTGACTGATACGCCGCCAGCAGGTTGCGAACGAACACGGGATTGTGCGGGAAACGTTGATTGGCGTACAGGTTGAACCGAAGGTACATGGCCGGACTGCCGCCGACCACGTTGTCGAAATACTGCTCAAGCTCGCTCCCCTTGAAGCTGGCAATCGCGTCGCGGGTCAGTTGCTCGAACTCGGCATTTCGTTTGTGGCGCAGATAGAAGCGAGCCAGCCTGTCGTACCAGGATTTCTCCGGGAAGCGAGACAGTGCCAACCGATAAACTTCTTCTTGTTGCGAGCCCAGACGGTTCTGATCAAAGAACGTGGCGAGTCGCTCGTAAAGTCCGGGGTCGTCTGGATTGCGGTCGATCTCCCGCCGCAAGACGCTTAGCGCGCCAGGGATATCCTTCTTTTCGACGAGACGTCCGAGATAGCGCTCCAGTACTCGCGAATATTCCGGCGACCGAGGTCCGCTTTTCTCGGACGGCGAAGTTCCAGTGCTCAACTGGAATGACTGGCTCGCCCGGGCTGATGCAACTGGGTGGCCCGAGTCTTCCGATTCTGCCGTCTCTTGCGTTTCGTCTCCTGGTGACGGGGAAAATTCGCTCTCCGTCGCCTCGTAACTAGAAGACCCGAGTGGCACGTTCTGTGACCTGCCGGCGAGTTCCTGCAAAACGCTGTCATAGATAAAAAACTCGTCTTTCGTATCCTCCTTGCGCGCGTACGCATCGGCCATGAGAAGGGCGACGCTGGCGCGCTCCGGTGCGGCAGGAAAACCCGCAATAAACTCGCGTCCGCCTTGGATGACGGCATCGCTCTGTCCCGCGCTGGCATAGTATTCAAGCAACTGCGCGTGCAACTCCGGACGACGCAGTGCCTTCGGAAACTGCTTATCCAGTAGTGCCAGGAGTTCCGCGCCTCGCAATCTTCGGAAATACGGCTGCGCCTTCTGCTCTTCATCGGAATACTGTGACGCCGGCTGCGTCGTATTCAGGAGCAACGAGAGAACGCCATTCAGATATCCAGGGCCTTGGTCCATTGTCGCAATGTCGCGATACATTGAGAGGTCACCGGTCCCGAGACGGATCGGAGTTTCGGGTGCGGTGAGTAGAATGCTCGTGAGTGCGGCAATCGCAGTCTCCTGTGCGTTGGCCAGGTCTTTGGTGTGGTACAGCGCGAAGTAGTAGCGCGCCGCCTCCGGATAGGCGTGAATCTCCTCGAGCAGCCGCGCCAGCGTGAACAGTTCCTGTGAAGTCCATGGCGACTTGACGGCTTCTTTATGAAGGCGAAACTCGGAAACAACCTGCTGCGCCGCTTCGCTCTTTCCTTGCTGCTGGTAGTAATAAAAGAGGCGAGCCGCCGCGTTTAGGTCCTGCGGATTTGCGAGAAGCGCAGCATGAGCATCATCGCGAAACTTACGCAGGTTCTGCGTGTCGCGAAGCAGATCGAAATAACTTTTGACCAGTTGCGGATCCCATAGCGGCTGAAAGCTTTGCTCGTACACTGACAGTCCCTCGCGCACCGATCCACGGCGGTAGTGCACCATGGCCTCGGCTTTCACGGGGAAGACCTGATCTTCGGGGAACTGTTTGCGATAATCATGAACCAGCCGGGCGGCGGCCGGATATTCCTTTTGCGCCACCAGGAACTCCATGAAACGCGCGTATAGAGATGAGTCCGCAGGATAGCGAGCAATCCACGCGCGATACTGGGGAATGGAGACATCCTTCGACATTCCTTGTGCCTGAATCACGCCGAAGATGCGCTCGAAGGCTTGCCACGATCGCTGTTTGGTTCTAGGAGTCAGTTTTTCAGCCGTGATCGGAGGTGCGGTGGCTATAGATGACAGCGTTTTGATCTCGTCGGGCGGGCGAAGGCGCCGGTGGTAGAAGTCCGCGAGCGCGAGTTGCGCTGCGGTCTTGTCGGAAGAGGTCTCAACGTACGCCTTCCAATCTGCTTCCGCCGCGGTGGCATCGAGATCCTTCTCGTCTTCGAGGGCTCGTAAACAGTACAGTTCGGCCGCGCTCGGCTGCGACTTGATTAGTTCGGTGAGAGCGGGACGCGTCTCGTGCGGCGGCCGCCGGAACGCAACTGCCCCGGTCGGCAGCGACATCATCCGGAAGAAGACTGCCTCCAGGGCTGTTCGGGCTTCCACGTTCCGAATCCAGGAGGGCAGTTCGGCGAAAGCGGCCAATGCGCTGAGCAGGCCAAGCAATACCGCTCCTGCAACTACGACGAGCGTGCGACGAGATGACTCAAGGAAGCACTTCAATCTGCACCTCCTGTGTGCCAATGTTGTGCGCGATGTCCTCAGCCGTGACCGTTAGCTTGTACGTCCCGGGGATCGCTTTCTCCGGGATCGTAAGCACGCCTGTATTGGAGGAGACTGCCGCATCCCAGTGCAAAGCGACCGGCAATGCGCCGTCGATACGTGCGACCAGGGTGCGCGTGCTTTCTGAAGCATTCACTCTGAGGGGGACGGTCTCGCCGCGCTGAAAGCGCCTGCGGTCGAGTTTCACGTTGACTACCGGGGGTTTGCTGGCAATGACAAAGGTTNTCCACTCGCGATAGGTGTGCCCAGCTTTGTCGCGCAGAATCAGACGAACCGTATAGGTCCCATCCTGCATGTCCGTCGGTGCAAGAAACCGGGTCTGCCATATGTCCTCGGACGAAAGGTGTCGCAGGGGCTGCACCAAGCCAAAGGGAAAGAGTGCGATGACGGAGACGATCGATTCATCCGTCTTCACCCGAAGAATTGGATCGCCCGGCCGAATGACGCGCGGCCGCAGTAGTGCTCGAGGAACCGCGAGAAAAGATGTGTACGGTGTGACGAACTTGTATTTCCGTGCAAGGCGGACAATCTCGTCGATGGATGCCTGGTCTTCGCCGTCACGCTCGATCTTCGCCAGCAGAGCGTCAACCCGTGCACGTGCCCAGAGCCGCGGCAGTTGTGGATGGTCGAGCGATTCCCGGGGCAGATTTGTCTTGCCATTCACATCCACGGCACTTCCGTCGCGCAGGCCGTGAACTGTGAAGCTGACATTCTGCTGGGGATGTTGGTACCGGCCGATCCACGACGCCAGCGAACCCGAAAACGTCGCGGACTGCAGCGGATAAACCGCGTCCACAGCAGCATCGGGATGGACAGAGAGATCAAGCTGCCCTACGGGACTGCGGCCGATTTTCGAAACAAAAGAATTGAGCTTGAACTCGATTGGCTCGGTGGAGAGTACGTGTTCAAGCAAGCCATCTTGCTGCGCGAGCATGCGGAACAGTGGCAGGTTGGCGTCGTCCCCGACCGCAAGGATGTACGTCTTAGGACGCTTCGCTGGGGGAGTGTCTTTCCACGCGGAGGCGTAAGCCGCGGCCAGCTTTCGATTCTGAATTAGTCCTCGCGTAGCCCCGCCATCACTGAGGATCACCATGTAACTGTTGCTGGCTTCGGCCGCTGATGCTTGCTCAAGTCCGGCTTGCAGCGCGCGTTGTACATCCGTACCCCCGCGCAAGCGGCTGGAGCGAACCGTTGAAATTGCTCGCTGAATGTTCGCGGGTTCTGCCAAGCTCACAGGGACAATCTGCGTCTCGCGATTAAAGAGCACGAGCGCGAAGTGATCTGATGGCCTCAGGGTGCCCAACAAAGTCTCTAGTGCCTGGTAGCTGCAATCGAGTTTCTCCCACTGCATCGAAAGGGACGTGTCGAAGAGCACAATGACCGTTTTCGGTTTCCCGTTCGCCACCTGTAGATCCGGAGAAGGCCCGCCTCCAAAGCCCAGTAGAGCCTCGGCCTGGAAGAAGCCCGGCTCATTCGTGCCGCGGACCGGCGACATCTCCGTGGGCGAAGGCTGGGCGCTGACCGGATTCCGGTAGCTCAGAAGCTGCAGCGTGTCTGCTTCGGCGGCATCGAGGTCGTAAGTCGCCACGAAGTCCTCACCCAGACTTACGTTCTGTCCTTCAAAGTAGCCCTGAACCAGGTGAGCCGTGCTCTGATCGATCTCAAGAGGGAAGGTCTTCGCGGGTGCTTGGAACTTGCGGATTGCATGAGCCGATTGCAACTCGAAGTTGATCTTCAGATGTGCTACCGCCTGAGCTGCGTAGGCGTCCGGACGAAGAGGAATGGCGAAATAGGATTTGAGATTCTCGACCGGAATCGTCTCGTGATATTCGATCTCCAGCCGCTTGGTCCCGAAAGCAGGAATCGGCACAATGCGGGCACTAAAAACGGAACTGCGCTTTGCCTCTTCGGCATCTCTCTCGCCCATCTGGAGCAGGCCAGGGTCGATCGCCTGCTGTTTCATCTGGTTGTAAAGTTCCTCGGCGCGTTTCCGCTCAAGTATCACCGCCGGCAAGCGCACAGGACCGTCCCAAGTGGCGAAGTCGGAAATGGTCGCATGGCTCGGCAGCGCGAAAACGTAGTTGCCTTCCTCGATCGCAGAGGTGTGGTTTGCAAATACCTGGCGCACGAACACTCGCGCGTCCCCATTGTCGATTCGGACCGTAATTTCCATTTCTTCCAGCGACAGGATGGCAGGACTTGGCTGCTGCTTATCCCGAGGAATCAAAACTCCGGCATCGCCAAACAGAGTCGACGACGCGATAAGAAGCAACAACGCGCTGAGGAAGGGACGTTTCATGAGTGCAGCTTGTGCCCCGGTATGCGGACCAGGCCGTTGTCGGTTCCGATGTACAAATAGCCGTTGTTATAGGCGAATGCCGTGACGTTCAGCGATGGCAAGCCATTGTGAATGACCGACCAGCGCTCGGAGTGGCGGTCGTATACGTAGAGCCCATCACCCAGAGTGCCCGCCAGAACAAAGTCGGCTGTGACCAGCATCGCGTTCGGATTGACTTCTACCGGACCCGAGGCCGTTTCGAACGCGTGAAATCTCCCGGAGGAGTCCAGGCCGAGAACACCAGCTCCGTACGTCCCAACCATCCACTCCGACCCAACACGCACAATGGCTGTGATCCAGTTGTGCTTGAGATTGGAATTAGACGTCGTGTAGTTCACCTGGACATTGCCTTCATTCAGCTGAGACAAGCCTCCGAGTGTCCCGGCCAGAAGTTCGTCGCCTGTGACTCCGAGCGCGTACACGTGATTGTTTACCAATCCGTGGAATGCATACATGCTGCGCGCTCCACTCCCGTCCAGAAACGTGAGGCCCGCCGGTGTCGCAAGGGCGAGGCCGTTACGATAGCCCACAACGTCGGTTACATGGTCAGCGATCAGCCCATCGGCGCGGGTGAGAACCTGCTGTTCACTGCCGAAGGCGTTCAAGCGTACGAGGCCGTTCGCGGTGGCAACATCGATTGCGCTGGTTTTCGGCTCAGGGAAGATTCGATTAATGCAGAAGACGTGCTCGTCTTCCACATGCAGCACGCGGCGGCCATCGGAGGCAAGCAGATCCAGTCCGCGATCGAAGTAGCCGATCCAGAGTTGTCCGTTGGAATCTGCGGATAGTGCTGAAATATTCCGGTCGCTCAGGACGGCGCTGCCGGGTTGAAGGACGCGATCCCAGCCAAACGCATGTGGAGCAAGCCGGAATACGCCATCGCGGGCGACGGCATAGACGCTATTTCCGGAGAGGAATGTTTGCCGGACTTCGGTGAGTTGCGATGAGTTTCCGACGGGCGAATTCGGGTGACGGCCCGTCAGCGTGATCGGGAGTACGCCCTGATCCTCGGAGCCCACGTAGAGAACGCCGGGAGTCACGAGCAGAGAAGTAACCAGGACGCCGGGTACAAGCACACGCGCAAAGCGTCCAGACTGGAATACTGCCACCCCGGTCGCGGTGCCAACGTAGGTCGTGTCGCCCGATATAGCCAGCGACTGCACCTGCGGATCAGGGAGTCCCTGCTGTTCTGAAAATGAGTCAATCTGGCCAGCGTGAAAATGAAGGACGCCACGATCAAGAGTAGCCACCCACAAGTCTGATTCGCTGCCGGCCAGCGCCGTTACATGCACGGCGTCCAGCAACGGATGCAGCACTTCAATGTGCTTGCCGTCATACAGGAGCACGCCGCGTTTCTTCGTCCCAAACAGAAGATGACCCGAAGCGACCGGCAGCATGGACGTGATCGCACGAGCCTCGGGTTTGTGGGCGACGATTTGCCGGAAGGAACTGCCGTTGAAGGCAAGAATGCCATCCTCAGCCGTCGCGATGAGAAGCTCTGATTCATGAGAATCAATCAGGACGCCAGTCGACAATGCAAGCACAGGGCTCGCTGGCAACTCACTCCCGACCGCATATGCATGAATCAGCGTACCGTCCATGTCGTACGCAAATAAGCCCGTTGGACCAGCAATGTAAAGATGGTTCTGGAAGATTGCCGCCTGGAGAAAGCTCTGGGGAGAACTGACGGTTTCGAATCCGGGGTTTGCTGGCATGACCAGGGCTCGGGTCACAAACACGAACTCGTGTTGCGAGCGGACAGCGTCTGTGGCCTGGCGCATGGCGCGTGAGCTCCGCCAGATCACAGTGCCTGCGCACGAGATTGCGACCGTCAGAACAACCGCAATGGCGACACGCCACGACAGGAAGACCCGCTTCATATGCTCTTGGCCGGGACAGCGAACTATAAACTTCAAATCCGGCTCTGCCAATCACGAAGCAAGACGTGGACCAAAGCGAAATCCAGATTTGTAGGGGTGTTTTCGAAGCCCTGGTCAGAACGACCGTGCACTTTGAGAGACGGTGTATCAGGTGTGACACGCCTGGGGACGGCATCACGAACTGTTCGACTTCCGCCATCGCAGGTCAGTGGCCCACCAAGCCCATGGGAGTGCCCTGGCATCGGCGCACGGACTCCGATAACATGGAACTTGCATTCTGTCAAATTTGGAGTAAAATAAATCCATAGTTGGAGGACAGCAAATGGCCACAATGCAACCGGCCGTTGTCGGCTTCACCTGGGATATCGCCGTTGATTTATCGAGGAAGGAAAACCGGGTGCGTCTCAGCCCATCTGCAATCAAGGGCCTGATGCGTATCGCCGAACATTGGCGCATTCGCGACGACGAGGCGCGTGTGCTGTTAGGAGGCATGTCCAACGGCAGCTTCTATACCTTGAAGAGCCGCACCGGCAAGACATTGGACGAAGACCAACTCACTCGAGTTTCTCTTCTCGTCGGTATCTACAAGGCTCTTAACATCCTCTATAGCCAGAAACTAGCCGATTCCTGGATGACCTTTCCGAACACCAACCCCATGTTCGGCGGAGACACTCCGCTGAACTACGTAAAGAAAGGTGGGATTCCCGCACTGCTGCGGGTTCGGCAGCTCTTAGACGCTCGCCGCGGTGGCCGATGAAGTCTCCCAAACAGACGAAGATCAAGCAAGACGCCACTCACCGGCTGATCCCTTACCGCTACAGCCATCGTGGCAAGCCTATCCTCAATCTGCTGGCCGACGATGACGAGGACTTTCTTACCGACTTAATCGAGCTCGAGGGCGCAACGAATGATCGATTACTGGGCGAAAGCGGGAGGTTGCCCGGAATCAGCACCATCGAACTTGTGTCCGGATTCCGGCTGGCGCACATTGTGAATGCGACTTTCACGCACGCGAATCCCCTCGGTGGACGATTCAACAATCCGGATCGCGGAGCCTGGTATGCGGGATTCGAAATCGAGACGTCCCAAGCCGAGATTGCGTTCCACCGCTCCGCAGAATTGAAAGAAATTAGTTGGCAGAACGAAGAGATCTCCCCGTATATCGATTATCTGGCTGACTTCGGCTACGACTTCCACGATATCCGGGGCGATCCGAAATTCAGGGACTGCCTCGACGCGAAGAGCTACACAGCATCGCAGGTACTGGGTTCCCAGTTGCTCAATAGCGGATCAGCGGGAGTGGTTTATCCGAGCGTACGCCAAAAAGGGGGCGTGTGCATTTCCTGCTTCCGTCCGCCGCTCGTATTGAATGTGCGGGAGGGGGACATGCTTAGGTTCACATTCCGCAACACAGAATTGGCAGGCGTTGCGATAAGCGACTGAACCGCTTACAACAGCAAGGGGCCGCATCGAGTCGATGCGGCCCCATTTAGCTTTGCAGATTAGTTTGCGGTAAGGAAAATCGGCTTATATCCAATTGCTACCGTACTGCCGCCCAGTTGGCTCTTCGTGCCAGTTAGGTCGATTTGATAGTGATACTCGGTCGGATACGTGTACTTGGACGTCGTACACGAACGGTTGTGACAGGACTGTGCCGTATCCCAGACAATTTGACCACTATCGAGGTTGCAGGTATAGACGGTGCCGCTGGCAACGCAAGGGCTGATGGAGTGGTTAAGGAGCCATCCTGCGACTACGTCGAATGCAGTGCCGGACTCATTGCCCTGCAGACCGAGCGACCCTGCATCCCAGGTATAGATATATTGCCGTTGCACGCCGACGCCAGCACGAAGGGCAAGGGATCTCGCCACAAAGCCCGCCAGTTGATCCGGATCGGTCATCTGGCCAGGCTTGATTCCGTACTCATCATCCCAAATGGGCAGCTGCGTGAGATTCCGCTTAGACAACTCTGCGGTTACATCGTTGTACATGGTGAGGAAAGCCTCGGGGGAGGCATTGGTTGAACCCTTTCCTCGCAAATGTGCATTCACGATGTCGAAGTTCGCCGCACCGCCCGCTGCCACGTAGTTGTCGAACCAGGTCGCCATCGTCGGCCCATGCGCCGACGGGCTGAGGATCTTTGCGTTCGGGTCGATGGAGCGGATGATAGCAGCGGCGTCCTTTCCCATGCGAACGATCTGTGCCGTTGTGCCACTGAAGAAGCAGGTGCAGTCCGCTTCATTCCACAGTTCGTAGTAGGCGATCTGGCCCTTGTAGCGCGTCACCAGCGCGGTGACGAAATCGGAAAAGTAAGCGTCGGCTCCCGTTCCGTCGGCGTTCAGGTCCTTCGGAGGCAAGCAACTATATCGGCCCTGTGCGCCGCAGGGACTGCTCTTGGGGCTTGTGCCGGCCCATTGTGGGGTACTACCAATCGTGTAGAGCACATCCACGTGCTGTGCCTGTGCCTTACTGATCCATGTATCGAGGCGAAGCCAGTCGTATACGCCCTTTGCAGTTTCGATCTGCGCCCATTTCACGTTGTCATCCCACAGACGGATGCCTCCGAGCGTGGCGACCTGCTTCTGGCCGTCGGTAGGAGGCCAGACTCCCCAACCGTGAAATCCCGCGCCGAAAAATGATTCATTGATGGTAGTGCCGGCCAGCTTCATCGTGGCAGCTGTCGCCGCTTTGGGCTTTGGTGCTGTCACCAGGATGGACGCCACGCTCGCCTTGCTGGAATCCACGAGGCTCGTCGCTTTTACGGTGATGACAGTGTCGGAGTTAACTCGAGGTGCATGGTACAAGCCTGTGCTTGAAATCGATCCAGCGGACACGGACCATCTGACTGCGGAGCTTGGAGTGTTTTTGACCAGAGCAGTCAACTGCACTAACTGCGAGGAAGCCACGGTCGTGGTATCGGGCGAAACCGTGACAATGATGGGCGACCTTACTGCCTGCGCCAGCGACAAACCGGATGCAAGTGCGAACGCCATTACCGCGCACACAAGGGCGGAGTATTTGCTCATCACTAGACCCTCCAAAGAATTTTCGAGAAAGCGGCCAGAGAGCGAAACGTGCACCGGATATCAATCAGACGAAGTGAGAAAACACTACTGGGGCCCGCACAGCGTGGATTGTCTTGTAGAGTAAACCAAAACTGGTTTGCATTGACCCAAAGCTAATTACTCAGAAGTGCATGGTTTTGGTTAGCACGTTTTGTTTCCCAAGGCCGGACGCGGATGTCGGCCTGAAACGTAGCCCCAGACGCATTCGTATGTGGGCGAGCAGACGAATACTCCTCTCCGGAGATCGGATTCAGCAGGGGATTAGCCAGGCTGGGAAAGACAGCTTGCCTGGATCAGTGCGTGAAGGACACGTTGAGGCCGGTGGTAAAGATGACATCGTTCTTCTTGGACCCAGTCGGCGGGTTTGAAACATAGATGTCGCCGAACTGATTCTGCCAGCCGAACCACTTGTTGATCTTCGTCACTGTGCCTACGTTGAATGTGAATCTGTACTCGCCGGTGTTCTGCAGATTTGGGTAGAAGGCAACATTCTGAACGAGGACTGTGCTCTTCCCCAGTTTCTGGTTGAGCTCTTCTCCGAGCGTTAGTGCGACAAAGCGATTCGTGTGGCCATAGGATTCGAAAACTCCGGGCGCGATCAGAGCCCCGTTCGAGTACGTCTCGTGCGTGTAGTTCAGGCCGCCAAGGAAATCCAGAATTGTTCGGGAGTTGTTGATGGCGTGCAATCCGAAGCCGCCGGTATAAACCTGGCGCAAGTCCAGGAACTGAAGAGCATTCGCCATGAAATCGCCGCTGCCAAACCAGAACACCCGGGCACTGAGGTTCCGATCGTAGCGAAATCCACCTTGCTCCAGGTTCGCGACTGTACTCGGGTCCGCGAGGTGATTTGTAGTGTTGATGGAACTTGCGTAAAGAGTGATCTTGTCGTTCAACGTCGGATGCACAGCATTGAAAGCCAGCGCCAGATTCTCCGTCTCGCTGTTTCCGCGAGCGATGGAGAAGCCGACATTCGCGCCTCCCTCCCATCCATGCATCAGTCCTGGGTGCAGCGACTTCTCGTAAGCTTGCTGCTCGGCATCGTTGCGAATGAGCGTCACATCCTCTTTCGTTGCTTCAACTGTACCGGAGGTCTTCGTCGCGACTTCGATCTTCCCGTCTGTGGTGGTCACTGGGCCCACAGCTGTCTTTCCGTCTTTGAGGCTCACATGGACTTCCTGATCTGTCTTAATGTCCTGAATGGCCTCGAACTCAAGCGTTACATCTCCCGCAGCATCCGTGTGAATTACGAGAGTTTTCCCATCGGATTTCACGACTGTGCCGGTCAGCCGGTCGCCGTTCTTGAGAGTGACCTGGTCGCAGAACAGAATAGATGAGAGTGCAAAGAAGGCAATTAGGGTCAGAAATTCGAATCTACGCAACGCAGCCCACCTCCACCTTGTAGAGTGATGTGCCCGGGAGCCAGTTGAAGCCCGAATACGGATTAAAACAGGATTATAGACGTGGAGACAAACAGACGCGGAATTGCCGTCATCTTCGCATCTTGCCGAAGAGGAGACTAGCTCTTAACTTCAGTCTTCTTGGTCGGGTCGGTGGAGGCCTGCGCCTGGGAAGTGTCCTTCATTCCATCCTTCAGAGCGCGGATTCCATCGCCCAAACCTTTGCCCAGCTCAGGCAATTTCTTGGGACCGAACACCAGCAGAGCAATAAAGAAGATGACCAGCAGGTGCATCGGTTGAAATAGACCTTCTAACATCGGAGCCTCCGAGAAATAAGCAAGTCCGATCATACGCTATTCGAGCGCGGCGGGGAAGGTCCAGGAATCCAGGCCGGCGGCTCGGACCGCTTTTTCAGCCTTCTGTCTCACCCCGCGCCGCGCTCGGTGAAATCAGGTACGAGGACGGGTGATTGAGATCACACCGAGCTACAACAGCTGGTGCAATCCTGCAAAAGGGGCATCGACCCGAGGGGTTACCTCCGTGATCTTACCTCCGGGTTCGCGGCCGGGCTATGTTTCAGGTGGCTTCTCTCTAGAAGAAGTTTATTTCTTCGGTAGAGCACTGCCTGCAAGCCAATCCACAAGCGGGGAGTCCGGTGAGAGTAAAGGCTTCGCTATCCTTCGTCATCATCCTGTTATTTGCGGCGGGCACCGCAACTCTTTCCTACGCGCAATCGGCAGCCACCCAGACGGTCACTACAAGGCAACTGACAGCCTGGTTAATTGGAGGAGTGTCCAGCAGTCGGTTAGCTGGGCTCGTCTCAGAACGCGGACTCGCCAATCTCCCGACACACAATGAATTGCGGGAGTTGCAATCGGCTGGCGCGGGGAAAGACTTGCTGCGTGTGGCGGAGTCAGGCAAGGTCGAATCCGCTCAGATCGGGCCCGAGATTCCCTCGGACCTCATCCAAGCGGCGATCGAAGCGCGCCAGCAGCACCTTCACGAGTCGGAACTGCTGCTTCGGAAAGTCGTGGCATCCCACGCGGATGACAGCGCTATTCATTTCGCTCTGGGAGTAATGCTCAGACAGCAGGAGCAGTGGGATGACGCGTACGACGAACTCGCGGCAGCCCTGCGATTCATGCCCGAGCTGGCTGAAAATCACAGCGCCATGGCGTACCTGTTCTATCGGATAGACGATGGCCCAAATTCGATAGCCGAGGCTCGCACGGCGCTGAGCATCGATCCGAAAAATTCCGAGGCATATCAATATCTCGGACTCGGTCACTACTCGCTTGGACAGTATCAGGCCGCGGTTAACGCGTATGCCGAAGCCCTGGAGCGTGATCGCGACAATCCAGACACCTACTACGATATGGGAATTGCTCTGCACGCCGCAGGCGATGTTCCCCATGCCCTGGCCGCTTATGAGCACGCGATTCGGCTTCGTCCTGGTTTCTGGGAAGCGCATTCCAACCTGGCGCTGGTTCGGCACGAGCAAGGCAACCTTACCGAAGCGGTCGCAGAGTACAAGCAGGCGAAGCGCATTGCACCGGGCGAGGCCTCCGTCCGGAACAATCTTGGAAATACCTATTGCGACAAAGGCGACTATGACGCCGCGATTCAGGAGTTGCGAGAGCTATACCGTCAACATCCGGAATGGCAGCAGGGGCATGGTTGCCTCGCCAGCGCGTACATCGCTAAGGACAACTACGATGCAGCGGTAGAGGAACTGCGCCTCGCGGTGCGGCTCAATCCCTCTGGAGCATCCGAGCACCGCGCTCTCGGGCAGGCCTTGATGCTTGCCAATAAGCCGGGAGATGCGTTGCGCGAACTGCGTATCGCCGTTCAACTCAATCCCGATTCCGACGTCGCGCATCATCTGCTCGGGACGGTCTTGTTCCAGGAGCAACAGTTGCACGCTGCCGAAAAAGAATTCCGCGAAGCATTGCGGGCGAACGCCTCCGCGGACAATCACTACTCCCTGGCTGCCTGCTTGATGAGCATGGATCGTTACGACGAGGCCTTGTCGGAACTGGAATTTGCGTCGCGGCTAGAACCAGAGAAAACACTATACCGGGCCAGGCGCGAAGAACTCCTGAAGTTGATGAAAGAAACAAAGACGCGCTAAGCCGTCTTCAAAGCAGGATCTGGAAGGGCATGCTCATCATCCGGCATAGCCTCCGAGAAGCCGTGACGGCGAGCGCAAGCTAGTTTGAAGGAGATCGCGGCTCTTCGGTGTCCGCAGGGTCAGTATCTGCCCCTGTACTAACGTGAATGGTCGAATCCGGAACTGCTTCGTACACTGAAGTCGGTTCGAGACTCGAAGAAGGGAATTCGTGATGGCGACGAACGCTACGCAGACGCAACAAGCCAGTGGCGCCGCTGTTCAGGCGGCCTTAGCTCGCGAGGCGGGCGTCCGTCGATCCGATATCCCGCCGCAGAATGACACTCAACGCAAGCCTGCGGGATACGGCTT
>C688J18823_10000035_pt1 | contig 75197 bp, 62 predicted proteins | sample HopSoiMetagenom1_FD_18823 | JGI IMG/M metagenome (IMG submission 18823)
AGGACAAGCCGTTTTTGCAGGTCAAAACCCTTTACCTCCCCCAGCACGACCTCAGTATTGGCGGCCCGCCGCAGCACGGTACGCACGGGAGAGGCAATTTCAGCAGGTGAAAGCACTGCCAGCGCCACCTGATAAAGCAGCGGCTGAAAGGTATGGTGGTTTTTGCGGTCCACCACGGTTACGTCCACAGGAGCATTGGCCAGGGCCTTGGCGGCATTCAGCCCGGCAAAACCCGCCCCAATGACCACTACCCGAGGTCTAGTAACGTGCTGTGTCATCGGTAACATTGTAGCCAGCCATAACCCAACGTACACTGCTGAAGGTAAAAGCTTTATTGGCCCCACGGCCGGAGAGCTGGAGATCGGACGACCGAGAAAAGCGCGATTTTAACGAGCAGTTTCTAAGCGCGCTCCCCGATTGCCTTCCCTGCGGCTCCGTGCTACGTTGCAGCCAATTCAGCAGCGCCAAATATATAGATCGTTTTGCTGACGCCCAGGATTCTTTAGTCTAGTGAAACCGGATTCTTTGGTACGAGTTTAAACATGCACATTGATGATCTGCTCAGAATTGCGATGGAGCGTAAAGCCTCCGACTTGCATTTGAAAGTTGGCAACTATCCGCACGTGCGCGTGGACGGCGAACTGGTGCCGCTGACCGAGCAACCACGCGTTTCCGCGGAAGACATGTTGAACATGGCTTTCAGCATGATGTCCAACCGGCAAAAACAAAAGTTCAAAGAAGTGGCCGAGCTCGATATGGCCTATGGCGTCGCCGGCCTGGGACGCTTTCGTGTCAACGTCTTTCAGCAACGCGGCAACGTCGGACTGGTACTGCGCGTGATCCCCACCAAGATCCGCGCTCTTGAAGAACTTTATCTGCCCAAAGTAATTGAACACATTTGCGAAGAGGCCCGCGGACTGGTGCTGGTAACCGGCGTGACCGGTTCAGGTAAGTCAACCACACTGGCCGCCATGCTCGATCGCATCAATTCCAGCCGCTCTGAGCACATTATTACGATTGAAGACCCTATCGAATTCCTTCATCGTGATAAGAAAGGTTTTGTCAACCAGCGTGAAGTGGAGGTGGACACTCCCTCGTTCGGGTCAGCCTTGCGAGCTAGTTTGCGTCAGGACCCGGACGTGATCCTGGTGGGCGAAATGCGCGATCTGGAGACGATTTCCACCGCGCTGCACGCCGCCGAAACCGGCCACCTAGTTTTCTCAACACTGCATACATTGGATGCAGTCGAAACCATCAACCGTATCATCGCTGTATTTCCTCCACCGGAGCAGAAGCAAGTGCGTATGCAGTTAGGCGCCACATTGCGGGCCGTCGTCAGCCAGAGACTTGTTAAGCGTGCTGACGGTGCAGGCCGCGTCCCAGCCACTGAGGTCCTGATCTCTACCGCGTTTGTCCGCGAGTGCATCATGACCCCGGAAAAGACGCGCCTGCTTCATGAGGCCATTGGCGCCGGTACCTCCCAGTACGGTATGCAGACGTTCGACCAGTCCCTCTACGATTTGTACTCGCAAGGCCTGGTCAGCTATGAAACCGCCTTGGAGAACGCCAGCAATCCGGACGACTTCAAGCTCAAAGTGCAAGGCATCCATTCCACAGCCGATGCTGCACGCGAGCAAATGGAGCAAGCCGGATTTAGCGCCGGAAGAGCGTAATAGCTCAACTTGTAAACAACCACCAAACGAAATACCCAGAGGAGACGTTGGAAGAAACGACGTCTCCTTACTTTTTTAAGAACGATTGTGGACCGCAGGACTAGGCATGGGTAGGCATGGGGAGAGAAGCCCTCGCCTGCGATGCGATTCGTGAGAAAATGTAAATCGAGCCCCATCCTTTCGCAAAAAGCGCAAAAGGATGGGACATCCGGCCACTTCCCGGTTTTGTTGAGGGTTACGGTGCCAAGGCTGTCAGGTCCTGGCTGATCCAAGTGGAACCGTTCCACAATAATTGATAAGTGTGGTGGTTAGCACCCATGAAGACAACTTCCGCGTTGTTGCCTCCTAGAGTATAGGTTGACAGGGCGCTTCCAGACGCAGCCGGCGGCCCACCCGACAAGGCCGTGAGATCCTGGCTTATCCACGTAGACCCAGGAATCCAGACCAATTGATAAACATGCTGATTTGTCCCTAAGTAAACCACCTGCTCGTTGTTTGGCCCCACCGAGTAGTTTGCCAAAGCGCTTCCCGGAGCAGCTAAGGGCGCAAGCGTACCAGAAAAATTAGTCAGATCCTGTCTTATCCACGTAGACCCAGGAATCCAGACCAATTGGTAAACATGCTGATCAGCGCCCAAGTAAACAACCTGAGCATTGTTGCCGCCCAAGGAGTAACTGGTCAACGCGCTTCCCGTCGCCGCGAGAGGAGAAAGCGTACCGGAAAAACTAGTCAGATCCTGGCTTACCCACGGAGAACCGGAAGCCCACGCCAGCTGATAAATGTGTTGGTTAGTCCCTTCATACACCACTTGCACATTTGAGGGGCCAACAGAGTAGGCAGTAAGCGCACTTCCCGCCATAGCCAATGGCGTGCTCGCTCCCGCAATGGCTGACAGATCCTGACTCACCCAAGGCGCATTGTTCCAGGCCAACTGCTTGACGTGCTGATCAGTGCCCAGATACACCACTTCCGCATTTAGAGAGCCTAGAGAATAACTGAACACCGAGGTTCCAGGGGCAGCCAGATTACTAAACCCGCCCGACATGGATGTGAGGTCCTGACTGATCCAGTTCGAAGGAGGACCGGGCCAAGCCAATTGGTAAACATGCTGATTGGCGCCGACATAGTTAATATTGGCATTCGATGAATTCAGGCTGAAACTGCTCAGCCCGCTATCCACCGCCGCTAGGGGCGTGCCAGTTCCAGCATTCGCTGTCAGATCCTGGTTCACCCACGTCGAACCATTCCAAGCGAACTGTCGCACATGTTGGTTCGTATCCAGAGAGGCCACTTCAGCATTGGCGCTGCTAAGGGTGTAGCTCTTTAAAGGAGATAGACATGAGCGTAAGGCGCGATTCACGTTAAGTCGCCCTCCGGTAATGGTTTTTCCCACGAGCGCTGAAATCGGGTCAACGGCATTGAGAATCGTGCTCTTGACGGTAAGGGTATCCAGGTTGCAAGCGGAAAGAATGAGCGCAGCCGCTCCGGAGACGTGAGGGGTTGCCATTGAAGTCCCATCCAAAGACTGGTAAGTCGCCCCTGGAAAGGTTGATAGGATGCCAACTCCGGGAGCTCCCAGATGTACTGTAGTTGATCCAAAATTGGAAAATGATGCGAGCTGATCGTTGCTGTCAGTTGCGGCCACGGCGAGAACATATTGGGTGTTGTAGCTGGCAGGATATTCGGGGATTGTGTTATTGTTGGTTCCGCTGTTGCCGGCAGCAGCAACAAATAACATATTGTTGCCTCCCGCCCGGTTGATTTCATCCAACAACGCCTGTGAGAATGGGGCACCGCCCCAACTGTTGGACAAAACCCGCACATTCGGGCTTTGCGAAGTCAGGTTCGCCAGTACCACGAATTCAATAGCATTAATGGCGCCCGCGGTTGATCCAGCACCCGTAGAATCAAGAAACTTGCTCCCCATGATCGAAGTGGTCCAATTCACACCAACCACTCCGACACCGTTATTTCCGGTGGCGCCTATTGTGCCAGACACATGTGTCCCATGGCCGTTATCGTCAAACGGATCGCAACTATTGGTAATGGCATTGAACCCGTGGGTCCCGGCCGCACAAGTAATATTCACACCTCCAATTCTTACAGTAAATAATGCAGGTGCGCTCCATACGTTGCCCACCAGATCCGGATGCGTGTAGTCAATGCCGCTGTCAACCACTCCAACCGTCACACTGGCGTTCCCAGTGTTCTTCTCCCACGCTGAGGGCGCGCCGATTTTCTGCAGCCCATAAAGCGATGAAAAGCTCGGATCATTCGGTGTGCGATTTACACGAATGATAAAGTTCGGCTCAACATATTCCACATCCAAGCGTGAACGGATTTGCTGAATTAACTCTGCAACATTCCTGCTCCGCGAATGCAGCCGGCGTACAGGAATGCCACCGATTAACCGATTTTCATTGATGTCATTTCCGGCGGCAATTTCCGCGAGAGATCTCGCCTCTGCCTGTTCTAACAATGCTCCCGTAAGATGTCTGGAATGGTTGAATTTAACCAGAACTTCGTTACTCACGACCTCATTACCATTGAATAGATCCGCTTTCAACTGGGCGTTGCTTGATATTGATGCTAACAACACAATCAGGCCTACTAGGTATTTAACCCTAGAATAAGTCATAGGTTCTCCTAAGTTAAGTGGTTTATGCGAAAATCAAATTTTCACTAGCGGACGGCGTGGCATTAACAAAGCATAAGGATACTTCTAGCTTGATGTATTCTATACTTTATATCAATAGTATTATTTTGATGTTTATAGAACACGGCCTTTTTGATAATCATTGTTTGCAGAAGCTTATGAAAGATTGTGAACTATCTTCAAACCATTTTCCCTGAGCTAACCTTCTCGAAAATAGAACAAGGCGGCCGAGTCGCCCAAACCTTACTTATTTTCTTGTCCCCGTCAGCACATGGCGGATACCTTGGCACCCATTCTTTTCGCGCTTTCTGTGAAAGAGTAGGATTCGACACAGTATTCCTTTCCCTGTTTCGGCGCACCAAAAGAAGTGTCAGGGGCTGACTTGAGCTTTGGCTCGAGATGAGCGCAGTGAATCAAGGGCTGCGAAGTCGGGCCGCCAATTGTCTGCAAACCATCCTTGCGCCGCAGGCCCGGGGTCCCCGACACGCGCTTCGCGTGGCGGGGTGGAGATCCGCGCGCAGCTGCTCCCAGCAAGTATGGTTTTGGCTTGCTGGGGCGAAAAGCAGCGGAGCGCGCAAAAAATTCCTCTGCCGCATCCTTTGACTGAGCGCAACGGGTGGCAGTTCGTCCCACAGTAGTAGAATCTCAGGCTCTGTACAGGATCGCAAAATCTATGCACCCGACACTTCTCGCCACATTCTTGCAAACCCCTGGCACAGCGGTGGCAATGTGCTCCGCCCTCATCGCGCTTTTCTTGATCGGGATATGGGCCGCCAAAAACGATATTGCCCAGGCCCGCGGCCTGGACAAGATCGTGGCCTTGACCAATCTGAGTTACGCTGCGCCGCTGGCGGTCTTCGGCGCACTGCATCTCTTTGGCCCGCAATTCGTCAAAGACCTTGTGCCGCGATACATGCCAGGGCGTATGTTCTGGGTGTATTTCGTTGGCTGCGCGTTGATTGCCGCGTCCCTGAGCATCGCCACCAAAATTGGCGTGCGCTGGTCCGGCCTGCTGGTCGGAATCATGATGTTCATGTTTGTCGCGATGCTCTATCTTCCTTCAGGGCTGCGCCACCTGCACGCCAGAATTACCTGGACAATCGTCTTCCGCGAGTCGTCGTTCGGCGGCGCCGGCTGGCTCCTTGCGGCAACGGCAAAGGACGGATGGCGCGGGCCCGTCAAGAGCACGCTGATTACAGTGGGGCGCATAGCCATCGCGCTCGCGGCAATTTTTTTTGGCATTCAACACTTTCTCCACCCACTGGGACTTCCCGGAGTCCCGCTCGAAAAACAGATGCCTGCCTGGGTACCGATGCCCGTGCTCATTGACTATGTGACTGGCGCGGCTCTTATCGCTGCCGGGATATGCATTCTGCTGAACAGGAAAGCTCGGACCGTGGCAGCCAGTGTCGGCGGTTGGATTTTGCTGCTGGTCCTCGTCATCTATGGGCCTGTCTTGATCATGGCGTTGTCCGACCCGGGCCTCGAAGTCAAGATAGAGGGGATCAACTATTTCGCCGATACGCTGCTGTTTGCCGGAGTCATCCTCGCGGCCGCAAGCGCGGCAACACAATCACGCACGGAACTTTCTGCTTCAGATTAGGTAGCATGTTCGTTACGACCGATCTCCATCCACCACGCAAGCAGCGTGCCGGAGAGTGGCGCAAGGATATGTTTTTTAAATCCTTACGGTCCGCCTCGCAAACAGCGCGAAACGATGGGACCTTGCCCAGGCTACTACCAGCCATTCCGTAGCGCGCGCTATATATCAACAGTTCCTCTCACTGATTATGCAAGTCTCGCAGGAACTCCGCCGGGACGGGCTCGCCCGTCAGAGTCTTCAAAAACTCTTTCAGCTGCCGCTTCTCGACGGCCGACAAATGCAACGGCTGGATCTGTTTCGGCCCACCTAGAAAAGTTCCTTCGGGGTCGCCACCGCGATCGTAAAACTCGATCACGTCATCCAGCGTCGCGACCTGGCCATCACGGAAATACGGAGCAGTTTCGGCCACCTGCCGCAGTCCCTTGGTGCGCCACAGGCCCACGGGAATCGTCTGCCGGCAGAAGTCTCCGTTGCGCGTTGTCGTGGGATCGTCACTGAAATGGCCATTCACGTTGAAGTTGCCGTCGGCAACCGCAGGATCGCAGATCAGCGCCTGGTTGGCCGTGCGGCCTTTTTCGGTTGGGTCAGCGTGTGGTGAGAGCGTGGTATCAATCTTCAGGCCAACCACATGAAAGTCGTCGTCAGAGAGCAGGGGTCCGTTGTGGCAGCGCACGCAACCCGCCTTGCCGATGAACAGTTTCAATCCCATTTTCGCATCGCGGCTGATCGCGTCACGCTGTCCGGCGACGTAACGATCAAACGGCGCATTGCGGCTGACCAGCTTGCGCAAGTAGGCCTCAATGGCTTTGCCGTAGTTCACCAGAATTCGATTCACGATTTCCTTGTCCGCAGCACTCAGGCTGTTCCAGTTGGCCTGGTCAGTGTATGGAGAGCCGGTGGCGGGAAAGCGTTGTTTGTTGGCCAGCAACGGGCTGAGTGGAAAATCCGGAAACGCCGCGTTGTAGTCGTCACGATAATGATCAAAGATCACGTGCGCCAATTGCAGACGGCTGCCATTCTGCACTGGCGGACCTTCCGGCTCGCTCTGCGCGTCAAACCATTCCGAATCGGAAAAGCCGTCGTTCTCGCGCCAGTGCGCTCCTGCGCGATGGATGTAAAACACCGTATTCACCACGCTGCTCACGTTGCGCGTCATCCATGCCGAGCCTAGCGCGGTCGCGTTAGGAATCGGTCCGCCATTGTTGGAGCGGATATCGTACAGCCAGACCGATTCCGGCATGTGGCAGTTGCGGCAGGCAATCTTGCCGACCTCACCAATCGCGCCCAGCTGTCCTTCCTGCGGAGTGCCGATCTGTATGGGACCGGAGAGGCGCGGCTCAAAGAAAAGTTTCTGCCCAAGCAGAGTCGCCGTGGCTGAGTCTCGATACTTGTTGGTCGCGTCAACGGGCAGGTCAGGAAGCGGAGAGAGCGTCTCAATCAAGGCGCGGTCAGCCGGCGAAAAAATTTCACTGTCGTTGGTTCCCTGCGCGGCAGGCCTTGTTGCGGCAGAAGCCCCGGCCGGAGCGCCGGCATTCAGGGACCAGGATGACAACAAACCCAGAAGCACCAGAACTGAGAACGCATATTTCATTGGCTATCTCCCATCCGCGCAAGATTACCACTTGACCAGGGAAAGCGATGTTAAATTATGCCTTATGCTTCCCCAATGCTCGGCCAGATCTTCCCATCGTTGTGGTAGCGGGGGATAGTGTTCCGAAAAAGTAACTCTGTGTTATTGCTTCTTCTTTTTTGTGGTCGATTCCGGCTGTGCGCCGGTAACGCTGGCCAGCACGTGATCGAATGCTTCCTTGGCCGTCATCTCTTTGCTGCGGCTCTTGTTTTGCCGGTATTTGTGTTCACTGTTGCAGGTGCGGCAGCGCGTTCGCAGAACTTCTTCGCCCATCATGGAAACAACTGAATGGTCGGTGGTGCGTTTGCAGCGTGAACAGTGATCGTCAATATCATCGCCAAGTCGCATGGTCCCTCCGTAGCGTTCTGCCTATTTTGCCGTAAAGCGGGCGCGCTGTCTCGCTGGTTTATGATTAAATCTCTATCGTGCCTCTTCCACAACGCGGCAAATTTATCACCTTTGAAGGTCTGGATGGCGTGGGCAAATCCACGCAGATGGAAAATCTTGCCGTGTACCTGCGTGGGCGAGGCATCGACCTGATCACCACTCGCGAGCCAGGAGGAACCGCGATAGGAGAAAAGCTGCGGACCGTCCTGCTCAGCTCGCGCACCGCCGGCTTGTCGCCGCTCGCGGAACTCGGACTTATGTTTGCCGACAGAGCGCAGCATATTGACGAACAGATTCTGCCCGCCCTTGAGCGAGGCCAATGGGTCCTATGCGACCGCTTTACCGATTCCAGTGAAGCCTATCAGGGAGGCGGCCGCGAGCTTGGCAGTGAGACTGTCCTGCAACTGCATAAAATTCTGTGCCGCGATCTCCAGCCCGATCTGACTATCCTGATGGTCTCTGACGTAGCGCGAACAGTCGCGCGCGCCCGCCGCAGAAACGTAGAACAATCCAAGACGATGGCCGACGACGAAAACCGTTTTGAGAAAGAAAACCGCGCTTTCTATAACCGTGTGCTGGCGGCCTACATGGCTATCGCGAAGCGCGCCCCGCAGCGCGTGGTCGCCGTAGAGGCAGCCGATCCCATCGGCAAAGTCCACAAAAAAATTGTGAGCGTCGTGGACGAACGCCTGTTCCCGGAGAAGCCTCTCTCAAAGCAGAAGACGCTCTGAAACTGCATCTCGTCCCACGATAGTTTTTAGTATTAAGTAAAAAAACAGTTCGCCGCGGCATCATTGCGCGACAACTCGAGAGCTGCTGCTGCACATCTTTCCAATCAACAAGCCTGTTCCCCACCAATCATTGAGGTACCAAATGAAATCACACAGGCCGCTTTTTTGTTGTTACGTTTTATTGTTAGCTTCGATCTTCGCCCTGGCCACAGGATGTGGCTCGGTTAGTTCTGGTTCCAATCCAACTCCTACACCAACCCCGACAGCAACGCCAACGCCGGGAACCACACCCTCGCCGACTCCGGTTCCAACTCCCAGCCCATCGCCAAAAGCCACACCTTCGCCCACGCCGAATGCCGCTTCTGCCATTACAGGCCGCGTGGTTGATCCAAGTGGCATACCTGTTGTAGGCACAGTGGTTGTCGATCTTGAACGCGGCGGAGGTGACTTCTTTACCTTTATGCAAACCACCGCAGATGCCCAGGGCCGGTTCCGGTTCGATAACGTCCCACCGCTCCCGCCCCCGTCTATCAGCACAGGCTATGCCATCATGGTGGCTGCCCGCGCGGCTCATGATCCTGGAACAGCCCCAGGATCGCCCGGCAGTTTCTATGCTCCGGCGCTACTAGTCGGCGGGAGGGCGTTTCCGGGCGATCCGATCCTTCCAGGCACAGACGTCGGGACGATTCAGTTGCGCTTCACATCACAGGGCGACATTGAGGGAAACGTAACTTCCACTGATTCCACGCAAAAAGTGCCCGTGCCAATTCATGTGAAATTTGCTCCCATGCGGATTTTTACGCTGGACTTTATTTTTGACTATCCGTGGGTAGGTCCGGCCCCGCAACTAACCACAGCGCCGGGACCAAACTGCCCCGCGGGAACATCTTGCGCTTCTTTCCAGCTGAGCCCTGTCCCAACAGACCGCGTAGAAGAGGCAATATTCAGCAAGACTGGATATACATTTGCCCCAAGTAACAACGCGGCCAATTTCATATTGCCTCTCAACGCATTCTCACTGCTCAACGGAAAGCCAGACTGTAATCCGCCGAGCACTGAGTTGTTTGCTAACACGTTAACGCCGGATGCCGGAACTAACGCAGGCACAGCAGCCTTTACCGGTTGCCAATAGCTAATAGACAAACGAAAAGAGGCCCGCCGAAAGCGGGCCTCAATTTCAGGACGAACGCGGAGAGATCACTGGCTCTCCGGAATGGAGATGGGCTATCTTCCTACAACAAAAAGGTGCCCATCGTTCTGTGAGTAAATTCTTCCGGAGTTGTCCATGGAAGCGGGTGTGTAAGCCGCGCCAATGGCAAGCTGCTGGAAGATATTCTGAATGAGGGTTCCTCCCTGACCAATGGCGTAGAGGTTGCCGTCTTCACTATTGGCATAGACCACGCCGTTTGCGTCCACCACCGCCGCGTTCACGCACCATTCAAAACCAGTCGGATGGTCGGATACGCATGTAATCGTTCCATCCGGATTGCGCGTGCAGCTGTTGGTATTGGTGTTCTGGAAGCTCCACTCAATGTTCAGGTTGGGGTCCAACTGGGAAACAAAGTATTGTTCCGGCCCCAGGAACGAAGCGTTGGGGTTTGAACGGTCCGGGCACCAGTTGGAATCGGAGCAATAATCGCCGAATCCCGGGCCGCCGTAATGATTGTTCTTGAATACAACTGAGTAGGTCCCGCCGTGAAGATAAATGGCGGGCGTGTTGTCCCAGCCGAAACCGAAGGCATTCAGGAAATCGCCGTTGGCACTGAAGTGCATCATGTGTCCCTGGGCCCAGTTGTACGAGGTGTAAGCTCCGTAGAAAATGCTGCCGTCAGGCGCTACCACGGGCGTGGAGGACGAATCATCCAGCACGCGACCCGGAGGCGGCTCGTTGGTTCCCGGGTCAACGCCGAAAGTCGCACCAGCGGTGCATCCGCCGTTTGCGCCAGCGCCGCCGGGATTGCCAATGGGGAAGCTCACGCCGCAGCCATCATTGAGCCGGCCGCGGAATGAAGCCGCCCATTTGCCGGTCATGTTGGAATTCACCGCTACAAGATAGTTGTAGCGGGTAACCAGATGGGCCTTGGCAACTGTGTAAATGGTTCCATCAGGCGCAATTGCCGGAGCGATATTCCATGCCGCGCGCTGGCTGCCGCATGGTGTAGTGGAGGGGTTGGAATTAGGTTGAGGCGGCCAGGGCAGCTGTGTCTCGCTAAAGGAAACCTTACAGCGTCCATTCGCCGGCAGTGGCGCTTCACCCTTGATCTGCGCCTGTGAGAACAGCGAACTATAGCTCACTTTGGTGACAACGTCACTGGGTGTGACCTTGACCAGCCATGAACCGACCACATCGTCCGTCAGGAAGCCCGTTGTATTATTCTGCGTGACCTGGACAACGTTGTAGTACAGGTTTCCGCTTGAATCCGCACTGATGGGCGAAGCAGTAAATGTGTTGGCGTTAATCGTTGTTCCGAAGGGATTGATGCGTTTTACCACTGCTCCCGTGCTCTTGTTGATCTTAAAGATGGTGCCACCCTGGCCGGGATCATAGAGAAATCCGTTGGCTAACACGGCGTGATATACCGGCTCCCAGAAAAGGCTGGAGGACCCGGCGGCAAACCAGTCTGTGTTAAAGGTCCATTGCTTGACCAGCGTTCCGCCTTGCCAGGTGTATTTATTCTGGTGCCATTTCTGCGTGCTGTAGGTGCTATTGCTGTAGGTCCCATCCTTGGATTCGATGTAGACATCATTGCCATCGACCAGAGGCACCTGATAATGCACCAGCAGGTCGCCGGTCGCATTGGGATCGGCTTTTTCCGCGTCAATATTGAAATCGTAAATTAGGTTAACAATGTTCCGGTTCAGAGGCTGGCCTGTTGCGCCTCCATCAAACAACGTGTGCTGGGAGTTGAGACCCCATTGCGCCCAATCTGGGGGATGGCTTGGCGCAAGAACTTGCGCCCCGGCGCTTACGGACAGGAAGGCGAGCAATCCCGCCAGAAGACATGCACTTGCAAGAACTTTCCGCTTCAATAGAACTAAATTCATTTGGTACCACCTTGTTTTGGAATGGGTGCAACTTGGCCAGGTACTGGTGAATGGTTCCAGCAGGCTGCCTTACACCTACTGCAAAATGAAGTGCGCACGACTCAGTGATGCGGGGGTTTTCAAATGTTCAGTCGTTCAGCAACCTGCTTGGTTCAACAGCCAGGGACTAGCATCCAGGCTGTAAAAAAACCGGGACGGAGCTTACTTCCAGAGCAGCAGGAAAATTAAGAAGACTGTAATCTGTTCGGAATTCGTAAATGGAACCAAAGCTGCACAATAAGCTATGCAAAAATATCCCAAAAACTGAATAAATTGAAAGAAGGATGGGGAATTCTGGATCAGAAGGAAGCCGCTGCCGCAGAATTGGCAATTTTATCTCGCGGCTGGGTGTGCGATGCGAACCAACCCAGAAGCCGTTTTTCAAATTCACGCCAGCGAATTTCTCAGTGCGTTGTTATGGCAAACTTATTTAAGCGTCACATTCAGCGCGGTGGTCAAACCCACATTTACCGTCGCGGTTGTACTCACGCTGGCGAAGCCCGGTGCAGACACTGTGATCGTATAACTACCCATGGAAATCCAACTTGAGTGGAACGCTCCAGCGCCATCCGCAGTGACGGTTTTGCTCAAACGCAGCTTGCCGCCGGTGAAAGTTAATGTGGCGCCGGCGACGGGGGCTCCACCGCTGTTCAATACGTGCCCGCTGATCTGGCCCGCAGTGGAAATAAAAATCTTGGTAGGGCTTGGCTGTTCGACAGCATCCGGCGTTGATGTTCCGGTGCGGGCATCGCTCAGCCAGCCCGGTTTGCCCGCAGTAATCGACAATGACTTGCGCGCGTTGGCCGGGATCGTGAAGTTGCCGTTGGCATCCGTGACAGCGGAGCCGCCGCTATAAGCCACAGTAACTCCCGCAGCAGGTGTGCAATCGAGAGCGCTCTTGGCCTTACCGGAAATTGTTCCAGGCGCGATTGAGACGCCGGGATTTCGGTACGGCACGGTGAATTGATTGTGGTCGTCCGTCATGAAGCTATCGAGATATGGCGAATAGGAGGTCACGCTCACGCGGTTGAGCGAGGGCGAGATTCGCATGATGCGCAGATAACCGCCTCCGCCCTGCGGATCAGATTGATAGTCGGCAAGAATCTGGTTCACCAGGTTTCCATTCAGGCCCAGGTCCATGCGCCGACCGGTGCCGTCGCCTTGCACCACGTGACCGCTTAGAACCAAATGAATGTTTGGATACTTGCGCACCAGCTTCCACCACATATCTTCGCCGTTATTGTCCTGCCCCACGCCGAAGCTGCCTGCGCTGTTCAGGTCGCAGCCGGAAATGCGCGTGTTGTCAGAATAGGTGAACATGTGCGTGACAATAATTGCGTCTTTGTCCTGATTGGCTTTTAAAATGCCATCGGCCCAGGTCAGGGCTGAATCGCGCGGGGCAAATTCCAGCACAATAACGAGGTAACTGCGTCCGTTTACGGTCACCACGCCGTAAAAATTCTCATTGCTGCCTGCGGGAAAGCTGCCCTTATACCAGCTTGCTCCGGCATAGCGCGCCGGGCCAAAGAAAGAATTGAAGTTCCTGGTGGAAGCGGTGCGTCCGGCGGGATTGTTCTGGTCATAATCATGGTTTCCGATCGCCATCATGTAAGGCACTTTGCCGCTCAGCAGGCGCACTGCGGCATCTGCGTTTTGCCATTGCGTGAGGCTGCCGCCGCCGTCCACGATGTCTCCCAAGCCAACCACCAACTGAATGTTCTGGTCCTGAACATGATCGGCAATCCACTGCGTCTGTGCGGCGAAGATCTGGGGATTCAGCCAGGAATAGAACTGGGTATCCGGCAGCGCGACGATGGTGAATTCATCGGCGGGGGTAGGCGAAGGCGTTGGCGTGGGCGTTTGCGCGTTCAACCAGCCAGCCATCGATAAGACACATAGCGCTACAAGGCGGGAAAATTTTTGGAACATGCCCCTCAGAGTATCCAGATTCAAAATGGAAGCAATCAGGCATTTGACCTGAGTAGGATTAAGGCAACTAACCTTAGAAATACATCCTTTTTTTCGCATTTGCTTCTAACTGTTTATTGTTAGTCATTTGCTCCTTCTCACACACTTAATCCTCTTGGACTTTTAAAGGAATTTCAGGCATGAAGGTTACATCGGACCGGATCAAGGCCAGGGCCCAGCAGCTTCGGAATAACGGCTTTAAGTTAAGCGGCAGCATGGTACGTTCAACGCTCGAACTGAATGCCGGAGCCAGAACGCCTCATGCTTCGAAAGAGATCTCTGCCAAGGAAAAAACGGAGAATGCGGCCGGCGATGTGAAAGATACGAAAGCCGCCTGAACGCAGTTTGTTCCTACAAAATCTAAATTGATGAATTGAAGTAACAGGAAACGTATGCCCAAAAATGCGCGCAACCAGAATAGCCGTTCCAACGGCAATTCAAATGTAAGAGTGCTTCACTTCCCCGCCGCATCGCCTATGCCGGCGGACAACAACAACGACACTGACGCGCTGGCGGATTCCATCCGTAAAGCGTGGACGCAAAAGTCCTCGGCCACAAAAGGTCCCTCGCGCAATCCGGGGTTGCTGCGCCTGGCCGGCGAAAAAATTTAGTTTCGGACGTTACTTACCGCCGTACATCTCAGTGGCGTTTAAGTGGCCTTCTCAGCCAGCAGCTTCATCTGGCTGGGTTCGGGATTGATCACCCGCATGTTCTCCCAGTCATAGGCAAACTCTTTGCCGCATTTCAGGCACACAAAATAAGTTCCGGTAATGGCCGCGACACGTGACCGTGGCTGGCCCTTGCGGCAGGTAATGAGCGGCGTGCATTTCTTATGACGGCAGGGGAAAACCCTGGACCACGCCAGTTCCACAAATTCGATGAACACAGACACCTCTCGTAGGGGGAGCCTCGGAGGGTGAAGACGCCAGCCTCAAACAATCAATTGGGACGGGGAACTCCCTTGCCCGCAATCATGGACGGAGTTTGTTAGGCGGTGATTAGAGTCCTGTTAAAAAAGCTAATGGATGATTTGCAGAAACAAGAAACTATTTTGCAGCGGGATCAGTGGCGGGAGGCTTGAAAAGGGGCCTAAAAAATTACTAGGTGGATACGGCTTCCGGGTCCATATCCACCTATTTAGCAGTCGACGGATGAGCCTGCTTCTGTAGTAGTAGAGTCAGAACACCTGCCGGAAATATAGACCTGGCGCAAAAAATAATCAGAAAACTCCAACAATTTAATATCTTGCTTATTATCAGTAGCTTACAAGGGCATAAAATCGCGCAGAAAGATTGAAATCCACCGCCTGCGCCTGTTTCTTTCATGTTTAGAATGACGTATGCCTTTTTCTGACTTTCAGGGCAATGCGGAGACTGTCCGCCAGTTGCGAGAGATGCTGGCGCGCGACCGGTTTCCCCATGCCGTGATCCTGGCTGGCCCGCAAGGTGCTGGAAAGTACACCCTGGCGCTGATGGTGGCGCGAACCATGAATTGCCTTGATCCGCGGCTGACGGACGGCCTGCCGGATTTCTGTGGCGTTTGTTCAAACTGCACGCGAATCGGCCAGGCTGAAGACCTGGAAAGCCGCTTTGCTGAGGCCGTGGAAGCCCGCGAAGGGCTGCGCGAGACCGACAAGCGCGAAACTCGCATCCTGGTGCAGACGCATCCTGACGTTCTGGTGGTGCCGCCTGACCCGCCGCAGATGATGATCAAAGTTGACCAGGTACGGCAGGTAATCCAGACCGCGCGCTATAAGCCGCAGGAATCGCGGCGGCGCGTGTTCATCTTTGTGGATTCGGCGTTCATGAAAGAAGCGGCCAATGCGCTATTGAAAGTGCTGGAAGAGCCGCCGGATTTCGCCACGCTTTTCATTCTTGTCCGCAACCCCGGAGAATTACTGCCGACCATCCGCTCACGCTGCGTCATCTTCAGCCTGAGCGCGCTTCCAAATTCCGAAATCGAGCGTTACCTGGAGAAATCCCGGCCGGAATGGAATGCACGGCAGCGCCAGCTTGTGGCTCGACTGAGCGGCGGGGCCGTTGGCCGGGCACGCACGCTCAACCTGGAAGAATATATGTCCGCGCGCAAAGACGCGCTTACGCTGCTGGTAACGGCTGTCCGCTCTGGCGAGCACTCTGACCTGTTCCGGACTACGGAAACCTATCGCGCAGGCGGTGAGGGCAAAGAAAAGACTGATCGCTTGCTGGGCGCGGTTTATGGTCTGCTGAAAGACCTGCTGGCGATGGTTTCCAACGCTCCGGATCTGGTCCGCAATACAGACATCGCTGCGGAGTTAAAGTCGCTGGCCGCTACTGTGGATTTTGACTGGATTACCCAGGCAAACTATCAGTTAGGGAAAGTCCAGAGCGGAATGCGCCGCAACGTGCTGCGACCGCTTTCATTGGACGCATTTGCGCTGGCGCTGGAACGATAAATGCCCGCGGATCGGCGTTGTGGCCGTATGTTCGATGAAAAACGTAAGGTACAACGCGCGGTGATTGGCCTTTCAGGCAATTGAAAGCTACACGGCCCTGTGGTACGGTTACAGCATTAACCCGCACTGAATTCTCGATCAAATTTTCCAGGGATTCAGCTCGGCCAGCCGAGCCGGTTTTGTTTTGCCGGTGCAAGTTTCGATTTTTTAGCGGGGACGGACAATTATGAAGGATGGAATGGATTCAACAGCCGCTCGCCAGGCTCCCGAGCGTACCCAAGAGGAAGAATTTGTAAGCCGGAAATTGATTCGGCCTTCCTTGAGCTCGCCGGCTCCGCGCACCGAACCAGTCTCAGAACGCCGTGAGCGGCTGGAGCGCACTGATCGTGCGCCTGCCGTCGCTCGCCGCAGTGGCCCGCCCGAGCAGACCCACGCCGAAAATTATTATTACCAGAAGCAGATCCAAGGCAAGACTCCCGTGGTAGTGGTATTGAAAGACGGCGAAGAGGTGCAGGGCTGCATCGAATGGTATGACCGCAACTGCATCAAGCTCAGCCGCGGCAGCTCTTCTGCCCTGCTGATCTACAAGCCCTCCATCCGCTACATCTATAAAGCCGGCGAAGGCAAGCCGTAATCAGTAAGAAGCAGCGGCCCGCAAACAGAACCTCCACTGCGGAGTCGCTGCGAAAATCAAACAAATTTTTGCCGCAGGCGGATGAGCGCGGATCGAAATAATGTGTAAGACAGTTTGTGGCCGGTCTTGTTCTCAGGTGAGAACAGGCGTGGAAGCGTGAGATTGCAGATCGACTCTGCAGGGGCTTTGGCTTTGGATCGCCCAGCCCGCAGAGTCGATGTTTGTTTTACGACGCCCTTCTCTGGGGCTTGTCGATTTTCCTGGCGTTCTTGGCGCCTGTGTGTTCGCCGACAGGAGTGGAGTCAACGCTGGATGTGACTTCCGTGCCCGGCTGCGGCATGTACGGTTTTGTGTTCAACGGTTCGCCCTTACCATCCACCAGGTCAGATTGCACGATATGGAGACCATTGCCTTTGTTCCAAGGTCCCACCTGGTCAGTCTCTCCCTCATCACCTTCACCGGTGGAAGCGTTGAAATACTGGTCAACCAAACCGGGTGTGGGCTGAATAATTCCAATCGAAAATGGGGGCTTCTCCATGCTCTCAAGCGCAGCAGAGAAAGCTCGCATGTGGGTTATCTCACGGGTCATGAGGAACTGTAACGCTTCTTTGCTCCCCTGATCGTCAGTAAAGGCAATCAACCGCTCATAAACGATCTTTGCTCGCGCTTCGGCTGCAATGTTACTGCGCAAATCCACGGCAAGATCGCCGGTGATCTTTAGATAATCGGCAGTCCATGCGTCACCCATGGAATTGACCAGGCTTACGCCGCCTCCGCCTGCAATGGCCACCAGCGGGTCTGCTTCTGCCGCCGCCCGATCAGACTTCATGGGCTTCAGGTGCATCCGGATGAGCGCCCCAACGATTTCAAGATGGCTCAATTCTTCCGTCCCAATGTCCATCAGCAGGTCTTTGCGGGCCGGATCTTCGCAATTGAAGCCCTGAATCGAATATTGCATGGCCGCCGCAAGTTCACCGTTAGCGCCGCCGAACTGCTCCAGCAGCATGTTTCCGAATCGCGGGTCGGGAGCTCCCACGTTCACCGTGTACATAAGTTTTTTTACGTGGTGGTACATCAATATCTCCTTTTTATTTTTGTTGATATATCGAGAAATGGCGCGTCAAATTTTTTGGCGCGTTTATTGGATAAATTCGAGAGTGGGCGTCAGCTTTTATCGACGCGCAGAGAGCGGCACTGGCCTAAGCTGCTGCGTAGGGTAATTGTGTTTAGATAAATGTTTGCGTTTATTGCGACAGATTATTCCATCTCAAATTAGGATGCCGTACCGGCAGAAAGCGGTGGTGGAAATCGAGAGGTGCTGGGGAGGCGCGCTGCGCTGCCCGCTGGAGTGCGGGAGGAGACACCTGCGCAAACCGGCGACACTGGATTTGCATCTACCTGAACGTGGTTCTCTCGTTATTTTTGCGCTCGAATGAGACCGCACCAGGAAGACAACCATGCCATATAAATTGGGATTCGCCTTCGCAATCTTCTTCGCGGCTATTTGCACATGCCAGGAAATTAAGCCCGATGCTGCACAAACTGGTCCCGCACAAACTGCTGCTACACCAAGTTCCGCTACACCATCTGCTTCTGCAATTTCAGGGATTGTTCTTCAAGCAGACACGCGTATCCCTTTGAAGAACGTCCAAGTCGCTGCTATCCGAGGGGCAAAGGCGGACGAGCCCGACGGAGTTGAAGATGACTCCGCCGCTGACCGGAAATTCAGCACAAAGACGGATGAGAAAGGCCATTTCGAGTTTACCGATCTTCTTCCTGGCACTTACCACGTCCATGCTTCACATGTGGGCATGGTGATGAAAAGCGCCCACGCGCGAGAGGGAATGCTGGTTACGGTTGAAGCGGGAAAGCCGCAAACCCTGAATCTGGTGATGCTGCCCGGAGCAGTGATTACAGGCCGCATTCTGAATGAAGAGGGCGAACCGATGCCGCACATCAGCGTAGGGGCCATGCGGTATGTTTACACGATCTATGGCCGGCATCTGACCCCAACGGGAAACACCGCCGAGACCGACGACAAAGGTGAATACCGGCTATTTGGATTGCAACCCGGTTCTTACCTGATAGGGGCTGATCCCAGACGCATGGCTTATGCTGAAGGCACCGGCGTAGTGGTGGGCTCGGAGTCTGGCGCTGGGCGGGGCAAATCGAATTCCACAACTTATGTAGCTACGTATTACCCCAATGAACCGTCTCCTGAACAAGCTACGCCCATTGTGGTAAAGCCGGGAGACGAGGCCCAGGCCAACCTTTCTCTGAGTCGTGTACCGGCCCACAGCATTTCCGGCACGATCACTGGCTTTCCCCCGGCGAAAGCATCCGACAAGGAGGAAGGTGGCTATCGCTTTGTGATGGCGATGAGAGAAGGCTCTCCTTCGCCGATGGGTATGGCGCTCGTAGGCAGGGATTCCTCCTCCTTTAAAATCACCTCCATCCCGGCGGGAAAGTACAAGATCGTGGCGACGCAAGCAGGAATGGAAAGCGGCAGTTACGGTTTCAAAGAAGTAACTGTCGACTCCTCTGACGTAACCGGTGTAGTGATTTCTGTGAATTCAACGGGACGCAGCCACATCACCGGGATGGTACATGCCGAAGGCGAAGCTAAGCTGGACTACAGCAAACTTTTTGTGGTGCTTGGGCCGCAAACCGGCGCTAATGAACTGGCAGGTGAAGACCTAGAAAGCGCGTTTCGCTCGGGTGGAGGCTTCGCTCAGGTAAAGAAAGACGGGTCATTCAAGATGGATCTTTCGCCTTCTCCGAATGCATATCAGGTAGTCCTCACGTCCCAGGGCTCTGGTTTTGAAGATTGGTTCACCAGCAAGGTGTTGCTCGGCGGAAAAGATGTTCTTGACTCCGGCTTCAAAGGGGCTGAGGCGCAACGCGGCGCAATGGAGATTATCATCAGCAACAAAGGCGCAACGCTTGAAGGCAACGCCACGGATGCACAGCAAAAGCCTTTTTCGAATGCTGAGATCATCGCTATTCCAACAGATCCAAAGCTGCGAAAACGCTTCGATCTGCTGCACACCGCCACAGCCGACACGCAGGGGCATTTTAAGATTCGTGGCGTTCGTCCCGGTGAATACATCGTCTTGGCCCTGGAGGATTCACAGGCCCAGCCATTCTTGACAGAGCCGTTCCTTAAGCAGAACAGCGGGCAAGTGCAGACGGTGAAGCTGGAACCCGGAACCAAACAGCTTCAACTGCAGGTGATCCCGGCGCAAGCGCAGTAAGCGGCGACCGATGAGCAATATTGAACAGTATTCCAAGTCTCTGGATTATAGGATGGCTATCAAAGGTGCACGTTATGTCTAGAACTTCTGACCCTAAGAGCGACCCTGCAATCAAAGGCATGTGGATCAACCCTAAGTCTAACCTTAGGTCTAACCTGAACCGGGAAACCGGCAAGAGCGCATGGGAGGCTGAAGCTGTAGTGCCTGAGAATCCCCAAACCGCCCTCAATTTTGCATTAGCTGATGTAGCTTTGCGACTTAAGGAGCCGATCCGGATGAAGGCAAAAGCGGCTGCGGCAGGCACTCATCAGACAGGCGCAAAGAGCGAACCATATTACAAGCTAAGCTCAGGTAGAAAGGCGCCCTTGTGATTGGCAGCAGTGCGCTTTAGATAATAAAAAAACAGGTCAGACGATTCATCCCTTAGTCTGCAGCACGCAAGTGGCGTCTTGAGCGCGAATACCTGATTTCAACACCATAGACGAAAAAAATTAGCGCTGGGGATTCCGTGGTCCCGCATTCAACGAAGCAGCGGCAGGCTCTGCCTTGGCTTCTGTGCGCCATACATAAAAATATTTTTCGTCGGTCGCTGTGGCCACAACCATTTTCCTTTGCCTGGTGGCCCGGTTGAGAGCGGAACGAACATTTTCCATCTTCTCGCCTTCCAGGTTTTCAAGAGGAACCTGAATGGCCCGCTCCGCTTCCAGTTCGTCCAAATCGTCCAGGATCATGGAAACAATCAGGTTGTGTTTTCCTTTTCTGCTGTGGGGGACAGAAGAAACCAGCTTACTGGCAAAATGGGACGGGACCGCTGCTTTGCCGTTCTCGTTGTGTCCGTCGCGCGGCACTTTATTCACTTTACGGGCAGATCTATGTCCATTGATTGGTGTGTCTTTTTTCATCGGGATCTACTGCGGGGGCCGAAAATCCTTCCACTAACGTAGGCTTAAATGAACCCTTAAGAATAGAGTCTATGCTTAAGCTATTTGAATGGCAAGATAAGTTTTCCAGCGCATAATTCTTCTCTTCACTAAACGCGACGTTAATTCGGGGGGGGGGCGTTAAGTGCGGTGTCGGACAGAACCCGCAGAAAAGAAAATCCTGCCGCCAAGAAAAGGCGTTTCCCCGTATGGTTTGCCACCTGCTACCTTCATAAAAGAAGAAGAAAAAGAAAAGAGTTCTATTTGCCAGCCGAATCAACCCAAAGGCGAAAAGCAATGGGCAGAGCGCGACGGGAATAGGGACACTAAAAACAAGATCTTTTTCCAGAGGGCTTTTATGGCAAAGCAACTAAGCAAGAAAGTTTCAAACGGACGGGCAAGGGCATCTAAGGCCAAAGCCACAAATAAATATCCCAACGGCTTTGATCCTGCGGCTTTTCTGGCGAACGCAGGTCTGGGCAGGGCAATCGTTGAGTTCCAGAAACATCAGATTGTCTTTTCCCAGGGCGACGATGCGGACTCTGTGTTTTACGTTCAGCGTGGGAAGATCAAGCTCAGCGTGGTCTCAGGGGCAGGTAAGGAAGCTACGGTTGCTTTGTTGAGTGCCGGAGATTTTCTGGGCGAAGGGTGCATAGCCAACGCCCAGCATCTGCGCATGTCCTCCGCAGTGGCGCTTACTGAGGGCTCGCTGCTTAAGATCGATCGAAATGAAATGATCAGCGCGCTGCACAAGGAAAACACAATGTCGGATATTTTTATTGCCTATCTGCTGACGCGCAATCTTCGCGTCCAAGCCGACCTGGTGGATCAGCTTTTCAATTCCAGTGAAAAACGCCTGGCGCGGACCCTCCTGCTGCTGGCCCAATTTGGTAAAGAGGGAGAGCCAGAGAAAGTGATTCCGAGAATCAGTCAGGAAGCACTTGCAGAGATGGTGGGCACAACCCGGGCGCGCGTGAACTTCTTTATGAATCGCTTCCGCAAACTGGGTTTCATAGAATACAACGGCGAGATGCAGATCCACCGGTCGCTTTTAAGCGTGGTGCTGCATGACTAATGAGAGTTGCGGTTTTACTGAAGTCAAAGGCAAATCGTGGACGCCGTAGAAATCAAATCCGCCGAAGGCGGGTTTGTTATGTCGCAAACCGGCGTCATCTACTCACAACCGGAATTTATACTGTCATCACCCCGAACATCGCTATCTTGCGGCTGCGGCTGCTTTGCTATCCCCGGCAACGGCCGGCCCGATACTCGCCTGATCGCGAAGAGGAGAAGCAATCAACAGAGAAAAATCAATAATGTATCTGACCGCATTAGGACAGAACAGGCAGGGCGTTTCCTGAACTTTCTGCAGGTCTTCGGTGGTCACGCTGAGCGGAAATGAGCGCAGGCAATCAGTGCAGGTAACTACCACGAAAGGAATGCCATGCGAATCTCTGCCATTTCGGGGTATCCAGACTGGGGCGGATTCTCTTTTATGGTCCGTGGCCTGGGTTGCGGAAGTGTGTATCAGGTCTGCAACCAGCTTCAAAAGCGCTTCCGGATTACCCCTGCCCTTAGGATGAAAACCATCCGCAATCACACCGCCCGGCACAGCCGTACCTGACTCATACGCTCCGCTCATGGCGATCACGGAAACTTGCGGGAAGCGCCGGCGGACCACCGAGAGAAACTCAAAGCCCGACATTTGCGGCATGTTCAGGTCAGAAATCACGACGGCCGGAACGTTTATCTTCATGCGAAGAAGAGCGTCAAAACCGTTGATGGCAGTGGTGACGTGATAGCCCGACATTTGCAACAGCAAAGCAATACTATCCCGAACAGCGGACTCGTCATCAACAACTAAAATTTCATGCTTAGGGTCTGGCATTTTTTTATTACCTACTTTTGTTAATGAACCCAGAATTGGAGGAATTGTTGCACTTCAGCAGCTTGCAAAACTATTCAAAATTAGACAGCTGCTTTGGGACATGTACTTTGCTGGCGCCAAAGAGGCACACTATCTCGCAGCTGCTTTCCTTGTACCGGCAATGACCGGCCCGCCGGCCTGATCGCGCCGGGGAGAAGTAATCAATAGAGAGAAATCAATAATGTACCTGACGGTATTGGGGCAGAACAGGCAGGGCGTTTCCTGAATTTTCTGCAGGTCCTGCGTTAGCACGCTGAGCGGAAATGAACGAAGGCAATCGGTGCAGGTAAGCACCACGAAAGGAATGCCACGGGAATCTTTGCCGTTTCTGGGTATCCAGACAGGAGCGGATTCTCTTTTATGGTCGGTGGCCTGGACTACGGAAGTCTGTATTAAATCGGCAACCATCTGCAAGATCTCTTTCGGATTGCTCTTCCCCTTGGGATAGAAAGCATCAGCAATCACACCGCCCGGCACAGCCGCACCTGTCTGGTACGCCCCGCTCATGGCAATCACGGAGACTTGCGGGAAGCGGCGGCGGACCACCGAGAGAAACTCAAAGCCCGACATTTGCGGCATGTTCAGGTCAGAAACCACGACGGCCGGAACGCTTTTCTTCATGCGAAGAAGAGCGTCAAAACCATGGATTGCAGTGGTGACGTGATAGCCCCGGGATTGCAACAGCGAAGCAACACTGTCCCGAACAGCGTCGTCGTCGTCAACAATTAAAATCTCGTGCTTAGGTTCCGGCATTCTTCTACCTATTTTTCCCCTAGTCTAAGAATCAGGGTTAGATAAATTGTGGCATTCAGCAACCTGCAATGCTATTCAGGATTAGACACCTGCTTTGGGACATGTACCTGTTCAGAATTAGACAGCTACCTGGGACAGGTACTGCGTTGGGAGCGGAGTGCAGAAGAGAGTTTTTCTGCCTGTAGAGGATTCGGAATTGGTAATTGGGTAATTGGGTAATTGGGTAAACCTGGCGATGCTTACGCATCGCCAGGGTCGAAAGACAGGCGGATGGGTGGGCCACCCGCCAGTCCGTTTACTACTTCTTGGGTCTGGGCTTTTTCTTGGCGGCCGGACGCTTCTCACCTTGCGTGCTGATGAGCGCCAAGGCGTCTTTGGCGTTAAACGGATAACGGCGAACGGACTGTTGCCCGGTAGTGTTCAGAGAGACATCGACGCGCCGATTGTTGGCCAGGACAATGACCGGCAGATTCTCCAGCATCTTCTGCCGATCCTCCGGGCTCAGATCGGGATTTTCCTGCATTTGTTGTTTCACGTCGGCGGCTGTCAACTGGTTCTGTTCGCCAAACGATTGAACCTCAATGCTGCCGGCTGGCACCCCGTGCTCGACCAGGAAACTCTTGGTGCGATCTACGCGCCGCTCCGTAAGTGCCTTGTTGTAGTCAGCGGAGCCGCGCGAATCCGCGTGGCCGCTGAGGATGAGATGGGCATCCGGCTTGTATTTGAGATACCTGGTGAAGTCGCTGGCAAGGGTCCTGAGGACTTCCTCCTGGCTTCCCATCAATCCGGCGCCGGGATCCTTCTCAGTTGGCCGTGCCGTCTGAAAGTAAATGCTATGGAGAGCAAGCTTGGTTTCCAGTTCCTTGACCTCTGCCGGAACAGCGGGCGGAGGCGGAGTTTCCACCATCACGGTCGTCGTGGCTGAAGCGGTGAGCGCCGGATTGCGATCGTCTTGCGCATTACAGGTCACGGTGATTGGACCCGGTTGCGCCCCTGCGGTGTCGAGCGTTGCGGTCGCATCGGTGCCAGAGATGTGCCCCGCGCTGCTGCTGTAGCTATAAGTGAGCTTGCGGTTATCAGGACTGCTGGCGTTGGTGCGGATTGTGGAGGTACTGCCCGCTTTGAGGCGATCCGGAACAGGCGAGCATGAAATCTCAGGCGGACGAGGAGTCTTCACGTTGAATCCGGCAGAGCAGGATGTGAAGCCGTGTTTGCTGCCGTCGCTCAATTTTGCACTCACCTTGTATGGACCGGGCTGCAGGCCAGAGGTGTCAACTGTGGCAGAGGCGTCCGTGCCGTTAACTTTCACGCCTTGGTTGGCGCTCCAGTCATATTTGATGGTGCGTTTGGAATCGAATCCAGTGCCATTGGCATGAGCTGTCACAGGTTCTCCGGCAAAGACATCTGTGGGGTCTACCGAGCAAGACGCGGTGGGCGGCGGAGGAGGCGGTGCGCCACCGAACATGAAATTGAGGCCAGCCTGCAGTCTAACGCCGCGAATCTCAGTTGCGGGAGTGGACGATGCAGGACCAAATCGATAATTGGAAAATACATAGTCAGCCCTGATGAGCCGAAGAGCAACGTGACGGCTCACATTGACATCAAGACCGCCGCCGGCCATGAATCCCAATTTGTCAATGTCGTGGAAGGCATCGGGCGTAAGGCGATGGTCGCCTACCAGTCCCTCAAGAAACGGCGAAAAATGGCGGTGACGAAACGTAATCTTCGGGCCGATGGAAAGGTTGGAGAAAGCAGCGTCGTCAATTCTGTTGAAGGTCCCCTTCTCGCCGCTGCCCCAATGGGTGCTGGTATCCAGAGTAAGGCCGAACCAGCGGTTGAAGTCATAGGTGAGGTCGAAACCAACACCGCGTGGATTCGATTCCAATCTGCTGCTCAACGGAAGCAATCCCAGTGGAAGCACGCCGTGCACATCCGCGCCAGGATAGAAGAAGGAATACTGGCCGGAAAACTCCCACTTGGGGACATACTGATCCTGCGCTGCCGCGAGCGGACCGGAGCCGCACACTAAGGCCAGCACAAGGCCCAGCAGTGCCACGATGAAACCACGATTTTGAAAACGAGATGACATAAGAAATTCCTCCAGAAACTTAATGACTTGAAAATCCTGCTTAAGCCGGCGTTGCCGCGGGCCAGCCCTGAAGCCAGCCCGCGTGCTAAGCCTTTATGGACAGGGAGGCACATTCACCGGATTGCTATCCAGTGAGACTGCGCCTGTACGCGCGAGCGCTCTACCATTGAGCGTCGCTCCGGTGGCAAGCGTGATGGATGCCTGGGCCATTATGGTTCCTGCAAATGTTGTGTTGGTTCCAAGGGTCGCCGAACTGCCAACCTGCCAGAACACGTTGTGAGAGTTAGCGCTATTGATCAGGATGATCTGGCTATTACCGGCCGCCGTAGTCACCGTGGACACGATCTGGAAGATCCAGACGGCATTGGCATTGCCTCCACCATCGAGGGTGAGGTTCCCCGTGATGCCGAGCGACGGCTGGGAGCTTGTGGTTTTATAGACGCCAGGAGCGAGAGTTAGCCCGCCTGCATCCGCGGGGAGGACTGCGCCTCCTGCTGCTCCGGCGGCGTTGTTGTATGCCGTGGTCAAGTCTCCCTGGGCAGTCGCGGCGACTGCATCACCGAGGTGTTCTGTGCCTGTAAGTGTTCCCGGCGGGAACCCGGTAATCGAAGCTGCCGGCGATATTCCAATATCTCCGGTGACGTGCGTCGGGCCAACGCTACTCACGACGGGTGTGGCGCCCAGAATTCCAAACGAGCAAGCCGTGCCCAACGCAATGCCGGTTGGCGGCGGAGCACAAGTCGCAGGAGTTGTGAAGCTCCACGTGAAATTGGCCGCCAAGTTATTGCCAAACGTGTCCGCGACAGCAGTGGTAATAGTGGCCTTATAAACAGTATTTAGCGCGAGAGGGCTTGTAGGTTTAAAAGTGGCAACGTTGGTGCTTGCAACATATGTTACGGCACCAGCCACGCCTGCCCCGCCTGGCGCGGTCACGGTAAACGAAGAGCTTGTGATGGTGGCAGGGTTCATTGCCTTGCTGAATGTTGCGCTGATAATGGCCGTATTAGGACAGACGCCGACATTGCCGTTCAGTGGCGTTACGGACGTCACGGTTGGTGGAGTTCCGGGAGAGCCAGGCGCGGCCGCATTCTGCTTGTCTGGATCGCCACATCCAATCGCGAAAGTCAGGAGCAGGAACGCTGTGAGCAAAATTCTGTAGTTACTTTGTCTATGCATAATTATCTAACCCTTCTTGTCCAGGTCAATTTGTGCCGGACGGGTGGAACCACGGAACATCTTGGGTTTGTATTTCTTCGCGAAAGCGGATCGCTAGGGTAGGTTTGGAGAGGCTACACAGGTGAAACGTTCGTTGCTTTGAGCGTGCGATGAACAGTTCTATGTCTGCACCCAACTAGGTCGGCCACCAGTCACTGAGGTAGCTGAGATAACTTTCAGCGTACCTGATAGTGATGACTTAATCTGTTCAATACTGCTCACACCAGACGATTTATTCTGGCTAATCTATGTGCAATTTTGAACAGTATTAAATGCTGACACAAAGGTGATAGTCCGTGCTATTGTGAAAGCAGAGTGTTTCAAGGGAGTAATCATCTTGATGGATGGCTCCCTTCCTTAGTCGCTGCGGGCTGGCAATTCAAAATCTGGCAATTTCTTTCCCGCCGTGTGTAGCCTTGGAAGTCTTCCAGACTGACACGATCCTGCGACAACAGTCCTCACATAAGAAAATCGCTTTAACAATGCGGACAGTGAATCTGCATTTTGAACAGACTGTCCGGGTACGTCTGGACACTCGCACATTGTCCGGAACGCTCGACGCAACAGGCCGCTGCTGCACAAGGAGAATTATCGATGAAGAAATATCTTTTAGCACTCACAGTTTTGTTTTGCTCGCTGGGCGCCATGGCTCAAAATGGTTCCTCACAAGATCGTTCCACTTTGCAGCCACGCATTGTAATCGTCACGCGAACCACCCATGCCGTCAATTACCGGCATCGGAGCCATAGCACGAAAGTCGATTTCAAAGGCACCAGCTTTCTGCCTGACGCGGGCGGCAATGCGGAAGTGAAAAGCAAGCAGGGAGCAATCCAAATTGAAGCTGAATTCACCGGCTTGCAGTCGGCAGGAAGGTTTGGTCCTGAATATCTCACGTATGTTTTGTGGGCAATCAGCCCGGAAGGACGCCCGGTCAATCTTGGCGAAGTTTTGCTGAATCACAGCGGCAACAGCAAGCTCAATGTCACAAGCAATCTGCAGACATTTGCGCTCATCGTTACGGCTGAACCCTACTTTGCCGTGACCCAGCCCAGTGATGTAGTGGTGATGGAAAATGAGTTGCGCAGTGATACCAAAGGCACGGTTGAACAGGTAGACGCCAAGTTCGAACTGCTGCAACGCGGACTTTACGAAAGTGATATCAACCCGGCCGATCTCCAACCACTGAAGGGCGACTCCAAGACGCCGCTTGAGCTCTATCAGGCGCGGAACGCAGTTCGCATTGCCAAGTGGACCGGCGCCGAGAAGTACGCGTCCGACACTTTGCAGAAATCGCAGGAAACGTTGAAGAACGCAGAAGTTTTTCAAGGTGGCGAAGGAAATCGTAAACAGGAAATTTCTCTGGCGCGTGAAGCAGTCCAGACCGCCGAAGATGCGCGCGTAATCACCATCAAAAAGATGACTGAAGAGCGCCACATGCGCGAGCGTCAGGCATCCATTGACTCAGCGAACCGGTCCAACGCACGCGCCGATGATGCCACGCGCGATAAGGAAATCGCCCAATCGGAATCAGCCCAGGCCAAGTCAGATATGGCAACTCACGATGCCCGCAATGCCAATGACATGCGTGATTCAGCGGATGCCCAGGCTAGGTCGAGATCGCAGGCCGACGAAGCCAATCGCCAAAAAGACCTGGCGCAAAGTGAATCCGCACAAGCCAAATCAGATATGACGCAAAGCGAGGCAAATTCGGCCGAAGCAAACCGGCAGAAACAACTGGCACAAAACGAATCTGCTCAGGCGAAATCGGACATGACGCAAAACCAGACCAATTCCGCAAGGGAGCTGGCTGCGTCACAGGCCGATGCCAATCAGTCCCGCTCTGCCGCTCAGCTTTCTGATCAAAAAGCGCAGGCTTCCGATCAGCGAGCCCAGGCTTCTGACCAGAGAGCCCAGACAGCTGAAGGCGACAAGGCCGCGATGCGAGCGAAGCTGGAAGCACAGCTAAACTCGATCCTGCAGACCCGCGACAGCGCACGTGGCCTGATCGTAAGTATGTCTGACGTTCTTTTCAACACCGGGCAATACACCCTGATGCCGGGAGCTCGCGAGAAGCTGGCAAAAGTTGCCGGCATTTTGCTCTCCTATCCCGGGCTCAATATTGCCGTAGCCGGCTATACGGACAACGTGGGAGCCAGTGTGTTGAACCAGCGACTCTCTGAACAACGTGCCGGAGCTGTGCGAGATTACCTGGTCACGAATGGCGTGGCCGCAAACTCCGTGACCGCAACTGGATATGGCAATTCACAGCCTGTTGCTTCTAACAATGACGCTTCGGGTCGGCAGGCAAATCGCAGAGTTGAGCTTGTGGTATCGGGCGAAGCGATTGGTCAACATACCGTCACGTCATCCAGAAATTAACAAGGTTGGTAGAGCGGAATGTTGTTATCGGCGAGGGGATGGTCCATCCTTTTTGGGGGGCCAGCTCCTCGCCGTAATTGTTTTCTAACACTGAGCCGGAAAGACCGGGTGATCGGAAAAGGCGAAGCCAACTCTCCTTTTCATCCTGCGGAGAGGCGAATGATCGGCTCATATTTGTACCCCAACCGGCGGCCAGAACCACGACATAGCTGAGACAACTTTCAGCGTACCTGATAGTGATGACCTAATGCTGCTCACATCAGACGATTTTGTGTGTCTACTCTGTGAGCAATTTTTGAACAGCATGAAATGCTGGCTGTCACAATCCTGAGATGTCCTATTCACAATTTGAAATTCCAACTGCTGTTGGCTAAAGTACAGCAGCATCAAGGGGTTGATTTACGTGGTTGCTCTTTGGACAACTACAAGCGTGCAAATAGGGCTGAAGTGAAATGTTTCTGCGTGATCATTCTGTCAAGATGGCCGGATTCCGATTATGTCGTGTCCTGTTTCGCTATTGCTTCGGTATCTCAAAATCGGCTAAGGTATAGCAGCGCCGAGATGCGCAAGGTCTTTGAAAACTTAAGCATTCAGCACTCAGCCGTCAGCACTCAGCCAATCCGAAGCAATTTTGCGACCCTCAGCCGATGCTTTCAGCATGGGGTCATCTGGGGTCGGCTGGGGTCGAATGGGGTCGAAACCGGGGGGAGGGGGTGGGGGCAGTTGGCAATCGGGTAATTTGGTAAGTGGTAATTGAAAGCCAAGGATTTACGACGAAAGCCGGCCTCGAAATCACGCAAAAATCAACCCAGATTTGATCCGGTTCTGGTGAACGACCCCAAGGATAAGCAGAGGGCCACAAGAATCGCCGAGATCGGTAGATCGGGGCCGAGGGCTGCATATTTTGCGATAGGGCCTTCCTCCCCTTCACAAAAAACGCTCAGAGTCGGAATGAAAATCACAGCTTCGGCAGCACGATCCCGGTCTGTTTCTGGTATTTCCCGGATTTGTCTTTGTAACTGGTTTCGCAAGGCTCGTCGCCCTGGAAGAAGAGGATCTGGCAAAGGCCTTCATTGGAATAAATCTTGGCCGGCAAGGGAGTGCTGTTGGAAATCTCAAGAGTGACAAAGCCTTCCCACTCCGGCTCAAAGGGCGTTACGTTTACGATGATGCCGCAACGGGCGTAGGTGGACTTGCCGACGCAGATGGTCAGCACGTCGCGAGGAATCTTGAAGTATTCCACGGAGCGCGCCAGAGCAAAAGAGTTGGGCGGGACCAGCACGGAAGAAGCCTGCACGCTGACGAAAGAGCGTTCGTCGAAATTCTTGGGATCGACAATGGCGGAGTTTACGTTGGTGAAGATCTTAAATTCGTCGGCCACGCGGAGATCGTACCCATAGGAGGAAACGCCATAAGAAATAACGCCTTCACGCACCTGGCGATCGTTGAAAGGGTTGATCATTCCATGCTCTTGCGCCATGCGGCGAATCCAGCGGTCACTTTTGATTGCCATTGAGAGAAGGTTCCTTGGTTTTGCGGGGATTTGGTGGAGCCCAAAGAAGCCATCTTATAGGCGAAACTGTTCCATTGACAACCAGCGTAGAAGTCCAATAATATCTGCAAGTTACGCCCTTTCTGATAATTTGAGGAGAGCTGACCTGTGATTAAGCTCGATATCATTAACGAAGTGGTCAACAAAACCGGCATCACCAAAACCAAGGCCGAGCTGGCCGTGGAAACCGTTTTTGACAGCATGAAGAAGGCCCTGGCCGGGGGCGAACGCATTGAACTGCGCGGATTTGGCGTATTTAATGTGCGCCCGCGCAAAACCGGCATTGGCCGCAACCCGCGCACAGGCGCGGAAGTAAACATTCCTCCCGGAAAGGCCGTGCGCTTTAAGCCGGGAAAGGAGTTGCAGTCCATCGACTAAAGCAGTTGACCCGCTTTCCGCTTGCCCGGGCGGCCAGCTTTTTAGTTCAGATTTTTCGAGCTCAGGTTTTTCGGGCTCAGAATTTTCAGCTTAGTTTTTTTAGTTAGCTTTTTTTCAGTAAGCTTTTTTTGAGCAACAAGGCTATTCGTTGCATGTCGGACATCCAGCCTCTTTCGCAGGAATACCACGTTTTTGATCCTGAACGACGGGAGATTACCGTCGTTTTAGTTCATCCGCCCAAGCGGCGCTACTGGCTGCACGCTCTGCTCTTTCTGGCCACGATCTTTACCACGCTCTGCATCGGTGCGCACATGCAGGACACGTTTAATCACAACCTGGGATTGTTTTCTCAGGACTTAGATTACTTTCCCTGGCAATGGATTTTTCAGGATTGGCATCGGCTGAAGATGGGACTTCCCTTCTCTCTGTCTCTGCTGGGAATTCTTACGGCGCATGAACTGGGGCATTACGTTTATTGCGTTCGACGAAAAGTTTTTGCCACGCTGCCGTTTTTTATCCCTGCACCTACGCTGATTGGCACGCTGGGAGCTTTTATCCGCATCAAGTCGCCGATCAAGAGCCGCGCTGATTTGTTCGATATTGGCATTGCCGGCCCGATTGCCGGATTTATAGTCGCCGTTCCTGTCATGTTCTATGGACTGCTGGCGTCAAAGCTGCTCACAGGCGATGCCGCTGCTGCGGCTGCTGCGTCGGCAGCTTCAACTAACGCGACCGATGGCAGCATGCTGCTGGGCTTTCCGCTGATATTCAAGTTAGCGCACTGGATTATGGCTGCTTTGGGAAGCCATGCTGCCGTGGCGCAAGCGCCGGTAAGCGCACTTTATATTCATCCCATGGCAATGGCAGCCTGGGTGGGAATGCTGGCGACGTCGCTGAATTTATTGCCAGGCGGACAGCTGGATGGCGGCCACATTATTTTCGCCATCAATCCCCGGCTGCATCGGCCTGTATCTATGCTGAGCATTTTGATATTGCTTTTGTTGAGCTGGTATTTCTGGGCAGGATGGCTTCTGTGGGCCGTGGTATTGCGCTTTACCGGCAGCACACATCCAGACGTTCCTCTGATGCCGCCGCTCGATGCCAAGCGCCGCGTGCTGGCATTTTTTGCGCTGCTCATGCTGGCGTTAACGCTCATCCCTGCACCCTTTGGCGAACAAGGCCTGGGCAAAGTATTGAGTGACTACCGGGCACAACGCCAGCAACAACAGCAGCCTGCCAAGTAAAACGTGGGATAACAGAATTGAGCATGTCTATCCCTGGGAGTAAAGTTAAAGAACTGTGCAAACGACCAGGCTCATAGCGTTTCTTCTGCTGCTTGCTCTGGTCGCGGTTCGTCCCGCAAAAGCAAAGCCTCGGAGCGATGCTCAGAAGATCGACGTGCAGGAAATTGTTCGGCAGGCCGTAATCAACTTCAACACGCGCGAATCGCTGCCCCGAGATTACACGTACCTGGAAAACCTGAAGGTCGACCACCCAGACAGAAAAAACGGCTACGCCACGGACACATTTGAAGTAATCGAAATCAAAGGCCATCCTTTTCGCCGTCATGTTGCCCACAATGGAGAGAAGATCGCGGAAGAAAAAAGCCTTGAAGATGATGAAGAGTCTCGCGCCAAGTTAGCTGAGGTCGACCACAGAATTCTTGAAGAGGAAATCAAGCCAGGCCAGACCAAAGAAAGCCTTGCCGCTGCCGTGCAAAAAATCATGGACGAAGCAGGCTTAAAAGACTGGAAGCCTCAACTTTTTTCTCCCCCGCCGATCCCTTCCATGGGTGTGGTTACCTTCGGGCAGACACTGTATCAATTCAAGTTGCCATTGCAGGACCTCAACCAGAAATTTCATTTGAAGTTTAAGGGAGAGCACATTCTGGATGGCCGCAACACGTACGTCGTACAGGCCGATCCGCGACATACAAAAGATGAAGCAGACCCGGCCGGAAACTTCAGGATTAAGGTCTGGATCGACCAACAGGAAACGCAGATCGTAAAAGTGGAAGGCAAAGCGATTCGATCCGGCCCGCTTGCAAATGCAGAATATGCCGCGTTCTCTTCCAAAGTTCTTTCGAAGGAAGAGATTGCAGAGCGCAAGAAGCAGCTTGAAGCGTCACAGTTGTTTTACGGCGACGATACCGTGATTACCGAGCAATGGACGAAGGTGAACAATGAAGCGTGGCTGCTTACGCGGCGACACGTGAAAGGATTTCACGTGTTTATTGTGCAAGGACAACGCCATTACTTTAGGTCGAACTTTTCGCTGCCCGTGGAATATGACACGGTGGACACAAATTACAAAAAGTTCCATGTCGGACATCGCATTCTGCCCGCACAATAATGCGCTTCGCTAGAGCAGAGACAGCGCGTCCACGTCCACAATGACATTCGTGCGCGGAATTTTTTCGTCATCGGCAAAACCCAACATTTTTCGCAGCGATGCATTCAGCTTTTCGCGGCTTGCCGCTTTCAGGATGAAATGATAACGATAATCGCGCTTGAGCCGCATAATGGGCGCCGCTGAAGGCCCCAGCACGCGCACGCCTTCATTGCGTGTTGATTCGAACCATTTGCCCAGCTGTCCAGTCCAGCGCAGCGCCTGCTCCAGTTTGTCACTGCGAACCAGCACATTGGCCAATGCCGAGAAAGGCGGGTAGTGCATCCATTTGCGGAAGCGAACTTCTTTTTCATAAAAGCCCGCGTAATCGTGCTGTTGGGCAAACTGAATCGCATAGTGATCGGGATGATACGTTTGCAGCACCACTTTGCCGGGAGTTTCACCGCGTCCCGCGCGTCCGGCAACCTGTGTGAGTAATTGGAATGTACGCTCTGCGGCGCGGAAATCGGGAAATCCCAGCGCGTAATCCGCTCCCACCACACCCACCAGCGTAACGCCGTGAACGTCATGCCCTTTGGCGATCATCTGCGTTCCCACAAGCAGATTAATTTCTCCTGCATGAAACTGATTGAGCACGCGCTCAAAGTCGTGCCGATTGCGCACAGTATCGCGATCAAGCCGGCCAATGCGCGCCTGCGGAAATGCCGCATGCAACCGTTCTTCAACCTTCTCCGATCCTGTGCCTAGAAAAAAAATGTGTTCACTGTTGCACACCGTGCAGCGCTTGGGCACGGCCTGTCGATAGCCGCAGTAATGACATTCCATGCGGTGCGCCGCCTTGTGGAACGTCATGGCGATAGTGCAGTTCTTGCATTGCAGCGTTTCACCGCAGGCACGGCACAGCACTACCGATGAATATCCGCGCCGGTTCAGCAGCACCATGGCCTGCTCGCCGCGATCAAGCCGCTCCGTTACTTCCTGAATCAACTCCCGGGAGAAAATCTGGTCTTCTCCGGTCTGCTGAAATTCAGACCGCATGTCCACCAGTTCGACCTCGGGCAGCGGTCGTCGTTCTACGCGTTCTCTCAATTCAATCAGCCGATACTTCCCTTCTTCCGCGTTGTGGTACGACTCAATGGCCGGCGTTGCCGAAGCCAGCACCACCGCAGCGTTGGTTAGCTTGCCGCGCACCACTGCCACATCGCGTCCGTTATAGCGCGGCGTTTCTTCCTGCTTGTATGAGCTATCGTGTTCTTCATCCACCACGATTAGCGCCAGATTTGCTACCGGCGCAAAGACTGCGGAGCGCGTTCCTACTACGATACGTGCATCGCCGCGCCGTATCCGATGCCACTGCTCCGCGCGTTCGTCGGCAGAAAGCGCTGAATGCAGGATCGCGACTTCATCTCCGAACACCTGATGCAGATTGGCGGCAGCTGCCGGCGTAAGTCCGATCTCCGGCACCAGCAGGATTGCAGCGCGGCCCTGTTCCAGCACCGACTGCATTGCGGCCAGATAAACTGCCGTCTTGCCCGATCCCGTCACGCCATGCAGCAACGAGACTGAAAATTTCTGCTCTGCCACCGACCTTTGGATCGTGGCCAGCGCAGTTTTTTGTTGCGCGTTAAAAATAAAGTCCAGGTGCGACGGCCCGCGCTTCTTCATGCTGCTTACGCTGAAATTCGCCTGCTCTTCTACAATTTCCACCAAGCCGCGCTTGATCAGCGTCGCCAGCGTCGTACGCGGCACTGCAAGTTCGCGGATCTGCTCCACAAAAGCCCTGCCCGCCTGCTGCTGAAGAAATGTAACGATCTTCTGCTGGTTCTCATTCAGTTTCCCACTCACTTCCTTGAGCACGGCCACCTGCACCGTGCGCTGCGCGTCGCGGACAGAAGAAACGTCTTCGCGCGCAATCCATTTCTTCCGCAACAGCAGGTCCAGCACCTGACGGTTTGCTCCGGTCGCTGAGCGGATTGTTCCCTCCAATGCTTCGTCTGACATGGAAAGATAATCCAGCACTGCGTACTCGATCATCTGAGTATCAATGTCCTGCTTTGACCGTCGCGACGATCCAGCGGTGGCAGAGGCATGCAGCGCCTCATAGCCAGCTTCAGTGATCCGGTAGAGCTTGGCTTTCTTGATCTCCGCCGCCAGCGGCAGCATGCCGCGGAACACATCGCCGATCGGAGCCAGGTAATATTGCGCGATCCATTGCCCCAGCTTCATCAGCCCTTCATCCAGCACCGGCTCGGTGTCCAGCACCTGGATCACGGTCTTGGCCTGCATGGAAGGCGCGCGATCGTGCAGCGCCGTCACCACGCCAGAGATACGCTGGTTGCGAAACGGCACGAGCACACGTCCACCCACCACCGGCTGCTGCTCGGCAATTTTGTAGGTAAATGCCATGTCCAGCGGGACCGGCAATGCTACGTCGCAAAAAGTGGGCATGAGCTAAGAAAAGATTGTACGGGAAGAACTGAGCGTCCGTGCTGGCTGACAACACCGAGCAGAGTCGCGATGTAGTCGCTGAGATTATTCAGGCGTGCTCTTTGCCGCAGGTGGAGTCATCCCCAGAAACTTCATCGCCATCTGCAAATCTTTCCACGCTTCCTTCTTCTGCCGTGGATCCCGCAGCAGGTACGCCGGATGGTACGTCACCAGTAGCTTGGAATCTCTAAAGTCATACCAGCGCCCGCGCAGGTTGGCCATGGAATCATTCACTGCCAGCAGGTTCTTGGCCGCAACCGCGCCCAGCGCCACAATGACTTTCGGTTTAATCACATCAATCTGCCGCATCAGGAAGGGCGAGCACGTATCGCACTCATCTTTTTCCGGCGTCCGATTGCTGGGCGGCCGGCACTTCACCACATTAGCGATGTAAACGTCCTCGCGCTTGATCCCCATGGCGGAGATCATGTTGTTCAAAAGCTGTCCCGCGCGCCCCACAAACGGCTCGCCCTTCGCGTCTTCATCCGCGCCCGGTCCTTCGCCCACAAACATCAGGTCGGCATTCACATTGCCCACCCCGAACACCAGGTTCGTGCGGCCTTTGTGCAGGCGACAACGCGTGCACTCCCCAATGTCTTCACGAATCAGTTTCAACGCGGAAGGCTTGTCGCCGATCACCGGCGGCAACGATGGCGGAGTTTGTGACTTTATGGGAGCAGCCTCAGCCACCGGCTGCAACGCCAGTTCAACCCCCGGCTCCATCGGCTGGCGATAGAAATCATGAATGCCCATCTCTTTGTAATACTTCACGCGAGCGGCAAGCTGCTTTTTGGTTTGCGGGTCGAGAGGCTTGAGCATGTCTGCAAGCAAAAATAAATGGTTAGGAAAGAGAAGTAAATGGCTGCCAGGACCATTTTGTCCCTCCCGCATCCCTTTCTAACCACCGCTCCAATAAATAGTGTAAAGGCTGAGTCTTGTCCCTTTTTAGTTGACTGCCCTAATGCGGGCAAACATCATTGCAAAGAGTTTTCAGTGACGTTACCGTTCTTTCTTCTCGGTAGGAACTTTGGGAGGCTCTTATGCGCTGTGCATTTTTTCTTATCTGCAGCTATGTAGTTTTCGCTACTGGCTGCGCGGCTCATCATCATGCTGCGACGCCGAATTCCATTCAAGTGCCACCTCCGGCTCCGGTTGTGGTTTCCGGCTCAGTACGCGAGTCTCTGCCGGGCGATTACTTGCGCTTGATCTTTCCCCGGAAAGGCACAGTTATTACACAGATTACAAAGCTTTCCACTCCTGGAGCATTGCGGGCCTTCACCACGGCTACCGCTCTCTACTCTCCGCCGCTCAAACTGGCCCAGATGCCCTATTATTCGGGGCTTATGGACAAGGACAAGGAAGTTCTGGTGGCCATGCGCTGCCGCCCACCGCATCCGGAAGCCGTTGACGCGGTGCTCGCGACGTGGCCAAACGTTTTTCTGGCTGTTCAGCGCGATGTCCCTTTAGCTCCCGGCGCTTGTGATGCCAAACCCACCGACCCAGCCACGCAGATAGCGTGCTTTGCCAGGGCCTTTAGCGATCCGCCGGCAACGAAAGTTCCTTCCTCACTCGCCCAAACCTTCAATTACGCAGCCAAGCTCTATGATGACAACAATAATAAGAAGCTGGCTGATTGGTTGCAGAGCAATTATGGGATATATCCCGCATTTAGCGGAATGGGCTATTCGGTCAAGGATTCTTATTCGATCGACAAACAGCCGATGACCTCGCAAGAAATGCTGGTAAAGTCCGTGTCGTCAGAATACATTCTCAAAAACGTGTCACTGGCGGAGGCAGGCTGCCGTTGCATCTGGGTCGAGCCGTATGCGGGCCGCTCCAATGATCCTGTTGACCCGGACTTTATTGCGCAAGCAGGTGGCGATGGAGTCTGCAAAAGTGTTGACAGGCTGGCTGCGCGCCAAGGCAGACACAAGCATTAACCAACGCTAATCTCGACTGCTGAGTTATCTCGACTGACGCGTCCGTGTACGTGCCAGCTTAAGTTTCACAACCGCATCGAGCACTCTGTGCGCGACTTCCCATTTGCTGGTTTCCGGAACGGTTTCAACGCCCGCCTCCGTAAGAATCGTGACGGCGTTGCGCTCGGAATCAAAGCCTATTCCCGGCTGCGATACATCGTTGAGCACGATGGCGTCAAGCGATTTGCTTTCCAGCTTCTTGCGCGCATTAGCCTGAACATCCGTGGTTTCGGCGGCAAAGCCAATCACGATGCGGCTGCCCTTCTTTGCGCCCAGTTCGGCCAGGATATCGGTGGTTGGCTCCAGTTCAAGCATCATCGGACCTTTGCGCTTGATCTTTTCCTCCGCGGCAGCTCGCACGGTGAAGTCCGCAACAGCGGCAGCTTTGATCACGATAGTCGCGCGATCAAAATGCGCCATCACGGCGTCCCGCATCTGCTGCGCCGTCTGCACCTGAATCACTTCAACCGACGCAGGCGGTTTGAGTGCCGTTGGCCCGGAAATCAAAATCACTTTCGCGCCGCGTCGCAAGGCGGCTTCTGCCAGGGCATACCCCATCTTGCCGCTTGATCGATTCCCAATGTAGCGCACCGGATCAATCGGCTCGCGCGTAGGCCCCGCGGTTACTAATACGGTTTCACCCGCCAAGTCCTGCTCGGCTTTCAAGGCCTTGAGCACGGCCAGCACAATCGTTTCATTCGCGGCCAGCCTGCCTGCTCCAACCATGCCGCAAGCCAGGTAGCCGCTATCCGGTTCCACCACCATCACACCGCGAGATTTCAGTGTTTCTATATTGGCCTGCGTGGCCGCATTGTCCCACATATTTACGTTCATGGCAGGCGCGATGACCACAGGCGCGGTGGTGGCGAGAAACAATGTCGTTAGAAAGTCGTTGGCTTCGCCGTGGGCGAATTTGGCGATCACGTCCGCAGTAGCGGGTGCCACGACCAATGCATCAATCGCCTGCGCAACCGCAATGTGCTCTACAGCGGAATCAATATTTGGTTCTTCCGCGCCTGCGCCAAACAGATCGGTAATTACCTTTTCCCCGCTCAGCGCGGCAAAGGTCAGAGGCCGCACAAACTCCTGCGCGGCGCGCGTCATTACCACCTGCACGCGGATGCCGCGGTCCTGCAATAGGCGGACCAGCTCAGCCGCCTTATACGCGGCAATACCTCCCGAAACTCCAAGAGCGACCTTCATAGGGATATTTTAGTCCGCTTGGCAAGCCGGTCATAGTAACGGAGGTGAGGCTGGTTTTTTTCTTTGTCCTGACCGGAGGGAGGGAACCCTATAGCCAAAATACGCCCAAGGCAGAGTAAACCAGCGGGTTAGCAGGAATCGTGGAGCCTTAGGTACTCGTTTAGCGAGATGTCCTCAAAACGTAGCCAGAATTTGCTTGATCTTGTCTTCCATGTTGGCCTTCAGGCATTTCTCAGCCGTGGCCAGATACTGCTTTTCCGCGGGAGAAGGCGTTTTCCCGGACCGCCGTATGCGCTCTCCCAAAACGATGGCCTGCAACTGGTTCGCGGACTGCTCCAGCCGGTCATTGATCAAAATGTAATCATAGTGCGGATAGTTCTCAATCTCGCGGCGCGCCTCGTCTAACCGTCGACGAATCACATCTTCCGCCAAAACGTTTTCACTCAAGCTGCGCTTTCGCAAACGCGATTCCAACTCTGCGCGGCTCGGCGGCAGCACAAAGATGCTTACCGCATCCGGCATCTTCTGCTTGACTTGGCGCTCGCCCTGCACGTCGATATCGAGGAGCAAATCATGTCCCACCTCTTCCGCGTGCTGTAGAACTGATCGCGCAGTCCCATAATATTTGTCAAAGACCTGCGCGTGCTCAAGAAAGGCGTCGCGCTCGATCATGGCTTCAAATTCTTCGCGAGAGATGAAGTGATACTCACGGCCATCCTGCTCGCTGCCGCGCGGCGGGCGCGTGGTGTAAGAGATGGAAAACTCCAGGTTGGGCACGTACTGGCGTAGTTCATTCACCAGCGTGGTTTTGCCGGAACCGGAAGGCGCGGAGATGATATATCGGATGCTGCTCATTCCAGGTTTTGTACCTGCTCGCGGCATTTCTCAATCTCCGATTTCATCAGCAATCCCAGCTCGGTAATTCGCAGGCCTTCACCAGCCACGCCGGAAGTTTTGGAGAGCAGCGTGTTGGCCTCGCGATTCAGCTCCTGCAAAAGAAAGTCCAGCTTTTTCCCGACTTCGCCGCCCTGGTCCAGCAGCTTGCGGAAGTGATCGATATGGGTGCTCAAGCGAACCAGCTCTTCCTGGATATCGCTGCGCTCGGCCAGGATGGCAGCCTCCTGCAGCACGCGGTCTTCATCGGCGTTCTCAATCAGCTCCAGCATGCGCGACCGCACTTTTTCCATATACGCCTTGGAAACGGCTGCGCGGAGCTTGTCCACTTCGTCTGTTGCCTTCTCCAGCGAGTCCAGCCGGCGGCGCAGTTCATTTTCCATGCCGCGGCCTTCCTGTTCGCGCATAGTATTCAGCTTCTGGATTGCCTGTTCCAGCGCGGCCAGAACCGATGTTTCAAAATTTCCGTCCACTGGCGTCATCGCGCCCAGCGCGCCGGGCATGCGAAATACGTTATTTAGATCAGGATCTCCGGTAATGCCGAATTCGCGCGCCGCCTTGCGGAACGCCTCAACATATCCGCCCACCAGTTCGCGATTGAACTCATAGCCCGCTCCGCCCCGGCGCTCCACACCCAGCGTTACATCGATGTGCCCGCGCGCCAGGCGTTCTTTCAGCACGCGGCGAATCTTCATCTCAAGCTCGTCCATTTCAACCGGCATGCGGAGCTGAGGATCGAGAAAGCGATGGTTGACGGACTTCAACGACAGGGTGAATGAAGTGCCTTCGCCTGCCTGAGACTTTACCTGCGCGAATCCGGTCATGGAGCGGATGGACATAATATGTTCTTGGACCTTTTAGTTTTTAGAACCTAGTTTTTAATGAGGCTCACGGACGACAATGCCGGGTTCGTCAACCATTTTGGGGTCTAACTCCATAAACTGCAATTCATATAATTTGCGGTAGGTTCCCAGGCGGGTCAGCAGATCTTCATGGGTGCCGGAATCGGCAATGTGCCCGCCTTCCAGGACCACAATGCGGTCGGCATGGCGGACAGTGGTCAACCGGTGCGCAATCACAAACACCGTACGGCCGGAGATCAGGTTCTGCAATGCGCCTTGCACCAGCGCTTCAGATTCCGTGTCTAAAGACGACGTGGCTTCGTCCAGGATCAGGATGGGAGCGTTCTTGAGCAGCGCGCGGGCAATCGCGATGCGTTGGCGCTCACCGCCGGAAAGCCGTAATCCGCGCTCGCCGATCATCGTGTCATATCCTTCGGGCAGACGCATGATGAAATCATGCGCCAGGGCGGCTTTGGCAGCTTCAATCACGGCTTCCTCGGTAACGTGCGGCTGGCCATAAGCTACGTTGTTGCGCACCGTATCATTAAAGAGGATAGTTTCTTGCGTTACCACGCCGATCTGGGCCCGCAGTGAGGCCAGCGTGACATCGCGAACATCATGCCCATCAATCTTGATGGCCCCTGAAGTTACGTCAAAGAAGCGCGGAATCAGGTTGACCAGCGTGGTCTTGCCCGCGCCGCTGGAACCGACGATCGCCACTACTTCTCCGGCACGCGTTTCCAGATTCACGTTGTGCAGAATCTCGGTTTCCGGACCATTCGCGCCACCGTAAGAGAAGCAGACGTTCTCAAAACGCACTCGCTCGCGGAAGGCAGGCAGCGCAATCGCGTCCGGCCGTTCGCGGATCTCATCCTGCTCGTCGATGAAGCGGAAAATCTCCTGCGACGCGCCCAGTGCCTGCTGAAAACTGTTGTTGAAAAACGCCATCTTGCGCACAGGATCATAAAGGCGGAAGACCGCGATAATAAAAGCGATGAAAACGCCGGGCGTCATGGCGCCACTATTGATCTGGTTGCGGCCCACCCAAAGCAGCAGCGCGATAGCCAGCACACCGACTATGTCCATCAGCGGCGAGCTTACAGCCTGCACCGCTACCGATTTCAGGTTGGCGCGGAAAAGCTTTCTGGCCGCGGTATGAAAGCGGCTGCTCTCCCATTTCTCCATGCCAAAAGCCTTTACAATTCGGTTGCCGGCAATGCTTTCATGCAGAATATTCTGGATGTCAGCCAGCTTGTCCTGGCCCCTGCGCGTAGTGGTGCGCACACGCCGCCCAATTTTGCCGGCGGAAACAATGACAAACGGAACAAAGATCAGCAGCACCCACGCCAGCTTGTGTCCCAGCACAATTACCGCGCCCACAAGAAAGATCAAGGTGAACAACTGCTGCAGGAACTCGGCCAGCGCAATGGTGAGCGTCACCTGGACTTTCTCTACGTCGTTTACAACGGTCGAAACCAACATGCCGGTGGAATGGCGGGAGAAAAATGAGATCGAGCGCTGGAGAATTGTGTCATACAGGCGGTTGCGCAGATCGGTAATCAGGCCAAAGCCTGCATGATTAACCAGATAGGTGCCAATGTAGTCGCAAACACCCTTGATCAGCGCCGTCCCCACCAGCGCCACAGCAACTACAGTCAGAGGATTGCGGAAATGCTGGGGAACAAAGTCCTGCAGATAAACCACATGGTGTGTGCCGGGAAGATTGGGCAGCAGCGTTAGTGAACGCCCTGGGCTCTTGGGGTTCAAGACCTTATCGATGATCGGCCCCATCAAAATAATGCGGAAGCTTTCCATCGCGCCAACAACAGCCATCAGCAGAACGGAGCCGATGAAATGCGGCGCATACGGACGGAGGTACGCGAGCAACCTTGTCAGTTGTCGCATAGGGCTCCCTTGGCTGCAGGAAACATTGCTCCCATTCTAAAGGAGTGTGGCTGAAATGCGAGTAACTGAATGAACGTAAAGTATTGTCAATTACCGGGGCGAGTCACGATGGACAACCTTCACCGGGTAACGCGCCTTGGCCAGCAGCTTCTTAACTTCTTCAGCGATAAAGACAGAGCGGTGCTGGCCTCCGGTGCAGCCAAAGCCGATGGTGAGGTAGCTCTTGCCTTCGCGCACATAATGCGGCAGAAGATAAACCAGCAGCGCGGAGATGCGGTCGATAAATTCCTGCGTCTGCGGGAACGAACGGATGTACTTAGCCACCTTCGGATGGCGTCCCGTATAAGGGCGGTACGCGGGGATGAAATGGGGGTTCGGCAAAAAGCGAACATCAAATAGTAAATCCGCATCATTGGGCACGCCGCCCTTGTAGCCAAAGCTGACCACCGAGACCATGATGTCCTTATCGGTGCTGCCGGCCGTAAATTTGGTGGTGATGTGCGAGCGCAGCTCGTGCACATTGAATTTTGAGCTGTCCACCACAATATCCGCCAGCGCGCGGATCGGCTGCAACAGGCGGCGCTCCTGCTCCAGCGCTCTCTTCACCGTGGAATCTTTCCCCAGCGGATGCGGGCGGCGCGTCTCACTAAAGCGGCGCAACAGCGCCTCGTCGGACGCCTCAAGAAAAAGCACAGTCGTCTTGATCTGCTTGCGCAGGGACTGGATAATTTTGGGCAACCGCTTTAATTGCTCACCTTCGCGGATGTCCGCCACCAGAGCGGCTTTTTCGATTTCAGCAGATTGCTTTGCCAAGTCGGCGAAACGCGGGATCAGATCGATCGGCAGATTGTCGACGCAGTAATAGTCGAGATCTTCAAATGCCTTGAGCACTGAAGCTTTTCCGGAACCTGACATGCCGGTGATGATGACGAGATGGCTAGCGCTTTGGCGAGGCCGCGATTTGACACGTCCGCCTTGCAATTTCCGAGAAGGGGACACATAAAAATATTACCACGAAGCTATTTTGTGTTTTTCCGGGGCTTCAAAGGCCGCTTGCAATGCCGATGGCTCCAACTGGCTTGAGAGCGAATACATGCTGCGCCACGCGCGCGTCAACATGCGCGACTCCATCTGGCGTTTCCACTCCGCCGCGCTTTCCTCGGCCAGCGTGCGTCCCGGAGAGACCGGCAGCCCGTGCAGTTCAGCAAGATATCCCGTACCCAGCTTCTCCCATGCGTCAAACAGGCGGCCTTCTGCCCACAGCAATGCTATATCCAAGCGCTGCTTTTGCATGCGTGTGAGCTTGTTGTTGCGGATGCGGTAAACCCAGAACAACGCTTTCGAAGGATTGTCGCGGAACCATGCCTGAAAGACTGCTGCCTCGAGAAAAAGGTGGTCGCGCATTTTTGGCGTGGCGTATGAGAGAACTTCCAGCGCGCTTTCCAGATATTTTGTGGCGCAGGTAATGTCCTGGCGCTCAGCGGCCCACAGATATGCCAGCCAGCGCGCGACGTAAGCATCTCGCGAGTCGTCAGAAACCGCGGCGGCGCGGCCAACGCAAGCCTGGTTCCAATCGCGAGGATGGCGGCCCTGATTCAAAGCAATCTGGCAGCGGATATTGGAAAGCCAGCGCTCCGCCTTGGTGTCATTGCGCAGCAGCATCAGCAGACGAGCGCCTTCAGAAAAGATGCCGCGACGGTTCACGTCCGGCAGGCAAGCGGCAATAGCCAGCAGCGCAGAAAATACCGCTCCCACGTGCAGGCTGAACGCAACAATAAAATCTGGGTTCGCAAAGTACACCGCGGCTTCTAACGCGCCCGCCAGCGATATGCTGGCAAGCGGCCCGCCCAACATCAAAAACAATAACCGGCGGCGCAATGTAGCATCATCTTGATCGCTCACGCGCGGCTCTAGTATAGATGCCCCTAGAGTGATTACGTCTCCACAGTAAATTCCGCTGCAGCCAGCGTGCCTGCCCAAATGTAGCGTACCAATCTTGATTTGCTTGAGCCTGAAGCCCAAAAACCATCCGGCCAGGATATGACCCACTTCGTGAGTAAAGCCCGCGCTCAGAGCAGCGATCACTGGGATCAGGGCGGCCCAATATCCTGGCGCAATTTCAATGACGGCGCGCAGGCTGGGCAATGCAACCAGAATGAGAATAGCCAGGCTGCTGGCGAGAAAGTATTCGCCCGCGCTCAGACTCTCTTTGGTCTGCGGCGGCAAAGGACGAAAAACGTCCAGCACCGGCGTGGACGTTGGCGAATAATGTTGTGCGGTGTTCAGTTTAGTCTCGGCTGCAAGTTCCATGGGGAGTACGGTCCAAACGGCCCTTCCACCCACCATCATAGGGTCAACGATGGCCTGCTGGCATGAGGTCGTTGGTAGATGGCCTTTGGTCACTGCAATCGGGACTTAGCCGGGCGCGACAACCACGCGCACAAAGAGCAGGTTAACGCGCCCGACTAGCGAAAGTCTCTTGGATCAAGGCTTGTGTGAAGTCTCTCCGCCAAGCGTCACTTTGATTCCACTGCGGAAATTGAGCGGCAGCGCGGGGAAGCCCGGAGCCGGATCATAGTGCTGGCTGGCCAGGTTCTCAATGGCCGAATAGAGCTGAAGGTATCTGTTGAGACGATAGCTGCCGCTGACGTCGATCTTCTGGTAAGCCGCTGCCAGATTATGGTTAGGAAGAAGCATGGTGGATCCAAACGAGGAGTCGAACAGGAAGGTACTGCTGTCCCGGCGGCCGATGAAGTTGCCGCTCAGCGCCAATGCCAGCTTGTGCCGCGCATATCCCAGATAAACACTGGCGACGTGTGGAGCGCGATTGAATGGCCGGTTCCCCACCAGCGGAGAAAATGCTCCGATAGGAATGGTTGGAAAGAGCGGATTGAAAGACGGAAGAAGCTCGTCGCTGGAAAACGACCGGCGGACCACTCCGTCAAGATATGTGTAAGCGGCGCGTGTTGTGAAGCCGTGGCCCAGGCTGAGATTGAGTTCGGTTTCTGCGCCCAGAGAACGTGTGGCGAGCGAGTTCACGCTGGCGCCAAAGGGCGTAACATCGAGAATCCCTTGAGGCACACCCAGTTTTGCCAGACCGCCAGGGCTGACGAACTCGATTTCGTTCGTAAAATGGTTGTCAAAAAACGTGACGCCTAGTTTTGCGCGGCCATCCCAAAAAAATTGCTCTACTCCGGCATCAAAGCTGCGCGACCGCACCGCGCCAATGGGCCCAATGTGGAACTGCGAGATCAACTGCGGTCCGTCAGGGAGTTGGGAAAGCAGCGCGAACAAAGAATTGCTGGTCGAAAAAACATCCGGTTCCTGGATTCCCTGCCCATAGTTGAATTTGAGTTTGGTGCCGGCAAGTGCGCCTGTCGCGCGCGGACGCACAAGATAGTAGGCCAGCGAAGCGCGAGGTGTAGCAGCCAGACCGAACACGGCATTTTTTTCCACGCCGACGCCAAGCGTAGCGTAAAACCGGTTCCACAAGTTGCCGTGCACCTCGCCGGTATAGCTGTAATTAGTGCGCTCCACCGGCTTGGGGCCGCGTTCGTTTTCAAAGTGGAAAGCAAAAAGCGCGGTCAAGCGAGTACCGAACGAATAATCGGACTGGAACGTGAGCAGGTCATTATTGTTCAGGATGAAGAAGCGCTGCGGATAGTCGCCGCCAAAATCCAGAATGGCTTGGCCGGTGGTGCTGAATCCGTTAGCGCCGTGAATCGTCACTGTCTTGCCCAGGAAATTGGGGCCGGAATCAAAGCCGGGAAACGGATCAAAGGGTATGCCGGTAGGCGAGGGATTCACAAACTCAGAGTTCTGCCGCGTGGCTCCGTAACGCAACAGGTTGTGCCAGTGTGACGTGGTCTGGTTCTGGAGCGTGGCGCCGATATAGGTATTGTCTTCCGTCTGGAAGGAATCGTCCGGAATACCGAAGAAATCGATAGCGTTGGGAACATCCACCTTCGCGGCCACGCGGCGAACGGTTAGCCGCAAGCTAGTGGAAGCGCCGGGCGACCAGCCAAAATTTCCGGCATATGTCCCATTGTGGAAGTGCGGATTGCTGGAAGTATTGCCGCCATCGTACCGCGCAAACTCAGAGAAGTAATCAATCTGCCGGAAGATGCCCCCGAGAGACAAATCATTATGCAGGCTGTTGAAATTTCCTGCGTCAAACGCGTAGCTGAGTTGCGGAGTAAAAGTTGAGCCTTGTGAGGTGGTCATGTTTACCACGCCGGCCAGCGCATCGGAGCCATAAAGCACGCTGTTGGGGCCGCGAAAGATTTCAACCTGATCGATCCCCGTGGTGAAGATTCCGCCAAAATCTACCGGGCCTCCAATTTCATTCAGCGGAACGCCATCCAGTAGCACTTTGTTAAATTTGCTTTCACCACCGCGGATGAAAAGAGATTCATTGATCCCGCGCTGACCGTTTTCCAGCACCTGCACCCCGGGAACCGGCCGCAACGTTTCCAATACTTCTGGCTTGTACTGAAACTGATCTGAAGTGACGACAGAGACGGACGCACCGGTCTGTGTTTCCGGTAAGCTGGTCCCGGTGGCGGAAACGACTACCTGTTGCGATACGCTGCCGACCTTGAGCGTGAGATCGACCGCCGCATTGCTGCTGCTGCCAATGTAGATGGCATCACTTTGTTGCGTTGCAAAGGATGGCGCAGTGGTTCTGACCTGGTAGCGTCCGGGCGGAAGCGGCAGGAACCGATACTTCCCTTCCGCGTCGGTGGTGGTTACAGAAACTTGTTTACCTTGACGAAGAAGTTCGACCTGAGCGCCGGAAATTACTGCGCCAAGAGGATCGGTGACCGTTCCGTGAATGTTGCCGCCCTCGGCTATGGCCGAGATAGTTGTGAGTGCGAATGCCAGCACAAGACCGGCGTAAAGAAGCAATTTCATATGTGAGACTCCTCCCGCGGAAGTAGTCAATGGTCGCAAGCGGCACGATGGGATGAAGAGCCTATTGCGCGCGCAGAAAAAGTTGCGGAACAGCACGCCGAGCCGGGGCATCGATTTAAAAATTGCAGGAGGATTCTTTCTGAGCAGACAAAAACCTGCTGACATCGAAAAACCTCTGCAACAATAGATCGGGACCCAGAATCGCAAGAAAGCTCTCCGGCTCTCCCTGCGCAGCCGGAAACGCCCAATGACGGGCATCTGGCCGGTCTCCTGACTTACGCCTCAAGTGAACCTGAAGCGCCTTCCCGGGACTTTCCCCAGTGGCATGTTGCTCAGGTTCTCAGCGATTACAGTTGCGGGGCAGTGGCGGATTCTCACCGCGCTTCCCATTACCAGATGGAGAGAAGTTATAGACGAGAGCGGGAAAGAGGTCAAGGGATTTGGTAATTGAGTAATTTGGTAATTTATAATTTGCAAACTGAATCGAAGGGACAAGCGCTATCCCTGGCAAGATGGATGCGTTAAGGCGATGGTTTCATTTACTCAGTTACCAATTTTTTCATCCTTCGCTCGGATGCCACGCGTACACGCCGCCGGTCCAGAACACGAAGCCTTTTTTATTGTTGCGCACTTCCTTGATAATGTCGGTTTCGACCGGCAGGTGCATGGCGCGAATGGCTTTCTGCTTGATGGAAGGCGCTGTGCCTTCAAACTTGGCAGCGGCATGTCTCACGATGTACGCCTGGCGGGCTTCATGATTGCGCCAGCCTTCAGGGCCAACACCATGAATGATGCCCAGTAATTCCTCGCCTTGTTCAACGCGAGGACGTTGTTGTTTGGGCGCAGTCACAACTGTCTTACCGGCAGGAGGTATAAAAGCTTTGTCAGCATCCTGCAAAATCCAGTTTGAAAGCTCATTGTTAACTTCGTCCAGTTTTCCCGGCGCGGGGCGCGCGATGATAGCCAGGTCTTCAGACTGGTCACCGTTAAAATCGCCCACAATAAACGTCGTAGCGTCGCGGGCATCTTCAGCTTGAGCAATCAGGGCATCTCCAAAAACGCGGTGGAATGCCTCTTCTATTTGCGCTTGGGTAGGCGGAGGCAACTTGGGTCGTGCAACGGGTGAGCCTGCCGGCATGGGTTGCGGAGTCGCCATAGCAATCGGCTTCTCCACGGTTTGAGCGTGATTTGAAGTGCAGCCTTGCAGTGCGGCCAGGATGGCAACGGCAAGAACGAAACATACAGACGACAAAGATTTCGCGCGACTCATAAAACCCCGAAATGAGAATAAAACGGGCGAACCAACAAAGCGGCTCGCCCGATAACAGTAGTTAAAGTTACAGACTCTGCAGGAACGTAATCAGCTGGTTCTTCTGCGTGGTGCTGAGCGAACGGTAATTGTTGATGACTCCCGTGGCTTCACCGGCGTGGCGCAGAATAGCATCGTTGCGGGTGAAGGAAAGCAGGTCATGCATCAACCGGTCACGTGTGCGGCCGCCCCACAAAGGAACAGTGCGCATCTGGTTGGCCGAGATCTGACCGCCGTTCTGGACAACGCCATCCCCTGTTCCAACATTATGCAGCAGGAAATCCGAGTACGGATGGATGACTTTATTGCCCAGGGCCGCAGGCACGGTGAATGCTCCGCCGTTGATAACTGTTCCTGCCGGGGACGTAGTAATCGAGGTCACGTGGCAGATATTGCAACCAATTTGGCTGAACAGTGTCGCGCCGGCTTTTGCGTCTGCCGTTGCAGCCAGTGTTGCATCGACTGGTGGAACCTGCGTGGCGCGCATGAACCGGGCAAAATGATCGATGTCCGCCAGACCCGCTGCATCATTATGGTCCTCAGGATCGGCCACTGTGTCGCATACCGTCGTGCTCTCATTGGGCTGCAAACGGCTGGTGACTCCCTGTTCGTTGACGTAGGCATCAGCCGAGAAGGACAGCAAGCTAGCCTGCTGGTTCTTCCAGCCGAAGCGCCCAACGCGAACCTGGCCAGGGGCTTCCGAAACCGGAACCTGGATGACCAGGCCGGCAATCTGGCCGCCGCTCTGTCCGGGCTGGGCATTCGCGATCGCTACCAGCGTATTGCTGTCAATGGCTTCAACAAAACCATCGCCCAGCACGTTCGTGGTAGCGCGCAACGCATGGATAGTCTCAGCTCCGGGTACGTTGGCGCTGTCCTGGGCACAGATCGAACGATCATTAACCAGCGAGCGATTGGGAATGCTGTTAGCGCCATCATTGATCGTGATGGTCGGGTTAACGAAATTCCCATTGACATCGGTATGGCCGACACGCAACTCCGTCACCTGACTGGTGCCGCCTACGTTAGGTTGAGCGTGGCAGTCGACGCATGAGCGCGCGTTATAAACAGGGCCTAGTCCGTCCCCGATATCTTCTTCTTCCATGAAGATGGCTTCGTCAGCAGAAAATACTGCGTTGGTAGTGAAGCCATTGCTGATGGCTCCCGATTGGTCGTTATTAAGGGGGGTGGCAAAGGCCGCAGGTGCGGGTGTGGCCGTTTGGGCAATGCCAACGATGGCGCATGCTGCGGCAACGGTGGCGATGCATAGGATTAAGGGAAGTTTCCGCCTCGTCATTGCGAGTTCCTCCTGGATTTTTGGAAGTCACTTTCTGTCGCGAGAACTCTGCCGTACTGCAGACGATTAGGGCTTGTCTGCCAAAAGTGGACGGAATGGGAAAATCTTGCGTCCGTCACTTGCTCATTGCGGGCACAAAGCCAAGTGAGCGGAACGCGGCCAAACATACAGCAACTCTGATTTATGAGTCAATATAAATTGTCGATAAGGCAGTGATAATAATGGGGTAATCGTTCCATTATGGGAATGCTTTGATCCTTTGTAGCTTTTTTTGAAAGGAATCGCAGGCCGAGCTTCACCTCAGACCCAATAGGCCGTGCGTTCGCGCCAAAATTCCGAGTACCTCCCTCGAAATCCAGTGGAACCAATTGAACTGTTTGAGAACCCTGCCGTGACTGCAGACAATTGGAAGCGATCTGCCAATAGGTGACGGGTTTGAAAATTTGAAATGAAACTGTCTTGCCAATAACAGCAAGTCGAAGGGCAGAGGAAAAGTACAGCAACTCACAAGTGGTGTCAAGAAAAATGAAAGAAGTTTCGTAGAAAGCCGCCAAAAGCGCAAAAGGAAAAATATTGCAGACTAACTCCAGAAAATGCTGATTCAATCATCGCCCAGACAAGAGGACAGCGCCGGCTTAAGAACCGCGGAATTGCTATTGCCGTTGAGGGAATTTAGGATGTGCGGTTCGCAATTTTGCCGTCCGCCTGGAGAAAACCCAAATGTCTTGCGCAGTTTTCGCGAAGATGTTCTCAAACCGCCGCTTCATGTCGATATTGATTGTGATGGCGCTGATTTCCACCTGCATGCTTGGGCAGACCGATGCAAAGACATCGCAAGCCAATGCAGAAAGCAAGAAGGCTTCATCCGGTAAAGGCAAGAAACAATCCAGCGCGAAGGCCGAGGACAAAAAGACTGAAGCGCAGCCGGGTGCCGCAGAGAAAGCAGCTGGCGCGAGCGATGGCGATGAGGAAGAAGCAAAAGGCCCGTGGCACGGTTTGACCTGGCGGTTGATCGGTCCCTTCCGAGGCGGACGCGCTCTGGCAGTAAGCGGCGTGGTGGGTGACCAGCACACATATTACTTCGGCAGCACGGGCGGCGGAGTATGGAAATCTACCGATGGCGGTCTGACATGGCGGCCTTTGACCGACAAAGTAAAAGAGATGTCTCCTTCCATTGGCGCGATTGCAGTAGCACCCTCCGATCCAAACGTAATCTATGCCGGGACCGGTGAGGCCTGCATTCGTGGCGACATCATTAACGGAAATGGCGTTTACAAATCGGTAGATGCAGGCAAAACCTGGACCTATAGCGGTCTGAAAGAAACGCGGACGATCGGGCGCATTGCGGTAAATCCGAAGAATCCGGACATCGCTTACGTGGCGGCGTTGGGACATGTATTTGGCACGAACCCGGAGCGCGGTATCTATCGCACAACCGATGGCGGAAAAAACTGGACCAAAGTTCTTTATAAGGACGAAAACTCCGGCGGGATCGATCTTTCCATGGATCCCTCGAACCCGAACGTGATTTTTGCGTCATTGTGGCAGGCGCGGCGCACGCCCTGGGGCATGGACAGCGGCGGGCCCGGCAGCGGACTGTATCGCAGCGCCGATGGCGGCGCCACGTGGAAGCAGCTTAGCGGCCATGGCTTGCCGGAGGGAACGCTGGGACGCATTGGGTTGGCAGTGGCTTATAGCGGCAATCGCGTGTGGGCCCTGGTGGAAGCCGATAAGGGCGGGCTCTTCCGTTCTGATGATGGCGGCGATACTTGGACGCTGACTAACAGTGACCGCCAGTACCGGCAACGCGCGTTCTATTACACGCATGTGTTTGCCGATCCGCGCAATGCCGATGGGGTTTATGTGCTGAACACGGGCATGTATCGCTCCAATGACGGCGGAAAAACTTTTCGCCCAATCCGCGTCCCGCACGGTGACAATCACGGGTTATGGATTGATCCCAGTGATCCGAACCGCATGATTGAATCGAATGACGGCGGAGCCAACGTGAGCACCAACGGTGGCGCCAGCTGGACCAATCAAGCTGGACAGCCCACGGCGCAGTTCTATCACGTGGTCACGGATAATCGCTTTCCTTATTACCTCTACGGATCGCAGCAGGATAACTCTTCAGTGGCGATTGCCAGCGCAGCGCCGGGCGGTATCGATCGCACAAGCTGGTACGCGGTAGGCGGAGGAGAAAGCGGATACATTGCACCTGATCCACGCGATCCAGAAATTGTTTATGCCGGCTCCTATGGCGGCGATATCACGCGCTATGACCATCGCACAGAAGAGACTAAAAACGTTACGCCATGGCCCATCAATCCTATTGGCGCCGCAGCCGCCGACCAGAAATATCGCTTTCAATGGACGGAGCCGATCGTGTTTTCACCGCACGACCCGAAGACGCTCTACTTCGCGGCACAGGTCCTATTTAAAACAACGGACGGAGGCATGAATTGGCAGATCATCAGTCCGGATCTGACGCGCAATGACAAGAGTAAGCAGGTGGCGGCAGGCGGACCGATCACCAAGGACAACACAGGCGTGGAGGTCTATGACACAATTTTTTCAGTCGTGGAATCGCCGGTGCAGAAAGACTTGATCTGGGCGGGTTCCGACGATGGGCTGGTGCACGTCACTACAGACAGCGGAAAGAACTGGTCCAATGTGACGCCGAAGGCCATGCCGGAATGGGGCACCGTGAGCATGATTGAAGCATCCATGTACAACGCCGGCACGGCGTATGTTTCCGTCCAGCGCCACAAAATGGATGACGTTGCTCCCTATATCTTCAAGACCACCGATTTCGGAAAGACATGGACGAGCATCTCCAGCGGTCTTCCTGCGAATGCTTTTGTCCATGCTGTTCGTGAGGACAAGAAACGCAAAGGCCTGCTCTATGCGGGAACAGAGCGCGGCGTGTTCTTCTCATGGGATGACGGCGCGACCTGGCAATCTTTCCAGGGCAATCTGCCGGTCTCTCCCATTTACGATCTCACAGTTCACGACAATGATGTGCTGGTGGCAACTCATGGACGCGCATTCTGGGCGCTGGACGATCTCTCTCCGCTACAGCAGTACAAGCCAGAGATGGCGAACGAAGAAGTCCATCTTTACGCGCCCAGCGCTGCCAATCACACGACGTTCGGTGGAGGCTTTTTTGGCGGAGGCGGCGAACGCGGACAAAATCCGCCGGCTGGTGCGGTAATCTATTACTCGCTCAAGACCGCACTGAAGAAACCGGGCGAGAAGAAGCCTGAAGAAAAGAAAACAGAGGCTGGCGCGACCACGGCTGCTGCGACCCCAGCCAAGGAGACGTCGACAGAAGGCAAAGAGCCTGGACAGGCGCATCCTGCCAATGCTCCCGTGCCGCCGAAGCCGGAAACAGCCAGCGGCGAAGCAGCTGACGCTGCAAAAAGCTCCCCGATCACGCTCGAAATCCTCGACCAAAAAGGGCAGGTCATCCGCAAATACCCGCCTAAGCCCCAGCCTGGAACAGAGGGTGGCGATGACGAAGGATTTGGACCGCGTCCAGCAGAGCGTGGACTGCCCACGGAAGCCGGGCTTAACCGGTTTGTGTGGGACATGCGTTATGAAGGCGCCACAAAAGTGCCGCGGTCGCCACTGTGGGCCGGAAGCACGGACGGGCCTGAGGCCGTTCCCGGCAAATATCAAGTGCGGCTGACAGTAAACGGCAAGCAATTCACGACGCCGCTGGAAATCGTTCCCGATCCACGGTTAAAAGTCACACAGCAGGACCTGGAAAAGCAGTTTGATCTGCTCATCAAGATCCGCGAGCGGGTTACCCAGACGCATGAGACCGTAAACCAGATTCGCGATATTCGGACCCAGATCAATGAACTGAACAAGCGGCTGGAAAAACAGCCACAAGCAAAAGCCGTGGCTGATGCGGGAAAGCAACTGGACAAGAAAATGACCGAAGTGGAAGAAGTGCTGATCCAGACGAAGGCCAAAAGCGGGCAGGACGTGCTGAACTATCCTATCCGGCTCAATAATTATCTTGTGGCGCTGGGGGGAGTGGTAGAAAGCGCGGACTCCGTCCCGACCCAGGCTTCCTATGAAGTCTTTGACATGCTCAGCAAACAACTGGATGAGCAATTGGTGAAATGGAAGCAGATTTTGAGCACCGATGTACCGGCTTATAACGAAGTCGTAAAAAAACAGGAGGTTCCAGCGATTATCCTGGCCAAGCCGGGGGACCGCTAAAACAGTCTCTGAAAAGGCCAAAAACCGCATAAACATTGGTATTTGAAGGCGGTATGGGCGTGTTCCATTTTGGGATATTTTCGGAATTACCAAAGTGTCCGCCGCCATACCCAATTTCCATTGACCCCGAATGCGGGCAGGGTTAGAGTTTGCGTGTAACACCGAGAGCAAACGAATGTCTAATATCATGTTCGCGGTCTGGATCGGATTGTCAGCAGGCATTCTCCTGCTGTTTCTGTATGCAGCTTTTTTAAACCTGCGGCGGAGACAGGTGCCATGTGTGGAACTGGGCGATCTGATGAATTCGTTCCTACCGGTGGACGTGGCTGTGCTTTCCAATGTTATTAGCCCGGTGCAGCAACGCTATTTGCAAGAGACTTTTGGCTGTGAGGAACTGCTTAGGCTCTACCGTGAGCAGGTTGGTTTAACCATGGAGTGCCTGCGCCGAATGTCACATAACGCCGCACTTCTGCAGCAAGTCGGCTATGCACAGGTGAATAGCGGCAATCAGTTGATTGCTTCACTGGCGCAGGAGATGGTGGATGCCGGCGTCCACGTGCGCCTCTATACATTTATGGCATTAATTGTTCTGCAGGTTCGGACCGCGCTGCAATGGCTGCCGCTGTTTTCAGCCGCTAACACCGGCGACGTTCGGACTATTGTTGCTTCAAGTCTGCTTCCGGCCTATTCATTGCTCAAAGATAAGGCCGACCATCTTACCTGCCTGAAGTTCTCAAGCCTGCATGAATCGCTGGCGCAGAGCCTGTAAGAGAACGCGCCTAATTTCTTAACCACAAAAGATCAGCGCTCGCCCGGTGAAATGTAGTCCTTGAGCGACTCTTCCCATTTCTTCGCTTGGTGCAGAGCTTCAGTTGTGAGCTCCGGGGTGGAGGGAGTGCCGGTGTGCGTTGGCGCGTTCCAAAAACAGTAAATCCAGATGATGCAGGCGATGTCATAAGCGATGACGGGAATGCGACCGACTAGCGGGTTCCGTTTTGATGCCTGGGTCCAAAACGTAACCGAAGCCAGTGACATGGCGACATCCAAACCAAATCCAAACGCGATGCCAAATTCCTTCATCTCCCACTTCCTTCCCATGACCGTCATGAGCGCCACGAAGAAGAAAACGACTGCTGCACGCAGGAATTCCCCAATCCGGGAAGACAGGAGAATCCATCTCTTGTGATTTCCGTAAATAGCCGCAATCACTACCAGGACGTTGATCAGAATTGCGGCCAGAGTAAANAGGATGCGAAAAAAACGGACCTTATAAAAACGGGGAAAAAGCCGTCTTACGAACAGCTCATAGCTGGCCAGGAAGGCAAACAAAACCACAATAAGATTTGAAATCCAATAAACATAGGAGTAAACGCTTGGCCAGGCTTTGGAGGCTGCGTATCGCCCGAGCCCCACCATCTCGGTCACAACCACATAAGAAAAAAAGAGCGGAAATTCTCGGTATAATTTGCGATACAGCAAAATGCAAGCCAGCAAAGCCAAGCTTGGCACTGCAAACCAATCGACCAAGATATCCGCCCAATATGGCATTCTAGGGCAGCCTAAACCAGCCGCCAGAAAAGCACAAAACAAATCTGCGGTTGGGCGCTTTTACCGATGGTGACTCGGCTGACTAGAAATTAACCGCCACAGGAGGCGCTGGCTCAGTACCAGGTCCCGTCAAGCTTTTTTCTGCTGCACTCGCCAAGTTGCTTCCCGCCAAAATCAACGTAACGACCAACACTCGCATTGCAGTCTTCATAAATTTTGTTTCCTCCAATTTGTTCTCTTCAGAATATTCTTCAGAAATTAGTGCCGCAAAGTCGCCAATAGAGTACATGAGAAAGCAAAATGCGCCACAAATAATCGCAACCCCATAGGTTTTCCCAAATTCATGCGATTTTCACATCCTGGATGCAGGAATTTCATATCTTGAACGTTCTCTAACTGAGTCAGCCCTGCAACATAAATCCATGCCTATAACCCGGATCCTGCCACATATTTCTCATGCATCCAAGCCAATTTCCACGCCGATCTTAAAAACGAAGCTAGGCTAATCGTTTTCGTTTTTGGAACTGCGTCTTAAACGCGGATGCCTGACCAAAAGTGCAGGGGTACAGATAGTCCCCTTTCAGAATTCGATGTTCCATTGCAGTTTTTAATGCAAGAACCAAAACAAGTCCGGGAACGCTGCTTCGCCCCATTGGAAACTTTATATAGTATAAGGAGCTGTTTTGCCTATGGCCCAGATAGGAAAAAACGACGTACCTGCCTAAACTGCTGGGAAATTCATTTTTTTCCATCTACCTCGAGCTGCGGGTGCTTGCGATGAAAATCCGTTGCATCTTGGTAAGCCTTGGCCAGCGCCAGCATTTTGGCTTCACCATAAAGATGGCCCAGGAAAGTTAGGCTGACCGGGGTGCCCGGACCGCCGCCTTCCACTTCACCGTTTTCGCGGACACGCGCCTTTGGAGCATCGTCCCCGCGAAAGCCATTAGGCAGAATGACTGCCGGATGGCCGGTGAGATTTGTGATCAGCAGTTGCGTGCTGAACGTGGGCGCCACGATCACATCCACCTGATCAAAAACTTTTGCCGCCATTTCCATGGCTATTGTGCGTGCACGATTCGCTTGAATGTATTCCACTGCCGGAATAAAGCGTGCAGCGCGAAAAGTATTGGGCCAGTCGTCTTTGGTCTGTTGCGTCAGCAGCTTGTCCCGACCGCTGCGCGTTAGATCGTCAAAAGCCGCAGCGGCTTCCGCCAGCAGAATACTGCGCATGGCCCCGTAGGGATATTTGGGGAACTCCACGGGAATGAGGTTGATGCCCATGGAGCGCAGCTTGGCCAGCGCGGCTTCATCGAATTTATGGTCATACTGACGACGCGCCATGGCATCCGCCCGGTTGGCTTTTTCTTCCGCCTGCTTTTTCTTCTCATCTTCCGATAATTCTTTTTCTTCTTTTGCCGGCGGGGTCTGTTGCGGTGGCGGTTGCTGTTCGAAGTCGGATTTCAGGTAGCCGACGCGGAGCTTACGCCAATCAAGGTTCGCGTCCCAGTTGAACGCTGCGTTGTGCACGGTGCGGTCATGGCCGTCAGGCCCATGGATCGCGCTCAGCACGATTGCCGTATCTTCCACGGCGCGGCAGAGCGGGCCGAGTTTGTCCATGGTCCACGAAAGCGCCATTGCGCCGGTGCGGGGAACAAAGCCAAATGTCGGACGCAAGCCAGTTATTCCGCAGCGGGTTGAAGGAGAGGAAATGGATCCCAACGTTTCTGAGCCGATGGCAAATGCCACACAGCCGGCCGCAGTGGCCGAAGCTGATCCAGCCGACGATCCGCTTGATCCTTGCTTGGTGTTCCAGGGATTGCGTGTCATACCGCCAAACCATTTGTCGCCCTGGGCCAGCGCTCCCAAAGTGAGTTTGGCCACCAACACCGCTCCGGCAGCGTCGAGACGCTTGACCACCGTTGCGTCTTCATCGATCTTCTGGTCTTCAAACCCGCCCGCGCCCCATGTGGTGCGATATCCCTTTACCGCCAGCAGATCTTTGGCTCCCCAAGGCAATCCGTGCAGCGGCCCGCGATACTTCCCTGCCGCAATTTCGCGGTCGGCTTCTTTGGCCTGCGCCAGCGCGCGCTCTTCCGTGAGGGTGATCACAAATTTCAGGATCGGGTCATAACGCTTGAGCCGCGCAATGTACATTTCGGTCAGCGCAGCCGAAGAAACCTTCTTCGTGCGCACCAGCTCCGCCAGCTGGCGCACGGAATAAAACGCGACATCTTCCAGATTTTTCGGCGCGACCGCGGTAACGGCGGGTGCGGCGGAAATCTTGATGGGACGCCGCTCGGTCTCATACTTCATACCAGGGAGCACTGGATCAAAAATTACCGCGGGAGCAACTTCATTCTTGATGTGCAACTTGTAGATGGCATCAAAGCCCTCGGTATAACTGTTGAGGTCTTCCAGCATCATGTCCTTGTATTCGTCGGCTATATGGACATCGGCGATGGCAGCGGCATTGTCGATCATCTCCCGCGTGATCTTGCCTTTTTCGTCAGCCATGGCCCAGAGCACGCCGGGCAGCAGTGTTGCGGTGAGACCAAAACGCGAGCAAACAGTAAGAAACGATCTGCGATCAAGCATGGGTTCTCCCAGAATTGAAGCTGAAAAAGACGGCTGGCCATTATAGCCAAAGAGGGTCTTGGCCGATGCCATTCAGTTTAGAATCGCAATGTGAATGCGCTCTTTCAGCTTCTCTCTGACCACGAACTTCCCGCTCTGTTAGCGATGATGCGCGAGTTCTATTCGCAGCAAGAGATGCAGCTCGACGAAGCTGCCGCGTCCCTTGCGGTAACCAGGGCTTTGGAAAATCCCGAACTGGCGCAGATTTATCTCATCTTTCACGGCACGGAACTGGCGGGATACTTCGCGCTTACTTTTTGCTTCAGTCTGGAATTTCACGGGCGTTTTGCCCTGCTCGACGAAATTTATCTTCGCGAGCCATACCGACGGCAGAAGCTGGGCAAGGCCGTGGTCGCCTTTGCGGAAGACTTGTGCAGGAAGGCAGGCGTGAAGGCCCTGCGGCTTGAAGTGGGACGGGAAAACCACGGCGCACAATCACTTTATCGAGCTGCCGGATTCAAGGAAGACGAGCGGAATTTGATGACCAAGTGGCTCTAGCTGCAGAAAAAGCCTCCATGAGCGACTGGTTTTGCGCTCATGGAGGGTTAGAAGGAAGGAGATTAGTTGTGCCCTTCCGGTTGCGAATCAAAGAACAGAAAAAAGTTTGTTGGCTGGTCCGGCGCGGCCTGCCCCGCTGCTTGCGCGGCGCGCAGTGCATCAAGGGAGTTGATGCCGGTCTTTCCATCGGCGCTAGGCCATGCACTGGGATCAGTCACAAGCACGGAGATCACTTCCCACCACACTGGTCCAAAATTCTTGCCGTCAATGATGTGGCTGTGATTCAGCGTGGGTACCAGCACGCTGGTGTTCGGCGGTACCTTGCCAAGTTTGGCCAGCACTGGACCAAGGTCGGTCTGCGTCGTGTGCATGGTGCAAGTGCTCGGCATGCCCTTATGCTGCGTGACCGGCAGTCCTGGTTCCGGACATTGCACCGGAACGGTGGGATTCGTCTTAAACGCTTCCGGAATGAAGCCGAAGAGGCTAAGCAGCGCCTGCCCTAAAGCTGGCGTGAAAGCGTCATTGGGGTTCGTGTCATTACCAAAGAACGGAGCGATTACATACAGCTTTAGGGTGTTTTGAATTGGCCGGAAATTTGGATCGATTGTTGACCCGTGACCCACGGTGCAGATAGGACGCTGGAATTCATTTGCATCCACTGCCGCTACCTGCCCGTTATGGTCAAGATCATCAAAGGGTTCGTGAATACAGTCAAAATTCTGGAAATAGGTGAATACCAGAAGCTGGCCCTGGGCAAATCCTTCGGTCTGGTTCACCGCCAGAGGCCTTGTGGTGTTGTCATTGTTTTGTGCAAAACCACCAAGGGTTAGTAGCAGTACCGCTGATGCAGTCGCGAGCATGCGAAAAGCTCGATGTTCTCTCATTTGTGTACCTTCCTGTTATGGAGTAGAAAGCTGCTATGAAGGATTGGGGGCCTGGTTACGTTGGTATGGAGTCAGCACTGGATGAGCGGTTACACGCACAAGAAATTAAATATCGTGTAACGAATTAAGAGGACTGGACTCGCCGTTATGCCATAGCTTCTGCGATCTTCAGCTTTTGAATGTCCTTTTTTTGTTTCCTTCCATGATTTAGTCTTTTCTGTCTCCAGGAGATCGCCCATGAAACTTAACCGCACGTTTTCTATCCTGCTTATCACCTTCGCAGCTCTGGCACTTAGCGCCGCCGATTATCCCCCGCCGCAATCCGGCACGTTTATCGTGAAAGACTTTCAGTTCAAGTCCGGAGAGAAATTGCCGGAGGTCAAGCTGCACTATTACACGCTGGGAACGGCGCAAAAGGATGCCAGCGGCAAGGTGCGCAACGCGGTGCTGATCCTGCATGGCACCGGCGGCACGGGCAAGCAGTTTCTCACGCCGAATTTTGGCGGCGTCGTCTTCGGCCCTGGCCAACTGCTGGATGCATCCAAATACTTCATCATCCTGCCGGACAATGTGGGCCACGGTGAATCCAGCAAGCCAAGTGACGGCCTGCACATGCGCTTTCCGCACTATGAATATGACGACATGATCGAGCTGCAATACCGCCTGCTCACGCAGGGATTGGGCGTAAACCATCTGAGGCTGGTGATGGGGACATCGATGGGCGGCATGCATAGCTGGCTATGGGCGGAGCAGCACCCCGACTTCATCGACGCGGCCATGCCGCTGGCCAGCCAGCCGGTGGAGATTGCCGGACGCAATCGCATGATGCGCCGCATGATCATGGACGCGATCCGCACCGATCCGGAATGGAATAATGGCGAATACAAACAACAGCCTCACGGCCTGGCTGCGGCGCTGGATATTTTGCTGATCATGGGTAGCGCGCCTTTGCGCATGCAGAAAGATGAGCCGACACGAGAACAAGCCGATAAGTTCCTTGAGGACTTTGTCGCATCGCGCATGAAAGTCACCGACGCGAATGACATGCTCTATTACTTTGACGCGTCACGGAATTACAATCCTGAGCCGCAACTGGAAAAGATCACCGCACCGCTCATCGCGGTAAACTCAGCCGACGATCAGATCAATCCGCCCGAACTCAAAATCATTGATCGCGACATTCAACGCGTGAAAAATGGCCAATACGTGCTGCTGCCGATCACGGACCAGACGCGCGGGCACGGTACCCATTCCTGGCCGGCGATCTGGGGCGACCATCTGGCGGACTTGCTGCAGAAGTCGCAGCATTGATTTTCTTGAGAGAACCTCAGTTTGCGAACGCAGCCACGACCCAGAAGTTGGCGTAGCCATGTTGCTGGTCGGGACGGAAGCACGCGCCAAACTTCATGATGTGGAAATCAGCATTGGCGGCGCGTGGATTTAATTCTGCCGGAAGGTGATGTGGATCAGAAGACGTGAACACGACAACTGCCAAGACACCAGTCAATTTGTCCGTCAGCTTCAGGGCATCGCCATCCGTTGTGCAAGCCAGTTGATGGAGCGCCGCATCTTCGCGCGTGTAAATTGGCCTGATGCCTCTGGCCTTTCGGGCCAGATTAAATGCTTCAGCAAACGCCGCGTTGAACTGTGGTTCCGAATAGTCAGGAACAAGAAAGATAAAATCCTGCGCGACATAGATCCTGCCCTGGTGCTCAACCACCCCGATACCGACTGCGTTATAGCTGGTACTCAGAATGTTGGCACGATGCCCGCTTGACCCCATGAGCGCTGGATGAACGTCTTCAATATATTCAGTGCGGGCCACATTTTCTGCGGAAACTGTAAAGCGCGCGCCGGTAGCGCCAAGACGCTCTGGCAGTGAGTTTTCGCCGGGAAACTGATGTGAGAGCTTGCCGTTTTCCGCCAGCAGTTGCGCATGGGCGCGGGCTGCCTCAGCAGCGTGATCATCCCATTGCAGGACGGTCAATCCGTGGCTGGCGCGCTCGTGGTTCAATTCTTCAAAAATGCGTTTCTCAGCCGAAGAGATCGATGGGCCGGTTGGAATGGCCTGCGCGGCGGCGCTCAGCAGAAAAATAAAGACGCAATGGAAGAGAAGGTTCATTGATCCGATTTCCGGGCCTTTTCATTCACTAGATCACTCGGCTGAGCGATAAAAAGCCGCCACCACCCAGAACTTGGAGAATCCCGTAGCGCCCCCGGTCTGAAGGCAGACGCCTATGTTCATGCGCTGGAGCGTTTTGTCAAAAGCGTACCTCCGCATATCGCTAGGCAGAGCGCCGGGCTCGGATAGGGAAAACACCAGCAGTCCTGATGCTCCGGGCATGTTTTGGATCATTCTGTCGGTGTGCATGTCCTCAGAACACGCGACCTTTCGCAGATGGGGATCACTGATCACGTCAACTGGCGGCATTTTTCGCCCACGCCTTGCCTGGTTGAAATTGGCAATCAAAGACTCGCGAAATTGTTTTTCCGTATATGAAGCCAGCGTGTGCGCGAAATCCTGGGTGATAAACAATTCATGGTCGCGCTCAACAATGGAAATGCCAATCGCGTTGTAGTCCTGATGAAGAATATTGGCGCGGTGCCCCGGCGATTTCATCAGCGCCGTGTGAGCGGTATCGATATCAGGCGCGGCCGCAACATTTTCCGCCACAGAGTTGAAACGCAGCCGAGTGGCGCCTACACGCTCCTGCAATAGTGGCTCGCCGGAAAACTGGTGGGAAAGATCGCGGTTCTCAGCCAGAAGTTTGGAGTGCGCCAACGCAGCTTCCGCCAACTGGTCATTCCATTCCAGCTTATTCAGGCCCGCTTTCTCGCGCTCATGATTCACCAGATCAAAGAGCTGCTGCTCATGCTGAGACGGTCCAGCGTGAGCGGGGATCGCTACAAGAAAAACAAGACAAAATATCGCGACAATGGCCCGGTTCATGTGCAAAGCACATTGTACGTGAGAAGCTGCTGCTTAAATGCTCGGATGCTAGAGGAAAGAGATGTTTGAGTTTTCCCTCCGGTGACGGGCACAATACAAGACAAGTGCCACTACGCCGCCTGTAGGGATCGCCAAAAACAGAAATTGCCGCGCGAAGTTACTGCCTATCATCAGCACAATGGCCATTCCGATCATGGCGATGAAACCAATCAATCCGCCGCCCACGGGTGTCTTGTACCTGGAAACGCTTTGGCGCCGATCCTGTTCCACATGCCTCCGCCTCTTGGCCAGGCACACCAATTGTTGCCTGGCTTCACGAGCCGCCGCGGGCCTAAGCCCGCTTCGCCTTCAGCTCACCCAGAATGCGGTTAATCTCGTCTTCTTTTTCCATCTGGGCAAAGCGATCTTCCACGCTGGCAGCATCGGATGACAACAAGTCAGTCTTGGCCTGGCCAATGGCTTCCTGCCGCATCACCTTATGTTTCATGCGATCAAACGTCGCTCCGTGATTCGGGCCGGAGACGCCTGAGTGTGCATCGGCCGCTTTGCTTAGAGTACGAGCGCGGCGGTTCTGGGAAATCAGTAGTTCGCTGCGGGAGCGCGCCTCTTCCAGCTTCTGCGTGAGCTTATTGAGTGCATTCTTCAGCGTCTCCACCTGCGCTGTCTGGTCGGCCACCTGCTGGCGGAAATTCTCTGACATCTGCTTGTAATGGAGCGAGCGCTCAATGGCGGCGCGCGCCAGGTCGTCCTGCTTCTTGCCCACGGCCAGCTCGGCTTTGCGGGTCCAGTCGGCAATTTTGTCTTCGTTCTCTTTCTGCTTCTTTTCCAGCAAATGCTGGTCAGCCATGGCAATGGCCACTTGCGTTTTCACCTGGAGCAACTGATTTTCCATGTCCAGGATGACTTGCTTGATCATGATCTCCGGGTGCTCAGCTTTATCAATCAGTTCGTTCAAATTGGCCCGGATCAAGGTTGAAACTCTTTCTAGTAATGCCATAACTTCCTCCAAATTATTTCGACTTGCTTTCAAGGCCCGTTACACGTTCAGATTTCCTGCGCCTACATTGCTGCGGGGTAAACGGCTGCGGCGCGCTCCAGCTGATCCGATCAATACGCCGGCAACAAGTCCCATGCCCAGCCAGAAGAGCCAGCTACCCGCCATCAGACCGGCTACGATTCCCAGCACCGCGCCCAGGACCAATCCGATGAGTGAAATCTTCTTCATTGCCTTTCTCCATCGCTGCTTGCAGCTTTTTATTCCGCCGGCAAGCTGGCTGCATTCCAACTCGCCGGCCATCGCTGAGAGGAAACACTCAGCGTGTTATGCCTTGCCCGCAGCCTTAGCTTTGCCGCCGGAATCGCTACCGCTTGGCAGTTCCGGAGCAGGCTTAGGCGAGTTGTCACCAATTTGTTTCACTTTGGAGAACAATTCCGACATACTCATGCCTGAGAGCGACTCAAACAATGCCGGCACCTGTGCCGCGATCGCGGCCATATCGCCGGTAATTTTGCTGGCTCCGGCCGTAGTCCCATTGCCGGTGGAAACGATGGTGATCTTGTCCACATTTGCCAGCGGGGCGGCCATGGCACGAACAATTTCCGGCAGACCACTGATTAACTTGTCCACCACGGCTGCCTGGTTATATTCCTGATAGGCTTCAGCCTTGATGTTCATGGCTTTGGCTTCAGCTTCACCTTTTTTGAAGATGATGTCCGCTTCAGCTTCACCCTGCATGCGGATGGCGCTGGCGCGGCCTTCTGCCTCGGCGATAAGGCGCTGCTTTTCGCCTTCCGCAATGTTGAGCACGCGTTGCTTTTCAATTTCAGCCTGCTTCAACACAGTAGCGATCAGCTCATTCTGGTGGCGCGCAATTTCCGCTTCCTGCACCTTGGTCTGTTGTTCTCTTTCAATCAGCTGGACTTTTACCTGCTCGGCGATAACCTGCTGTTGCTGGATGTTCTGCTGAATTTCATACGCCTTGTCCGCTTGCGCCTGCTGTTTCTTGATCAACTCCTGGTACGCGGCCTTTTTTACTTCCAGATCACGTGTCGCTTCTGCCTGTTTGGCCTGGGAAAGTGTTTCCGCCAGCACGCGTTCCTGATCAGCCTGGGCGCGGGCGATGGCGGCGGCGCGCTGCGCTTCCGCTTTCTTAATGGCCGTATCGCGCTCGGCTTCAGCAGCGGCAACGTCGGCATCGCGCTTGATTCGGGCAACGTCAGGCCGGCCCATGTTGGCAATGTACTCGTTCTTGTCGCGAACTTCCTTGATGGTGAATGAGACGACTTCAAGTCCCATTTTGCTCATGTCACCGGCGCAGGTGGCGCGCATGCGATCGCCCACCATCTCCGGCTCTTTTACGATCTGCTCAACCGTGAGCTGGCCGATGATGCCGCGGAGATGGCCTTCCATTACCAGGCGAATCAGGCCTTCACGCTGTGGCGGCGTCTTGGTAAGAAACTGCTCGGCGCCCGTGCGTATCGATATGTCATCCGACTTGACCTTGATCTGCGCCACGGCTTCCACCGTTACGGCGACACCCTGATTGGTGTAAAGGTCCTGTTGCGGCGCTACATCGAAAGACATCAATTCAAGGGAAAGAAGACGGCAGCTTTCAATGAGCGGCCAGATCACCGTGCCTGCTCCCTTGACGACGCGCGGCGTTTTGCCGCGTCCATATACGAGCAATGCTTCATTAGGGCCAACTTTGCGATACAGCCGGGCCAACATGCTGATGACGAGCATGATGGCCAGCACGGCCATGCCAGCAAAGATTGCAACTGTTTGCCACTCCATAGATCCTCCTAAACCTTTCACAGACTCTTCTCCTGTTCTTCTGCCGGCATAAGACCGGCTTTTTCTGCAAGCTCACTCCAGCGGCGCACATACGCAACGCCCTGGTCAAAACGTGTGACCACAACTTCTTCACCGCGCGCGATCTCGTCACCTGCTTCACTGCGGGCAGCGCAAGCCTTGCGCGCGCCTTCCTGCACAAAAATGATTTCTCCGGTACCGCGATTGCGAATGCTGCCGCTCACCTTGCCCAGTACGCCGACCATTTCAAAATCCATGGGGTCGAGACTGGACTCATGCGCCATGAAATATTTGGCCGCGAAGACAAACACAATTCCGGCGCCCACCAGTCCGGACAAAGTGGAAAGCGCCAGACCGGCGAATACCCATATGTGGCGCAGATGGACCAGCAGGTATCCGGTGCCGCCGAACCACGCCAGAAAAACGGCGATGGTCATGGGATTGAAGATGCCGAAGCTTGAGCTGTGCGAGCCGCTGCCGGAATGCCCTGCTCCGTGTCCACCATGAAAATGATGCGGCACATGAAGATGGAAATGCAGCGTGCCGCTCAGGAACGAGAACGCGGTATAGGCAAAACCCACGACAAAACAGATCAGATAAAAAGTTTCCCAATTCATGGCTTTACCTCGTGCAAACTATGCCTCGCTCATCGCAGGAGCATTTTTCTGCTGCTGCGGACGCAACACATGCAACAGCTTTTCCGCCAACTCAGGCGTTTCCAAAATCGCTTCCATCAACACCAGGCAGCTGCGTGAATCCTTGTGCTTCGCCAGGTTGAGCAACGCACGGCTCACCGGCGGATCGCGACGGAAACGCTCCGCACCTTGAATCAACCAGAGGTCAAGCGTGTCTTCCGCGGCACTCACGTCCGATATCAGCTCGTTGTGAAAGCCTTCCGGATCGTCCACCAGGTATCCGGGATGGACCTTGAAGAATTTTGCCAGCAGCAAGCGCGTCTTGTTGGTCAGGTGCGGACGCGCGCCGTTTTCAATCTGTGAAAGATAACTCTGGCTGATCTTCATCTTGAGGTCGCGAGTGACGGCCTTTACAACTTCCTGCTGGGTCATCTCGCGCCCAAAGCCGCGAAGATTGCCTTCCATCAGCCTGAGGTAGCGTAATTTTTCGCCAAGCTTCATATCGCTAATCGCAATAACAATATTTCAATTTGTGATATACGTCAAGAGGAGGAATTTTACCTTAGGAATTTATCCAGGGCACTCATCGTTAACTGGCTTAGAATGTTTATGTTGCCAAGCCCATGAATCAACCGGCAATCGGGAAGAATGGCGGGACAGTTATGCTATCCATTATGAAATGTACATTTTGCGGGAAGAAACAAGGCATTGTCCGCGCTGCTGCTGCAACGCGGCGCTCCGTCTGCATTTGTGAAGAGTGCCTGAATATTTGCCGCACGATTCTGGCTAAGGCGACAAAAGAAGAAGTTCCTGTCACGGAACCGAGGACGACCTATCGAATTTCATCGTCCAACTCCGATCCGAGTGCGCGGCGATGCTGTTCGTTCTGCGACACACCGATGGAGATCGTGCACAAACTGATTGGTTCACCTCGCGGTAAAACTCCTGCATACATTTGTGACAAGTGCGTAGCCGCGAGAACGTTCGGAGAGAACGTCAGGAAAACTGAGTCGCCAAAGAATTTCTGGCATTGGATTGCGCGTAAGATTGGGATTCACAATTCTCACCTGCGCCACGCCCACTAAACAGGATTATTAAAGTGTTGTGCTCCACTCCGGCAATCCGATTTTATCGCCCCGGTGTAGCGTTAGGCTCCCGTTTCGCAAGTAGTCATGAATACTGTAACGGACCTGCCGCGAAGATCCTCCCTGTATAAGTAACGTTCGCACCAGCACTTCGCGGCCCAACGGTTTGCCGGCTTTTTCCAGGAGGGCCACAATTACGTCCAGTTCCTGCGGCTGTGCCAGAAACCGCATATCCGGATCAACATCCTGGACAATCTCGAGCCATTGCTTTCGCGAAACTCCCAGGGCATGCAGAGTTTGCCGGCACTGCTGGGCGCTGCGGATCGCATCGTGCAAATCCAGCAGCACCGTGCCAATTTTTGCTCCCGAACCAGGGCCGGGCCGCTGAGCAGGCTCCAGTTTTTTGCGTTTGCCTCTTACCATTGTTGCCTCACAGAATGTTGCCTCACAACGCCAAACGCAGCAGGTTGAATGCCGCCGCGGGGGCCGCGAGACGGTACAGACGCCCGGCGTCATTTCGGAACTGCTCATACGTGGCCATAATGGTCGTCATTCTATGCCGCCAATCCTCCGGGCCTTGAAGCGCCTCCGGGAGCTCGCGGCACAGGGCCAGTAAGCGCAACGCGCTTAGCTTCACTTGATTGGCGGCGCGGCGGATGCGCGCGTCAGAAAGCTCCAGGCCGGCCAGCGCCGCCAGCGTCAGCTCAAGGTTATCCGTCATGCGCCGGACGCCCTCCCGAAATTCCGCATACTCTTCGCATACCGACAACTCCACATGCCAGACCTTCAGCACTAGCGCATCCAGTGGATCTCTGTGCGCGGCTTTCCTGCTTACCATGTCTTACTTTTCGCCTCCTGTCAGGAATTTGCCCTTGCGTACGGCGGCGATGAAGTCCGCCTCCATGTGGTCTACAAGCTGCTCCAGCTTCAGCAGCTCTTCTTCTGTTATCTGGCGCTCGCCCCAGGGTGAGAGGATGACGATGATCCAAGCCGTAGCGGCCAGAATGCTTACAATCTCGCTAGCATGACGGATCAAGGAAAAAGCGGGTGAGTGATAGCTATAATGCGCCATCAGTGCCTTGGCCACTCCATCTACTAGGTACAGCACACCTAGCGTGAAAGAGACTCCGCCTACCAGCCGCGACCAGCGTAGCCCCAAGTAGCGGGCGTATCCGGCAATGAAAATAAAGGCCACTGCTATTGCCAAATAAGAGGCAACTTCTATTCGATCTTCCACGTACCGGACGGGCCACCAGATTGCAAAGATGGCAACACCCCCCAACGCCGCCACCAACCAGCCCAGGGCTTGCTTGTTGTGAGGAAGATCGAACCCAGGCAGCACCTGCCGCCAAAACTCAAGCAGAGTCAACAAGGCTATAGCGGACAGCATGAAGCTCGCTACAAAGAAGGAGTAGTAATAGACCGTATAGCTGGCCAGAAAAGCGAGAGCCACCAAGAATAGACTTTTGATTGTGGAAGCAAAAACGTAGGCTGAAACCCAGGGCAGCCTGCGAACCAGGTTTTTCTTGAGGATACACAGGCAAAGAACCACCTTGCCGGCAATCATCACTAACCAGATCGCCAGATTAGTATTGCTGAAGAGATTTTTCATCGGGCCACGGACTGCTTTTCCTTTCCGCAGCCCCCGAATCCTAGGCCGCGTTTTACATCTTTACAGGGCAGGTCTTGCCCGGCACGCAGATGGGAGATTGTGAGCCATCTGGACAAACCTGATTGGGCCTGCAGCCGGGCTGCGGGTCGTCAAGCAGTGGGGCCATTGCAAAGGCCGCTCCCAGCACCACCATAAAAAACCCTACCAAAATAGTCTTCGCTTTCACGTGTATTCTCCGTGCCGCAAGTAGCGGCTTGCAGCACGGATTCTAAGCGAACGTCATCCCGGTCCTGCATGCCCCGATTGTTACAGCGTGTTTTCAAAAACTGCTCACCCCACCTCTCGGTGCCTCCATGGGTTGAAGTTGAAGCACAGTCATTTGTGCCATAACCCGCAACCCTTTTCCAAGATTGGCGCAGAAAATTCATGCAAACCGAAAGTTCGCCAAAAATGGCCGGCTGCCAGCTCTGTTCACCGTCGGCGTGGGCCAGCGTGGAAACGCCACCAGGCCTAGATTTCATGCGCCGTTCATGCGTTTCGCTTAACGTCCGTCGGGATGACGAGTTAAATCCGCGCCGCCGCCGAAGAACGGACAGCGATAGCAACATCCGGAATTGCGATTCGTCGGCAGGAAGGCCTGACCGAAACGCGGCAAGCAACAAAGTTCGGCCTATGCGAGAGAGCGCGCTTGGGATTCGCCCGGCACGGGTGCGCCGTGCCGAGTCCTTGAAATAAATCTCAGAACTTAAACTTCAGAGCCAGTTCCACGTTGCGCGAGCTGCCGCCTCCAAGAAATGGATTGCCGGTACCAACATCCGGCGTGGCCGTTACAGGAAGAAATCCGATACCGTGTCCTGTGGCATCAAGTCCGTTCTGTGCAAAGTCAACCCCGAAATTCGGCCACAGCGGGTTGGCAAAGTTGGGGTGATTGAAGAGGTTGTAGATATTGATGCGAAATTGCACGCCGAGACGCTCATTGATTTTCGAATCCTTGGCCAGGCTGAAATCAAAGTTCTTGTAGTCGGGTCCGACAAAGGCATTGCGGCCAAGATTGCCGAAATGCTGATTACCGTTGCAACCATCCAGCGTGGCGTTGATATTGCATGGGACCTGAAACGCGGCCAGATTCAGTACCTGGCCAGGTGTCTTGGTTCCGGTAAATGGATTTCCGACGAGGTCCGGCCGGCCGAAGAACTCGCCGCTGCCGTTGAAGTCGCCTTCAAACAGATAACTCACATTGAATGGCTGCCCTGCGGCGAGGCTGAGAACACCATCCAGCGCCCATCCGTTGGTGAGCCAGTGCATGCTCTGCGATGAAGGTAATTGATACGTGAAGGTCCAGCTGAGATGGTGCCGCATATCAAAATTGGAACTGGCGCGTTCACGATTCGGAGCAAAACTGTTGTCCGGCTGGGTAGCATTGGGAACGTAATCCTGGCCGTCACTGGCATTGTCAATGGAATGCGACCAGGTGTAATTCACGCTGGAAGACAAACGATGCCAGTCGCGAAAGCGCAACGACATCTGCAGCGAGTTATAGCTGCTGCTGGCCGAGGACTGAAACTGGTTGACGTAAATCAGCGAAGGAAATAACGCAGTACCGGTGGCCGGATTGATCTGGTTGATATCGACATAGCGGAAGAGCTTGCGCCCTTGCGAGCCCACATAACCTATTTGCAGCGCGACCTTGGGAGTCAATTCCTGCTGCAAATTCAAGTTCATGACGTGAATGTACGGCGTCCGCAATTTTTGATCGACGGTGAAAACATCCGTAGCCGCAAAACTTGTGGGATCGAACACGGGAACGCCCGGCTGGATGGTGCCGACAGGAGAGAAGCTGAACGTGATGGGATCCGGTCCAACTCCGTTATAAGCTGGGCCGGAATTGAAGGTATTGAAAGGCAGCTGGCCGACAAAGAAGTCCTGCGAGAAAGCGTCATAATACATGCCCCATCCGGCGCGGATAACGGTTTTGCCGTTGCCATGAGCGTCCCAGGCGATGCTGGCGCGCGGCGCAAAGTTATTCAGGTCGCGGGGATACAGTTGCTTGACGGTATTCACATTTCCGGCGGAGTCAATCAGGCTGAAACGATTCTTCTCTTCCCCGATCACGCCGAAATATTCCCAGCGCACGCCGTAACTCAGAGTTATGCGCTGGGAGAATCGGAACGTGTCCTGAAGGTAAAACGAGTGGTTATTTTCAAACGTCTGGCGGGAGGAGTTGCCCTGAGCCTGGCGTCCGCTGGAAGGCGTGCCGGCGATGAACGACGTCAGATCGCTGAAGCTAAGCTTGCCGCGATAACCACTATCAAAGAACCCATCCACAAAGGTGCGCCGGAATTCATAACCGAATTTCCAGTTGTGCTTGCCCGCAGCCCAGGTGAAATTGTCATCGAGCTGAGTGTTGGAATCCGTGCGTCCGCGCGGGACTGACGTGTTGGCGCCCAGCGGCGCAAACCCTGAAACATTGATGGAAGGAAGACCGAAGTCCTGCTTCGTGGTGCCCATGTTAAGGCCAATGCTCGACGGATCAAACGTGCTGTCTTCCGGGCCAAACGTTTCATGGAAGCGGTTATAGCCAAAGCGGATTTCCGTGAGCAAATGCGGATTGAAAATATGCGTGTGCGAAAGTGAAACAATGTTGACGCGTGTGGGAGTCACCGTGTTGAAGCCGGGCAGGATGCCTCCGCCAACCAGCGCGAGCGGAAAGCTCTGATCGCTATCGCCAAAATAGTAGCGGCCCGTCAGCAGATCATTCTCACTGAAGCGATGATCAATCTTGGCAATCATACTGTCCACGCGATTGTTGGCTTTATCTGAAGTCACCAGGCTTCCATCGGGACTGGTGGCGGTGGGCCATGGATGCCGCGCCAGCAGGTTGGCGATGACCGGGTTCACGACTCCGCCGTTGGCCGCGATTGCGGCGTTCAAATCCGCCTGTGTGGGCACGGTGGCAACCGTGGGAATGCCCACTCCTTCACGCTGACCTTCGTACGACACAAACCAGAATGTCTTGTCCTTCTTGAACGGTCCGCCCACTGAGAAGCCGAACTGGTTATTGTGGAAGACATTCTGCGGGGCCGGTTTGCTGTTGAAGAAATTGCGGGCGTCGAGCCCGTTGTTGCGGAAGTATTCATACGCCGTGCCGTGCAGCGAATTGGTCCCGGACTTGGTGACGATATTCACCGTTGCGCCGGAGCTGCGGCCAAACTCAGCCTCAGTGGAGTTAACCACGGAAACTTCCTGCAGCGCGTCCATGGGCAGGATGGTGGCCGGTGTGCCGAACACGCCGCCCTGATTGATCGCCGGCAGGTTGCGATAACCATCATTCATGTCCGTGCCATCGAGCAGGTAATTGTTGGAGCGTCCACGATTGCCATTGATGCTGAACAGCCCGAAAGAACCTGGGGAATCGGCCACGCCTGAAGGATCGCCGCCCGAGCCGGGCACCATGACCAGCAATTTCGTGAAGTCACGACCGCTGACCGGCAATTCGTTAAACTGTTCCGCATCCAGCGTGGCGCCCAGCGTGTCCTGCACGGTATTCACCAGGGGCGACTGCTGGGTAACAACCACGGTTTCCCCAACTCCGCCCAGCGAAAGCTGCACGTTCACTTCCTGGTTGGACGAGACCGCCACTCTCACGCCTTTGGTGGTCGCCGGACGAAACCCCTTGCCCTTTACCGTAACGTCATAGTTTCCAATCGGCAATTCGGAAACAAAGTAATTGCCGGTGGCGTCCGTCTGGGTGGCGCGTAAGAACCCGGTTTCAGGATTGGCGACAGTAACGTCTGCTCCCGCCACAACCGCGCCTGTTGAATCGGTGACCGTTCCCTGGATGCCACCACGGAAACTCTGGGCAAACACGGCGGAGGACAGGCAGAGCAAAAGGACCACGGAGAAAAATCCGGAAGAGAGAGTTCTCATCGTCAACAGACCTCTAATTGGGATTGGCTGGCGGGAGAATTATACCGCTGGGAAAGCAAATGCTCACCACGGAGGCGCGGAGACGCGGAGAACAGCCAAACCCAAGAGCTTTACCACAGAGCGCACTGAGGAACACAGAGGAGAGGCAAAGATCGGGTGATCGGGTGATCGGGAAATAAATGAAGACCGCCGGCGGCTTGCATAAAAACGCCAAACCTTACCACAGATAACACTGATTTACAGGGATGAAAAAAGTTCAATAGGATATTTTTGACTGTAAATCCGTGTTGATCCGCGTTCATCCGTGGTGAGATTTGCTTTGTGCAAAGCGACCGCGGCAGCAAATGAGCTGGTTTTCTCACGTGCTGCCGGCGGGTGGTGCTGGTGGGGAGTCACCGCTCATCCGAAATATCCCATCAGCGTGTGATCGAATTCTTTTTCCTGCTCGGTCTGCTCGTTGCGCTGGGCCTTGGCTTTCTTCTGTTTCTTCTCTTTGTGCGTGGAGTCGGCGCATCCTTGCTGCTGGGTGTTTGCGGAAGCCGCGACTGCGTTGTCGTTCTTTGGGTCATCGGTGGCGGCAAAAGCCGAAAGGCCTGTTGCCAGAGTTGCGATGGTAAGTATGCGGACGAGAGCGTTTTTTTTCATGAGAGTCTCCTTTTTTCGATTTGCAATGTATGAAGGCATCTTTGCGATGGCCTTGCGATGTACACCATGCAAAACGGAATAGAAGGCCGTTTATTCCGGAGGATGGAGGAGAATATTTTTTTGAAAAGCGGGAATAAAAGGGAGAGATCGCGTTTTTATGATGTCCCGGAATAAAGTGTCAAAGATGGATGATGTTTCCGCAGAACCCCAATGAGATGTTCTTTTGTGATGTGAGTGTACCGCTGCGTCGTGGCGATCGAAGCATGCCCCAGGAATTCCTGCACCACGCGAATGTCCGCTCCATTGCGCAAAAGCAATGTGGCCACTGTATGGCGAAGCATGTGCGGCGTGATATGCCGCTGAATCCCGGCCTCCTCGCGCAACCGCGTCAGCACTCCGCTGATCCCCTGGGTTGAAAGCCTTTGCCCGCGCGCGTTGAGAAATAACGCCGGACTGTCCGTTTCGATCCGTAACCTGCTTTGCAAGTGACTGCGCTGGATCTCCAGCGTATTTTGGTCAACCGTAAATGCCAGACGGTCCCGCCCACCCTTGCCGCGCACGCGGAACACAGCTTCTTGTGAAGAAAAGTCCTTGACGTCCAGGCTGGAAACTTCTCCCACGCGCATCCCAGTGGCAAAAAGCAGATCCACCAGGGCTAGGTCGCGCAAGTTTCGATATCCAGAATGCGACGGTGGCAGTGACCTGGGTTTCCGTTTCGCTGTCCCGTTCGGTCGCCGGACCGAACCGCTCTGCCGTGCGCGTGACATGAGAGCCCGCGTTTCAGTTTCCGTAAGAGTTCTTGGCAATTGCTGGATGCGGCCAAAACTGATCTTGACCCGCCAGAAAGGCGACTCTCTCAGCACACCTCGGCGCACCCAATACGAACAAAACACCTTTAAGACAACGATTTTTCTTCGGATGGAAGCAGGCGCGTATTCGCGCTGTTTTAGATGGGCAGCCCAACGCTCAATCACCGGGCCTTTAACCGACCGCAACTCCCGATTCTTTCCAGCAAATTCCACAAATTGCGCCAGATCGGATGCGTAGGCGAATTGCGTCTTTGCTCCGCGCTGATGCGTGGAGAAATAGCCGCTCAGGAACTCCCTGTTCGCCTGTTTGAGTCGCATTCTTCTGCCTGGCGTTCTCGTGCATGACTTTCTCGCTTGCAATTTCCCGTTTCGGGAGAGGGAAAGTTATACAGGAAATCGACGGCTGGACGCAAAAAATAGACTCTTGAGACAAACCCTGCCATGTGAGCACGTACTTCTAGTGATAACTAGGAATTATC
>C688J18823_10000036_pt1 | contig 73808 bp, 70 predicted proteins | sample HopSoiMetagenom1_FD_18823 | JGI IMG/M metagenome (IMG submission 18823)
GCTACAGGTCTCCCGATCCGTGGCGTAACCTACGCCGAGCGAATCGGGGCCGGTCGTTCCATCTTGACTAGCAGGCCGGGTGGTCCCGGCCGCTGTGCAGCCGGCGCCGCGCCGGTGCGTACTGATCAGGGCTCGACCCTGGCAAGCTGGCGGATGGCATCCGCGATCGCGGGCAGCTGCGGGACGGATGCCATCTCCAGCGCGTCGGCCAGGCCGATGCCGGGCACGTGGGCGCCGGCAAGGAGCCTGGGCGGCGCCACCAGATCGTAGAAGAGCTCCTCGACGGTGCGGCGGATCAGGTGCTCGCCGAAGTTGGTGATCTCGGTGTCCTCGTTGACGTAGAGGACGCGGCCGGTGCGCTTGACCGATTCGGCGATGCGCTCCCAGTCGTAGGGGTGGAGGCTGCGGAGATCGATGACCTCGGCCTCGATGCCTTCCTGCGCGGCCGTCTCGGCGGCCTTTGCGCAGAGCGGCAGCGTGCGGCCGTAGCTCACCACCGTGAGATCGCGCCCCTGCCGGACCGTGCGCCCCTCGCCGAAGGGGACGAACCAGTCGGGCGTGTCGGGCCACTGCGGCTTCCAGGAGGAGCGATCGCCGAGCGGCGCGTCGATCAGCTTGGAGAGCGCCTTGTCGTCGCCGGGCTCGCCGGGGATCTCCTCGCCGGGCGTGCAGCGCACCCGCATCAGCGCCTTGGGCACCAGGAAGAAGCAGGGGTTGGGATCGACCACGCAGGAAAGCAGGAGCCCGTACGCGTCGCGCGGCGTCGCCGGCATGGCGATCTTGAAGCCGGGGATGTGCGTGGCGGTCGCGTCGAACGAATGCGAGTGATAGATACTGCCGCGGATGCCCGAGCCCACCGGCGTCATGATGGTGATGGGGCAGTTCCACCCGCCGTTCGACGACCAGTGCTGCATGCCGGCGAGCTTGAGCAGGTCGATGGTGTTGAAGGCGTAGTCGCAGAACTGGATCTCGGCCACGTTCCGGCAGCCGGCCAGCCCCAGGCCGACGGAGGCGCCCACCACGCCGCGCTCGTCGAGCGGCGAATTCCAGGCCGTCTTCAGGCCCTGCGTGGCGGTGAAGGCGCCGCCCAGCGGCGGGCCCACGTCCTCGCCGAAGATGTCGGTGACGCCGTGGCGCTCCTCGGCCACGTGAAGGGCCATGCGGATGGCCTGGACCATGTTGCTCATCGATCGCCCCGGACCAGGTCGCGTTCGCTGAAGACGTGATCGTGGATGCTGCGCCCGTCCGGCATCGGCTCTTCCTTCACCTGCTTGTGCGCCGCCAGCAGCTCCGCGGTGTAGCGCGCGCGCATCTCGTCTGCCTGTTCGCGGGTGAGCAGGCCGCGCTCCAGAAGCCGCCGCTCGAACCCCACGATGCAGTCGGCCTCGTCGGCGATGCGGTTGGCGCCGGAAGCGGAGCTGTGGCCATGAAGGCGCGAGACCACCGCCTCCAGCAAGAACGGCCGCCGCTCGCTGCGCACGTACTCCATCGCCGCGGCGATCTCGCGGTAGCTGGTCTCCGGGTCGTTGCCATCGACCGTCTTGCTCTCGATGCCGAAGGCCTTGCCGCGATCGCTGATGCGCTTCTCGCCGTGCTGTCCCTGGTAGCTGGTGGAGATCCCCCACTTGTTGTTGGTGACGACGATCAGGGCAGGCAGCGGATTGGCCGGGCGCGAGCACCAGATCAGGCAGGTGGCGAAGTCGCCTTCCGCCGTGCCGGCATCGCCCCCGGTGACGATGGTGATGCCGCGCCCGCCGGCGCGCTTCTGCGCGATGGCGGTGCCCGGCGCGATGGAGTACTGCACCTCGATGGGGCTGGAGATGGGCACCACGTTCCACTCGAGGCTGGAGTAGTGGCCGACGAAGTTGCGGCCGCCGGAGTACGGATCGGTGGCGGTGTTCCGCATCTGCCGCATGGCATCGATGGGGTCGGCGCCCATGGCCAGGAGCGTTCCCGATTGGCGGTAATGGAAGTGGCAGTAGTCGTACTGCGGTCCCCGGCCCTTGTGGATGAGCAGGCCCATCGGGACGTTGAACGCCTCTTCTCCCGGCCCGCCGATCCAGAAGTACCCGTCGCCCTGCTTGTACATCTGGATCAGGCGCTCCTCGAGCACGCGCGCCTTCACCATCAGCGAATGCATCTTGAGGAGGAGCTCGGGCGACAGCTCCGAGTCGGGGGTGGTGCGAACGGGCCGAAGGCTGCTGCTCACGAGGTCTCCTTTGCGCGGCTCAGTCGCGGCCGAGCTCGTGCTCCAGCTCCGGATTCTCTTGTGCCGGCGGCTCCTCGCCTTCGCCTGCGGGGCCGGGCGCAGGCGTCGCCACCACGGCGCCAGGGGAAGCCTCGGTCACCGGGGGCGGCGGGACGGACTGCTCGCGGGGCGCGCTGATCACTTGCTGGCCCGACCTGGCCGGCCGCGGCGCGTTGGTCGATGCCAAGACCGCCAGCTCCACGTAGCGGTCGAGCTGCGTCCAGGCGAGGAAGCGGTCCAGCTCGGCTGCGGTCTGGTCGCCCAGGTCCCGGGTGAGCGGCTGGTCTGCCCAGGCCTCGGCGTACGCGTCGTAGAGCTTCTGGACGAATTCGACGGCCCGGCGCGCCTCCTCGAGGACTTCGCGGTCCGCGCGCCAGGGGCCGGGGGAGCGGCGGGGCAGCGCAGCCCGGCGGAGGGTGGCCACGTTGCGGCGGTAGCTCTGAGCCGCCTTGGAGAGGTTGGGGGCGGCGGCGAGGAGCTTGGAGCGGAGCTCGAGGCGGGGAGAGAGGGGCTGGGCCTCTGCTGGGGGCGGGGTCGGGGCTGCGTTCGGGCTCGGGGTCGGGTTCGCGGTCTGGTGCGGGTGCGCGTCGGGGTCCGCGGGGTTTGATTCGGCGGATTGGGTTTCGGTCGACGGGGCCGAGGCGTCGGCCTCGGTTGGCGGTGGGGTTTTGGGGGCCTCTGCCTGGGGTGGGGGCTGGCTCCTCGACTTGTCGGCCGCGGCCAGTTGGGCGAGGGCGAGGGGAAGGTCGCGCAGGAAGCGGGCCACGTCGAACCCCTGGCCGCCCTCGTACAGCCGGGCGAGCGCGGCGGTGAGGCGTTCGAAGGCGCCGCTGCGCATCTGCTCCATGATGCGGGGAAAATCGAGGAAAGCGCGGCGCTGCGTGTCCATCTTCTGGTGCAGGCGCTCCGCGAAGGCCAGCGACGAGACGGCCTGCTCGACGTCGCGACGGATGGAGTCGCGCAGGGGACCCCAGCCCCCGCCGCTTCCGCCGCCGCCCCCGCCCCCGCCCTGCGGCTTCTGCGGCTGCGCTCCACCCTGTCCTGGTGCCCTGCCCTTCTTCCTTGCCACGCTCGCCTCCCGCTAATCCGGAACGCCTCTTCAAGCGGAAAGTGACGCCAGATGCAAGTGCCTGCTTTACGGGTCGCCCGACTTTCGCTAACACCGCGCCCATGCCTCGCCTGCGCCCCTACGCTCCCCAGGACTGGCCGCACTTCTTCGCGCTGGAGACCGACACGCAGCTCGACTCGCTGGGCGAGTCCACCGCGGAGGAGCGGGCCATCTTCAAGGAGCGCTTCCCCGCCCTGCTGGACGTGAAGATGGGGTTCACCAAGAACGGCTTCCGGCGGCCGGGCGCGCAGCTCTGGGTGCTGGAGGACGACGACAAGCGATACCTGGGCCATCTCTGGCTCACCGAGCGCGACGACGCCCGCCACGGCACGCCCACCCTGCAAGTGACCACGCTGGGCATCGTGCGCGAGGGCCGCGGCAAGAACTACGGCCGCATGCTGATGCAGAAGGCGGAGCAGGAGGCGCGGGAGCGCGGCATCGAGGTGGTGGCCCTGGAGGTGGCGGGCAACAATCGCCGCGCCCGGGATCTCTTCAAGGATCTCGGCTACGAGACCATCCGCCGCACCATGCAGAAGCGCTTGCGGGCCCAGTGAGGCCTGCCCGCATCGTGACGGTGGGGCACTCCAACCGCACGCTGCGCCAGTTCATCGATCTGCTCCGCGACCATCGGGTCGAGCTGGTGGCCGATGTGCGCAAGCTGCGCGGCTCGCGCGCCATGCCGCAGTTCGACGAGCGCGGCCTCTCGCGCGCCCTCTCTCGCGCGGGGATCCGCTACCTTCCCGTGGCGGAACTGGCGGGGCGCAGGCCGCGCAGCGCCCAGCCTTCCCCGAGGCCCTGCTGGCGGAACGCCGGCTTCCGCAACTACGCCGACCACATGCGCACGGAGGAGTTTCGCGCCGGCGTGCGGTGCCTGCTCGCGGAGGCGCGGCATCTGCGGACCGCGGTGATGTGCGCCGAGGCCGTCCCCTGGCGCTGCCACCGGTCCCTGATCGCCGATTACCTGGTGGTGGAAAAGCGCAGGCGCGTCGACGAGCTGGTGGGCGATCGCGCGCGGCCGCACCGCCTCACCGCCTGCGCGCGCATCGGCCGCGGGAAGCTGACCTATGACCTCCCCTGACGCGGCCGGCATCTCTACCTTGTTCCTGCGCTGGAGGGTCGCCGATGGAGATCACCGCCCGCGAGCTGGAGGAAAAGCTGCAGCAGGGCGATCGGCTCTGGCTCCTGGACGTGCGCCAGGAATGGGAGCACCAGCTGGCGCGGCTGCCGGACCACGCGCTGATCCCGGTGCATGAGCTTCCCTCCCGCCTCGACGAGGTGCAGCCGCCGGAAGGCGCGCAGATCGTCTGCTACTGCCACCACGGCGTGCGCTCGCTGGGCGCGGTGGCCTTCCTGCGCCAGGCCGGCTTCGCCAACGCCCTCTCGCTGGCCGGCGGCATCGATCTCTGGTCGCGCCTGGTCGATCCCTCTGTGCCCCGCTACTGACCGAAGAGGCGCAGCGCGTTGCCGGAGAGGATGCGCTGCTCGTCCTGCGGCGGCAGGCTCAACGCGCGCAGCGCCCGCAGCTCGCGATCCCAGGCGTAGGGGATGTTGGGAAAGTCGGTGCCGTAGAGGATGCGGCCCGGGTGGCGCCGGAGGATTTCCACGTCTGGCTGCCGCTCGAAGTACCCGCCGATCACCATCGTGGTGTCGAGATACAGGTCGGGATACGCCTCCAGCATCTCTTCGAACTGCGGGGTCTGGTCGAACCCCAGGTGCGGGACGATGGCGATGGCGCCGGGCTGCCGGTCGAGCGCGCGCCGCAGCTTGTCCGCGCCGGAGACCGATCGCGGATCGATGCCGTAGCCCTGCACCGCCGGCTCCGGCCCGCAATGGATCACGACCGGCTTGCGGTGCCGCGCCGAGGCTCGCCAGACCGCGTCCAGCCGTGGATCGTCGGGGGCGATCTTCATCACGTGCGAGTGGATCTTCACCCCGCGGAAGGGTCCTGCCAGCGCCTCCTCGAGGATGGCCTCCTCGCCCTCCTCGCCGGGAAAGACCGTGCAGCACGGCAACACCTCGGGATGTCGCAGCGAAAGCTCCAGCGTGAAGGCGTTGAGCGCGCGCGAAAGGCCCGGCTTGTGCACGTAGGGCAGCGCCACCATCCGATCAACGCCGCCATCGAGGAGCGTGCGGACCGACGCGTCCACCCCTTCGCGGTAGCGGATGTCCCAGGCGTGGGTGTCGAACCACCGCCGGATCGCCTCGGCCAGGCGGTCCGGGTGCAGGTGCACGTGCGCGTCGACGATCACTCAGGTCCCGGTGGCTCGCTTCTGGAACCCGAAGATACCGCGGATGCGCGAGAGCAGGTTCTCCGAGGCCTCGTCCATCGCCGGCGACTGCTGCTCGGCGCGCGCGGCGTCCAGCGCCAGCCGGCGGCGAGCGATGGTCTCCGCCAGCGTCCTGAGCAGATCGGGCTCGGCGGAGAGCACGCGCTCGAAGGCGTCGCGGTCCAGCGCCAGCAGGGCGGTTTCGCCCAAGGCGGTCACGGTGGCGGTGCGCGGCTCGCCGGTGAGCATGCTCATCTCGCCGAAGAGCGCGCCGCGGCCCAACCGCGCCACCTCGCGGTCCGCGCCGCCCTCGACGTGGACGCCGACCGCCACCTCGCCGCGCGCCACCAGATAGAGCGTCTCGCCGCTCTCGCCCTGCCGCACCACCGCCTGCCCCGGGCCGTACTCGAGGAAGCGCGCCCGCGCCGCCAGCACTTGACGAGCTTCCAGGGAGAAGGCTCGCACGAAGTCGATCCGGCCCAGCAGGTCCTCCGCCTCGGCCAGGTGCTCTCGCCGCCGCCGCTCCTCGGCCTCGACAGCGCGCTCGCGGTACGAGACGGTGGTCTGCGGATAGGGCATGTCGATGGCGGCGCGGCGCAGGGCGTACCAGACCGCCTCCTGCACCTGGTCCAGCGCCTTGCTGCGGGCGGTGAACCCCTCGGTGCGGAACTTGATCCGGTAGCTCACGCCGTCGTCCGTGAAGGCGGCCAGCTGCACGATGGGGGCCGGGCTGTGCAGCACCAGCGCGCAGGATCCCGCCGCCTCGCGCAGCACGGCTTTGGCGCGCGCCGGGGAGACGTCCATGTCCACCGTGACCAGGAGCTCCACCACGTCGGTGGGGTGCGGCCGCATGTGGTTGACCACCACCTCTCGCGAGATGAGGCCGTTGGGCACCAGGATCTCGTCTTCGTCGCCGGTGAGCAGCCGCGTGGAGCGCCAGCCGACGTCGAGGACGCGCCCGGTGAACTTGCCGAACGACACCCACTCTCCCGCCTCGAACGGCTGCTCGGAGCTGAGGGTGAGGCCGGCGAAGAGGTTGCCCAGGCTCTCTTGCAGGGCGAAGCCCAGCACCACCGAGAGCAGCGCGGAGGTGGCGAAGATGCTGGAGAGGTCGACCTTGTACTCGATGCGGACGAGGAAGGCGGCCGCCACCAGCGTGGAGCCCCAGGCGATCAGGCTGCGCACGATGCGCGAGGGCGGCGCATGGAAGCGCGCCCGCATGGCGAAGAGCAACGTCTCCAGCAGCCGCACCACGCCGAAGGCCCCGGCGAGCAGCGAGCCGAAGCGGAGCGCGTGGGCCATGGCTGAGTTGAGCTCGGGGAAGGCGAACAGCGCGAGCCGGGCCATCAGATACAGCGCGAACGCCCACTGCTGCGTGGCCAGGTCGGAGACCAGGTCGCGCGACGCCGTGCCCCGGCGCAGGATCAGATGGCGCCAGAGCGAGACTGCGAGCAGCAGCGCCGCGGCGAGCGCCAGCATGGTCGGTCCCTGCACAGGGGCATGGTCGCCTCCCTGCCCGGCTACGGGCAAGAAACCCGCTCTCCCTCGTCGGCACGCATCCACACGCACCCACATCGCCGCCTTGACCCCGACAGGCGGCCGCTTCTACGCTCGCTCGATGCGCACGACCGCTCTCCTGATCGCGTCCTTCTCGCTGTTGGGCGCAGGAGCCGGCGCCCGCGAGTCCGACCCGCCCCGGCAGGACCTCGCCACCGAGCGCATGGAGGCCGGGGACAACGTCGAGGACGCGGCGCCGGAAGGGATCGTCACCCGCGCTTCCGGCCTGCCGGACCATCCGCGGAGCCTGCAAGAGATCGTCAAGAGCGGCTACATCCGCGTCCTCACCCGCAACAACGACACCAGCTTCTTCATCTACCGCGGCCACCGCATGGGGTTCGACTACGAGCTGGGCAAGAAGCTCGCCCAGCACCTGGGCATCCGCGTCGACATGATCATCACCCAGGGCTGGTCGGAGATGGTGCCGGCGCTGCTGCGCGGCGAGGGCGACGTGATCGCCGCCGAGGTCAGCATCACCGGCGAGCGCAAGCAGGAAGTGCTCTTCGCCGAGCCCTGGGGCCGCACCCGCGAGGTGGTGGTGTGGAAGGACGGCTCGCCGCCGGTGAAGACGGCCGAGGATCTCTCCGGCAAGGAGGTCCACGTCCGCCGCAGCTCGACCTACTACTCCACCCTGGTCGAGCTGAACGCAGGCCTGAAAACGGCGGGCAGGCCCGAGGTGGCGATCAAGATCGTGCCCGAGGACGAGGAGACCGACACCATCCTCCAAGGGGTCTCCCGCGGCGAGATCGTCTACACCGTGGCCGACGATCTGCTGGCCAACATCCACTCCTCCTACTGGGACAACCTGGTCATCGGTCCGCCCATCAGCCCCGAGCGCGAGCTGGCCTGGGCGGTGCGGCCCGGCGACGTGAAGCTGCGCAAGGTTGTGGACGACGTCTTCCGCAAGCTGCGCAAGAAGCCCGACTTCAACGTGCTGAAGAAGAAGTACTTCGAGGCCGAGCGCTCGCTGCGCAAGGAGCGCAAGGACAAGTTCTACGCCTCCGAGACCGGCACGCTCTCGCCCTACGATCCGCTGGTGCGCAAGCACGCCGAGCGCCACGGCTTCGACTGGCGGCTGGTGGCGGCGCAGATCTACCAGGAGAGCCACTTCGACCCGCGGCGCAAGAGCTGGGTGGGCGCGACCGGCCTCTTCCAGATCATGCCCGCGACGGCGCGGGGACTGGGCATCAAGGATCCCACAGACCCCGAACAGTCCATCCGCGGCGGCCTCAAGTACATGGAGCAGCTCAGCGACCACTACAAGGAAGTTCCCGACCCGATCGAGCGCTACCGCTTCGCCCTGGCCGCCTACAACACCGGCTTCGGGCACGTGGACGACGCGCGCGCGCTGGCGGGGCGCGACAAGAAAGACGTGACCCTCTGGCGCGAGGTGGCCCCGTACCTGCTCAAGCTCTCCGACCGTCGGGTCGCGAAGCGGACCCGCTTCGGGTACTGCCGCGGGACGGAGCCGGTGGACTACGTCCGGCACATCGACGAGCGCTACGCCGGATACGCGCAGCTCGTGCCGCTCAAGCGCCCGGCCGAAGCGCGCCGCGACTGACGTCCTAACAACTGGCGAACATCTCGCGGTGCGTGTGGGATGACGCGCGCCTGGCCATTATGTTCCTGCGCCCATGGCGACCTCGACGCGCGCGCTGGTTGTGGCTTTCCTCGCGGTGGTGGCGGCCTTCGTCGGATCGACCTGGTGGGTCCAGATCCAGGCGCGGGACATCGACGCCGACACGCTGCTGATCTCCCGCGACGCGGCGCCCGGGGTCGAAGTGATCAGCGATCTGCGGTCCGAGCTGCGCGAGCTGCAGGGCCGGGTCATCCGCGGCATCATCGGGCGCCAGCGCTCCGCTGACGAGGTGGCCGAGTCGCGCCGGCGGGTGGACGATCTGTTGGCGCGCGCCATGGCGCTGCCCACCGATCGGGAAGAAACCCGGCTCTTCGTCCATCTGCAGTCGAGCATCCGCGCATTCGACGAGGCGGCCGAGCGCGCCCTGGAGCAGGCGCGCGGAGGGAAGCTGGTCAAGGCCCAGCTGACCGTCGACGACGAGGTCCGGCCCGCGGCGGACGTGGCCGGCGCCGCTGCGCGGGCACTGGTGGAGTACGACGCCAGCGCTGCCGAGGAGGCCGCCAGCCGCATCGAGCGCGCGCGCGAGCGGAGCCGCCGCATCGCGTGGGAGCTGGACTCCCTCTGCGCGCTCCTGGCCATCGGTGCAGCCTGGCTGGCGCTCAGGGTGGTGCGCCAGATGCACCAGGTCCAGGCCGATCACCAGAAGCTGACGGAGCGGAAAGCGGAGGAGCTGGAGCAGTTCGCCGGCCGCGTGGCGCACGACGTGCTCAGCCCGCTCTCGGCGGTGAGCATGGCGCTCTCGGTGGTGGAGCGCGCTCCCGAGCAGGCCGGGGACGCGTTGCAGCGCGCCAAGGCCAGCCTGGGCCGCGTCCGCGGCATCGTCGACGGCCTGCTCGAGTTCGCGCGGGCGGGGGCGCGGGCGGAGCCCGGCGCGCGCAGCGAGGTGGGCGCGGTGACGGCGGGGCTCCTGGAGGAGCTGGCACCCTTCGCTTTCCAGCAGTCGGTGCGGCTGCAATTCGAGTCTCCCCCGGAGTGCGCCGTCGCCTGCAGCCCGGGCGTGCTGATGAGCCTGCTCGGGAATCTCTTGCGCAACGCCATCAAGTACCTGGGCGACGGGCCGCTCCGCGAAGTCTCACTGCGCATCCGGCGCCGGCGCGGGCGCGTGCTCTTCGAGGTGGAGGACACCGGTCCCGGCATCCCTCCGTCCCTGGGAGCGAGCATTTTCCAGCCCTACGTGCGCGGCCCCCACGCCGGAACCCCCGGCATCGGGCTCGGGCTGGCCACCGTGAAGCGGCTGGTGGAGTCGCACGGCGGCACGCTGGGGGTGCGCGCCGGGAGCCGCGGCGGGGCCCTGTTCTGGTTCGAGCTGGACGAAGCCACGCCCCCCGAGCCCCGCCCCACGGAGCACGCTGCCCAGGCCTCGGCCTAGAGCTTACGCCACTCTGGCGGTCCCCCTACAGTTCACCTTTCCGCCCATGCGCGATTGCTTGGGAACCAAAGTATCGTGTATGGCATCCATTTGCTCGACCGGAGGATACCCTTGGCAGAGAGCCTGGAGCAGCAACTTCTTGCGCTCGACAAGCCCGCGGCGAAGGCCCTGGCCGACCCGCGGGGCGTCCATCCGCAGCCTCCCGAGGACAAGGTCCCGCTGCGGCGCCAGGCGCCTGCCACCGTGGCAGGGGGCCTCCCGGCGGTGGCGTCTTCCCTGCGCCACGCGCTGGGGGAGGCCGGCCCCATCCGCGGCACCAGGCTGCTGCTCCAGCTCAACCAGGAGTCCGGCTTCGACTGCCCCGGCTGCGCCTGGCCGGACCCGGACCACGGCCGCACCTCCTTCGAGTTCTGCGAGAACGGCGCGAAGGCGGTGGCGGAGGAGGGGACGAAGGAGCGCGTGACGCCGGAGTTCTTTGCCCGGCACAGCGTGGCCGAGCTGTCGCGGCAGAGCGACTTCTGGCTGGGCAAGCAGGGGCGGCTCACGCACCCCATGGTGTTGAAGCCGGACGCCACGCACTACCAGCCCATCTCCTGGGAAGCGGCCTTCGAGCTGATCGCGGCCGAGCTGAACGCGCTGGCGAGCCCCGACGAGGCGGTGTTCTACACCTCGGGGCGCACCAGCAACGAGGCGGCCTTCCTCTACCAGCTCTTCGTCCGCGAGTACGGCACCAACAATCTGCCCGACTGCTCCAACATGTGCCACGAGTCGAGCGGCAGCGGCCTGTCGGAGACCATCGGCATCGGCAAGGGCACGGTCAGGCTGGACGACTTCGCCAAGGCGCAACTGATCGTGGTGGCAGGCCAGAATCCCGGCACCAACCACCCGCGCATGCTCAGCGCGCTGCAGGAAGCCAAGCGCGCCGGGGCGAAGATCGTCAGCATCAACCCGCTCCCCGAGACGGGGCTGGTCTCCTTCAAGCACCCCCAGCATCCCTTCCAGCGCAGCACGCCGCTGGCCGACCTCTTCCTCCAGGTCAAGATCAACGGCGACGTGGCGGCGCTGCAGGGCATCGGCAAGGCCATCCTCGAGGCAGGGGCGGTGGACGAGGCCTTCATCCGCGAGCGCACCGAGAACTACCTGGCCTTCCGCGAGAGCCTGGCCAAGGTCAGCTGGGTGGACGTCGTCAAGGGCAGCGGCCTCTCCGAGCGTCAAATCCGCGAGGCGGCGCAGCTCTTCATCGAGAGCGAGCGCATCGTCTTCTGCTGGGCGATGGGCCTGACCCAGCACGCCAACGCCGTGGACAACGTCCGCGAGGTGGTGAACGTGCTGCTCCTGCGCGGCAGCCTGGGCAAGCCCGGCGCCGGCGTCTGCCCGGTGCGCGGCCACAGCAACGTGCAGGGCGACCGCACCATGGGCATCTGGGAGAAGCCCAAGCCCGCCTTCCTCGACGCCCTGGAGAAGGCCACCGGCATCCGCGCGCCGCGCGCCCACGGCCTCGACAGCGTGAACGCCATCCACGCGCTGCACCAGGGTCGCGCCAAGGTGTTCTTCGCCCTGGGCGGGAACTTCCTCTCCGCAACGCCGGATACTGAGTATACCGCGGCGGCGCTGCGCAACGCGCGCCTCACCGCCCACGTGTCCACCAAGCTGAACCGCGGGCACCTGGTAGCGGGCGGCACCGCCCTCATCCTCCCCTGCCTGGGTCGTACCGAGGACGACGCCGGCCGATTCGTCACCACCGAGAACTCGATGGGCGTGGTGCAGATGTCGCGGGGGCGGATGAAGCCCGCCAGCAAGCACTTGATCTCCGAGCCCGAGATCGTGGCGCGGCTGGCGAAGGCGACGCTGGGAGCGAAGACGAAGGTGCAGTGGAGCTGGCTGGCGGAGGACTACGACCGCATCCGCGACCTGATCGCGATGGTGGTGCCGGGGACCGAGGCCTACAACGAGCGCGTCCGCAAGCCGGGCGGCTTCTACCTGCCCAACGGGCCGCGCGAGGGGAAGTTCACCACCGCAACCGGCAAGGCGAAGTTCACCGTGCACGCGCTGCCCAGCCACCAGCTGCGCAAGGGCGAGCTCTTGATGATGACCGTGCGCAGCCACGACCAGTACAACACCACCATCTACGGCCTCGACGATCGCTACCGCGGCCTCAAGGGCGACCGCCGCGTGGTGCTGCTCCACCGCGACGACCTGCGCGAGCGGGGTCTGAAAGACGGCCAGACCGTGAACATCACCAGCCACTTCCAGGGCGAGACGCGCACGGCCCGCCGCTTCACCGCACTGGCCTACGACATCCCGCGCGGCTGCGCCTGCACCTACTTCCCCGAAGCCAACGCATTGGTCCCAGCCCGCCACGTCGCGCACACCAGCAACACACCCGCCTCGAAGTCCGTCGTCATCACCCTCGCCCCGGAGCAGAACCCATGAGCATCCTCGATCGGGAGCACACCGTCGCCGGCACCGGCTACAGCCGCTGGCTGGTGCCGCCCGCAGCGCTCGCCATCCACCTTTGCATCGGCCAGGTCTACGGCTTCTCCGTCTTCAACATCCCGCTCACCAAGATCCTCGGCGTGAGCAAGGCCGCGGCGGACGACTGGAAGCTCACCTCCATGGCGGTGATCTTCGGCGTAGCCATCGTCTTCCTCGGCCTCGCCGCAGCCGTCTTCGGCACCTGGCTTGAGCGGGTGGGGCCGCGCAAGGCCATGTTCGCCGCCGCCTGCTGCTTCTGCGGCGGGTTCTTCGTGGCCGCCCTGGGCGTGAAGCTCCACGTCTTCTCGCTCGTGGTGCTGGGCTACGGCGTGCTGGGCGGCATCGGCCTGGGCATCGGCTACATCTCGCCGGTCAAGACGCTGATCACCTGGTTCCCCGACCGGCCCGGCATGGCCACCGGCATGGCCATCATGGGCTTCGGCGGCGGCGCGATGATCGGCTCGCCGCTGGCGGTGAACTTGATGAAGTTCTTCGGCAGCCCCACCACCACCGGCGTCGCCCAGACCATGGTGGCCATGGGGGTCATCTACTTCGTGGTGATGATGTTCGGCGTCTTCACCGTCCGCGTGCCGCAGCCCGGCTGGAAGCCCGCGGGCTGGGAGCCCAAGCCGGCCGGCACCCAGAAGCTGGTCACCAGCGCCAACGTCAGCGCGGCCGATGCCATCAAGACGCGCCAGTTCTGGCTGCTCTGGATGGTGCTCTTCCTCAACGTCAGCGCCGGCATCGGCGTGCTGCAGACCGCCTCCCCCATCATCCAGCAGACGCTGGGCGTGAGCGTGGCGGCGGCGGCCGGCTTCGTGGGCCTGCTCTCGCTCTTCAACATGGGCGGGCGGTTCTTCTGGTCCACGTTCAGCGACAAGCTGGGACGCAAGACCACCTACAACGTCTACTTCATCCTCGGCGGCGTCCTCTACGCGCTGGTCCCCACCTCGGCCACGATGCACAGCGTCCCGCTCTTCGTGCTGCTGGTGTGCGTGATCATCTCGATGTACGGCGGCGGCTTCTCCACCGTGCCGGCGTACCTCAAGGATCTCTTCGGGACCATGCACGTGGGCGCCATCCACGGCCGGCTGCTCACGGCCTGGTCGGCCGCCGGCGTGGTGGGGCCGCTCCTGATCAACTTCATGCGCGACTACCAGGTGGCGCACGGGGTGGCGCTGGCCCAGTCGTACAACTTCACCATGTACATCCTGGTCGGCTTCCTGGTGGTGGGCCTGCTCTGCAACCTCGCCGTCAGCCCTGTCCACGAGCGCTACCACCACCGCGCCCAGGTGGAGCGGCCCGCCCCCTCCACGCGCCTCGCCACCAACTAAGGAGCCAGCACATGGAAAACACTACCGCCCGCACCTCGCCCCTCTCGCTGGCCATCGCCTGGCTCATCGTCGGCGTCCCCCTCCTCTGGGGGGTGATGGAGACCTTCAAGAAGAGCCTGGCGCTGTTCCACTGAACTGGGGACACGAAGGCGCGCTCACGCGCGGCCATCATGTCCCCGGAGACGCCGCCGGAGCGCTACAAGCCTTGACGGGTTGAGACCAGCCCTGTAGTTTCCCGCGCCCTCCGGGCAATTCCGCCCGGAGGGGGCGCCTGCTCGCCTTCCCGCCCTGGCCGGCGGAAGGTGGGGGGAATCGAAGGATCCAACGATGTCGCAAGGGCCGTTGCACTACGAAAACGTCAAGCCGTCCGTCGTCGAGAAGTTTCGCACCCACGAGCGCGACACCGGCTCGCCCGAGGTCCAGGTGGCCCTGCTCACCGAGCGGATCCACTACCTCACCGAGCACTTCAAGACGCACAAGAAGGACCACCATTCCCGCCGCGGCCTGCTCAAGCTGGTCGGCCAGCGGCGCCGCCTGCTCGACTACCTCAAGACCAAGGATGCCACCCGGTATCGCAAGCTGATCGACGGGCTGGGTATCCGAAAGTAGAAGGAATTTCCCGCCGGGGGCATCGAGAGGTGCCCCCGGTTTGTTTTGAAGGATGGGCCTCATCCCGGGTACCGCCGGGACCCTCATCGGAAGCGCGAACCGCGAGCGTTCGCCCTTGCGATCAGGATCCATACGGTTCCCGGATCCGGCCCTCGACAACCAAGGCAGAACGCGAGCGCGGGCGGGGCCTGCGCGAAAGGACGTTGCACAATGGCAGAAGCAATGACGGTCACCGCGCAGGTCGGCAACCAATCCATTTCCATCGACACGGGGAGGTTGGCCAAGCAGGCCGACGGATCGGTGGTGATGCGCAGCGGCGACAGCATGGTGCTGGTGACGGCCGTGTCGGCGAGGGAGCCGAAGCCCGGGCTCGATTTCTTCCCGCTGACGGTGGACTACCAGGAGCGCCTCTCGGCGGCGGGCCGCATCCCCGGCAGCTTCTTCCGCCGCGAGGGCCGCCTCACCGAGCGCGAGACGCTGATCTCGCGCCTCATCGACCGATCGCTGCGGCCGCTCTTCCCCGAGGGGTACCAGAACGAGACCCAGGTGATCGCCACGGTGTTCTCGGCCGATCCGGTGAACGACACCGACGTGCTGGCGCTGACCGGCGCCTCCTTCGCCATGGCGGTGAGCGACATCCCCTTCCCCTTCCAGTTCGCCGGCGTGCGCGTCGGCCGGGTGGGCGGGCAGTTCGTGGCCAACCCCAGCGAGGAAGAGCGCGCGCAGTCCGACATCGACGTGATCATGGCCGCCAGCCGCGACTCCATCTTCATGGTGGAGGGCGGCGGCAAGGAAGTGACCGAGAACGACATGATCGAGGCGCTCCTCTTCGGCCAGCGCGCCATCGAGCCGCTCCTGGCGGCGCAGGAGAAGCTGGCCAAGGCGATGGACAAGAAGAAGCGCGGCTTCGACAAGGTCCCGCTCGCCGAAGGCGTGGCCGCCCGTGTGCGCGAGGTGGCATTCGACCGCGTCCGCGGCGCCTACGACCAGCACGACAAGCACGAGCGGTACGGCCAGCTCTCGCAGATCAAGAAGGACGTGGTGGCGCAGCTCTGCGGCGAGGGCCAGCCCTTCGCCGGCAAGGAGAAGGACGTGAAGACGGCGCTGGAGGACCTCAAGTACGACTACATGCGCCGGATGATCACCCACGACGGCAAGCGCATCGGCGCCCGCGACACCAGGACCGTCCGCAAGATCTCCTGCGAGGTGGGCCTGCTCCCGCGCGCGCACGGGTCGGCGCTCTTCACCCGCGGCGAGACGCAGGGCCTGGTCACCACCACGCTGGGCACCAGCGATGACGAGCAGCGGATGGAGAGCCTCAAGGGCCAGCACTTCCGCAAGTTCATGCTGCACTACAACTTCCCGCCCTACTCGGTCGGCGAGGTGAAGCCGCTGCGCGGCGCAGGCCGTCGTGAGATCGGCCACGGCATGCTGGCGGAGCGGGCGCTGCGGGCGGTGCTGCCGGCGGACGACAAGTTCCCCTACACCATCCGGGTGGTCTCCGACATCCTCGAGTCCAACGGCTCCAGCTCCATGGCCACGGTCTGCGGCGGCTGCCTCAGCCTGATGGACGCGGGCGTCCCCATCGCGGCGCCGGTGGCCGGCATCGCCATGGGCCTGATCAAGGAGGACGGCAAGATCGCCATCCTCTCCGACATCCTCGGCGACGAGGACCATCTCGGCGACATGGACTTCAAGGTGTGCGGCACCAACAAGGGCATCACCTCCATCCAGATGGACATCAAGATCACCGGCGTCTCCAAGCAGATCCTCACCGACGCGCTGGTGCAGGCTCGCGAGGGCCGGGTGCACATCCTCGCCGAGATGGCGAAGGCGCTGGCCGCGCCGCGCACCGACATCTCCAAGTACGCGCCCAAGATCACCACCATCCGCATCCCGGTCTCGCGCATCAAGGACGTGATCGGGCCCGGCGGCAAGGTGATCAAGGACATCATCGCCCGCACCGGCGCCACCATCGACATCCAGGATGACGGCCAGGTGGCCATCGCCTCGGCCAACAGCGAGGGCGTGGAGCAGGCCATCAAGATGATCCGCGCGCTGACCCAGGAGGCGGAGGTGGGGAAGACCTATCTCGGCACCGTGCGCCGGATCATGGAGTTCGGCGCCTTCGTGGAGATCTTCCCCGGCACCGACGGCCTGGTGCACATCTCCGACCTCGCGAATTCACGGGTGAAGAAGGTCGAGGACGTGCTCAAGGAGGGCGACGAGGTGCTGGTGAAGGTGGTCTCCGTCGACCGCTCCGGAAAGATCCGCCTCTCCCGCAAGGAAGCGCTGGCGGACCAGGGCGGCGGCGACGGCAAGCAGGCCACGGCCCCCAAAGCCTAGTTTCGGGGACACCATACGGAAGTCGTCGTATGGTGTCCCCGAAATTGCCTGGATGTATGGCGGCGTACCACTTGTGGGACGTGCGCAGAGGATGCGAGCATCCAGGCCATGAGCTTTGGCAAGATGGTCGTGTTGCTGCTGGGACTGGCCGCCGCGTCGTTCGCCGTCCGCACGGCGCTGCGCGACACCGTAGGCCGTTCGTCCGAGCATACCGCGCCGCGGCGCCAGCTCGACAACGTCCGCGAGCGGGCGAAGGAGCTGGAGCGCGAGCAGCAGAACGCCGTCGACGAGGTGGCGCGGAAAGCCGAGTCGAACTGACGTCTTACTGGCCTTCGCGGGCTTTCTTCTCCTTCACCAGATTGTCGACCACCGCTGGGTCCGCCAGCGTGGAGATGTCGCCCAGGGCGTCGAACTCGTCGGCGGCGATCTTGCGCAGGATGCGCCGCATGATCTTGCCGGAACGCGTCTTGGGCAGGCCCGGCGCCCAATGGATGACGTCGGGCTGCGCCAAGGGGCCGATGCCCTTGCGCACGTGCTGCACCAGCTCGGTGCGCAGGGCATCGCTGGGGTCCACTCCCTGCTTGAGCGTCACGTAGGCGTAGATGCCCTGGCCCTTGATGTCGTGGGGGAAGCCCACCACCGCCGCCTCGGCAACCGCGTGGTGCGAGACCAGCGCGCTCTCGATCTCGGCAGTGCCCAGGCGGTGGCCGCTGACGTTGATGACGTCGTCGACGCGGCCGGTGATCCAGTAGTAGCCGTCCTCGTCGCGGCGACAGCCGTCGCCGGTGAAGTACTTGCCGGGGAAGGTGGTGAAGTACGTCTTGCGGAAGCGATCCGGATCGCCGAACACCGTCCGCATGATTCCGGGCCAGGGGCGCCCGATGCAGAGGTTGCCGGTGCAGGCGCCCTCCAGTACCTTGCCCTGGTCGTCCACCACCACGGGCTCGACGCCGAAGAAGGGCAGCGTGGCCGAGCCGGGCTTCTGATCGATGGCGCCGGGCAGCGGCGTGATGAGGATGCCGCCCGTCTCCGTCTGCCACCAGGTGTCCACGATGGGTGAGCGGCCGTCCCCCACTACCTTGTGGTACCAGAGCCACACCTCGGGGTTGATGGGCTCGCCCACGGTGCCGAGCAGGCGCAGGCTCTTGCGGCTGCGCTTCTTCACCGGCGCCTCGCCCTCGCGCGCGATGGCGCGGATGGCGGTGGGCGCGGTGTAGAGGATGGTCACGCCGTACTTGTCGATCACGTCCCAGAAGCGACCCCAGTCCGGGTATTGCGGGACGCCCTCGAACATCACGCTGGTGGCGCCGTTGGAGAGCGGGCCGTAGACGACGTAGCTGTGGCCGGTGACCCAGCCGCAGTCTGCCGTGCACCAGTAGGTGTCCTCCTCGCGCAGGTCGAAGACCTGCTCGTGCGTGAGGGAGGTGTAGACCATGTACCCGCCGGTCGTGTGCAGCACGCCCTTGGGCTTTCCGGTCGAGCCCGAGGTGTAGAGGATGAAGAGCGGATCCTCGGCGTCCATCTGCTCCGGCTCGCATTCTTGTGGGAGGCCGCGAACCGCGTCGTGCCAGTAGCGATCGCGCCCTTCGACCATCGGGACGTCCTTGCCGGTGCGCTTGAGCACCACCACCGTCTTCACGCCGGGGCACTCCTTGAGCGCGTCGTCGGTGGTCTGCTTGAGCGGGACGATGCGGCCGCCGCGATATCCGCCGTCGGCGGTGATCACCATGTCGCTGCCGCAATCCTGGATGCGGTTCTTGAGCGACTCGGCGGAGAAGCCGCCGAAGACCACGCTGTGGATGGCGCCGATGCGCGCGCAGGCCAGCATGGCGATGGCCAGCTCCGGCACCATGGGCAGGTAGATGGTGACCCGGTCGCCCTTCTTCACGCCCAGCTTCTTGAGCGCGTTGGCGAACTTGCAGGTCTCCCGGTAGACGTCGAAGTAGGTGAGGGTCCGTGACTCGTCGGGCGAGTCGCCCTCCCAGACCAGCGCCGCCTTGTTGCGGCGCGGCCCGTCCAGGTGGCGATCGAGGCAATTGACCGAGGCGTTGAGCTTGCCGCCGATGTACCACTCGATCTTCGCCGCGTCGAAGTCGTATTTCGAGACCGTCTTCCACTTCTTCGACCAGGTGATCCGCTCGGCCTGCTCCGCCCAGAAGCCGTCCGGGTCGCTGATCGAACGGTCGTAGAGCGCGCGATACTTCTCCTTGCTGCCGATGCGGGCCTGCTTCGCGAACTGCGCGGGGACAGGGACGATGCGCTCGCCGCCGGTGTCAGCCATCGGTTGCCTCCTCCATCGCGGGGGGGCCTACTCTAGCGATCTGGGCGGAAGGGGGCCAGATCGACCGGTGCGACGATCTGCGCCCTGCGTCATTGGCCCTAGGTCGCATGTCCCCCCGTTCACATCTGCTCCTATTGTCCCGGGATCCTCGGGCGAGGGCAGGCGATGCGAGAGTTGTCGAGGCTGTGGCTCCTCCTGGTGCTGGCGCCCTTCGCCGCCGCCGCCCAGATCGCGCCCATCACCAACACCCCGGTCCCGCTCTCGAAGGCGCTCATCTTCCCGAACTACGACAACGTCCTGGTCGGGAAGGACGAGGCGCTGGAGGGCGGCGCGTACATCGCGAGGGTCGGCGACGCGGCGGCCAACTTCTACAATCCCGCCGGCCTGGTCCGGTCCGAAGGGGCATCGCTCAACGCATCTTCGGCGGGTTACGTGTACACCGAGCTCACCTCGAAGGTGTCCGGCGCCTCCATCTCTTCCAGCAAGCTCGACAACGTGCCCGGGTACATCGGTTCGGTTTCCCAGATGCCCTTCGTCGACCTGAGGAACCTGCGCGTCGGTCTCTCGATCACGCGGGCCGACTCCTGGTCGCCCGGCGGGATCGATCAGACGCTCGACGCAAGATCCCAGGGGTTCACCCGTCTCAACTACTCCAGCTCGGCGAATTTCCAGTCTCAGCTCTATCAGGCCGCCGCCGGATTCTCGCCGGTGCTGGATCGGTCCCTGCGCCTTGGCCTGGGGGTCGGACTCGCACAGACGAGCTACGGCAACACCAACACGGTGTCCGGCACCCAGACCTCGACGGGGCAGCCTGCGCAGTTCCTGGAGACCATCCGGGCGGGAGGCACGGACAGCGCTCTCGTCTTCACTTTCGGAGCGCAGTGGGACGTCATCGCTGGTTTGACCGTGGGTGCGACCTTCCGGCCCCCCGGCCTCGAGCTCTGGAACAGCTCGCTCGTGACCAGCGAGTCGAGCAACATCGGCGCGACTGCCAGCACGGCACAGTACTACCGCGACGACACGGGGATCTTCCGGTACAAGCAGCCGCTGACGGCGGGCATCGGCGCGGCGTACCGCTTCCTCCAATTCGAAGTGGAGGCCGACCTCCGTTACCACAACGCCGTCTCGCAATATGATTTCTATCGGGGAAAGGTGCCCTATCAATTCACCGACTCCAACAACACCGCCACGACGGCACCGCCGCCACTGGTCCGATACTCGGCGAAGCGCGTGTTCAACGGCGCGATCGGAGGCAAGGCGTACGTCGGACGCCGCACCACCGTGCACCTGGGGTTCAACACGGCGCTCTCGCCGGTCGCGGACCCCGTCACCTCGCCGCTGCGCGAGGCCGATCTCTATGCGTTCAGCGGCGGCGTCGACTTCCAGTTGGCGCACTTCGGCGCCTCCCTGGGTGCGAGCTACCAGTTCGGAACCTCTCCCGCACTGACTTCCAGCCCCGGCAACTTGACCATCCTGCAGGAAGAGGTCTTGCTGCGGTCGTTCTCGCTCTTCTACGCGATCTCGTACAACTTCTGACCGGCGGGCGGGCCGATTGGATGATGGTCCAATAGCCACGCGAGCCGCCTTCCAGCATGGTCGTGACATGCGTATCGCCGAGACTGCGTGCGCAGCCTTGCTGCTCGCCGCCGGTTGCGCGACGGCCCGGCTGGACGCGTCCAGTCGCAACACGCTCGACCAGATCAGATACTCGAAGGTGATCAAGCTCGGGTACCGCGAGTCGGCGGTTCCGTTCTCGTTCGTGGGCATCGAGGGCAAGCCAGGCGGGTACTCCGTCGACCTCTGCACTGCCGTGGTCGAAGGGCTGGCGAAGGATCTCTCGCTGGGCGAGCTCCGCATCGAGTGGGTGAAGGTCACGCCCGAAACGCGGATCGACGCCCTCCTGGTCGGCAGCATCGACCTCGAGTGCGGCTCGACCACCAGCACGTACTCCCGCCAGGAGCTGGTCGATTTCACCAACTTCACCTTCCTGGACGGCGCCACGTTCATGAGCCGCGTCGGCGCCGGCATCCGGAGCGTGGACGATCTCTCCGGCAAGCGTGTCGCCCTCATCCCCGGCACCACTACGGAGCGCATCTTGAAGGAGGCGCTCAACAAGGCCGGCGTCACATCCGAGTTCGTGTCCGTGAAGATAAACCGCGAGGGTCTCAGGGCCGTCAGCGACGGGACCGCGGACGTCTACGCCTCCGACCGGACCATCCTGCTCAGTCTCGCCGCCACCTCGTCCGAGCCTGACCGCTACGCGATCGTCGATCGCCCGCTGTCGTTCGAGCCGTACGCCCTCATGCTCCGGCACGATCCGGCGTTCCGGCTCGCCGTCAACCGGCAGCTTTCCCGGATCTACCGGTCCGGATCGATCATGGAGATCTACGGGAAGTGGTTCGGAAAGTTCGGGCCCGTGAGCGACGCGATGCGAACGATGTACGCGATCTCGGCGGCGATGGAGTAAGCGGCCGTTGTAGGATGCCGGGCCCATGTCCGTCCCCATCGAGGTCGCCCGTATCTCGCCGCCGCGCGGCCAGCCCCTTCCGCTCCCTTCCTACGCGACCGCAGGCGCAGCCGGACTCGACCTCCGCGCCGACGTCGGCGTGACCCTGGCGCCAGGCGCACGCACCCTGGTCCCCACCGGCATCTCCGTCGCCATTCCGACCGGATACGAGGGACAGGTGCGTCCGCGTTCGGGGCTCGCGTTGCGCGACGGAGTCATCTGCCTCAACAGCCCCGGCACCATCGACAGCGACTACCGCGGGGAAGTCGGCGTCATCCTCGCCAACCTGGGGCAGCAGCCGGTGACCCTCCAGCGAGGGGATCGGATCGCCCAACTGGTGATCGCGCCGGTGGCGCGCGCCGAGTTGGTGGAGTCGGCGGCGCTGCCGGCGAGCAGCCGCGGTGAAGGCGGTTTCGGGCATACCGGCCGGACCTGAGAGCCGGTGCTGAGCCTCGCCGACATCCTCGACCTGCGCGCTCGCAACCCCGCGCCCGGGCCGCGCGGCCACCCTCTGCTGGGCAGCCTGCCGGAGGTCCGGCGCGATCCCATCCGCATGTTCCTGCAGGCGTTCCACGCGTACGGCGACGTGGTGCGCTTTCGCTTCGGGCCGATGGTGGGGCACCTGGTCAGCTCGCCGGACGGGGTCAACCACGTGCTCGCCGAGAACAACAAGAATTACGGCAAGCAGACCCGCGGCTATCGCAACCTGCGCTACGTGCTCGGCAACGGCCTGCTCACCAGCGAGGGTGAGTTCTGGAGGCGGCAGCGGCGCATCGCGCAGCCGGCCTTCCACAGGCAGCGGATCTCGGGGTTCGCCGCCACCATGGTGCGCGCGGCGGAGGCGGCGGCGGCTTCGCTCGAGGAGCGGCGCGGCCGGGTGGTGGACATGCACCACGAGATGATGCGGCTGACGCTGCGTATCGTCGGCGAGACGCTGCTCGGCTTCGACCCCAGCGCCGCCGCCGACGACGTGGGGGCGGCGCTGCACTACCTGCTCTCCATCGCCAACCGGCGCAGCAGCCGCATCCTCGACCTGCCGCCCACGCTGCCCACGCGGGAGAATCGCCGCTTCCAGCGCGCGCTGGCCACGCTGGACGCGGTGGTGCTGCGCATGATCGCCGAGCGGCGCCGCGATCCGGGCGACCGCGGCGATCTGCTCTCGATGCTGATGGAGGCCCGCGACGCCGAGACCGGCGAGTCCATGGATGACCGACAGCTGCGCGACGAGGCGATGACCATCTTCCTGGCGGGGCACGAGACCACCGCCAACGCGCTCACCTTCACCTGGCTTTTGCTCTCGCGCTATCCGGCGGCGTTCCGGGAGCTGCGGGCGGAGCTCGCGCAGGCGCTGGGCGGGCGCAGCCCCGGCGTGGACGACCTGCCGCGGCTGACCCTGACGCGGCGAACCCTCATGGAGGCGATGCGGCTGTACCCGCCGGCCTGGATCATCGGCCGGTCGGTGAATGGGGCCGACCAGATCGGCGGCTACGAGATCCCGCCCCGCTCCATCCTCTTCCTCAGCCCTTACGTCGTGCATCGGCATCCGCGCCATTGGGCGGATCCGGAGGGATTCGATCCAGGGCGCTTCGCGCAGGAGCCGCCGCGCGGGGCGTACTTCCCGTTCGGCGGCGGCCCGCGCATGTGCATCGGCAACGGCTTCGCCACCATGGAGGCGGAGCTCGTCCTCGCCACGCTCGCGCAGCGGATCAGGCCCGAGCTGTTGTCCGGATACCCCGTCGAGCTGGAGCCCAGCATCACGCTGCGGCCCCGCTACGGAGTGCGCATGACCATTCGGTGACTACCGGGCGCGCATGCCGCGGCGCAGGCCCTTGTTGCGGCGCGCGCGCTTGCGCTTCAGCGCCTGCTTCTTGACCTTGCTCCGGTTCTTGATGGACTTTTTCGTGCGAGGCATGGCGCGCTGTGTAGCACAGGCCACTGCTTGGTGAAAGCAGTCGGAGGGGCTTGCAGGCGAGCAAGCGCTGCTGGTACATGCGTTCAGTGCGCCTGTGCGTGCTCGCCAGCGGCAGCGGGGGCAACTCGCTCTGGGTCGACGCGGGCGGCACGCGCATCCTGATCGATGCCGGATTGCCGCTGCGCGAGACGCAGCGCCGCTGCCGCGAGAACGGCCTCGACGTGCGCGACCTCACCGACGTCTTCCTCACCCACGAGCACGCCGATCATTCCCACGGGGCGGGCATCCTGGGCCGCAGGCTCGGGGTCCGCGTGCACGCGACGCGCGGGACGATGCGCGCGCTGCGCGATCCACCTCCGGAAGAGCTGCGCTGCGCGGTGCGCGCCGACGTCCCGGTGACGCTGCCCGGGTTGACCGTCACGCCGGTGGCCTTGCCCCACGATGCCTGGGAGCCGGTGGCCTACGTGATCGACGACGGTTCGACGCGCGCTGCCATCGTCACCGATCTGGGATCAGCTCCCGCCCGCGTGGTGCGCGCGCTGCACGACCTGGACGCCTTGGTGCTGGAGATGAACCACGACGTGAAGATGCTGCTGGAGGGGCCCTACCCGTGGTCGCTCAAGCAGCGCGTCCGCAGCGACGTGGGCCACCTCTCCAACGCGCAGGGGGCGGCGCTGCTCGCCCAGGTGCTGCACGGAGGCCTGCGCTATCTGGTCCTGGCCCATCTCTCCGAGCACAACAACAGCCCGAAGCACGCCCGCAGCGCGGCGGACCGCGTGCTCACCCGCTTCGGCAGCGACACGAGCGTCTGCATCGGCGCGCAGTCCCGAGCGCTGGAGCCGGTGCTGCTGCAGCCGCAGCGCGCGGTGCCGCTGCGCAAGGCCCGGCAGTTGGCGCTCTTCGCGTAGCGGTGTACACACCCGCGCCATGATTCCGCGCTACAGCCGACCCGAGATGGCCGCGCTCTGGACGCCCGAGCGCCGCTACCAGACCTGGCTCGAGGTGGAACTCGCCGCCGGCCGCGCCATGGCGGACGCAGGATTGGTCCCCAGGGCGGCCATCGAGGAATGCGCGGCCAAAGGCGGCAGCTTCACCACCGAGGACGCCGCGCGCATCGACGAGATCGAGAAGACCACGCGCCACGACGTCATCGCCTTCCTCACCTTCATGGAGGAGCGCATCGGCCCCTCCGCGCGGCACCTGCACTTCGGGATGACCTCCAGCGACGTGCTCGACACCTCGCTCGCCATGCTGCTGCGCGACGCGGGCGACATGATCCTCGCCGGCCTGGAAAAGGCGCGCGAGGCGGTGGTCAAGCGCGCGGTGGAGCACAAACACACCCCCTGCATCGGCCGGTCGCACGGCATCCACGCGGAGCCGACGACGTTCGGTTGGAAGCTGCTGATCTGGGCCGACGAGCTGTCGCGCGCCAAGGCGCGCGTGCAGCACGCGCGCGAGGGCATCGCCGTGGGCAAGCTCTCGGGCGCGGTGGGCACTTTCGCGCACCTCTCTCCCGCCATCGAGGAGCGGGCCATGGCGGCGCTCGGGTTGCGGCCGGCGCCGGTCTCCACCCAGATCGTCCAGCGCGACCGGCACGCCGAGTACTTCACCGCGCTGGCGCTGGCCGGGGCGTCCATCGAAAAGTTCGCGGTGGAGATCCGCCACCTGCAGCGGACCGAGGTGCGGGAGGTCGAGGAGCCGTTCGGCAAGGGCCAGAAGGGTTCCTCGGCCATGCCGCACAAGCGCAACCCCATCCTCAGCGAGAACCTCACCGGCCTCGCGCGGGTGCTGCGCGGCTATGCGTGGAGCGCCATGGAGGACGTGCCGCTCTGGCACGAGCGCGACATCTCGCACAGCAGCGTGGAGCGGATGATCGGCCCCGACGCCACGGTGACGCTGGACTTCATGCTGCACAGATTCGCGGGGCTGGTGGACGGCTTGCGGGTCTATCCGGAGAGGATGCGCGAAAATCTGGAATCGACCCACGGGCTGGTCTTCTCGCAGCCGGTGCTGCTCAAGCTGATCGAGAAGGGCATGGAGCGCCAAGCCGCGTATCTGGTGGTGCAGCGGAACGCGATGAAGGTGTGGGACGAAAACAAGGACTTCCGCGACCTGCTCGCTCAGGACCCCGAGGTGAAGGCGCTGCTCACGCCGGCAGAGGTGGCGAAGTGCTTCGATCTGCAGCACGAGCTGCGCCACGTGGACGCGGTGTTCGACCGCGTGCTCAAGGGCCGTGCGTGACAGCCCGCTGCATGGGCACGTCCCCCAGCTCCAGCGGCTGGCCCGCCGTCGCGCTGAACCCCTTCGATAGGCCCTGGTAGCCGGAGAGGAAGCCGCGCAGGCTGTGGTCGCCCGCCGCGATGCGCAGCTGGAAGCGGCCGTCCGAGCCCGAAAAGCTCCGGTTGTCGCGGAAGCTGCCCTGGTCGGCCAGCAGCGCGACGTCGGGCAGCGGCAGGTGGGTCTCGGCGTCGACGATGCGGCCGGTCACGCTGGAGAGCGGCTGCAGCGGGATCTCCACTTCCTGGGTGGAGCCAGGCGCAAGCGTCACGTCCAGCGCGGCGGAGCGCGCGTCGCTGGTGGTCACCACCATGTGCACCTGCGCAGCGGCCACGTCGCGCACCTCGAAGCGGTCGCCGGTGAACTCCAGCTGTTCGCCGAAGGGCACTCCCCCGGCGCTCAGCGTCACCTGGAAGCTGTCCACGGCTCCGCCCGCCAGGTGCCCGCGCAGGATGGCGCCCGGCAAGAGCTGGATGGTCACCGAGGCCTGTTGCGGCGCCACCTGGGCGCGGCCGTTGCGGCCGCCGTTCGCGGCGATCACCTCGAACGCGTCGGGCAGGTCGCTCCGCTGGCGGCCGGTGTCGAACCGGCCGCTCTCGTCGGTGTTGGCGGCGAAGATCATGCCGAATCGACCGCCGCCGGCGCCGCGGACCGAGGCGGCCGGGGACGGCGTCCCATCCGGCTCCAGCACCGCGCCCGAGAAGCCGGCGCCGGAGTCGGCGGCGTCGGCATAGACGAGATCCTGGGTGCTGGTGTCTCCCGCCTCCACTGTGGCCCGCGTGCGGCTGCGGAAGAATCCTCCGCGGCCGGGCGACTGTGCGCTCAGCATGTAAGCACCCGCGGGCAAGGAGACGCTGTAGGTACCCGCGGCGTCCAGCGGCAGGCTGCCCCACTGCGGCCGCGCCCCGCGGTTGTCGGCCGGCATCGCGCTCACCACCGCGTCCGGCGGCGGCGGCGAGCCATCCTTCCGGCGGACGCGCCCCGTGAGCATGCCCTCGTCTTTCAATTGGAAGTCGAGGCGCGCGGTTCCTCCTTCAGGCACCTCGGTGACCGCCGCCGTACCCAGCGGCGAGCCGTCGCGCAACGCGGTGAAGGAGCCCCGTCCGGCGGGCACGCCGGTGAGCCGGTAGGCTCCGTCGCCGTCCGTGCGCGCTTCCTGGGGCGCGGGCGGGATCGGACCGGCAAAGCCGCCCATGCGAGCCACCGCGGCTCGCACCAGCGCCGCCGCCACCGGCCGTCCCGCGGAGTCGCGCACAGTCCCCTCCACCACCCCTTCCTGGCGGAGCTCGACGCGGAGGGGGAAGCGCTGTCCGGCGGCCACGGTGACGCCGCGACGCGACAGATCGGAAAAGCCATCTGCCGAGACCGCCACGTCGTAGCTTCCCGGCGAGAGACCCCCGACCGCGAAGACGCCCGAGCCGTCGCTGATGGCGCGGCCGGAGTCGCCGTTGGAGTCGTGTGGGCTGACCGCGATCTGCGCGCCCGCGACCGGCTGCTGCGTCGCCGCGGCGACCACCGTTCCGACGATGCCGCAGGCCGCCCCCAGCCGGATGACCACGCCGCGCCGGGTGGCTCCGGGGGCGACAATGACGGGCGCCTCCGCGGTGCCGGACTCTTCGCCGTGCCGCGCCGACACCGTCCAGGTGCGCGGGGGCACTTCCAGCGAGAAGGTTCCGGACGCGCTGGCCACGCCCGTCACGGCATCCTCTCCGCCGGCGGCGATCACCTCCGCTCCAGCGCCCGGCGATCCGTCGCTGCCGACCACCTGGCCTTCGATGAATGCCGCCGCGGGCAGCTCGAGGACCAGCTCACCTTGCGCCGGCACCTCGACGCGGGCAGCCGCCCCTGCGTATCCGGCGGCCTGCGCGGTGGCGCGCCAGGTCCCGTGCTCGAGGCCGTCGAACCGGAACCGCCCGTTCGCATCGGAGGTGGCGCGCGGCTGCTCCTCGGCGGGCGCGTCGGGACGGCGGAACGCGCCCGGAGTCGCCACCGCGTAGGCGAGCGTCACCAGGGAGAGCGGCACCGGCTCGCCCGAGCCTTTCTGCACCGTCTTGCCCGAGAGCGAGAGTCCGGCCGACAGCTCCAGCGTCACCCGCGTCACCGGCTCGCCCATGGGCCGCTGCAGCTCGCGCTGCGCGGGCGCGAATCCGGCGGCGTGTGCGGCGGCGAGGTACGCGCCCGGCCGCGCAGCCATGCGGGCGCTTCCGTCGCCGGCCGAGGTGCCCATTCCCGCCAGCCGCCAGTCGGTGCGGCCGGTGTTGCGGTCGGCCGGACCTCGCCAGTAGAGCCGCAGGTGCGCACCCGCCACCGGCTTGCCCCCGGCGACCGCGCGAATCTCCACGAATCCGTCGCGCGGGGTCGCCGGCCGCGCCAGGAGCGGTGTCTCGGTCGAGCCTGTCTCATCGGCCATCGGATTTGCCGCCGCCGGCGTGGCTCCGCTGCCGCGGGCCGTCGAGGGAGCGGATGCCGAAGGGCGCGGCGCTCCAGCCGCAGCCGCCCCTGCGGGCGCGCCCCGGACCTCTGCCCCACCCTCGAGCTCCGCGCCGCGCGGCCAGAGCGCCCAGACCAGGAGCGCCCCCACCACGGGCAGCGCCAGCCATGCCGCGCGCCTCATCGCCTGTCCACCTGGAGGAATGCTAGCATCGCCGCATGCACCGCGTCTGTGTGTTCGCTGGATCGAACGCCGGGGCTCGCGGCGAATTCCTGTCAGCCGCGCGCGACCTGGGCGCGGAGATCGCCCGCCGCGGGTACGCCATGGTGTACGGCGGCGCGCAGCGCGGCCTGATGGGCGCCTGCGCCGACGCGGCGCTGGCCGGCGGCGCGGAGGTGGTGGGCGTCTTGCCCCGGGCGCTCTCCACCCGCGAGATCGCGCATCCGCGCCTGACCGAGCTGCGCATCGTGGGGTCCCTGCACGAGCGCAAGGCGGTGATGTCGGCGCTCTGCGACTCCATCGTGGCGCTGCCCGGCGGGTGCGGCACCATGGACGAGCTGTTCGAGGCCATCACCTGGGCCCAGCTCGGGCTGCACGAGAAGCCCATCGGCCTGCTCGACGCCGGAGGCTACTACGCGCCCCTGCTCGCTTTCCTCGAGCACATGAACGCCGAAGGGTTCGTGCGGCCAGCGCTGCGCCTCGCGCGCGCGCAGACCGCGAAGGATCTGCTCGACCAGCTGGTGACGGCGCCACCGGTGGCCGTCAGCCCGCGCGGTCCGCATCCGATACCGTAGGCAGCCGCAGCTCGATGCGGGCGCCTCCCCCCTCTGCGTTTCCTGCGCTGGCAGACCCGCCGTGCGCTTCCGCCACGCGGCGCGCCAGGGAAAGGCCCAGGCCGAAGCCGGTGGAGCGGCCGCGCGCGCCCTCGCCGCGGAAGAACGGGTCGAAGACGTGCTCCAGCTCCGCCTCGGGGATGCCGGGGCCGTGGTCGCGCACCGCGATCACCGCGTGCGCGCCGTCGCGGCGGGCCTCCACCGAGACCCCGCCGCCGTTGCCGTACTTGCGCGCGTTGTCGAGCAGGTTGTCCACCGCGCGCGAGAGCAGTGCTTCGTCGGCGTCCACGGCGAGGCCGGGCTCGACCCTCTGCTCGATGCGCAGCTCGGGATCGAGCGCCTGCGCCCGCTCACGGCCGCGCGCGATCAGCGCCGGCACGTCGATGCGCACTTTGCGCAGCGGCAGCGAGGCGAGGTCCAGGCGGCTGGCGGTGAGCACGTCGGCGATCAGGCGGTCCAGCTCGTCCACCTCCTCCCCCACCGCCGCCAGGCGACGGCGCAGCGCCGCGTCCGGCGCATCGATCAGCTCCATCGCCACCTTGATCCGCGCCAGCGGCGTGCGCAGCTCGTGCGAGACGTTGGCGAGCAGCTCCCTTTCCGCCTTGCGCGCCGCCTGGATGCGGTCGGCCATCTCGTCGAAGCTGCGCGCCAGCCGCCCCACCTCGTCCTGCAAGCCGCCCAGCCCGCTGCGCTGCGAGAGATCGCCGCGGCCGTATGCCTCCACCACCGCGGTCAGCTTCTCCACCGGCCGCGTGATGGAGCGCGAGAGCGGGTAGACCAACGCCAGCGAGACCGCCAGCACGCCGAGGAGCAGGAGCGCCGCGCGCAGCACCGCCTGGCGCACCGCCCCGGGCGGCAGCGGCAGCCGCGCCACCAGCACCGCCCCTCCGCGCAGCGGCGCCGCCACCAGGCCGTGGCCGATCCAGTCCGCACCACCGCCGCGGAGGCGCTGCAGGACCCCCGGGTCGGGGAGCTCGATGGGGTTGCCGGTTCCGGCGAACATCTCGCCGGCCGGCCCCACCAGCATCACGTCGATGCCCAGCTCCTCGTGGATCTCCTCCATCGCGCGCGCCAGCGCCAAAGGGTCGCCGGGGGGAGGCAGCATGCGCGCGATGTGCACCGCCAGCCGCGGGCCGCCGCGGCCGCGGGCAAAGAAGGGGCGGCCGGTCATCCAGACGATGCCGCCGATCACCAGCACGATGGCGAGAAGCACGCCGAGGAAGGCGAAGTAGAGGCGCAGGTAGAGTCGCTGCGCGCGCATCACGACTCCCGCGCCAACAGATAACCCGCGCCGCGGACGGTCTTCACATAGCGGGGATGCCGCGGGTCGGGCTCGATCTTCTGCCGCAGCCGCGAGACGTGCACGTCGATGCTGCGGTCGAACGCCTCGTCGGCCTGGTCGCCCTTCATCTCCTCGAGCAGCTGGTCGCGGGTGAGGACACGTCCGGCGTTGCGGGCCAGGGCACAGAGCAGCTCGAACTCGTGGGCGGTCAGCGTCTGGCGCGCGCCGTCCACCGTCACCTCGCGCGCGGCGTAGTCGATGACCAGGCCGCCGCTCTGGAAGCGCGCCTGCTCGCTCGGCTCCGCGCGGCGCAGCACGGCGCGAACGCGGGCCAGCAGCTCGCGCGGGTTGAAGGGCTTGGCCAGGTAGTCGTCCGCGCCCAGCTCCAGCCCGACGATCTTGTCGGCGTCGTCGCCGCGGGCCGTGACCATGATGATGGGGGTGTTCCAGCGCTCGCGAATGCGGCGCGCAAGGGTGAGGCCGTCCATGCCCGGCAGCATGAGGTCGAGGAGCAGGATGTCGAAGCGGCTCGAGCCCAGGTGCTGGAGCGCCTGGGTCGAGTCCGCCGCCTGGACCGCCTCCACCCCGTGCTGCCCGAGGAACTCCACCAGCAGCGCGGCGAGCTTGCGATCGTCTTCGATCAGCAGTGCCTTGATCATCACTCTCCGGGGCCGCCGAACCCTCCCTGCTGGTGCTGATCGTGCATCTGCTGCGCGTGGTCCGCCAGCGTCTTCCGCTGCTGCGGGGTGAGCACGTCGTGGATCTTCTGGATCTCCGGGACGATCACCTTCGCCAGGTCCTGGAGGTCCTGCGCGTGCTGGGTGGCGATGGCGTACAGCTTGCTCTGGTCCAGCGTGTCGGCGGTGAGCAGCGACATGAGCTGGCCGTGGTTCTGTCTGCCCGCCTGCGCCTTGGCTTTGAAGGCCTCCACGATGACCTGCTTGGACTGCTCGATCTGCGCGCGCTGCTGCGGCGTGGCCTGGATGAGATCCTCCGCCTTGGAGATGCGGGCGTCGAGCATCTTGCCCATCATCCAGCCGCGGTGATGCCCTGCCGCGGCGAATGCGCCGGCGCCGACCAGCACCGCCACCAGTCCCAATCCGATGAGAAGCTTTTTCATTTTCGCGTTCCTCCTTGAGGATGGAGTACGCGGGCCCCGTTGCGCCCCCGTTGCTGCGGTGTTTCGCTCTGTTGCTACAGGTATCCGTGGGACTTCAAGGCGCTCTCGATGCGCGTCCGGGTGTCGCCCGCCACCAGCCTGGGCGGCTCGCCTGTGAGCGTCTGCACCAGCTCCACGTACTTGCCGGCCAGCTGCGCCCGCACTTCGTCGGGGATCTGCGGCAAGGGGCCCTCACCCTTGTAGTTGCGCTCGCGGATCAGCCACTGCCGGAAGAACTCCTTGTCCAGCATCTTCTGGTCCTCTCCGCGCTGGAACCGCTCCTCGCTGCCCTGTGCGATCCAGTAGCGGCTGGAGTCGGCGGTGTGGATCTCGTCGATGACCCAGAGCTTGCCTTGCGCGTCGGCGCCGAACTCGTACTTGGTGTCCACCAGGATGAGCCCGCGCTGCTTCGCCCAGGACTGGCCGGCGGCGAACAGGTCCAGCGCCATCCGCGCCATCGCGTCCCACTGCTTCTGCGTGATGGTGCCGCGGGCCACCAGCTCCTTGGGCGAGATGGGCTCGTCGTGCTTTCCCACCTCCTCCTTGGTACTGGGGGTGAGGATGGGCGCGTCGAATTTCTGGTCGCGCCGCAGCTCCTTGGGCAGGTCGAGGCCATAGGCGCGCGCGCCCTTGCCCGCCTCGTAGTCGCGCCAGAGCGAGCCGGTGATGTAGCCGCGCACCACCATCTCCACCGCCAGCGGGTTGAGCTTCCGCACCACCAGCACCGAGGGATCGGGGACGTCGAGGATGTGGTTGGGCGCCACGTCCTTGGTCTTCTCGAACCAGAAGGTGGTGAGCCGGTTGAGCAGCTCGCCCTTGAAGGGCACGGTGGTGAGCACGCGGTCGAAGGCGCTCAACCGGTCGGTGGTGATCATCACGATCCGGTCGCCCTTCGAATAGTTGTCGCGCACCTTGCCGCGGTAGAGGTCGCCCAGGCCCTTGAAGTCGGCTTCCTTGAGCGTGTGGGGGAGCTGCGCCTTGAGCACGTCTTGCATTTGCGGGTCCTCCGGAACCGCGCAAGATAGCGCATGTGGGCATCCGATTCGTGCTCCATCGGCCGCGGAGTTCGCAAAACATCGGCGCGGCCGCGCGGGCGCTCGCCAATACGGGAGCGGGCACCCTCTGGGTGGTGGAGCCGCTCGGGTTCGACCGCGCGGAGGCCGCCAAGCTGGCGGCGGGCGCCGACGCCGTGCTGGAGCGGATGCGGGTCGTCCGCACGCTCGACGAGGCGCTGGCCGACTGCGTAGACGTGGTGATGACGAGCGGGCGCGAGGTGCCCGGCGCACTCACACCGGAGCAGGCCGCGGAGCGGCTGCTCGGGCAGCGCGAGGAGTGCGCGCTGGTGTTCGGTGACGAGGTCCGCGGCCTGACCAACCGAGACTTGAGGCGCGCCGGAGCGGTGGCGACCGTTCCTACCGCGCACAAGTCGTCGCTGAACCTGGCGCAGGCGGTGATGGTGTTCGGGTACGAGATCCTCAAGGCGCGCGGCACGGCGGCGTTGCCGGCGAAGGCGCCGGAGCCGCCGGCGACGGAGCAATTGCTGCAGCTGCTGCGCGATCGCGCGCGGGCGCTGCTCCTCCGCGTGGGCTTCCTCAACCCGCAGCAGCCGGACGTGGTGCTCGACGAAATGCTCTCCGTGCTGCGTCGTTCCCGGCCCACGCGCCGCGAAGTCGAGCTGCTGCTGGCGGCGTTGGCGCAAATCGAAAGGCGGATGTCGTAATGGCGGAGGAATGGACCACCGCGCCGGCGTCGGAGCTCACGCTGGCGAAGCTGGCGGAGCTCTTCACTGCAGGGTTTGCCGGCTACGTCATCGCCATGCGCATGACCGCCGCGGCGCTGGCCGAGCGCGTTTGCTCCGAAGCCATCCATCTCGTGTCGTCCCGCGTGGTGCTGCGCGGAACCGAGCCGGTGGGGCTGGGGCTCATTTCCCGCCGAGGCCGCGAGAGCCGGCTGGCGGCGATGGGCGTGATCCCGGAGGCGCGGTCGCGGGGCGCAGGTCGCGTGCTGCTCTCCGCGCTGCTCGAGGAGGCGCGGGCGCGGCGCGACGCGCGGATGCGCCTGGAGGTGTTCGAGGCCAACACGCAGGCGCGCGCGCTGTACGAGCGATCCGGGTTCCGGCTGACGATGCGGCTGGTGGGGTACGAGCTGCAACAGCCCCGGGCGGCGGTTGAGGACCTGCGCGAGGTGGATCCGGCGGAGTTCGCGCGGCAGCTGGGCAAGGAAGAAGTGGGGGCGCTCCCGTGGCAGCTGGAGCCAGCGAGCCTTTCGGCGCCGCCGTCGGGAGCGCGCTGCTTCTCGCTCGAGGAGAAGTGCTTCGCGTACGTGCCCGCAGTTTCGGAGCAGGCCATCAGCCTGCGCGGATTGCTCACGCTGCGCGCGCATCGCCGCCGCGGGCTCGCTTCACGCATGATCGGCGCGCTGGCAGCTGAGTTTCCCGGCCGCAGGATCTCGGTGCCGCAGCTGGTTCCGGAGGGCCTCGGCGCCGCGTTCTTCGCAGCGCGCGGCTTTGGCGCAGGCGCCCTGCCATTGCTCGAGCTCGCCTTCACCTTTCCTTGACGCCGCGAACAGAGCCCGATTGCGGTGGTGCGGCGTCCAGAAACCACGGGGGGAAGGAGGGGGTTCCAGCCGCAATGCGTACCAAGTGTACACCCGGTACACATTCCGCCTTGGTTCACGCGGTGCTGCATCGCGGGTGAAGCACTGGGGTCAGTCCGCGGGCCTCCGCCCTTCAATCCCTGTGTACCAGGTGTACACCGTGTACACATGGCCGCCGGAGGAGAGGGGGCCTGCGGGTCGGGCAACTGGTGGACTGCGCTCGTCAGACGCATTTGGGATGCTCCGAGCATGGAACGATACGTCTGGGTTCGACATGCCCGAAGATGGTTCGCCGACGTCCTGAATACCGCCGCATATGGGGCCGAGCGCGTCGTGATCCTACGTCGCGGCGAGGAGCTCGGCGCCTTCGTCGGCACCGCCGATCTGGACTACTTGCGCAGGACGCGGCCGCTGTCGCGCTATCCCGAACCGCAGCCGCCGCCGATGCCGCCTGACCCCGCGGAAGAGTGGGAAAAACTGAAACGTCAGAACGAGAAGGCGGCCGAGGCGTACTTCGCCGATCAGCGCCGCAAGGCGGCGGAAGCGCAGGCGGCCGCGATGCCCCCCGAGCCCCCGTCTTGAGCCGACCTCAGCTCGCGGAAGCAGCCGGAGCGGGGGCAGCGGCAGTGGGGGTGTCGCCCGCCTTCTTGGGCTGGTGCTCGGCGCAGAGGCCGTGGGCGACCACCTTCTTGAGGCAGCCTTCCTTGCTGCAGGTCTTGTAGCGGCCCTTGGGCAGCTCGCCGTTCCGCCACTTGTCGTAGTGGAAGAAGCAGTAGCCCTTCGCCTGGTACGCGCGCTTGCAGCCTTCGACGCTGCACTTCTGGTCTTCCTTGCCCCTGGGCTGGGGAGCATGGGTCTTGCGGCGCTGCTCTGTGGTCTCGGCCATCTGGGTGAAGCTCCTGAAAAAGGGAGCGGGGTTCTAACCCATCCGGGCCCGGAATGACAGTGGCACGCCCGCTGCAACCCCTGACCCTGGCGCAGGGAGCGCCTGCTCGGTTGCCTACAGGGGAGGCGCGATGGAACACACCGGACCGGTGGGGCTCGTGGTGGTCGGGCTTGGAGGGGTGGGAAGCTCGCTGATCGCAGGCGTGCTCGCGGCCCGGGCCCATCTGGTGCATCCATTCGGAAGCCTCGCCGAGGCCGGCGGCGTTGCCGCGAGCGGGCTGACGCCACTGCGCTCCCGGGCGCCTCTCGCCGAGTTGGGGGATCTGGCGCTGGGCGCTTTCGAGCTGCGCGAGGACGACGCCTACCGCGCGGCCCTGCGCGCAAACCTGGTCTCCCGTTCGCTCATCGACGAGCTGCGGCCGGAGCTGCGCAAGGTGCGCGCCATGCTGGGAGCACGGCAAGCACCCACCCGCCGGCACCTGGCGGACGCGCTGGCGGAGGACCTGCGCGGCTTCTTTGCCCACCACCACTGCTCGCGCGGCGTCGTGATCTGCACTTTGCCGGGAGTGAGAACGCCGCCGCCCAAGCTGGGCTTCACGAGCGGAGAAGTGTGGAAGGCGCTGGAACAGTCCGCGGACTGGGTGACGCCAGGCGTCGTGTACGCGGCGGCGGCGGCGCAAGCGGGCTTCGGCTTCGTCGCGGCGGGACACGACGCAGCGCTGTGCGCGCCAGGGATCCCGGCGCTGTTCGAGGAGCGCGGGCTGCCCGTGGCCGGAGCCGGCCTCCTGGGCCCGGACGCGCTCCTGCGCGAGTCGCTTTCGCAACTGCTCGCGGCGGAAGGAATGCAGCTCGCGGGCGCGGCCTCGCTCTCCACGCGCGCCGAGGAGCGCGGCGCCCGCCTCTGGGGCGGCCCCGATCGCACCTCGGAGATGGGGCTCGGGTGCGGTTGGGCGGGCGCCCCGTTCGAGATCTCCATCGAGCTGCGTGGCCAGGTCGCGGTCCACCAGGCGGCTCGCGCGTTCGACGCGGCGCTGTTATTGGAGCTAGCCGCGCGGGCCAGGCGGAGCGGCGCGCAGCAGTGGATGGACGCGCTCTTCGCGGCTCCGCTGGGCAGCGGCAGCCCGCACGAGGCTGGCGCACCCACGCTGCTGGAGCGGCGCGCACGGCTGCTCGCCGAGTTGCCGGCCCTGGCGCGAAGCGCGGGTCGCGAAGCGGCATGACGGTCCTTTTCCGTGGAACGCGCTTTCCCAGCGAAACCATCGCGTGTCCTGGCATCCGTTGCCCACCGCACGCCAGCAAGCCCGGTGGGGGCAGGCATGCCGTTTGCTCCATGATCGGACGTCGGCGGCGAGGGGACCAAGCCGCATCCCGTGCGGGGGCGCGGAAGCGGCGAAGTGGGGGGGTCGGCGTCGCGGGGGCGTGGCGCTGACGTTGTGGGGCGCGGGCAAGCCGGGGGGCAGCCCGCGCCCCACTTTTTTTCCTTTGCGCCGGGCCCGCTTGACTCGCCGATCCACTCAAGATACGGTATTCGCGCTCCATCCGGAGAGGGAGCGCATCGGTGGACGCCGAACGCGAAGCGACAACCCAGAAGCCAGGCGCAGCGGAGCTATTGCGCGCCGCGCTGGAGAAGATCGTCTTCTTCGAATGGCGGCTCTCCGAGCTTTCGGCGGAGCTGTCGGCCGCCCAGGCACGCTGCGCGGCGGAAGAGCAGGCGCGCGCAGAGGCGGAAAACGAAGCGCATGCGGCAGCCCAGCGCGCCAAAGCTGCGCGCCTGCAGTCGGCCGCGATCGAGGCCGACCGCGCGCGCCTCGCCGTGCTGCTCGCAAATCCCGCGCACGGCCGACCCGCGCCCGACCTGACCGCGCTGGACGCCGAGCGGCAGCGCTCGGCCGGACTCCAGGACGCGCTCGATTCCGCACGCGCGGAGCTGGCGCGGTCCCACGCCGAACGCGAGCGGTGGCTGAGCGAGATGCTGGAGCAGGCCCGCGCCGGCGACGAGGCGCCCGCCGCGCTGGCGCAGTTCATCAGCGAGCTGCGCGGCGAGATCATCGCGCTGCGCGATCACCAGAAGCGCTGCGAGGAGCTGCTGGCCTCCGCCGGGATCGCGCCGCCCGCGATGCGCGTCTCGCGTCCCTCACAGCCTCCGCGCCGCGAGCCCGAGCCCGTGACGGAAGCTCGAAGGATGTGGGACGAGGGGCGGCTCTCCCCCGTGCCCGCGCAGACCACGCATTTCGCCCTGCCTCCTCAGCCCAGGCTCGGCGCCGCCGCCCAGGCGTTGCTCGATCAATCCCTGCGTACGCTGGCCGGAGGCGACCCACGCCGCCGCGAGCAGGCGGCACGCCACCTGGCCGCGGCGCCTTCGCCCGTGGCCGCTCCGGCGCTGGCCTCGGCGCTTGGCGCGGAGACCGAACCGAAGGCGCGCGCCCAGCTGGCCAAGGCGCTGGTCGCATGCGGCGGCGAGGGCGCGGCGCAGATGGTGGCGCGGCTTCAAGATGCCGCCGAGCACGCGCTGGTGCGGCTCGGCGCGCTGGAGGCGCTCTGTACACTGCCGGCGCACGCCAGGGCCGCGCTCGAATCCGCCGCCGGCGATGCAGTCGTTGCCGTCCGCAGGCGCGCCGCAGCTCTCGCCACCGCGCAGGGCATGGACGACCTGATCTCGCGCTTTGCCGCCGACGCCGACGGCTCGGTGCGCGCCGCAGTCGCTGCCGCGCAGCGGGAGGCGCCGGCCGCGGTTCGCGACGTGGCGCCCGCACCGATTGCGCCGGCGCCACGTCCAGCGCCGGAGCCCGCCGTCGTGGCGCCCGCGCCGCGCGATCCGGTGCGCGCCGCATTGCACCGCCTGGTGCTGGGAGGAGGTGCNAGCTGATGGACCAGATCCGCTATACCGGCCGCCGCTTCGCCGACGTGCTGGGCCTCTCCCCGCGGGAGCTGGCCGACGCGGAGGAGCGCGGGCTCGTCCACTCCACCATCAAGCCCGAGGGCCCGGCGCAGAAGACCTTCTACTCCATGGAGGACCTGGCCGCCGCGCGCCGGGCGTTGAACCGCGTGCCGCCGCGCCGGGCGATGCGTCGCCAGCTCTTCCTCAACTTCAAGGGCGGCACCGGCAAGACCAGCGTCTCCAGCAGCTACGCCTTCCGCCTCGCCGAGATGGGCCACCGCGTGCTGGTGATCGATCTCGACTCGCAGGGCCATGCCTCCAAGTGCCTGGGCGTGGCAGGCGAGGAGCTGGAGAAGACGCTCTTCGATGCCATCATCAAGAAGACGCCGCTGGAGCAGGTGATCGTGCACACCGGGATGCCGGGCCTCGACCTGGTCCCCTCCAACCTGACCATGAGCACCATCGACCTCTCGCTGATGCCGCTGGCGGCGCGCGAGTTCCGGCTGCGCAACGTGCTCAAGGAGATGGAGGGGGCGTACGACTACGCCATCCTCGACGCGCCGCCGTCGTTCGGCCTGCTCAACCTCAACGCGCTGATGGCCGCGCACGACCTCTTCGTGCCGGTGCTGGCGGACTTCCTCTCCTTCCACGGTCTCAAGCTGCTCTTCGAGACCGTGCAAGGGCTCGAGGAGGACCTCGAGCACGTGCTCGATCACATCTTCATCGTCATCAACGCCTACAACGCGACCTACAAGATCGCCAAGGAGGCGAAGGAGGCGCTGGAGAAGCACTACCCGGACTTCCTGCTCAAGCAGGTGATCCGGCAGTGCACCAAGTTCGCCCAGGCCTCCAGCGAGGGAATTCCCATCTTCGCCTACGACTCCGAGAGCAAGGGCGCGCAGGACATCCAGGCGGTGCTCAACGAGGTGCAGAAGCGCATCGGCGCGCCGGTGCGCCTCAAGGCGGTGGAGAGCGCATGAAGCGCGGCTTCGAGGAAAACGTCCCCAAGGTCCGCCCCCGCGTCAGGCTGGGCCGCGCCCTGGACGAACAGGTGGCCGAGGTCCAGCAACTCGCGGCGGAGGAATCCGCCGTCGGGGCCGAGGAAACCGCCCTCTCGTCCGTCGCACCCGTCATCCCAATGCCGGCTCCCGACCTGCTCACCGAGCCCCCACCCGAACCCGTCGCAGCGCCGCCACCGCCCGCGCTCGAACGAGCGCCAACACCCGATCGAACTCCTGCACCCGAACCTGCACTCGCACGCGCACCATCACTCGCACCTGCACCAGCACGTGCAGTGGGACCCGCCCGCCGCCGCCCTCCCAGCCCCGTCCTCTCCGAAGTCACCTCCCTCGTCCACGATCTCACCGCCGACCTCTCCCGCGCCGCCGACACCAACGCCCGCCTCAAGTCCGACCTCGACGCCGCCCTCGCCGGCCTGCGCCAGGCCGACGACGAGTCCCGCGACCAGCGCGCCGATGCAGCGCGCCTGGCCGCCGACCTGGACCAGCGCGCCTCGCAGCTCCGGGCCCTGCGCGACGATCTGGAGCTGCTGGAGGCCGAGCGCGACGGCGCCCTCTCCCAGGTGGCGCGCATGACCCGCGAGCTGCGCGAGGAGAAAGCCCGCTCCACAGCCTCCGCCGAGGAGGCCCGCAAGGCGCAAGCCGACGCGGCCCATTCCCGCGAGGCCATCCACCGCCTCACCGCGGAGATCCAGGCGCGCACCGCCGAGCGCGATCAGGCCCGGGCAGAGCTGCTGGCGGCGCGCGGGGAGCGCGACCGCATCGCCGAGGAGCTGGTCGCCGCCAATGCACAGGCCGACGAAGCCGCGCACAGCCGGACGGCGCTGGAGGAGATCCACCAGGCGCTCGCCGAAGCTCGTGCCCGAATGACGCCGATCCGCTGATCGCCGTCAAATAATTGAATTTACTTCATTTCTCTGTGATACCGGCGAGCAGGCGCAGTCTGTCGCCTTGTATACATCCGCTGTCCATGTTACGAGCCAACCCGGTTTAGCGGTTCCCCGCAGCTCGTGCTGCACCGCGTCCGGCATCCAGCGCAGACAACTTGAGGGAACACAGGCGGGCGCCCTCACGGCGCCCGCTGCTTTTTCAAGGCATCGCTGCCCAGAAGAGGATGCGCGGATAGGTGTAGAAGAACGGCCGCTCGTCCGCGAGGCGGGGCAGCAGCACCTCGCGATAGCGTCGCAGAAAACGCTCCCAGTCGTCCGGCTGCAGCCTCCGCTGGTAGTCTGTGAGCAGCGCTCCGCGCACCCACTCGATGACCTGTTCGCGATCGTCGAGCAGGTGGCCGTAGACCTGCACGCGGACGTGTTGCCGCGCGAAGCCCAGCCGGTGCAGCCAGGCGGCGTAGCGATCCGCCTCGAAGAGCGGGGCGCGGCGCGTGAACCCGTTCAGCTTGCCGCGGAACTCGGGCGAGGCCGCCAACTCGAAAGCGGTCTGGTGCGAGGGGTGCTCGTCGTTCATCGGCACCTGCACCGCCAGCTGTCCCGCGGGCAGAAGCGCCCCCGACAGCCGCCGCAGCAGCGACTCGTGGTCGGGCAGCCAGTGCAGCGCGGCGTTGCTGAAGACCAGGTCGAACCTCGCTTCCGGCGCGAAGTGCGCGATGTCCGCCCGCTCGAAGCGCAGCCCCGGCGCCGTCGGGGCCCGCGCCAGCATGGCGGCGCTGGAGTCGATGCCAAGCGTCTCGCGCGCCTGCAGGGTGCGGTGGAGGACCAGCGTGCCCTCGCCGGTGCCGCAGCCCAGGTCCACCGCGCGCAGCCCGGGCCGCGGCTCCACCAGCGCGAGCAGGTCATGGAAGGGCTGCTCCCGCTCCGTGCGGAAGCGCTCGTACTGCCCGGGGCTCCAGGCGTCGGGCATGCCCTGTTTGTAGCGCTTCAGGCCCCGACGCGCACGGCAGCGGCCACCGGCGCAACCTCCTCGAAGGCGGTGGCGCCGCACCGCAGCCGCTCCTCCAGCAGCGCCAGCTCGGAGGCGTTCTCGGGCGCGCGCAAAAGCGTGAGCGAGAAGCGGGCCCGCTCCAAGTTCGCCACCTCCTCGTGCAGACGCGCCAGCGCGCGGTCGCGGGCCAGCCGCACCTTGCCGAGATGCTCCAACTGTCCGCCCAGCGCCTCCCCCGCCCGCAGGTAGCTCTGCTTCGCCGCCGGGTCCGAGGCTGCCTCGGCGTTCTCCAGCAGCGCGCCGGAGCGACGGCGCAGCTCGTCCTCCAGAGCCGGGGCGGCGGCGCGGCCCAGCTCGCTGCAGCGGCCGGCGAGGTCCAGCGCCGCCAGCGCCAGCGCATCGATGGCGGCGCGCAGATCGGCCCGCGCGCCTTGTGGCAGCTCCGCGCAGGCGCCGCGGCGCGCGGATGCCGCCCGTTCGGCGAGCGCGCGCAGCGCGGGGTCCAGCGAGGCGCGCAGGGACGCGAGCCGCTGCTCGACGGCGTCGCCCCCGAGGACGAGGTGCACCGGCACCGCCGCTGCGCCCGCCCAGAGTCCCAACGCTACTCCAGTCAGGGCCGATGCCGCCCGGCCCGGCATCACCTGCTCGAGCGCCACTGCCAGCGCGGGCAGGAGCGAAGCGGCAGCGAACAATGTTGCGCCCGAAAGGCCGATGGTCAACGCGGCCGCGCCTCCCGATGGCGGCCGCGCCCCATCCTCCCGCGACGCATCCAGGCGGGCCAGGCAGGCCAGCGCGCCGATCACGCCTCCGCACACCCAGGCAAGCCAGGGAGCCGGCGAAAACGCCCACTGCCACGCCAGTGCCGCGCACACCACGGCCAGCGCCAGGCGGCGCTTCCGCGCGTCCACCCCGACTCCGGGAGCGATGGCCAGCGCGAGGGCGCCTCCTGTCGCAGCGGCGGGCAGGGTCCACGGCAGCGCGGCAGCCAACGCGCTGCCACCCAGCGCCAAAAGCCCAGCCGTCCTCTGGAAACCGCGATGATCCTCGAACCGCACGTCCATGGCTCACCAACCCGCGACCGGGGCCCGCACCGCGTCGAACGCCTTCTGCTTCAGCTTCTTGCTCGCCGCGCCGCCTCTGGAGTCGATGGCGACGACGTCCTCCTCGTAGGCATCGGCAGCCTTCCTCAGCTCCGCGGCCCGCGCCGGCGCAGCCCGCGCGGCCCGGAACGCGATCTGCTTCAGCTCCGCGACCTTCTCCCGCGCCTCGTCCCCGCGCCCGGCCTCTTGAAACCGCGCGGCCTCGGCGGCGCCCTCCGCCATTTCGGCCTGCGCGCCGTGGACCGCCGCCTCGCCCGCAGGCTGTCCCAACAGCGACGCGTCGGCGGTGAAGGTGGCCGAGGCGTCCGCGCGCGCCTGCTCCTGCTTGCCCTCCGCGCCCTCGTAGACCAGCTCCACGCTGGCCACCGCCGCGGTGCCGGCGCGCGGCTGCAACTCCAGCCGGTAGAGCACGCGGCGCTCCTCGCCGGCGGCGAAGTCGGGCAGCCGGATCCACCCTTCTTGCGCCGCGTATCCAACGGGGCGGACCGCGTCGGTCGCGCCCGCCGGCAGCACGCGGACGCGCACGTTGCGCGCGGTCAGCGTGGAGGCGCGGCTCAGCTCGTCGCGGAAGGCGCCGGGCAGGATCTGCGGCGAATCGATGTAGCGCGCCCTGCCGCCGGCCTGCGCGGCCAGCGCCGCCATCAGGTCCTCGTCGTAGTCGTCGCCGACTCCAAAGGTCGAGAGCGTGGCGCCCGCGAGCTGCGAGGCGGCGAGGCGGAGGAGCCCATTGCGATCGGAGATCCCCTCATTGGCCTGGCCGTCCGAGGCGAGAAAGACCTTCTCCACACGGCCGCGCCCACGGCCTTCCGCGAGCTGCGGCCCGGCCGCCGCCAAGGCTGCGCCCAGATTGGTGCCGCCCGTCGGCTCGATGGCCTCGATGGCCGCGAGCGCCCGCGCCCGGGCCTGCGGCGTGACCGCGGTAGTGGGCAGCGCCACGGCCGCGTCGCTGCCGAACTCCACGATGGAGAGGCGATCGTCCTCGCCAAGCGCCTGGACCAGCGCCCGCGCGGCGTCGCGGGCGCGGTCCATCTTGACGCCTGACATGGAACCCGAGCGGTCGAGGATGAGCACCGCGTCGACCGGCACGCGGGAGCGGTCCCGGGCGCCGACGGCGGTCAGATCGATCTGCAGATAGGGAGAGGCAGCGGCGGCGCCGGGCAGGTAACGCCGGTCGAGTTGCACCGACATGCGCAGCGGCCCGGAAGTCGAGACCGCAGACGGGGCAGGCCTGGGCGGCGGCTGCCGGTGTCCCAGGAGCGCCGCCACGGCGGCGGCGGCCAAAGAGGCAAAGGCGACGGCGAAGAGGGCGAACGTGCGGCGCATGGAGCACCTCCGCCACATTCCAACGCGCGGTCCGCGCCGCCGATCTATCCGACGTGCTGCGCGAGGAACTCCACCGCCCGGCGCTCGGCGTAGAACCGGGGCCGCCACGGCGGACCCTCCACGAAGCCGAGGTGTCCGCCGTGCGGCCAGACCTCCAGCGTCACCGCCGGGTTGGCCACGCGGGGAATGCAGCGCGCCGGAATGAACGGGTCGTCCTCCGCCGAGAGCAGCAAGAGCGGCACGCGCACCTCCGCCACGAACCGGCCGCTGGAGCTCTGCGTGTAATAGTCGGGCGCGTCGGCGAAGCCGTGCACGCGGGCGGTCAGCGCATCGTCGAACTCGAACAGCGTCCGCGCTGCGCGCACGCGCTCGAGATCGACGGCCCCGGGAAAGCCGGCCAGCTTCTCCAGCGACTTGCGCTTGAGCGTGCGCAGGAAGCGGGTCCGGTAGATCCAGCGCCAGAAGCCCGCCGAGTCCAGGGTCTGCGCGCAGAGCGCCAGGTCGAAGGGCACGCTCAGCGCCGCGGCAGCGCGGATCTGCGGCGGCGGCGCCGTGCCCTGCTCGCCCAGCCACTTCACCAGCACGTTGCCGCCCAGCGAGCAGCCGGCGATGACGATCCGGTCGGCTTCCCTACGCACCCGCCGGACCAGCTCGTCGAGATCGCCGGTCTCGCCCGAATGGTAGGACCGGACCAGCCGGTTCATGTCGCCGGAGCAGCCGCGGAAGTTCAGGGCCAGGCCGCGCCAGCCACGCGCACGCGCCTGCGCCAGCAGCCCGCGGATGTAGTGCGCCGAGCTGCTCCCCTCCAGGCCGTGCAGAGCCACCAGCAGCGGCGCGCCGGAAGGGCCGTCCATGCGGTCGACGTCGACGAAGTCTCCGTCGGGCAGCTCCCAGCGCTCGCGCGTGACGGGCACCGGCGGTCCCCTGCGGAAGACCGGCCCGAAGACGGTCATCACGTTCGGGTCGCCCAGCCAGGCCGCGGGCCGGTACCGGATCAGGAAAGCTCCCGCAAGAAGTGCGACACGCGCTCCGCCACCAGCCGCGGCCGCTCCACCATGGGCAGATGCCCGGAGCGCGGCACCAGCTCCACCGTGGCGTGTGGCAGGTGGGCGCGGAAGTAATCGACGCTGTGCGCCGGCAGGATGCGGTCCTCCTCGCCCCAGAGGATGAGCACGGGCTGCCGCACCGTCGAGAGGAGCTCCGGGCCCAGCCCAGGATAGCCGCCGCGGATCTCCGAGGCGAACTGCTGCACCGGCGCCGAGGCCCAGTGCTTGCCCAGGCCGCGCGCGAACCACCAGGTCAGGCGCGGCGGCCGGCTGTACAGGCGCCGGTTCATCTCCAGCGCGGCGCGCACGCTGCCGCCGCGGAAGGCTTCCAGCACGGCATCGCGATCGCTGCCCTGGAGGGGCGCTCCTGCAGGGTTGAGCCCGACCACGGCAGCGACGCTGGCCGGCACGGCGGCGGCCGTGAACAGGCTGATGGCGCCGCCCAAGGACGATCCGATGAGCACGGCGGGCTCGCCCAGGCCGGCGAGCGCCGCGGCCACGCCCTCCCCCGCCTGGACGATGGTGGCCGGAGTCTCCCCGCGGGAGAGCCGTGAACGCCCGTGCCCGGGCAGTTCCACCGCCGCCACGCGGCGCGACGCCCGGAGCAGGGCGCGCGCGATGTAGACGAAGCCGGCGGCGTTGCCGCCCATGCCGTGGACCAGCAGCACCGGCGGCGAGGTCCCCTGCCCGCGCGCGTCGTAGACGTGGAGCGAGCGCGCGCCCACGCGCAGCGTCTGCGAGCGGAACCCCATCGACCGGAAGGCTCCGTGCGCCGCCAGCCAGAGCGCCTGCAAGGGAAGGATCATGCGCGCGGATGGTAGTCTCAAACCATGCTGCGCGTCCTGATCGCGCTGATCCTCGCGCTCCCGCTCTACGAGCTGCTGCGCTGGCAGGTGCTGCGCCGCCTCCGCGAGCGGCTGAGCAAGCGCGCCCGGGCCTTTGCCGAGCAGCACAGCGTCCGGGTCGATCTCTTCAAGTTCGGCGGCAAGCAGCTGGTCCGGGAGGAGCTGCTCAACGACCGGCCGGTGGTGCACGCGATGCGGGCGGCGGTGGACGCCGGCGAACGGCCCACCGACGTCCGCGCGCGCGTCGAGGAGTACATCGACGAGATCGTCCCCGCCTTCTCGCTGGCGGCGTACTTCGAGATCGGGATGCGCCTTTCCAGCGCCGCCATCCACGCCGTCTACCGGCCGGTGATCGTCCGGCCTCCGCCGCAGCTCCCGCCCGACGCCACCGCGGTGTTCCTCATCAACCACCGCAGCAACTTCGACTACGTGGTGGTGGGCTGGGCGCTGGCGCGGCAGGTGGCCATCAGCTACGCGGTGGGCGAGTGGGCCCGGGTCTTTCCCCTCGACGCGCTCTTCAAGGCGTTCGGCGGCTTCTTCGTGCGCCGCGGATTCCGCGATCCGCTCTACCACACGGTGCTGCGCCGCTACCTCCAGCTCATCACCCGCCGCGGCGTCACCCAGGGCATCTTCCCCGAGGGCGGGCTGACGCGCGACGGCGCCCTGCTGCCGCCCAAGGTGGGGCTGCTCGATGCCCTGCTCCAGCTCGCCGAAGGCTGCGAGCTGTACTTCGTGCCCGTCGGCATCAACTACGACCGCGTGCTCGAGGACGAGGCCCTGCTCGCGGAGCTCCGCGGCCGCCAACGCCCGCCGACGCGCGCGGAGAAGATCCGCGGAGCGTTGCGGCTGTTCTGGCTGATTCCCTGGCGCGCTGCGGTGAACGCCGTGCGCGTCGCCACCGGCCGCCTGCAGCGCAACGGCTACGTCGCGGTCGCCTTCGGCGAGCCGGTGCGCTTCGCCGATCTTCCCCAGGCCCGCGGCATCGCCGCGCTCGGAGACGAGCAGCGTCGAGCCCGCGCCAAGGAGGTGGCCGCGCTGCTGATGGAGCGGATCGCGCGGGTGGTCCCCGCCACGCCGGTTTCGTTGGTGGCGCGCGCGGCGCTGGATCTTTCCTGCCAGGCCAGCGAGAGCGATCTGGCGCGCCGCGTCCGCGAGCTGCGGATTTCCCTCGAGCAGCGCGGCGTTCCCACCGCCATGGGCCGCGAGTTCGACGAGCAGCGCGCGGCCAGGGAGGGCCTGCGCGAGGACCTTGCCCGCACGCGCGAGCTGCTGCGGCTGGAGGACGATCTCCTGGCCGGCGAGGAGGCGGAGGAGATCGTGCGGCTCGGGCTGCAGCGGCTGGTGCAGCGAGGCGCGCTGGCGGCGCGCGAGGGCCGGATAGGCCCGGGACGGCACCCGCACGCCGGCGAGCTGCTCGCCTATTATGCGCGCTCGCTCGACCAACCGGCTGCAAGGCCGGACGACCTCCCGCGGCAGGCGCAGGGTTTGATGCGTTCCTAGATTTGAACGGATGAGCGACCCGGGCCTCGCCAGCGAACCCAGGCGACTCGCCGACTTCTTGCGCGAGCGGCGCGAGGAGATCCTGGACCACTGGGAGCGCCAGGTGCGCTCGGTGGCTGCGGCCCGCAACCTCGACCGGCCCGTCTTGCTCGACCACCTGCCCCAGTTCATCGACGACCTGGCGGAATACGTGGGTGAGGTCCGGACCGGAGTGGAGCTACCGCCGCCCGAAGAGCTCTCCCGCATCCACGCCCTGGAGCGGTTGGAGGTGGGCTACGACCTCGCCGAAGTGGTCGCCGAGTACGGCATCCTGCGCCGCTGCATCACCGAGCTGGCGGCGCACGAGCACGCGCCCTCCCTCCGCTCGGCAGAATTGCCCCGCCTCCACCAGGCCATCGACCATGCGATCGCCATCTCGGTGGTCCGCTACACGGCGGCGCGCGAGCGGACGCTGCGCGCGCTGGACCGCATCTCCAGCGCGGCGCTGGTGCATCACGACGTCGAGTCGCTCCTCCCCCGCACGCTCGACGCCTTTCTCGGGACCACCGCCTCGGTCGACTCGGTGGCCCTCGCCCTGCGCGAGGACGGCGACGGGTTGCGCATCCGCGCGGCCGTGGGATTTCCCCCGTCCGCGGACGGACAAGCGCGCCTGTCCGCGCAGGGCTTCATCGCCCGGGTCGAGCAGCGCGGAGAGCCGGTGTTCGTGCGCGACGCGGAGATCGATCCGGAGCTGCGCGCCGAGGCGGAGTTCCCTCCGGGCACGCAGGCCCTCTACGGCGTACCGCTGACCATGGGGAAGGACCTGCTCGGCGTGGCGGTGATGGGCTCGCGCTCGACCCGCGAGTTCTCGCAGGAGGACCAGTTCCTCTTCCGCACCATGGTCAACCGCCTCGCCGCCCTGATCGCGCAGGCGCGGCTCGACGCCCAGGTGGCGCACCGCGCGGCGGAGCTGGAGGCGGTGATCGAGAGCATCCCCGAGGCCGTCTACGTCGGCGACGCGACCGGCATCAAGCGCGCCAACCGCGCCGCGCTGGAGATGCTGGGCTACGGCGCGCCGGGCGAGCTGAACAAGGACATCTCCAGGCTTTCGGGTGAGATCCAGGTCCGGTCCCTGGACGGCGCCGCGGTGCCCATCGAGGAGCAGGTCTTCGCCATGGCGCTGCGCGGCGAGCACGCGGTGCGCGAGGTGATCGTGCGCCATCGCGGCAGCGGCGAGGATCTGGTGGTGCGATCGAGCGCGGCTCCCATCCGGCTTGGGGACCGGATCGTCGGCGTGGTGGCGGTGAACACCGACATCACCGCGCGCATGCGGGAGGAGCGCGATCTGCGGACGGCGCTGGCCTTCCGCGACCGGATGCTGGGCGTGTTGAGCCATGACCTGCGCAACCCGCTGAGCGTCATCCTCACCTCGGCCGAGACGCTGCAGCGGCAGGAGCACGACGACCGGCACCGCGCGACGCTGCGACGGGTCATCGACAACGCCCGCCGGATCGAGCGCATGATCCATGACCTGCTCGACTACACCCGCACGCGCGAGGGCCGGGGCCTGCCCATCTCCCGCACCGAGGCCGACCTCGTCGCGCTCTGTCAACAAGTGCTCGACGGCATGCAGGTGCTCCACCCGGACCGGGCGTTGCGATTGAGCACCAGCGGCGACACCAAAGGCTCCTTTGACCCTGACCGCGCCACGCAGGCCATCGGAAATCTGCTCAGCAACGCGATCCGCTACAGCCCGGACGGTTCTCCGGTCACCGTGACGCTGTCGGGCCGCGATACGGAGATCGTGCTGGAGGTCCACAATCAGGGGACGCCCATCGCGGAGGACCTGCTCCCGCGCCTCTTCGACGCCTTCCAGCGCGGCGTGCCGGACGAGCGAGGCTGGCGCGCGGGCCTTGGCCTCGGCCTCTACATCGTGCAGCAGATCGTCGAGGCGCACGGGGGCAGCATCGAGGTGCGCTCGACGGCAAAGGACGGCACCACCTTCGCCGTCCGCTGGCCCCGCCGCGCGGCGTGATATCTCCCGCCCATGAGCATCGCATTGGTCACCGGGGCGTCGGCCGGCATCGGCCTGTCCATCGTGCAGAAGCTTGCCGCGCAGGGCCATCGCCTCGCGCTGGTCGCGCGCACGGAGCAGACGCTGCGGGCGGCGGCGGCTTCGCTGCCGGCGGGGGCAGCCGAGATCTTCGTCTGCGACGTGAAGAATCTCGCCGCCTGCGCCGCCCTGCCGGGCCGGGTGGCGGCCCGCATGGGCGGGCTCGACGTGCTGGTCAACAATGCCGGCTTCCACCGCCGCGGTCCCTTGCTGGAGGTGGACCCGCTCGATCTGGGCGAGATGGTGGGCGTCAACCTCGCCGCTCCGATGGTGCTGACGCGGGCCGCGGCGCCGCTGATGCCGCGGGGCGGCCGCATCGTCAACGTGGCCTCGCTGGCCGGAATGGTGCCGATGCGGTTCCAGGTCGCCTATGGCGCCACCAAGGCAGGCCTGCGCGCCTTTTCCCGCGCCGCCCGGGACGAGCTGGAGCCGCTCGGCATCGCCGTCTCGGTGGTCTCTCCCGGCCCGGTGGACACCGGCTTCTTCGGCGAGGAGCTCGAGCGCGTGGCCGACATCGTCTTCTCGCAGCCGATGAGCACCGCCGATCAGGTGGCGGATGCGGTGCTGGAGTGCATCCGGACCGGGGCGGCCGAGATCGCGGTGCCCTGGTTTTCGGGAAAGCTCTGCACCCTGGGATACCTCTCGCCGCGGCTCTCCCGCCTGCTCCGCCCGGCGCTGGAGAAGCGCGGCGCGCGGAACAAGGCGGCGTACATCCGGCGGAAACGTGCACCCGGGGCGCCTGCGACCTAAATTCAACCGTACGCGTGTACGCTGCCTTGGCGATCTTCGGAGCGGTCCTCTCCACGCTCGTGCTCCCCCTCCCGGAAGAGCTGGCCCTGATGGGCGCCGGCTGGTGGGCGCACGAGGGCGCGCTGCCGCTCTGGGCGGCCTGGGTCGCCGCCACCGCCGCCAACGTGACCGGCGACACCATCTCGTACCTGGTGGGTCGATACTTCCTGGAGAAGCTGCTGCACACGCGACTCGGCAAGCGCGTCGTCTCGCCGGAGATGCGCAACTGGGGCGAGGACTTCGTCAAGCGTCACGGTTTCTGGGCCATCGTGCTGGGCCGCTTCCTGGTGGCGGTGCGCGGGCCGGTGTACTTCGCCATCGGCGCCTCCAAGTACCCGCTGGGCCGGTTCGAGGTCATCAACACCGCCGTCGCGCTGATCGAAGGCGCGGTGCTGGTCTGGCTCGGCTACCAGTTCGGCGAATCGGTCAAGGTCTCGCACGAGGCGCGCTGGATCGAGATCTCCATCGGAGTCGCCGTGCTGTTGTTCATCATTCCGGCGCTGCTGAAAGCCTGGCTTACCCGCCGCCACCGCCCTCCCGCCAACGCCTGACGCAGCAAGCCGCTTGCGCGGACGGTTCTGCATCCCGACTTTTTTCGGATGCAGATCTGGCCTGGCCGTTCCTATCCCCTGGGCGCCACCTACGACGGCGTCGGCACCAACTTCGTCCTCTTCTCCGAGGTGGCCACGAAGGTCGAGCTCTGCCTCTTCGACGACAATGGCAACGAGCAGCGCCTCACGCTGCCGGAGCGAAGAGGCTTCGTCTGGCACGGGTACGTCCCCGGCGTGGAGCCCGGGACGCGGTACGGCTACCGCGTCCACGGCCCCTGGGAGCCGGAGAAGGGCCACCGCTGCAATCCGGCCAAGCTGCTGCTCGACCCCTACGCCCACGCCATCGAGGGCCATCCCAAGTGGGACGAGGCGGTCTACCCCTACAAGTTCGGCGAGGGCGACCTGGCCATCAGCGGTTCGGACAGCGGACCCTTCATGCCCCGCTGCGTGGTCACCAATCCCTGGTTCGACTGGAACGACGACCGGCCGCCGCGCCACCCGTGGCACGAGACGGTGGTCTACGAAGTCCACGTCAAGGGCTTCACCCAGCGGCATCCGGACGTGCCCGAGGACCTGCGCGGCAAGTACGGCGGCCTCGCCTCGCCGGCGGTCATCGAGCACCTGCACGCGCTCGGCGTCACCGCGGTGGAGCTCTTGCCGGCGCACCAGTTCGTGCACTCGCAGCGGCTGCTCGACAGCGGCCTGCGCAACTACTGGGGCTACGACTCCATCGGCTACTTCGCGCCCCACAACGAGTACTCGAGCCGGGGGCAGCGCGGCGGGCAGGTGCAGGAGTTCAAGTCGATGGTGAAGTCGCTGCACCGCGCCGGCATCGAGGTGTTCCTCGACGTCGTCTACAACCACACCAGCGAGGGAAACCAGCTCGGTCCGATGCTCTCGTTCAAAGGCATCGACAACGCGGCCTACTACCGCACCATGGCCGATCAGCCGCGCTACTACATGGACTACACCGGCACGGGCAACTCGCTGAACATGCGCAACCCGTACGTGCTGCAGCTCTTGATGGACTCCTTGCGCTACTGGATCCAGGAGATGCACGTGGACGGCTTCCGCTTCGACCTCGCCTCGGCGCTGGCGCGCGAGCTGCACGAGGTGGACCGCCTCAGCGCCTTCTTCGATCTCATCCAGCAGGATCCGGTGGTCTCGCGCGCGAAGCTGATCGCCGAGCCCTGGGACGTGGGCGAGGGCGGCTACCAGGTGGGCAACTTCCCGGCGCAGTGGTCGGAGTGGAACGGCAAGTTCCGCGATACGGTGCGCGACTACTGGCGCGGGCAGGATTCGCTGCTGGGGGATTTCGCCTACCGCTTCACCGGCTCCTCCGACCTCTACGCCTCCACCGGCCGCAGGCCGCACGCCTCCATCAACTTCGTCACCGCCCACGACGGGTTCACCCTGCGCGACCTGGTCTCGTACAACGACAAGCACAACGAGGCCAACAAGGAGGACAACAAGGACGGCGAGAACCACAACCGATCCTGGAACTGCGGCGCGGAGGGCGACACGCAGGATGCCGCCGTGCTCCAGCTGCGCGCCCAGCAACAGCGCAACCTGCTCGTCACGCTGCTGCTCTCGCAGGGCGTCCCCATGCTGGTCTCCGGCGACGAGATGGGCCGCACCCAGCGCGGCAACAACAACGCCTACTGCCAGGACAACGAGCTCTCCTGGGTGGACTGGGAGCACCTCGACGAGGACCTGCTCGACTTCACCCGCGGCCTGCTCAAGCTGCGACTCGAGCATCCCATCTTCCGCCGCCGTGGATGGTTCATCGGCCAGGAGCTGCACGGCACCGACGTCAAGGACCTGGCCTGGTTCACGCCCGAAGGCCGCGAGATGTCGGAGGAGGACTGGCGGGTGGGTTACGCCAAGTCGCTGGGCGTGTTCCTCAACGGCAAGTCCATCCAACGCCCTGGCGAGCACGGGGAGCGCGTGAAGGACGACAGCTTCTACGTCATCTTCAACGCCCACCACGAGCCGCTGCAGTTCACGGTCCCGGGCGAGCCGTTCGCCAGCAGGTGGATGCGGGTCCTGGACACCGCCACCGACGACCCGCCGGAACTGCGGCGATCGCGCCGGGTCCAGACTCTGGCGGGGGGAGCGCAGCTCGAGATGAAGGCGCGGACCCTCGTGGTACTGAGGAGTGTTGGCTAGTGGATCTACGGGGACACGCTATTGCGTTTGCCCGTATCTGGGGACACGCAATAGCGTGTCCCCGTAATTCCGTAATCCGCAGTTACCCAAGGAGGACTATGTTCGGTCTGCTGATCCCGCAGTGGCACCGCGACGGGTGCTCCGCCGCCCGGGCCTCGCGCCACTCGTCCCGGGCGTGATCGATCATCCTGCGCACCGCCGCTGCGGTGGGCGCATGCTCCTTGTCCCACTCCACTCCCACTTCGCTCTGCTGGACCCACGCGACCCATCCGCGCGCCTCCAGCTGCTCGCCCGATTCGCCGGCCTCCGGCAGCGCCACGCGCACGCGCTGCCCCGGCCTGCCCGCATCCGCCGGCAAGGCCGCCAGCCGCGCCCCGCCCTCGCTCACGTCGCGCAGGCGGCAGAGCAACGCGGCGAGACCTGAGGCTTCCAACAGCACCAGCTGCTCGCTGCCCATCCTTAGCTCGGCGCGCAGCGGGAGCCGCTCGATGCGGGTGAGCGCGCGCTCGGCCCCCGCCAGCTCCAGCCAGATGCCGCCGCTGCCGCGTGCCCATACCCAGCCGCTCAGCAGGGTCACCTGGTCGGTGGCGGAGAAATCGACCCGCAGCGAGGCGAGCGTGCCCTTCGGCGCCACCGCCTCGGGGAAGAAGAAATACCCCGCGCCGTCCACGAAGTGCAGGTGCTCGCGCATCGCGCGCGGGCTCTGGATCCGATATCGCAGTCGCAACGCCATCCCCGACCTCCCCCGGCGCGCGTAGAGCAATCGCCCCGCCAATCCGAAGTGTCGGAAATCACATCGGTTGGGCAATGATCTGGCGTGTAAAAGGGCACGGGGGCGGAAGGCGACTTCCCATCGCTTCCAGCGACTTTCCCGGATCGCACCGGACGTTCCGCGACCTGGAAACGAAGGTGCACGGCGGCTTGCCTGCTGGAGTCCGGCCAGCGTCCGATCGCGACTCCATCCGCGGAAGCGCCCCGGAGCGACGCGGTACGTCGGGCAGGCGGAAGGCGAAATCGCTTCCCAGTCAGCTGCCGGCGTCCGGACCCGCGCAGGCAAGCTCCCCCAGGGCGCGCAGCGCGTCGGCGCGGGTGAAGATACCGATCAACGTCCCATCCCGGACGACCAGCGCCGACCCGTAGCGGTGCTGCCACATCTGCCGCGCCACGTCGGCGAGCTCGGCCTCGGGCGGCACGGTGAAGGGATAGGCGGTCATCGCCTCCTCCACCGGCTCGCGCCGCGGGTCCACGCTCTTGACCGTCTCGAGCAGATGCAGGTCGCGTTCGCTGACGACGCCCACGAGCCGGCCCTGGTCCGTCACCGGAAGGTGGCGGATGCGATACGTGCGCATCAGCCGGTGCGCCGCCACCAGCGGCTCGCCCTTGCCGATGCTTCGTGGCTCCGCGCTCATGTACTCCGCGATGGCCCGCTTCACGCCCCCGCCCTCCTGTTCGGGACGCCGGCTCCGCCGCAGGGGCGGAGCCGGGTCCGTCTCTCCCGTCCGCTCACTTCTCCGCCTTCACGTCCTCCTTCGGTTCGATGGCGAACACCGTGAGCGGGCCGCGCGGATATTTGCCCCCCGACGTCTCGGCACGCAGGTTGTGGTCGTGGGCGATGGAGAGGCCCTTCCCCAGCCGGCAGCTGGGGCAGTACCGGTTGGCCTTGTCCTGCACGGGCACCAGCACGTCGTAGCGCTCGCCGGAGGAGACGGGCAACGTGTCCTTCCAGTACGGCTGCGGCAGCGCGCGGCCGTCGGTGCCGATCACCTGCATGTGGAAGGCGTGCGGGTGGAAGACGAACTGGTGGTCGAAACCCATGGCGAGGAAGCGCAGCAGGATGGTCTCGCCCTCCCTGGCCTGGATGAGCGAGCTGGGGTCGGCGATGGTGGAGAGCTTGTTCTTCAGATCGGCGGTGAAGATGCGGCCGTTGAGCAGGTAGTAGTTGCTCTTCCACTTCATCATGTCGTAGTCGCCGACGTCGTGGATGGCGTCGTTGTGCTCGGTGTCCATCTCGCTGAACCAGAGCGTGTACTCGCGGTCGTAGTGCTTGCCGTAGATGGTCTTCGGCTTCTCGCCGTCGACGATCAAGGCGCCGTACATGCCCAGCATGGCGTGTGTCGAGGTGTCCACGTGGCAGTGGTACATGTACGTGCCCTCGTGCTGCGCGGTGAACTCGTAGACGAACGAGTCGCCCGGCGGAACGCCCGCGAGCAGGCGATCGGGAATCCCTTCCGTCGGCACGCCCGGGACGCCGTCGTAGGTCGTCACCAGATCCAGGCCGTGGAAGTGGATGGTGTGCGTCACGTTGCCGAAGGCGGAATTCGGGTCCAGGTGATGATGCCCGGCGTTGTGCAGCACGACGCGGACGTTGTCGCCCACTTTCATGCGCAAGGTCGGCGCCGGGATCTTCGGCGCGGGCAGCTCGGCGCCCACGGGCGCCTCCTCGAACCTGTCGTTCCAGGCTACGTAGCTGACGATGTACGTCTTCTTTCCGTCAGCGAACTCCCACTCGCCGTCGTTGGTGTAGAGGTGGAAGACCTTCCACGGCTTCGCGGCGGCCGGAGCCTTGACGGCCGCCAGCTTCGCCTGCTTCGGCGCAGCGGCGAGCGGCAGCGCCAGCAGAAGGGCGGCGATGGCGAGGCGGCGCATCAGATCACCTTCACCGGCGACGAATCCGCCGAGACGGGGATCTTCTTCGCCCGCTGCTCGTCGTTGAGCTCCGGCCCGAAGATGCGCAGCGTGTAGTCGCCGGAGGGGATGCCTTCGATGGTGAACTTCCCGCTCTTGTCGGGCGCGACGAAGAACGGATTCTGCAGCACCAGGATGTCGGCGCTCATCTCCTTGTGGATGTTGCAGGAGAGGTGGACGATGCCCGGTTCGGCGATGGTCTTCTCGAACTTGTTCTTCGGCAGCAGGGCCTGGTTGAAGAGGACGGACTTGCCGGCGCGCGCGTAGACGTTGTGCAGCTCGGGGTCCTGGCTCTGGAACTCGACCTTCTGGCCAGCGAGCACGGGCAGCACGCGCGGCGCGTAGGTGTTGCCGATCTGGTTGATGATCGCGGCAGTGGCGGGCGGGCTGAACTTGCCCGGCACGCTCTCCACGTAGACGAGGGTGGTCTTGCGGCGCAGGGCCGGATCGTCGATGGAGCCGCTCAGGGTTCCGGCGCGGGCAAAGGGCGCGGCCAGGGTGAGTGCGGCAAGCAGGGTTGCGGTCCTCATGTCAGTCGATGCTCCTGTGGTTTCGGGGGACTCCCGAGCGATCAGCAAGCTGCAGGCCAACGATCCCGGGGAGGCCAGGTAGATCTTCGCGCAAGCCCTGCGCGCGGCGCGGCCGGCTCGCCGCAGCCGCGCGCAACTTTTGCGGGGCGCGGGGCACGGAGCCGGGCGCATCGATTGCACCGGGCGCAGGGATTGCCCGATCCCCGTTGCGGAGCCCGGCGCGTTGCCGGTACGTTCTGCGCGACATGGCGGAAAGCGTGCTGGAGGAGTTGCAGCGCTATGTGAACTGGAGCCGCGCCGACGAGGACGCGCTGCGAACGCTGCTCCCCATCGCCCGGCCCCAGTTCGAACGCATCGCCACGGTGTTCTACGACCGCATCCTCGAGCACGACGAGGCGCGCAAGGCGCTGGTAGGCGGCGAGAGCTCGGTGGGCCGCCTCAAGATGACGCTGGTCGCCTTCATGGAGCGCCTCTTCTCCGGGCCCTGGGATGCCGACTACTACGAGCTGCGCTGTCGCATCGGCCGCGTGCACGTGCGCATCGCGCTGCCCCAGCATTACATGTTCGGCGCCATGAACGTGCTGCGCCGGCAGCTCAACGCCATCATCGACACCGAGTACGCCAACCGGTCCTCCGAGCTGGCCGTCGCGCGCGCCGCGCTGGGGAAGGCGCTCGACATCGAGCTGGCGATCATGCTCCACACCTACCGCGAGGACATGCTCGCGCAGCAGTCCCGGGCGGAGCGCCTCTCCACCTTCGGGCAGCTGGTGGGGTCCATCGGACACGAGCTGCGCAACCCGCTGGGCGTGATGGAGACGTCGCTCTTCATCCTCAGGCGGCGTATCCAGGACGACGAGCGGGCGAAGAAGCACGTGGAGCGCATCGGCGAGCAGCTGGGCATCGCCAACAGCATCATCACCGACCTCCTGGACATGATCCGCGACAAGCCGCTCTCGCGCGAGCGGCTGGCGCTGGCGCAGATCGTCGAGACGGCCGCCGCCGCGGTGAAGCGGCCGCAAATGGTGGAGCTGCACCTCGCCGGGTTGATGGACGTCCCCGAGGTGGACGGCGACGCCGGCCAGCTCCGGCAGGTCTTCGTCAACCTGATCGACAATGCGGTCCACGCAGCCGGCGAGGCGGGGCACGTCCGGGTGCAGGCCAGCGCCGACGGCCACCACGTCGAGGTGGCGGTGGAGGACAGTGGCAAGGGCCTGGATCCCGCCATCCGCGCGCGCCTGTTCGAGCCGTTGATGACCACCAAGGCCAAGGGCATCGGCCTCGGCCTCGCGCTGGTGAAGCGCATCGTCGAGCGGCATGGCGGGACGGTCCGGTACGCGCCGGGCGACAAGGGAGCGCGGTTCGTGGTGCGCTTGCCGAGGGCTGCATGAAGAGCTTCCTCCTCGTCGACGACAACCTCGCCTTCGCCGAGAACCTGGCGGAGATCCTCCGCGACGCCGGGCACGAAGTGTTGATCGCCACCAACGGCGAAGCCGCGTTGCGGGCCGCGGAGAAGGAGCGCTTCGACGCGCTGGTGACGGACATGCGCATGCCGGTGATGGGCGGGGCGAGCCTGGTGCACGAGATCCGGCGGGGCGATGCGGACCTGCCGGCCATCGTGGTCACGGCCTACAGCGGCGAGGAGGACCTCGCTGCCGCCCGCAACGAGGGCCTGCTGGCGGTGCTGCCCAAGCCTGTGCCGGTGGATCGGCTGCTGGAGCTGCTGGAGCTGGCGCGCCGGGACGCGCTGGTGGCGCTGGTGGAGGACGACGCGGCCCTGGCCGACAACCTCTGCGAGGCGCTGCGCGACCACGGCTTCTCCACCGTGACGGCGCGCTCGATCTCGGATGCGCAGAAGTTCGGCGAGGTGAAGCCCTTCGTGGCCCTGGTCGATCGCCGGGTACCGGGCGGCCCCGACGGTGAGGCGATGAACTTGCTGGCGCGGCGCTTTCCCCACCTTCCCCAGATCGTCATCACCGCCTTCGCCGACGGCCTGACCGAGGACGGCGTCACCGTCTTCACCAAGCCGTTCGACACGGCCACCCTGCTGCAGACGGTGGGCCGCCTTCACCAGGAGCGGGGCGGCGCGTGACCGAGCACGACGCGCGCATCCTGGTGGTCGACGACAACGTCGCGCTGGTGGAGAATCTGCGGCAGATCCTCGAGGACGAAGGCTACCAGGTGGCCACCGCTCCCTCCGCCGCCGAGGCGCTGCGGATTGCCGCGCCGTCGTTCGAGGTGGCGCTGGTGGACCTGCGCCTGCCCGACGCGTCGGGCACGCAGCTGGCCGTGCAGCTCAAGGAGACCTCGCCGGGCGGCGAGATCGTGCTGCTGACCGGCTTCGCCACCCTGGAGACTGCCATCGGCGCGGTGCGCGCCGGCGCCTTCGCCTACCTGGTCAAGCCCTGCAGCACCGCCGACCTGCTCCTCACCATCGAGCAGGCGCTTCGCCAAGTGAGGCTGCACGCCGAAAAGCGCGAGCTGGCGCGCCGCGCCCAGGTGGCGGAGAAGCTGGCGGCGGTGGGCACGCTGACNGCGGGCATCTCGCACGAGATCCGCAACCCGCTCAACGCCGCCGGCCTGCAGCTGGCGGTGCTGGAACGGAGGCTGCGCAAGCTTCCGGAGGAGCTGCAGAAGCCGCTCACCGAGCCGCTGGGGCTCGTACGCGACGAGATCCGCAGGCTCGAACATCTCCTGGAGGACTTCCTCCAGTTCGCCCGCCCGCGGGAGCTCGATGCGCGTCCGGTGGACGTCCACGGGGTCCTCGAGGCCGTCCTCGGCCTGTTGGCCGGCGACGCGGAGCGGAGGGGCATGACGCTGGAAGCGAAGATCGACGGCAAGCTTCCCCCCGTCCTCGGCGACCCCGAACGCCTGCGGCAGGTGCTGATGAACCTGACCCTGAACGCCCTGGAAGCGGCCCCGGCCGGCGGTCGCGTGCGGGTCACCGCCCATGCGCAGGGGCGAGAGGTCTCGTTGTCCGTCGAAGACAGCGGCCCCGGCATTCCCGCCGAGCTGGCCGAGCGGATCTTCGAGCCCTTCTTCACCACCAAGGCGGCGGGGTCGGGCCTCGGGCTCCCCATCGTGCACGCCATCGTCTCGCAGCACGGGGGCAACATCGGATACGAGAAGTCGGCCCTGGGAGGCGCGAAGTTCTGGGTGACGCTGCCGCGGGCGTGACACACCCGCCCACGGCGGACAAAATAATTTTCCTTGACATATAAGTTTGTCGGTCCAGACTGCTCCCATGGGTGACGCTGCCGTTCTGCTTCGGCCCCTCCGGACACGCATCCTCAAGATGCTCGCCGAGCCGCAATCCGCGGCCGGCATCGCGCGCACGCTCGACGTGGCGCGGCAAAAGGTCGGCTACCACCTGAAGGAGCTCGAGAAGCATGGGCTCGTCGAGCTCGTCGAGGAGAAGAAGGTCGGCAACTGCGTCGAGCGCATCGTTCGCGCGACCGGGCGTGCCTGGCTGGTGTCGGCCGAAGCGCTCGGATCGCTCGCGCAAGGCGCGGCGGAAGCGACGGATCGGTTCTCCGCGGCATACGTGATCGCGGTCGCGGCGCGCGCGCTTCGCGAGGTGACGCGCCTGCGTCAGGCGGCGGACGATGCCGGCAAGGGCCTCGCGACGCTCACGCTCGAGACCGAAATCCGTTTCGCGACGGCGGCCGATCGCGCTGCCTTCGCCGAGGAGCTTGCGCGCGAGGTCGCGCGCCTCACCGGCAGATACCACGACGAGTCCGCTCCGCGAGGACGCGTGCATCGCATCGTTTCTTTCGCGTACCCGAAGCCTGCAGACACCGATCGATAAGGACACCACCATGAACGAGAAGAACACGCGCGACATCCAGCTCTCCGTCGAGCTCGACGCCTCTCCCGAAGAGGTCTTCCGTGCCGTCACCGTCGGGACCGAAATCGCGAAATGGCTCGCGCCCGAAGCGCGCGTCACCGCGCCGGAAGGCGGGAAAAAAGGCAGCATCTGGATCTCGTGGGGCGAAGGCATGAGCGCCGAACACGAGATCGAAATCTTCGACGCGCCGAAGCGGATGCGTCATCCGTCCGGCCAGAACGGCGAAACCAAGGCGCCGCTCTACGCCGATTGGTCGATCGAAGCGCGCGAAGGCGGCAAGACCACGCTCCGCCTCGTTCATTCCGGTTTCAGCGCCAGCGCCGACTGGGACGACGAGTACGAGGCGCACGCGCGCGGCTGGAGGGTGATGCTCCAGAACCTCCGCCATTACTTCGCGCGGCACGCGCACGAGCCGGCCGTCCACCTCCCTTTGATGTCGAATGTCGAGTCCCCGCGCGGGCCGATCTGGAAGGAGCTTCTCGGCAAGCTCGGCTTTTCGGCCACACCACTGAAAAGCGACCCATTCCGCTTCACGACGCCGGCAGGCGACGTCCTCACGGGCGTGGTCGATCTCGTAACCGAGACGCGCGCCCTCGCGCTCGTCGTGCGCGAGTACGACGATGCGCTGCTCGGCTTCACCCTGGAAGGCAAAGCGGATGCGCCATCCACTTTCGTGTATGGCTATGTGATCGCGTACGGCGCTGCACGCGAGCGCGCGAGCGGGCTCGTCGCGGCCGCCAGCAGCGCAATCTCCTAGGCTCTTCGGCGCGAAGGCCGTTCAGGAGAATCACGCGTCGGGTTCGTGGTTCCCCGCGCCGGCCGGGACCTCGCCCGAGTATTCCTTGAGCCGGTACTGGATCTTGCGGATCGAGATGCCGAGCATCTCGGCGGCCTTGGCGCTGGATCCTCCCACCAACTCCATCGTCCGGAGAATCGCCTCCCGCTCGATCTCCGCCATCGTCGCGCCCGGGATCAGGCTAGCCGCGTCGCGCCCGGCGGGCCGCGGCCCCTGCAGCGTGGGCGGCAGGTCGTCGGCGGTCAGCTCGCGCGACTTGCAGAGCACCACCGCCCGCTCGACGGCGTTCTCCAACTCGCGCACGTTGCCGGGCCAGTCGTAGCCGAGCAGCGCGTTGAGCGTGCCGGGCGCCAGGCCCTTCACCTGCTTGCCGTAGCTGGAGGCGTACTTCTCCACGAAGTGGCTGACCAGCGCGGGGATGTCGCCCTTGCGCCGGCGCAGCGGGGGCAGCGTCACCGCCACCACGTTGAGGCGATAGAAGAGATCCTCGCGGAAGCGGCCCGCCTTCACCTCCGCGGCCAGATCGCGGTTGGTGGCCGCCACCAGGCGCACGTTTACTGTAAGGCTCTGCGTGCCGCCCACCCGCTCGAACTCGCGGGTCTGCAGCACGCGCAGGAGCTTCACCTGGGTGGAAAGGCTGATCTCGCCGATCTCGTCGAGGAAGAGCGTGCCGCCGTCGGCCAGCTCGAAACGGCCTTCCCTGCGGCCCGCCGCGCCGGTGAAGGAGCCCTTCTCGTGGCCGAACAGCTCTGACTCGAGCAGCGTCTCGGAGAGGGCCGCGCAGCTCACCTTGACGAAGGGCTTGTCGCTGCGGTCGCTCTCCTCGTGCACGGCCTGCGCGATCAGCTCCTTGCCGGTGCCGGACTCTCCCAGGACGAGCATGGTGGCGCGCGTGGGTGCCGCCTGCTTCACCACCTGGTAGACGGCCTGCAGCTCGGGCGCCTCGCCCACCATGCCGGTGAGCTTGTACCGGTCGCGCACGCGCTCGCGCAGCGCCTGCGACTCGCGCAGAAGCCTGCGCTTCTCCACGGCCTTCTGGAGGAAGACCAGGACCGAGTTCACGTCCAGGGGCTTGACCAGGTAGTTCTCGGCGCCCGCCCGCATCGCCTCCACCGCCGCTTCGACGGTGGCAAAAGCGGTCATCATGATGAAGACGGCGTCGCTGCCCCGCTCCTTCGCCTTGCGCAGGAGCGCGAGGCCGTCCATGCGCGGCATCCGTACGTCCGCCAGCACCACCGCCGGCGCGAACTCCTCCATCCGCGAGAGCGCGACCTCGCCGTCCTCCGCCTCGGCGATCTCGTACCCCTCCTCGCCGAGGATGAGGCGCAGCGCGGAGCGGGCGTTGGGCTCGTCGTCGACGACGAGGACGCGTTCCTTGGCCATATCGCGCCGACTCTACCCTGCTCGCGACGGCAGCGCGCGATTCCTCGCGAGAGAGCCGCTCATGCGTCGCTCGCGTCGAGCTGGAGGACGTCGTCGCGCAGCACGCGCGCGCCCAGGAGATCCCGATCCTCCGCGTCCATGTCGGCGAGGATGTCGTCGAGGAGTCCGAGCACCCGACGCGCCAGCAGCGACGGGGAAAGGACGCCCCGATCCGACCGCAGCACCGCCAGGACGGCGCGCTGGTGCGCATGCTCGGCGCGCATCAGATCCAGTCGCACCGGCCCCCAGGCGTCGATCTTCTCCAAGACAGGTCCCAGAAGCGCCTCCTCGGTGGCGAGGTGCTTCTCCATCTGCTCGTGGAGGTCGCCCACGAGGTTGCGCAGCGCACCGGGAGGTCCGCCCTCCGCTTCGAGCGTATCGCCTGCCGTGTCGCGAACGCGGGCGATGAGCGCGCGGAGCCCGCGGTGCTGCGTCTCGAGGATCTGCCGGCGCTCTTCGTGATTCATCTGTGCCTCCCTCGCAGGGGGTAGGTGCAAGGCGCGCGCCGCTGCAGTGCTCGCCGCTCACCCCGGGGCAGGCGCAGGAATTGCGCCCGGCAGTCATCTCCCTGCTCGAAATTGCGCGCCGGCGAGAGCGCGCCGCGTCCTCGATGCGCATGGCATGCGCCGTGCTCCGTGCGCATTCCATGACCTCACGCGCGCAGGCATTGAAGGAGCGGCTGGCCCGCGGAGACTCCATCGACCTGCGCGGGTACGGCAAGGCCGGCGGCGGACTCATGCTCGCGGTCCAGGCGTTCGCCGCGGCGCTGGCCAAGGTGCCGGAGCTGGACGTACAGGACTGGCCCCTGTTCTCCAGCGCCCGCAAGGGCGCCACGGTCTGCGCGTACCTCCGCGTCGCGCGAGGCAAGGTGGAGCAGTCGAGCGCCGTCTCCGAGCCCGACGTGGCGGTGCTGATGAACGAAGCCGCCGCAGAAGACGCGGACTTCGCCGAGGGCACCAAGGACGCGCTCTACGTGGTGAACACGTGGCATTCGCCGGAGATGGCCGCGGGGCGTTACCGGCTGGGCGGCACGGTGGTGACCATCGCCGGCGACGACCTGGGCCGCAAGTACCTGAACCGCCCGCTGGCCAACGTCGCGGTGCTGGCTGCGCTGGTGCGCACCACCGGGCTGGTGGAGCCGGTGGCAGCGCGCGCCTCGCTGGAGTCGCGCCTGGTCAAACGGCGGCTGCCGCGTCGCATCGTCGACGCCAACCTGGCCATGTTCGACACCTCGCTGGAACAGATGCGCGTCGGCCAGTTTCCCCCCGCCGGGCACCCGCGCAAGCCGTTCACCGGCTACGGCAGGCTGCCTGCGGGCGCGCAGAGCGCGCTGCGCACCTCGGTGCACAACCGCACCTCGGGATATGGCCGCCCCGGCGTGAAGGTGGAGTTCGCCGATCCGCTCTCGAAGTGCAACGGGTGCTCGCTCTGCGTGGTGCAGTGCCCCGAGGGCATCATCCAGTTCGACGCCGATCCCGCCCGGGGAACGCTGGTGCACGGCGCGCGATTCGCCGACTTCTGCAAGGTCTGCCGCGAGTGCGTGACGGCCTGCCCGCTCGATCTCTTCAAGGAGCTCGTCGCATCGACCCGGCCCGAGGGTCATCCGGTGGAGGCGTAGATGCAGATCGTGGGGACGTACGGCGCCAGGTACGAGAACGCCATCGATCTCTCCGCGCTGCGCGGCGCGCACCAGCCGCAGTACGCCGCGCGGACCGAGATCGCGGTCGACGGGAACACGGCGGCCGCCATTCCCTTCTTGCAGTGGTGGCGCGCCCCGATCATGGCCGGCTTCCCCATCACGCCCTCCACCAAGTGGCTGGAGCACCTGGCGGCCGTGGTGGGAGCGGGCAAGTGCGGCAAGGCCAAGCGCGTCAAGCTGCTCGAGGCGGAACACGCCGCTGCCGACTACCTGGTGGGAATGGCCGGGTCGTGCCGCGAGCTGATCGCCGGCACCGCCACCAGCTCGGTGGGCCTGGACCACATGACCGAGACGGTCCGTTCGCTGGGCGCCTCGGGCCTGGGCAACGTGATGATCGTCAACGTCTGCCGCGCCACCGCCAACTACCCGCTCTGCATCGAGGGAGATCCGAGCGATCACTTCGCCCACCGCGACGACGGCTTCATCCAGGTGATGTGCCGCGGCAAGCAGCAGATCTACGACACCATCTTGCAGCTCCCCGCGGTGGGGATGAACCCGCGCGTGCTCACGCCCACCATGCCGGGCTTCTTCGGCATCAAGGACAGCCACCGCAGCGGCAAGCTGGTGGTCGAGCCTGACGAGGCGGTGAACTCGTTCCTGGACGAGGCGCTGGCCTCCACCGAGCCCACGCCGCCCGGCCTCCTCGACGGCGACACCAGCATGGGCAGCTGCGTGACCAGCGCGTACTTCCAGGGCTTCAAGGTGGGGCAGAAGGCGCGCCTGCAGGCGGCGTTGGACGTCATCCCCAGGGTGGCCGGGCTGTTCGAAAAGCGGTTCGGCAGGCGCGGGATCGAGCTCTTCGAGCAGTTCGCCATGGAGGACGCCGAGGTGGCGCTGGTCTGCCTGGGCCCCGACGCGGGCACCGCGGTGCAGCAGCTTCCCCGGATGCGCGACGAGCTGAAGGCGCGGGTCGGCTTGATCGTGCTCCGCGTGCTCACACCGTTTCCCTCGGTGGCGCTGGCGCGCGCGCTGCGCAAAGTGAACGCCGTCGGCGTGGTCCAGCACGCCTATCACCATGGGCGCGGACACATCGCGCTGGATCTCGCCGACGCGCTGGCCGAGTCGGGTCGGCTTCTGCCCACCGAGTCCTTCTTCTGCGGCCTGGGCGGTGCGGACGTCTCGCCCTCCACCTGGCGCGAGATGGCTCGCCTGACCGTGAGCTGCGCCATGCGGGGCAAGCCGTCGCGAAGGTGGCACCTCTTGCACGAGGGCCACGAGCTCTCGGAGGAGAACTGAGATGGCCCGCGCGCTCCCCACCTTCAAGTCGCACGCCCAGCGCGACGACGCCTTCCTCGAGGGACACACGCTCTGCCCCGGCTGCACCGAGGCGGTGGCCTTCCACGAGATCGGCCGGGCCACCGACAACGGGCGCAAGACCCTGGTTGCCCTCGGCACCTTCTGCGGCGAAGTCTCCACCCTGCTGTACCCCAACGTGATCTCCTGGGGCCGCGGCAAGCGCGAGCCGGCCGAGGTGGAGAAGTCGGTCGGCATCATCCACAACGTCTTCGAGAGCGCGCCCACGGTGGCCGAGGCGATGAGCGACACCGCCCGCGTGCTGGCCGACGTGGGAGCATGGAAGGGCCCGCAGCCCAACGTGATCTCGGTCTCCGGCGACGGCGGCGCGCTCAGCATCGGCCTGCGCTCGCTCCTGCACTCCATCCACCGGCGCGCGCGCGTCACCGTGGTGGTCTACATCAACGAGGTGTTCGCCAACACCGGCTTCCAGTACAGCCCCACTTCGCTGCCCTTCGCCGACAGCTCCACGCTGCCGCACGGCGGAGCGGCCGAGCCCATCGATCACATCGGGCTCGCCATCGTGGCCGGCGCCGGCTACGTGGCGCAGGCCACCACCGGCTACGCGCCGTTCTTCGCCGAGTGCGTGGAGGAGGCGCTGGCAGCGGAGGGGACCTCGGTGATCTTCGTGCCTGCTCCCTGCATCACCGGCTGGAAGTTCGAGGAAGGGCTCACGGCCGAACTGGGGCGGTTGGGGTCGCAAACGGGACTCTTCCCCTGCTTCCGGAAGAAGCGCGGCGAGCCCGGGCAGATCAAGCACGTGCCGGAGAAGGCAAAGCGGCCGGGCGTGGAGCAGTTCCTGGTGGGCCAGCAGCGGTTCGAGCACGTGGTACGCGCGGTGGACGGAAAGCCGCAGATCGTGCCGGGCCGCGAGTCCGATGTCGCGGCGCTGCAGTCGTACGCGGACCGGAACGTGGAGCGGCTGGAGAAGCTGGCGTTGTTCCCCTGAGTGCCGGTCTATCCTCGCCGCTCCCTCGGTAGCCAGGCCAGCCCCGAGTCCGTCGCGCCGGCCGGCTTGTACTCGAGCCCCACCGCGCCCTGATATCCGCCGGCATCCAGATCGTTCAGGAATTCCGCAATCGGCTGCGTCCCGCTGCCGGGCTCATGCCTTCCCGGCACGTCCGCGACCTGCACGTGCGCCACCAGCGCGCGGTGCTTGCGCAGCGCCTCGCGCGGGTCCACGCCCATCATGCCGGCGTGGTACTGATCGAGCTGCAGCCGCACCGCCGCGGAGCCCGCCGCGCGCACCAGCGAGGCGGCGATGTCCGGGGTGGCGGCGTAGTAGCCCGGCATGTCCACCGTGTTGATCGCCTCCACCAGCAGCTGCATGCCGGCCCGCTCGATCAGCGGCGCCGCCGCGCGCAGGTTCGCGATTGCCGTCTTCTCCGCCTGCTCGGGCGATGTTCCCTTGGGAATGCCGGCCAGCGCATTGAGCTTTCGCGTCCCGAAGCGCTGCGCGAGAGCGATGGCCTCGCGCACACTGTCCAGGAACTCGTCCTCCCGACCGGGCAGCGAGAGCAAACCGCGCTCGCCGCCTCCCCAGTTCCCCGGCCGCGGATCGAAGAGCACCAGCTCGAGCTTCAGGTCGCGCAGCGTCTTCTCCAGCAGCGCCGGATCGAGCTCGTGCGCGAAGAGGATCTCCACGCGCGTGAAACCCGCCTCGGCCGCGGCGCGGAACCGATCCAGCTGCGGCAGGTCGGGCCAGAGCAGCGTCATGTTGGCGGCGAAGCGCGGCATCAGGCCACCTCGGTTCCGGCGGCCTCTTCCCAGAGCCGCACCAGCGCCGCCATGTCCTGGTCGCCCAGCCCGCGCGACTTCGCCTCCAGGAAGCGCTGCTCGGCCAGGGCCCCGAGCAAGAGCGGCACCCCGGCGCCCTTGGCCTGGTCGTGGATCAACCCCAGGTCCTTGAGGATCAGGGTCATCGGCGTGGCGGGCGAGAAGTCGCGCGAGATGAACCGCGGCATGTGGCGGGTCATCATCGTCGAGCCGCCGTAGGAGGTGCCGATCACTTCCAGCACCGTCTTCGCGTCCGCGCCGAGCTTGGCGCCGAACACCGCCGCCTCGGCGATGGCCGCGGTGTGCACTCCCACCAACAGCTGGTTGACGAGCTTCACCACCTGGCCCGCGCCCGGTCCTCCGCACAGCCGGATGTTCTTGCCGAAGGCCTGGAAGATCGGCAGCGCGCGGTCGAAGGCGGCCTGATCGCCTCCCACCATCACGGTCAGCGTTCCCGACTGGGCGCCCATCGGGCCGCCCGAGACCGGCGCGTCGAGGAAGGCGGCGCCGCGCCCCGCCAACAGCTCGCGCGTGCCGCGGCTCTGCTCCACGCTGACGGTGGAGTGGTCGGCGAAGAGCGATCCCTTGCGAGCGGCGGCCGCCAGCTCCCGATAGACCTCGTCGACCGAGGCGGGCGTGGGCAGCGCGGTCAGCACCACGTCGGCGCGCTGGGCCACCTCGCCCGCCGACCCGGCGCGCTTCGCTCCCCGGGACACGAGCGCGTCCACGGCCGCCGGAGACCGGTTGTGCACGTGCACGGTGAACCCCGCCGCAAGCAGCCGCTCCACCATGGGCCGACCCATCTTGCCGAGCCCGACGAACCCGATCTGCTCCATGCCGCCTCCTCGCGGACGGGGATATCACGGCGGCAGGCGGCCGCGCCTCACGCCGCCAAATCTGCCGTCGAGTCGGATGCTCGCAGACCGATGCTGGCGCAGATCTCCTCGAACTCGATGCGGAAGCCGTCGGCGTTTCGGTGCGCCGCGCCGCCCAGCTCGACCGCCTCGACCGTCACGCGGGCCCAGACGCGCTTGTGCGAGGTGGAGAAGGCGATGCCACACCCCGCGAAGAGGAAGAAGCAGGGATACTTCACCTGCCAGTAGATCCGGGGCAGGCGCTCGATCGAGCAGGCGATCAGGTTCAACGCCAGCGAAAGCAACAGCCGCCATGGCGAGGAAGAGCACGAGCAGGTTGGTCAGCGTCAGCTTCAGCGGAAGATCCGGTCGACCATCACCCCGCTCCGTAGCTGTGCAGGCCGTCGCCGGTGAGGCCCAGGTTCACCCCCATGAAGGTGAAGATCACCACCGCGAAGGCGGCCACGGCGATGGCGGCGGTGCGCTTGCCCGTCCACCCCAGCGTGATGCGCGTGTGCAGGTAGCCGGCGTAGACGATCCAGGTGATCAGCGCCCAGGTCTCCTTGGGATCCCAGCCCCAGAAGCGGCCCCACGCCTCGTTGGCCCACACGCCGCCCATCACGATGCCGACGCCGAGCAGCGGCCAGGCGGCGATCACCGTCTTGTAGGTCACGTCCTCCAGGCGGCGTGCGTCGGGCAAGAGCGCCTCGATGCGCGGGCGCCACTGCGCGGTGATGAGGAAGCCCAGGGTGGTGCCCCAGAGCAGTGCGACCAGCCCCAGAGCGTAGTTGGAGGCGATGCCGAAGAAGTAGGGCCCAGGCTCCATCGGCTGGACGCCGGCTGGGAGCTCCACGCCGGTGGAGGAGGCGATCTGTGCCAGCAGCACGCCGATGCCAGCGGTGAGCGCGAAGAAGGCGGCCAACGTCACGCGGAAGCCGGTCTTCTCGCGGCCCTTGAGCGAGTACACCGCTGCCGCCGCGGCGAAGAGCACCAACGCAGCGAGCAGGAAGGGGCCCACGCCCGGCACCGGCAGGAGGAGCTTGAACTGCTTTCCGGTGCCGGGGTCGAGCTGGTGCACCGCGGAGACCACGTCGAGGAACTTCCCGGGCCGCAGCTGCGAGGGAACTTGATGGAGGAACGAGGGCGCCATCTCGAAGCGCCCGCCGAAGAGCAGGGAGGAGCCGCCCACCATGGCGAGCAGCACCGCCACCACCGCGGCCTGCGCGCGGCCCAGCACGGCGTTCGCGGTTCCCGAGCGCACCAGGAAGAGCAGCGCCGCCGCCGCGCCCAGCGTGAAGAGGGCGTAGGAGACGAAGAGCATGGCCACGTGGATGAGGATCCAGTAGCTCTGCAGCGCCGGCACCAGCGGCTCGATGCCCTGGTCGCTGACCAGCATGGACTCGCCCATGGCCACCAGCGCCACCGCCGCCGCCAGCGCGCCCAGCACCTGGAAAGCGAACTTCCCCTGCATCACCAGCCAGCAGATCATCATCGCCCAGGCGGTGAAGTTGAGCGCGTCGAAGAGGTTGGTGAATGGCGGATGGGAGATCATGTACCAGGCGCGGTCCATCGNCGTCAGCACGTCGCCCGTCCGCTCGCGGGCGATGATCTCCACCTGGCCCGCGGCGATCCAACGCGATGCCAGGTAGGCGGTGTGGGCCGCCACCCCCAGGAGGGCCAGGGTGCTCGCGGCCTTCTTCAGCAGGCGGCGATCGACGGCCAGCGACGACGCGTATCCGGCGAATGCGCCCGCGTACGCAAAGGCCGCGGCGACGCGGAGCCCGACACCAAGCTGCAGCAGATCCTCGAACACGGTGGACCTCCGGGAGTTGCCGTCCCTGCAGAGCAAGGCCGGGGCCAGCGCGAAAACCCTGCGTACTCCGCCTTGGCGCGCAAACGGCGGAGGCGGCTCTGTCCTTGGTGCCGAACCTGCAATGAAGGAGTGCCAGGGGCGAAAGCGCTGCTGGAAGTGCGCAGCGCGTGCGTCGGGCGGGCAAGCGGCGCGAGGCCTGCGCAAGGATTGCGCGGGGGGTGCCGGCGGACGGCACGGATGTGACGGAGGTTCACCATATGGGTACGAAGCAGCGGATCCTGATCGTCGACGACGAGCAGAACGCGCGGACGGCGCTCCGGACCCTTCTGGGCGAAGAAGGGTACGAGATCGCCGAGGCGGCAGACGGCGAGGAGGCGCTCTCGAAGATCGCGGAGCTGGATCCCGAGGTGGTCCTCACCGACATGCGGATGCCGAAGATGGACGGCATCACGCTGATCAAGAAGGCGCGCGAGTCGGGCAGCGAAGCGGCCTTCGTGATGATGACCGCCTACGCCTCGGTCGAGGCCGCGGTGGACGCGATGAAGGCGGGCGCCGAGAACTACCTGATCAAGCCGCTGAACCTCCAGGCGGTGCTGGTCTTCCTGGAAAAAGCGCTGGAGAAGCGGAGCCTGCAACGCGAGACCGTGTCCCTGCGCGACCGCGTCCGCGAGCAGTACCGCCTGGAGGGCCTGGTGGGCGACGCGCCCGAGCTGCGGGCGGTCTACGAGGTGGTGCGGCAGGCAGCCTCCACCAAGGCCACCGTGCTGGTGCTTGGCGAGTCGGGCACCGGCAAGGAGATCATCGCCCACGCGCTGCACGAGGAGAGCCCGCGACGCGACCAGCCCTTCGTCAAGGTGTCCTGCGCGGCGCTGTCGGAGACACTGCTCGAGTCCGAGCTGTTCGGCCATGAGCGCGGGTCGTTCACCGGCGCCCTCGGCCGCAAGGAGGGCCGCTTCGAGCTGGGCGACGGCGGCACCCTCTTCCTCGACGAGATCGGCGAGATCTCGCCGGCGACGCAGGTCAAGCTGCTGCGCGTGCTGCAGACCCGCGAGTTCGAGCGGGTGGGCGGCACGCAGACCCTCAAGGTGGACGTGCGGCTGGTGGCGGCGACCAACCGCGACCTCGTCGCCGAGGTGAAGGCGGGGAGGTTCCGCGAGGATCTCTACTACCGCCTCAACGTGGTGGCGGTCACGCTGCCGCCGCTGCGCCGCCGCAAGGGCGACCTGCCGGCGCTGTCCTGGCACTTCATCGAGAAGTACGCGCGCCTCTACGGCAAGGACGTGCACAGGCTGGGCGAGGGCACGCTCAACGCGCTCTTGGCGCACGACTGGCCCGGCAACGTGCGAGAGCTGGAGAACGCCATCGAGTGCGCGGTGGTGCTGGCCCAGACCCAGGAGATCACCCCCGAGGACCTGCCCTGTTGGCTGCGCGGCTCGCGTCCGAACCGGGGCGAGGCCGGATCGCTCATCCCGGGCGGCACGCTCTACGAGATCGAGCGCGAGGCCATCCTGCGCACGCTCGAGTTGGTGGGCGGCTCCACCTCCCGCGCGGCAGATCTGTTGAAGATCTCGGCGCGGAAGATCCAGTATCGGCTGAAGGAGTACGCGCAGACGGAGCAGCAGGGGCTGCGGCCGCAAGAGGCCGCGCCGGCAGCGAACTGAGAGGCACCGCACTAGCCGTCGATCGGCAGGGACCTCACCAAGCTGACGCGACGCTCCTCGGGCTCGACCACGTACCAGAACCGCCAGCCAGCCAGGTCCAGGTGCAGCTTGAGCCCCCGCACCGAGTTCCAGAACATGCTTCCCAGGGGCATGGTCGCGACGGCGGCCGCGATTTCCTGGAGAGAGGCCGAAAGGCTGCTCCTCGTGTCCTCGGGGACCCCCTCGGCCGCGGTCCCCACCACCACGGTGAACATGGGAGCCCAGCATATAGGACTTTAGTTGATGGTCAAATCATTTCAGGGGGTCCCGCCGCCGGCTCCCTCAGACGGCCCTCGAGAAGCTCCGCGCCCCGTGCTCGAGGTACGCGTCGAAGACGCAGGCCACATTGCGGACGAAGATGCGGCCCAGCGGCGTCAGCTCGATCTCGCTGCCGCGGACGGCCACCAGCCCTTCCGCTTCCAGTGCGCGCAGCCGCAGCAACTCGCGCTCCCAGCCCTGGGTCGTGCCCAGATCCACCCAGGAATTGCACATGATGGAGTTGATGACGGCACGGCGGCGCCGGTCGTCGTCGTTACAACGGAAGCCGCGCTCGGTGGCGAGCTTTCCCTCGGCGACGGCCGCGTGGTACCGGGGCAGGCCGCGCGCATTCTGGGCATAGATGCCGCTCACGTCGCTGATGGCGGAGGCGCCTACCGCGATCACGTCGCCCGCCGCCTTGACGGTATAGCCCTGGAAGTTGCGGGTCAGGGTTCGCTTCGCCTGCGCTTTGCCCAGGTCGTCCTCGGGCAGCGCGAAGTGGTCCATGCCGATGGGCCGGTAGCCCGCCGCCGTGAACGCCTCCCAGGCGGTGCGGAACAGGTCCAGCTTCTGCGCTCCGCGCGGGATGCCCGCCACCGGCAGCCGCTTCTGGTTGGTGCGCTGATCGGGAACGTAGGCGAACCCGTAGACCGCGGCGCGATCGGGCCGCATGGCGACCACCTGCGCCAGCGTCCGCTTCCAGCTCTCCTGCGTCTGGCAGGGAAGCCCATAGATGAGGTCGACGTTGATCCCGGCGAACCCGAGCGAGCGCGCGTACTCCAGCACGCCGCGCGTCTCCTCCTCGGTCTGGATGCGGTCGATGGCCTTCTGCACCGTCGGATCCAGGTCCTGCACACCGAGCGAGATGCGGTTGAACCCGAACGAGCGCAACAGCGCCAGCTGTCCGCGGGTGGTGACCACGGGATCCACCTCGACGGCTACCTCCGCGTCGGGCAGCACGTGGAAGCGGCGGGTGATGGCCGACCAGAGCGTGGTCAGCTGCGCCTCGTCGAGGAAGGTGGGCGTGCCGCCGCCGAAGTGGACCTGCGAGAGGAAGCGCCGCTCTCCGAGCAGCTGGGAGACCTGGTCCATCTCGCGCGCCAGCATCGCCAGGTACCTGTCGGCGGTGTTCTGGCTGCGCGCGATCACCACGTTGCACCCACAAAAAGTACACCGCTCCTTGCAGAAAGGGATGTGCACGTAGAGCGAGAGCGGAGCCGCCGGCCCCTTGGCGCCTGCGGCCTGGAGCGCCGCGGCATGGTCGGCCGGGCCGATGCTCTCGGTCCATTCCGGCGCGGTGGGGTAGCTCGTGTAGCGCGGCGCCGGGACGTCGTAGCGCCGGACCAGGTCCTCGGTCACGGGCGGAAAGGCGGACATGCGCGAAGCTCGCTTCACGAAGCGTGCCGGATGGAATGGGCCTTGCTGGACGTGCGCACACGCGCGGGGTGCAGGAGGTGCGCGCGGCGAGCAGGTGCGCAAGAATTGCGCGGAAGGAGCCTCGATGCGGGTGGCGGTCATCGGCGGGGGTGTGGCGGGGCTCTCGGCGGCCCACGAGCTGTTGCGGCGGGGCGCCGATCCCGTGGTCTTCGAGGCCGAGGAGCGCGCGGGCGGAAAGGTGGGCACGCGCGCCGAACGGGGCTGGGTGACGGAGGACGGCCCGAACTTCCTGGCCCGTCCGCTGGACGCGCTGCTCGATGCGAGCGGATTGCGCGGCGAGGTGGTGAAGCCGCGCCCTCCCACCACGCGCTGGGTGCACCTCCAGGGCCGCGTGCTCAAGGCGCCGAGCCTGGGACTGCTTGCGCGCGCCGGCGCGTTCCGCGCGCTTCTCGAGCCGCTCTTCGCCCGGCCGCTGCGCGAGGACGTGTCGCTGCGCAGCTTCCTCGAGGCGCGCCTGGGCAGGAAGGCCGGCGGGCTCGCCGCCACGCTGATGAGCGCGGGGGTGTACGCAGGCGATCCCTCGCTGCTCTCCGCTCGTGACGCGTTCCCCACCTTGGGGGAGTTGGGAGCGAAAGGCTCGCTGATCGTCAACGCCTTCCGGCGCTCCAAGGCAGGGCCGCGCACCGCTCTTTGGACGCTCCGGCGTGGGCTCGGGACGCTGGTGGAGGCGGTCTCGGCGCGGCTGGCCGGCAGCGTGCGCCTGGGCGCGCGCATCACGCAGCTGGCGCCGGCGGCGCGCGGCTGGGACGTGCAGGGCGAGCGGTTCGATGCGGTGGTGCTGGCGGTTCCCGCCGCGGCAGCGGCCGCGATCGCGCGGCCGTTCGCGGCGCGCTTCGCGGAGGTCGCAGGCGCGTTCCACAGCGCGCCGGTGACGGTGGTGCACCTCGGCTTTGCACAGGAAGGGCTGCCGCGCGGGTTCGGGATGCTGGACGCCGACGGAACGCTCCACGGCATCGGCACCCTGCTCCCCAGCAGCATGCTGCCCGGGCGCGCGCCGGAGGGACGCGCGCTGGTGACGGTCATCTGCGGCGGCGCAAAGCATCCGGACCGGGCGGCGCTGCCCGACGGCGAGCTCGTCCCAGGCATCCTGGGCGATCTCTCGCGCACCTGGGCCGTGAAGGCGCAGGTCGAATATGTGCGCGTGGTGCGTTGGGGCGCGGCCATTCCGCAGTACGCGCCGGGCCACCGCGAGGCGGTGCGCGCCGCACGCGAGTCGCTCGCGGGTCTCCCGCCCATCGAGGTGGCCGGCGCCTCGTGGGACGGTGTGGGAGTCCCCGATGTGGCCCGGTCCGGCGCGGTGGCCGCGGCGCGGCTGGCGCCGGCCTGAGATGCAAAGGTTGCGACCCGGCGCGGGCCGGCGCGGGCTGCGGGCGGCGGCATCGTTCTTGAAGTGCCTTG